>OFOU01000024.1_pt1 | contig 133362 bp, 117 predicted proteins | sample 1542061 | NCBI WGS metagenome assembly OFOU01 (sample SAMN04209239, study PRJEB22552) | human gut metagenome | biome: gut; material: feces | host: Homo sapiens | place: USA: Oklahoma
GGGATAAAATTTTGCTTTTTATAATATTTATAGGTAATAGGTGAGTAGTTACTAACCTTTTTTATCTATTTTCACTTCTTACTTTCAAAATATATCTCGCTACTTCTACCATTCTATCTATATTCTTTTCAAAGAAGTATTTATAGCTTTGACAGAATCTATTTTCATATGTTCCATCTTCCATCAAATCTTTATGTCTTCTACAACCACCACGACATATTTTAAAATAATCACATGCCTTACACTTATCATTTACTTTTAAAGAAGGGTTTAAGAACTCTTGCTCTTTTTCACTTGTAAATAGCTCTACAAAACTACTTTCATTTACATTTCCAACCTTATATTCATCTAAAACATAGAAGTCACAAGGATACATGCTTCCATCAGATTCTAATACAGCATTCATATTACAATGCCCAACCATATCACAAGCTTCTGGTGCTTCTCCTAAAATTATCTTAGTATAATTATCAAAATGTCTTATACTAATTCTCTTTCCAGATAAAATATCATCAGCCCAAAGATTAAATGTTTCATCTAAAAATTTTCCATAATCTTCTGCTGTAAGAGTATAATCCTCCTTTTTAGAACAATTAAGTGCATCTAAACATGGAATAAATTGATAATATCTAAATCCATTATTTTTAAAGAAGTTATATATTAATTTTCCATTTTGTGCTATTAATTTATTTACTACACATAAAATATTAAACTCTACTCCTGCCTTTGTCAGCATTTTAGTAGCTTTTAACACCCTTGAGAATGTTCCCTCTCCATTGGCATCAACTCTAAAAGTATCATGGATATTTTTATTTCCATCAAGAGACACACCTATTAGATAATTATATTTTTTAAAAAGCTCCATCCATTTCTTATCCAATAAAGTTCCATTTGTTTGTAGTGAAAAATTAACTTGTATCTTATTTACATTATATTTTTCTACAAATTCATGAAATTTTTTAAAATACTCTATCCCTGCAACAGTAGGTTCTCCCCCTTGAAATGCAAAGTTTGCTGAGTATTCCACATCTTCAAAAACTCTTTTTACCATATTTTCTAAAGTCTCATCATTCATTATTCCAAAGTTTTTTACTTCTCTATTATCTGCAACATCATAATAGAAACAATATTTACAACGTAAGTTACAACTACTTGATGCTGGTTTTATCAATAAGTTTAAATTTTTCATCTATCCTCCAAAATATTTCTGTCTATTTTTCATCTAGTGCAATATCTTTTAAAATTATTTCATAATCTTTATTCTCTACAATTTCAAAAAATACTCTATTTTTATTATTTATAATTAACTCTATATTCTCTCCATACTCTTCTAAAACAGAAAAAATTCTCTTAAAATTTATTCTCTCTATATTATTTGTGATAACATAGATTCTCTCATATCTACTTTTCTCATTTATAACTTCAGCTACCATTCCATTCTCTTCAAAAACTTCAAGAATATACAACACTAAATTATATGATAAGTTGTACTCTTCAGCTATCTCCATCACTGTTGCTGGTGGCATATCATTTCTATATCTTTTAATCAACTCATATATTATCATTAAAGTTGCACACTCTCTTGATTTAAAACTTATATCTCTCACATTGAAACTATCTAGTTTTAACTCTTTATTTTGAAGGAAATATGATAGATGAGCTCCTAAAATTACAAAGAACCACATAATTTTAAGCCAAAAGAAAAATATAAATATTCCTGAAAAACTTCCATATATCTTATTATAAGTTATAATCATAACCTGTAACAAGATAAAAAGATATTGAAATCCAGCAAAAAAAAGTGTAACAAATATAGCTGAAAAAAATGCAGGTATAAATTTTACACTTGTATTTGGAATCAACATATATAGTGCTGTAAAAAATAGTAGCAATGTTAAAATAGGCACTAATTGAATAAGATAAGGAGATATATCATATATTCCCTCTAACTTTTTCCCTAAAATTATCATACTTCCATTAACAGTTAAAATCAATAGTGGAAATAGTAAAAAACAAGCTACATAGTCAGTTATCTTCCTCAAAATCATCCTTGATTTAGATACCTGCCATATATCATTAAATGCTTTCTCTATTATTGAAAACATTGTAATCAATGTCCAACCTAAAAATAGAAAACCTATCCCTGCTAAAACTCCACTTCTTGCATTCTCTAAAAGATTTTCTGAAAAAGTAATAAGAAAATTTATCATCTCCTCATTTAATGGAGAGTATTTATTCAGTTGTTTAATCAGATTTTCTGCAACTCCCAACCAGTTCACTAAACTAAAAAGAATTGCAAAAATAGGAACTAGGGAGAGCAAAGTATAAAAACAAAGAGAGGTTACCCAAAGAGCAGAGTTAGCCCTTTTATAATTTTGCAAAGCTCTTTTTACTCCAGAAATAATATTAGACATTTTTCCTTGATTTGAAAGCTCCTTAAAAAAATAATCTGTCTTTTCCTTTATCTCCTTTGCCACTTCTCCCTACCCCTTTCTAATTTTCTACTGTATTAATTCTGTTATTTGCCTCATCTACCTCTGATGTATCTACTTTTTCAGTCATTGTACTAACTTCTTCTGTCTCAATAGAAACTTCTGGTGCATTTATATCTCTATAATTTTTTTCAAAGTTATCTTTAGAGATAAAATAAACACTTGATAAATTCAATGGAGAAACTATGTAATCTCCAACTCTCACTGCTTCTACTTCTCCATTTGAACTTTTCATATAGAAAGGATTTTCAGATGTTCCAAGTCCTTTTAATACATTTTTATCAACTTGAATTGCTTTTAACTCTTTAAATTTTTCAATTTCTTCTAATCCTACATATTTATATGTTTTAGAGTTTTCAATAGGTATAAGTAATCTTTCCATTACATAATATTCTGGTATTATCTCCTTTGAGAAAGCTAAAGATACAGCTCCTATAAAAATAGCAAAAACTAATAATAATTTTTTCATAATCTCCTCCTAAAAAGACATCTCTTCTAATTTTTTTATTCTATCAGCAGTAGCAGGGTGTGTACTAAATAGATTAGCTAACTTATTTCCTGCTAATGGACTTACTATAAACATATTTTCTGTTGCTGGTGAAGCATTTGGCATAGGAATTCTTCTACTATAACTTTCAAGTTTTCTTAAAGCATTTGCTAAATATAGAGGGTTTCCACTAACTCTAGCTCCAAACTCATCAGCTTTATACTCTCTTGTCCTTGAGATTGCCATCTGTACAAGCATTGCAGCAATAGGTGCTAAAACTGCTACTAATATCAATGCTAAAGGGTTTCCTCCATCTCTATCATCATCTCTTCTTCCACCACCAAATATAGCTGCCCATCTAACCATATTTGCTAAAAATGTGATAGCTCCTGCCATTGTAGCTGCAACTGTACTAATCAATATATCTCTATTGTGTACATGTCCTAGTTCATGCCCTATTACTCCTGAAAGCTCATTATCATCAACTATATCCATAAGCCCTCTTGTAACTGCAACTGCTGCATGGCTAGGATTTCTTCCAGTAGCAAAAGCATTTGGTTGAGCTTCATTAATAATATAAACTTTTGGCATAGGAATATCAGCTTCATTAGCTAATCTACTTACTAACTGATAAAGATGAGTATTTTCTGCCACAGGTTGAGCTCCATACATAGATAATACAATCTTATCACTAAACCAATAAGATATAAAATTCATCATTCCTGCCATTATAAGTGCCATCAACATTCCTTGACGTCCTCCAACAGCATTACCTATAATCATAAGAATAAAAGTCATTATTCCCATTAAGAAAAAAGTTTTTAAAGTTTTCACCTTAACAGCTCCTTTAATATTAATTATTTTTACTTATTATATTATAACACTTTCCCCTAGTAAAGGAATAGATAATTTTTTTCTTCTTTGAAATACCATTAAAGAAATATAAAATAAAAAAAGCCCCTAAGGGCGAGGGTACTAATTATTTACCTTTACACCACCACAAAACGACAATGAAGATAGTAATTACAATACCTCCATTAATTGTAAGTGATTCAATATAAATGTACATAATAGTACACCTCCGTGAGTAGTTAGTTATATATATAAGTGTTCTGACGACTTATATATATAATATAAGCCCCCAAAAAATTGAGGGCTTATATTATTCAGAACTTAAAAACTAACTACTACACTACCCTTTAGGGTTGGTGTTTCTATAATAATTATAGCATATATTCATAAAAAATCAACATCATAAAATAACTTTAATGATTCGAAAATACTTTGAATGATAATATAAAGTTATGCTATAATTTAGTATAAGAAACTATAAATTATTAAGCGAGGAAATTATGTATCAAGGTAAAAATATTAAAGGTGTAATTGATATTGGAACAAACTCTTGTAGACTTTTCATTGCTGAATTAGAAAATACCAGTGAGGGAAAGAAAATAAAGAGGGAATTAGTAAAAGATGTAGAGATTGTAAAATTAGGAGAGGGAGTTAATAAAACTCATAACCTAAATCCTAATGCTATAAAGAGAACTTTAGATTGTTTAAAAAAATATAAAGAGAAAGCTTCTTCTTATGGTGTAGAAAATATTAGAGCTTTTGCCACATCAGCTGTAAGAGATGCTGAAAATAGAGAGGTATTTCTTCAAGAGGTTTCAAAACTTGGAATAAAAATAGAGTGCATCTCTGGAAAAACTGAAGCTACTCTAAATTTCTTAGGAAACTCTCTTGTATTTAAAGATGAAATCTTAGTTGTAGATATTGGTGGTGGAAGTACAGAGTTCACCTTAGGAAAAGATAAAACTATTGATTTTATACAAAGTATCAATATTGGAGCTGTAAGAGCAACTGAAAAATTCTTTAGTGACAATGATTATTCAGAAGAAAAAATAGAAAAATGTAAAGCTTGGATAAGAAAAAATCTTGAAATTTTAAAAACTATAAAAGATAGAGATTTTAAACTAATTGGAGTGGCTGGAACTGCTACTACTCAAATATCTGTTAGAGATAAAATGGAAATATATGATAGTAGCAAAGTACATATGGCAACTTTAACTTTAGATGAGCTTAAAGAAAACCTGTCACTTTTTCTTTCAAAGAATTTTGAAGAGAGAAAAAAAATTGTTGGTTTAGAAGAGAAAAGAGCTGATGTTATTATTGCAGGTACACTAATTTTACTTACAATTTTAGAGGAGTTAAATCAAGAACAAATAATAATATCTGAATCAGATAATCTTAGTGGAGCTATAACAAGGGAGGAAGAAACAATGAGCGAAAGGTTAGAATGGATAATGGAGGCTTATGAAAGCTTTAGAAAATCTTCTGGTAGAAGATTGATAGCTGGAAATATATTTGACTATTTTATGCAAGACTTTAGAGGAGAAATGGCTGATGCTTATGATATAGCTACTAAAGAGGAGATCAGAGAGGATATTAAAACTTTAGCTGATATTATTTATCAAGAGGAAGATAAACATAAAAGAGAATTTTTAGTTGAAATTTTAGTTAATTTAGTTAAAATGTTAGGTTAATTAGAGGTGAAAAATTGAAAGAGAAGCTATATTTAGATAGATGCTCAATTGGTGGTTGAGCAAGCAAAATAGGACCGGAGGTTCTTAGTGATGTTTTATCAAATCTTCCAAGTGTGGAAGATAAAAATCTAATTGTAGGTTTTGATAAGTCTGATGATGCTGCAGTGTATAAATTAACTGATGAAATAGCAATGATACAAACATTGGACTTTTTTACTCCTATGGTTGATGATCCATATATTTTTGGACAGATAGCTGCTGCAAACTCTTTAAGTGATGTTTATGCTATGGGGGGAACTCCTAAAACAGCTATGAATATCGTTTGCTTTCCAGAGAAAATGGATATCAATATTTTAGGAGAAGTTTTAAGAGGAGGAGCTGAAAAAGTAGCTGAAGCTGGAGCTGTTCTAAGTGGTGGACACTCTATTCACGATCCAGAGATTAAGTATGGACTTTCTGTAACTGGTATAGCTCATCCTGATAAAATTTTAAAAAATCATGGTTGCCAAAATGGTGATATATTAATATGTACTAAAAAATTGGGAACAGGTATTGTAACTACTGCATCTAAAGTAGGATTAGCAAGTGAAAATGCTTTAAATACATCTATAAAAAATATGACTACTTTAAATAAATATGCTGGTGAAATACTTATCAAATACCCTGTTACTGCTTGTACAGATATCACAGGATTTGGTTTTCTAGGACACGCCTATGAAATGGCATCAAATTCAAATAAAACTTTGATATTTGAAAAAGATTTTATACCTTTTATTGAAGAAGCTAAGGGGTATGCTCAAGATTTTCTTATTACTACTGGAGGACAAAAAAACAGAAATTTTGTAGGTAACAATGTAGATTTTCAAAATGTTCCCCTATGGCTACAAGAAATTCTTTTTGATCCTCAAACTTCAGGAGGGCTTCTATTTTCAATCCCTGCTCAATATGTTGGTGATATAATGAAAGAGTTTTCTTTAGCTAATGTTGATGCTGTAATAATAGGAAGTGTTGTTGAAAAAGAGAAAAAATTTATTATTGTGAGGTAAAAAATGAAAAATGAACTTTTTAGGCAGCTGCCAAAAGTTGATATTCTTATGAAAAATACCCTATTAAAAGATCTTAGTTTAACTTTAGATTATAATAGTTTCTATGAAATAGTAACTAAAGTAATAGATAGTTTTAGAAGTAAAATAAAAAATAGTGAAATTGAAAGCTTTACAGAAGAGGAGATCATAAAAGATATAATATCTCTAGCTAAAAAAAGTGAAGAGAGAAATTTTAAAAATGTTGTAAATGGTACAGGAGTTATTCTACATACAAATTTAGGTAGATCTATTTTTAATGAAAGAGTAGCTGAAAAGTTAAAAGCAATTGTCACTGGCTACTCAAATCTTGAATTTGATCTCTCAACTGGTGGTAGAGGAAGTAGATATCAGCTTTTAGAAGAGATTATCTGTAAAGTTACAGGAGCAGAGGGAGCTATGCTTGTAAATAATAATGCTGCTGCTGTAATTTTATGTTTAAATGAATTTGCTAAAAATAAAAAAACTATTGTTTCTAGAGGAGAATTAGTAGAGATAGGTGGTTCATTTAGAATTCCAGAAATAATGGAACTGTCAGGAACTATTTTAAAAGAAGTAGGAACTACAAATAAAACAAATATCAGAGATTATGAGAGAGCTATTGAAGAGGATACAGGAGTTCTCTTAAAAGTTCACACTTCTAATTACAAGATAATTGGCTTTACTGATTCAGTAAATAAAAATGAGATAGCTCAACTTGGAAAAAAAAACAATATTATTACTATTGATGATATTGGCAGCGGAGTTCTTATTGATTATGAAAAATATGGTTTAAGCAAAGAACCAACTGTTCAAGAGAGCTTAAAATCTGGTATAAATATAGTTACTTTTAGTGGAGATAAGATGCTTGGTGGAGCTCAATGTGGAATTATTGTAGGAAAAAAAGAGTTAATTGAAAGATTAAAGAAAAATCCTTTTACAAGAGCTTTTAGAGTTGATAAGATGAGTATAGCTGTTATGGAAGAAATTTTCAGATATTACTTAGATGAAAAAAAAGCTATAAATGAGATTCCAGTTTTAAAAATGCTAACTGAAAAGCCTGAAAAAACAAATATAAGAGCTGAAAAATTAAAAGGTCTATTAAAAGAGAGAGGAATTGAAACAAGAGTAATTAAAACAGAAGCTTTAGTTGGTGGTGGAGCTATGCCAGATGAAAAAATTAGAAGCTATGGTATTGCCTTTAAAAATGATATTCACTCTTTAGAAGAGAGATTTAGAAAATGTGAAACTCCTATAATTGGAAGAACAAAAGAGAATATGTTTATTCTTGATTTAAAAGCTATTAGAGAAGAGGAGTTTCAATATATTGTAGAAGAGGCAGAGAGAATAATATTATGAGAGATATTATAATAGGAACTGCTGGACATATTGATCATGGCAAAACTACTCTTGTTGAATTTCTCACAGGCAAAAATACTGATACTCTTCCAGAAGAAAAAAAACGTGGCTTAACTATTGATATAGGTTTTTCTTGTCTTCAACTTGGCAACAATAGAGTGGGAATAATTGATGTTCCAGGACATGAAAAATTTATAAAAAATATGGCTGCTGGAACTTCTAGTATAGATTATCTTATTCTTACCATTGCTTGTGATGATGGAGTTATGCCACAAACTATTGAGCATCTAAATATCGCTTCCATTCTTGGGGTAAAAAATGGAATTGTAGTTCTCACTAAAAAAGATTTAATAGATCAAGAGAGATTAATCAATTTAAAAAGAGAGGTAGTAGAATTTCTCAAAGGTAGTTTTTTAGAAAATTCACAAATTGTTGAAGTTAGTTTTAAAGATCCTAGCTCCTTTGAAAATCTAAAAAATATCTTGTCCCAAGAGATTAAAAATATTAAGATAGATTTAGATAAAAACAAAAAATTTAGATTGGATATAGATAGAGTTTTCTCTGTTAAAGGGTTTGGAACAGTTGTTACTGGAACATCAAAAAATTCTGCTGTAACTATTGGTGATAAATTACTCCTTTATCCTCAAATGAAAGAGATAGTGGTAAAAGGAATTGAAAATCATAATAATAAAGTTTCAACTCTTGAAGCTGGAAATCGTTGTGCTTTAAATATAAATGGAGTAGATGCAAAAGAGATACATAGAGGTAATATTCTTGCTGAGAAAGACTCTCTTTTTATCTCTGATAGAATAGATTGTAGTTTTTTTCTTCTTCCTAATAGCAATCCAGTTAAAAATAACCAAAGGATACATTTAAATATTGGAACAACAGAGGTTATTGGAAGAATAAAAATTTTTGGTAATGATATTGCTTTCCCAAATGAAACTACCTTTATTCAAATTGAGCTTGAAAAATCTTTAGTTTGTAATAAAGGAGATAGAGGTCTAATAAGAAATTTTTCCCCAGTTATCACTATTGGGGGAATAGAGATATTAAATCCTCTAGGTAAAAAAGTTAAAAGAAAAGATCATAACTACTTAGAGAATTTAAAAAATTTAAACTCAAATAGAAAAGATAAACAGATAGAGAGTATAGTAAAAAATAGTGATGATCTATTTTTAACTAGTGAAAAAATTTCTCTACTTTTAGGAGAAAAAATAATTTCCCCTTTAAATATAGAAAATATAATAAGCATAGAGGAAAAATATTATATTTATATTGATAATTTAACTGCTTTAAGAAATAAAGTTTTAGAGGATTTAAAAATATATCATGAAAAAAATAGATTAGCTTTAGGTATAAATACGGCTGAAATAAAAAGCAGATATTTTAAAGAGATTCCAAATAATATCTATCAAAGTTTTCTTAAATTATTAATTGAAGAAAATCTTATAAAAACAGAGAAAAATTTTATATCCCTTTTAGAGTTTCAACCTAAGTTAAATAAAGAGGAGAAAAAATTAAAAGATCAAATTTTCTCTATCTATAAAAGCTTTGGTTTTAAACCACAAAACATTAATAAAGTTGCTGAAAATTTTAATAATTTAGATAATTTTAAAACTATTCATCAATTTATGGTAGATAATAATTTTATTATCTATCTTGGTGAAGAAACATATATATTAAAAGGATTCTTCTTAGAAGCTAAAAAGATTTTAATATCATATCTACAAAAAAATCCAAAAATAACTTTAGGAGATTTTTCAAAACTTTTAAATAGCAATAGAAAAATTTCTCTTTTACTATTAGAGAAATTTGATGAAGAAAAAATCACAAAAAGAATTGATAACTATAGAATATTACTTTCAAAAGGAGATGGTTTTAATGATTAAAGTAAATGCTATTGGACAAACTTGCCCTATCCCTATTATAATGACTAAAAATGCTCTTAAAGAGATTGAAGAGGGGCAAGTAGAGGTTTCAGTTGATAATAAGATTTCATTGGAAAATTTACAAAAAATGTCAAGAGAGATGGGATATGATTATACTGTTGCTGAAACAGGAGATATATTTAAAATAGTAATTAATAAGATAAAAGAGGATTTACAAGAGTTTGATGAAAAAGAAAATACAGTTGTAGTTATAGACTCTCTTTTCATGGGAAAAGGAGATCCTGAACTTGGAAAAATCCTAATGAAAGGATTTATCTATACTCTTTCTGAAATGGAAAATCTACCTAAAACTATTATTTTCTATAATGAAGGAGTAAAATTAGCTGTTGAATCTTCTGAAAACTTCAATGATTTAAAAAATCTTGAAGCTCATGGAGTTGAAATTCTTTCTTGTGGTACTTGTGCTAATTTCTATGGTGTAACTGAAGAGATAAAAGTAGGAAATATCACAAATATGTATACAATAGTTGAGAGACAACTTAATGCTAAAAGGGTAATAAAACCATGATAAAAAAAGAGGAATTTTTACTTTTAGCTGCTGAATCAACTCATCTTGTTATAAAAAATGAAAAACTATTAAAAGAAGCTGGTGTTGATTGTAGAATAATTCCACTACCATCACAAATAAAGGCAAGTTGTGGACTTTCTATAAGGGCAGATTTAAAAGATATTGAAAAAATAAAAGAAATACTATATAATAATGAAATGGAACTTTATTTGATAAAAAAATCAGGTTTAAAAAAAGAGATAGAAAAATTGTCTTAATGGAAGCGGATGGAAACTGGTGTTTTCAACAGTCTTCAAAACTGTCTGGCGGTGAAAATCGTTGGTAGGTTCGATTCCTACACGCTTCCGCCAATAATGAATTATAACCTTTTAATTAACCCCTCACTCTTATTTTCAAGATAGAGGGGTTTTAATTTTAACTTCTAATTGGTAAAAATTTGAACCCAATATAATTTCCCTTCATTATCACTTGCTTTTCCTATCCCTATAAATCTATAATCCTTCCCTAGAATATTTTTACGATGTCCTTTAGATTTCAACCATCTCTCCACTACAAATTCAGGAGTTTTATGTCCAGAAGCTATATTTTCAGCTGCCTTAGTAAAATGTATATTTTCTTTTTTTATTAAATTAAAGGTAGCTCCAAATTTTTTACTTGTATGTGACATTTTCTTATCTTTAGCCATATCTTTTGCCTTAATCACTGCAATTTTATTCAAACAATTATCTATTTTTAAAGGTTTTAAATGATTTTTTTCTCTTTCTATATTAACTTCCTTCAAAATAATTTTTTGATAATTTTCCATCCCTAAACTTAATGTTGATAAAAAAATAGATATTAAAATAACAAAAAATTTTCTTTTCATAAATTAATTTCCTCTCACTCTTTTTTCTATATTATAACCTAAAAATTTGTTTTTAAAGTCATTTTTGTTTATAAAATTGACTTTTTTTTGCAGAAATTATATAATATTTTTAAGATAAATAAATTGGAGAAGGAGATTATATGTATAATTGGGAAGCAGGTGTTCCTAAATTAGGGGCTACAGTTGAGAGTAATGGAATTAATTTTGCAATTTTTGCTAAAAATAAAAAAAAGGTGGTTTTAAATATTTATAAATCTGGTTCAGATTTACTTCCCAAAGAAAAAATAGTTTTAGACCCATCTATTAACAAAACAGGAGATATTTGGCATATCTTTTTACAAAATGGATCTGAAGGTACTTTATATACTTGGAAAATTGATGATTATCCTGAAATTTTAGATCCTTACGCACTTTCTTATACTAATAACAAAAACTATTCAAATAGAAAAAGTATAGCAATTAAACTTTCACATGAAAAAGAGAAACACTTAGAAATCCCCATGCAAGATACAATTATTTATGAAGCTCACATTAAACTATTTACTCAAAATTTTAATTCAATGGTTGAATTTCCAGGGACATACTCTGGTTTTTTAGAAAAGATTCCTTATTTAAAAGATTTAGGAGTTACAGCTGTTGAATTTTTACCTGTGTATGAATGGGATGATTTTACTGGAAATATAGGAATAAACAATGGAGCTAAATTAAAAAATATTTGGGGATATAATCCTATTGGTTTTTTTGCTTTAACTAAAAAGTTCTCTAAAAATCAAAAACTTGATTCACATAGTGAAATTGTAGAATTTAAAGAGTTAGTAAAAGAACTTCATAAAAATGGAATAGAAGTAATTTTAGATGTAGTTTACAACCATACTGCTGAAGGGGGAAAAGGTGGTAAATTCTATAATTTTAAAGCTATGGATTTAAATACTTTCTATATGTTAGAAAATAGCAATGTACAGTTTATGAATTATTCTGGTTGTGGAAATACTGTAAATACAAATAATAAAGTTGTTAAAGATATGATAGTTTCATCTCTTAGATACTGGTATTTAGAAATGGGAGTTGATGGTTTTAGATTTGACTTAGCTTCTATTTTAGGTAGAAACGAAGAGGGACATTGGCTTGGAGAAAATTCTCTATTAAATGAATTGGTACAAGATCCTATTTTATCTCATTGTAAATTGATTTCTGAAAGTTGGGACTTAGGTGGATACTATGTTGGAGATATGCCAGCTGGTTGGAGTGAGTGGAATGGTAAATATAGAGATGTTGTTAGAAAGTTTATTAAAGGAGAATTTGGACAAGTTACTGAACTTTTAAAAAGAATTTTTGGAAGTCCAGACATATTTAAAAGAAATGATAGAACCCCTTATAGTAACATAAACTTTATAACTTGCCATGATGGTTTTACTATGTGGGATCTTGTTAGCTATAACAATAAACACAATTTAAATAATGGTGAAAATAACCAAGATGGTGAAAACCATAATAATTCATATAATAATGGTGCTGAAGGTGAAACTGAAGATAAAACTATTATTGCTATTAGAAAGCAACAACTAAAAAATATGTTACTAATTTTATTTATCTCTCAAGGTGTGCCTATGATTTTAATGGGTGATGAGATGGGTAGAACCCAACTTGGAAATAACAATGCTTATTGTCAAAATAATCGTTCTACTTGGGTAGATTGGGAAAGAGGAAATAATTTTAGTGATATTACAGAGTTTACTAAAAATATGATAAAGCTTAGAAAAAAATATAATATATTTAGAAACAGAGATTATCTTGAATTAGAAGATAATAAAAACAAAGGGGTAGGAATTCATGGGGTAAAACTTAATTGCCCTGACTTCTCTTACTACTCTTTAAGTATAGCTTTTTCTTTATATGATTCAAATAGTGATACTACATTCTATATTATTTTAAACTCTTATCATGGGGAATTAAATTTTGAATTACCTAAGTTAAATGGTAAAAAATGGCAACTTTTAGTTGATACCTCTAAAGATGACAGTGAAAATTTCTTAGAAGATGGAAAGATAATTTCAGACGCTTTTTATAAAACAGCTCCTAAATCTTCAGTAATTTTAATAAGTAAATAATTTAAAAGAGACTATTCTAAATAATTTAGTTTAGTCTCTTTTTTTATGAAAAATTATAATTTTCCTGTATATAAAAAACTGAGTAAATAATTAAATCTACCCAGTTTTAAACAACTTAAATTCTTTTTCTTAACATATCTAGTTCATTTAATTCTTCATCTAACTTAATTTTTACAAATGAATTTGGATTTGCAGCTTCTACCTTTTCAACTTCCTTATCTCTATTCATAAGAATCATCTCTGGTAAAGTTATCTCTCTAACATTTATTCCAGGACTAACTACTTCAAGTTTTTCTCCAACAAGAAGTCTATTTCTAATAGCTAAAATATACTCATTATTTAGAAGTTTTTTCTCTACTTTAGCAACTAATTGATGTGATTGGCTATAAGAGTTTCTATCATTATAGTTTTGTCCATCTACTCCTGGTCTTCCCATATAGAATCCATTTGTATATGATCTATGTGAAACTGATTCTAGCTCCTCTAACCATTTAGGATTATATTTATAGTTTCCTGAATAGTAGCTATCAATAGCATCTCTATATACTTTTACACAGTTAGCAACATAGTAAATACCTTTCATTCTTCCTTCTATTTTTAAAGAATCTACTCCGATATCTAAAATCTTATCAATAAACTCTATTGTACATAGATCTTTTGAGTTGAAAATATATGTTCCATGATCATCTTCAAATACAGGCATATACTCTCCAGGTCTAGTTTCCTCTACTAAAGAGTATTTCCATCTACAAGATTGAGCACAATCTCCTCTATTTGCATCTCTTCCAGTCATATAGTTACTCAATAGACATCTTCCTGAAATTGACATGCACATAGCACCATGGATAAATACTTCTAATTCAATATCAGGAACTTTAGCTCTTATCTCTGCTATATTTTCTAAAGAGATCTCTCTAGCTAGTACAACTCTCTTTGCTCCTAGATCTTTCCACATTTTTACTGAACGCCAGTTTGTATTACTTGCTTGTGTACTTACACTTATACGAAGATTTGTATTCTCTTTAACTATTTGGAATACTCCTAAGTCAGCAACTATTACTCCATCTACTCCAATTTTTTCTAAGAATTTAACATAGTCTGGTAATAATTCTAACTCATTGTTGTGAGGAATTATATTTAAAGTTACATAAACTTTCTTTCCTAAATTGTGTGCATAATTTACTACCTCTATTAACTCTTCATCTGAGAAGTTACTACTTCCAGCTCTCAGATTGAACATTTTTCCACCTAAAAATACTGCATCAGCTCCATAGTGCATTGCCATTTTAAACTTTTCCATATTTCCAACTGGAGCTAATAATTCAACTTTTTTCACTTTATCATTCCTTTCTTAATATTAATCAATTTTATTTGTATAGTTTTCAAATTTTGTAAGCTCATGGAAGAATCTCAATTTAACTGTTCCTGTAGGTCCATTTCTATGCTTACCTATAATTACCTCTGTAATTCCCTTTTCCTCTGTTTCTTCATTGTAATAATCATCTCTATATAAAAACATTACCATGTCAGCATCTTGCTCTATTGCTCCAGATTCTCTTAAATCTGATAACATAGGTCTCCTATCTGCTCTCTGTTCAGTAGCCCGAGACAATTGAGATAGTGCAATTATTGGTACATCTAATTCCCTTGCTATTCCCTTTAATGATCTTGAAATATCTGAGATCTCTTGCTGTCTATTCTCATTTTTTCCACTGCTTCCCTTGATAAGTTGAAGATAATCTATTAAAATCATATCTAACTTACCTGCTGCTTTTAACCTTCTAGCATAAGCTCTTATTTCCAATACTCCAACATTAGGGGTATCTGCAATATTTATCTCAGTTTGTGCTAATCTTCCACTGGCAATTCCCAATCTTCCCCAATCTTCTGGAGCTAAGAAACCTGTTTTTATTTTTTGAAGTCCTATACCTGCTTCCACTGCTAAAAGTCTTTGTAACAACTGAGAACTAGACATCTCCAAACTAAAAAGTAAAACTGCTTTATTACTTTTTACAGCAGCATTAAGAGCTAAGTTCAGTGCAAAGGCTGTCTTTCCCATTGCTGGTCTTGCTGCTAATATTATCAAATCTGAAGGTTGAAATCCACTTGTCATCTGATCAAAATCTGCAAAACCTGAAGATATACCAATAGTTGTTCCCTTATTAGCATACACTTTTTCAAGTCTTAAAAACTCTTCAGCCATTGCATCTCTTATCTTTACAATATCTTTTGAATCATTATTCTCAGAGATCTTAAAGATCATTCCCTCTGCTCTATCTAAAATAGTTTCAACTTCATCATACCCTTCATATGCCATCTCAACTATCTTAGTTCCAACATCTCCCAATCTTCTTAAAGTAGCTTTCTCTTTTATTATTTTAGCATAGGCTACTATATTTGCAGCAGTAGGAACTTCTTCAATAATGTCATAAAATACCTGATCTCCACCAATCTCTTCAAATTTTTCCTCTTTTTTTAATTGGTTCATTACTACTATAGGGTCGATTTTTTCCCCTGAATTATATATCTCTCTCATAGCTTCATATATTAATCTATGAGCATTTTTGTAGAAATCATTAGGAGAAAGTATCTCTATTATATCTGCAAAGGCATCCTCTTTTAAAAAGATCCCTCCTAGAACGGCTCTCTCAGCTTCGATACTACTGGGAATTTTTCTCAAATTTTCAATTTCCTGCATTTTTTTCTCCTTATTTTTAAACTACTATAGAGATTTTGCAACAATTTTTACTTCTGCTTTTACTTCAGTATGAAGTTTAATAACTGCCACATGTTCTCCTAAACTTTTAATATTGCACTCTATTTTTTTTCTGTCTATCTCTACTCCAAATGTTTGTTTTATAGCTGCAGATACCTCTTTATTTGTAATTGCTCCAAATAGTTTTCCATTATCTCCAGTTTTTACACCAATCTCCACCTTTTTAGCTTCTAAAACTTTTTTTAGTTCAAGAGATTTAACTTTTTCCTCTTGTAATCTTTTCTCTTCTCTTTTCTTTTGATTTTCTATTTTCTTTAATTCTTCAGGAGTTGCTATAATTCCCTTTTTATTTTTTATAATAAAGTTGTGAGCATAACCATCAGATACAGTTATTAGATCTCCTTTTCTCCCTTGTCCTGCTACATCTTGTGTTAGTATAACTTGTATTTTTGCCATTTAATTTCCTCCAGTTCATATTTTTTTCTTTTTGATTAACAGCTCAGGCATAAAGCTAATACATACCCCTATAACTAAAGCTGTAAGATTACTATATAATAATATATAAATTGCTAAAATAGCACTTACATATTTCATTTTACTATATTTATTTAATAAATTAAATACTATTGCTGCTCCATATAAAGAAAAAATTCCCAATCCTATTTCTGAAATCTCTTCTAAATAATGATTATTTATACTTGTAAGATTCAATATAAAGAATGGTATTATATATATCAGTAACCATTCAAAAGATAGCTCCCATATCTCATCTTTTTTCTTTTCAAGAGCTATATAGATTCCAAATGTACACAATATTGATGTTGAAAATATATTTACCAACCAATGTTTTCTCAAGATTTTTAAACTCTGAACCATGTTTTGTTGAACACTTTTATAATAAAGATACTCTTGAGAGCTTGGATTTAATTTTTCTATTATTGTTTTTACCTCTAACATTGCAGAATTTATATACTCATTTATCATCTCTTTAAAAAAGACCATTAAAATTACAGTAATAATAGTTGAAACAATAGAGCTTATAACTATTCTATCACCTTTTTTTATCTTATATGAAAGATTTTCAAAGATAAAATATAACACCTCTGTCACTAAGAAAAGTCCTAAATATAGTGCCATTAAAATAGGGTTAGTTATAGCCATTACTAGCAATATTCCAATATTAATTATTACCTTTTTTAAAAAACTCACATTCTTTACCAATCTAATTTTTGCTATTATTAACATACAAAATATCATAATAAACATGAGTTCCATTATCTCATTTAACAATTTGTTCCCCCTGTTTATGTAAATTTACTCTATTATCTCTCCACCAAAAAATTTTACTATTTGATCTGCTAACTTGCTTTCATTCTTATTTTTTTCTTTTCTCTTTCCTAAAAATACATATTTTATTTTTAGAGATGGACTTATTAATTTTCTTACAACATTTGTTAAAACATCATTGTAAACTGGACTCTCCATCTGCTCCTTTGCAAAACTATTCTCTCCATCAAAACCTATGATTAAATTGTTTTTTTCAAGATTATATGGTTTTGCACTTATTAGAAAGGCTGCTAAAGTTATCTTCTCTTTTTTAGCCTCTTCAACTATATTTTTCCATTGACTTAATATATATTCAAAGGTAATATCCTTTCCTATCTCCTCTTTTTCAGGAGTTTCATCTTCTGATTTAATACTTAATACAGGCTTTTCAATAATTCTTTCTACAATCTTTTCTTGAGTAATTACAGGACCTCTACCAATACTCAAAAGATTATTTATTGCTACATATCCAACAAGCCTTTTATCCTCTTCATATTTAAATTTATTAAGAGAATCATATATAGCACCTATTATCTCCAATCCCTGTTCAGGATCTAACTCTCCTTTTCCCATTAAATTTTTACAATATTTTGCTAAATCTTTAAAGAAAATCTCAATTTCAACAGACTCTTTCCAAAAATTATCCAAAATTTTTATTAAACTTGTATAATCTTTATCTAATAGCTTTTCTAAAAACTCTTGCATCTTTTTTAAGGGAGTTACTCCTAATACTTGCTCTGCTTTTTCTAAAGATATCTCTTCTCCTAAACAAGTTATCATTATTCTTTCTAAGATAGAAGTAGCATCTCTCATACTTCCACCAGAATTTTCATATATTAAATCTAATACCTCTTCTGGAACTTCTACCTCTTCTGAAGTTGCTATACTTTTTAATTTCTCTTTCATCTCATTAGGAGAAAGAGCTTTAAAATCATATCTTTGACATCTAGATATAATTGTTGGTAAAATTTTATCAGCCTCTGTTGTAGCTAAAATAAATATTACATGTTCAGGTGGTTCTTCTAAAGTTTTTAATAGTGCATTAAAAGCCTCTTTAGTTAGCATATGCACTTCATCTATTATATATATCTTCTTTCTTCCCTTAACAGGTTGATAATTTATCTTCTCTTTTAACTGTCTTATCTCATCTATTCCTCTATTAGAAGCAGCATCTATCTCAATCATATCCATAAAACTACCATCATTTATTGATAGGCAGTTTTCACACTCATTACAAGGCTCATCTGTTACTCCATTTTTTAGACAGTTTACCCCTTTAGCTATCAATCTTGCAATAGTAGTTTTCCCTACTCCTCTAGGACCTGTAAAAAGATAAGCATGAGAAGTTTTTCCATTTCTCAAAGAGGCTTTTAAAGTTTTTACTATCTCTTTTTGACCTGCAATCTCTTCAAAATCTTTAGGTCTATATTTTCTATATAATGTTATATGCATCTTCTACTCCAAACCGTAGTTACTCATCTTAGTTCTTAAAGTATTTCTAGTAATTCCTAAGATCTCTGCAGTTTCTACTTTTTTACCATTTGTCATTTCTAAAACTTGATGTATCAATTCTTTTTCAACTTTAGATATTATATGCCCATAATAACCTTTTTGGCTACTATTTTTATAATTTTCCATCTCAACTTTAACCCACTCTTTAAGTGCATCTGTTTGAGCATCACCTTTTCTCTTAGTAACCTTTGTTCCTAAAACATTGCTTGGAAGATCTTCAATTAAGATTGAACCCCCTCTACAAAGAGCAACAGCTGATTTTACAGCATTTTTTAATTCATTTACATTGCCAGGCCAATCGTATCTCATCATCTTTTTCAAAGCTGGTTTACTAACCCCTTTTATATTTTTATGTAACTCTTCATTACACTCAATTAAATAGTGATCTACAATCAGAGGAATATCATCTTTTCTCTCTCTCAAAGGTGGAATATTAACTTCTAATACTCTTAATTTTCTATAAAGTTCATCTATAAACTTCCCTTGATTTATTAACTCTTCCAAATTTTCACAAGTACTAGCTATAACTCTTACACTACTTTTTATAGGGTCAGCTCCACCCATTCTAAAGAACTCTCCCTCTTCTAAAAAATATAAAATTTTAGATTGCATATCTAAACTTAAAGACTCTATATTTCCTAAATGAAGTGTTCCTCCATTTGCCTTTTCCAAATCTCCAATCTGTGTAAATACTGCTCCTGTAAATGCACCTTTTTCATAACCAAACATCTTTCTTTCTAAAAGTTCATTTTGGAAAGATAAACAGTTTATACTTATTAAAGGTTGTCCAGAACAGTCACTAAATTGATGTATAGATTTAGCTACACTTGTTTTTCCTGTTCCCTTTTCTCCTATTACTAAAACTGGTACTGTACTATTTGCTACCTTTCCTATCATCTTATATAGCTCAACTATCTCTTTAGTTTGCCCTATAAGTTTATCTCCTGAGCTCTTATGTTTATCCACTCTCTCAGCTAAAAGCTTATAATCTTTCACTGATTTTTCAATAATTTTAATTATTGTTGTATTATCCACAGGCTTTAAAATATAATCATAAGCTCCTGCTTTCATACTTCCTGCAACAACTTTTAAATTAGAAGTCTCTCCAAGAATTATGATTACCCCTCTTTTTTGGTACTCTCCAACTTTTTTTATTAAATTGATTAAAGCCTCTTCTTGAAGATTTTTTTCCTCTATAACTATAGTTTCATATTTTTTATTTTTTAAATATTCAATAAAATCTGTTATATTTTCTGCAAAAGTTAATTCATTTTCAAAATTACTTTCTAAATCATCTTTCAAACTTTTATCTAATCTAAAACCTAAAAGAACCAAATTAAGCCACCTCACATATTAATTTTTTCCTCTCAAAGTAAAATTATATTCCAATATAACATCACCTTTAACGTTCATTCCATTTTTACTCAAATAGATCTTCCATGTTCTTCCTATCTCTTCTATTGCACTGTTAATCTCAGGAACCCCGCTACCTTTCTCTAAAAATAGTGAAGTTACATTTCCATATTCATCAATATTCATACGAATTCTAACAGTTCCATGAAGTCCTTTAAGTTGAGCACTTTCTGGATATACAGGCTCCATATTTGAGTTGTCCCATCTTGCTACTATATTTCCATCTTCTGTTCCTAATCTATATCCACTAGGTAGTCCTTCAGCATCCCCTTCTGCTTTTAATATTCTTTCAAATTCTAAGTCATTTCCCTCTTCAGAGTTAAAAGCTAATTTTTTTTCATCTGTTGTTAAAAACTTCTCATCTTTTAATTCTGAATTCTCTGTGGAAATATCAATATTTTCTTTAGCTAATCCACTGTTTGTTATATCCTCTTTTAAAGTCTCTATTCTTTTTGTCTCATTTTTACTTCTAGTTTTCTTAACTAAAGTAGGATTACTTATACTTGAAAGTACATCTATTTCTGGCCCTGAAATATTTTTAGCAATATCACTTAATGTAGGTTTCTTCTTTTCTTTAACAACAGTTTCTTGTTTTTTTGTTTGAGCAGAAGTAGTATTTTTATTAGTTATCTCTTTTTTTATCTCCTTTTGTACCTCTTTTTTAGGAGTCTCTTTCTTTGGTTCAGCTGTCATATTTTTAGTTTTAGTATTACTATTTTTTTTACCTTCCATTTTTAAACTTTTATTATTGTCATATGCAACTAATCCAACTTTTATCTTCTTATCAACTATAGTTTCAACTGAAAGACTTGGTATTACCAATAGTATCAGTAAATTTATGAGAACAGAAAGACCTAAACTTATATAATCAGTTTTTTTCATCTTCCCACTCCTTATTTACTACTTGCAGTATCAATATCTAGTGAATTAGCCCCAGCTTCTTTAGAAATAGTCATTATCTCTACTATATATCCATAATCTAATTTTTTATCAGCACTTATAACCACATTTTTATCAGCACTATTTTTAAATTTCTCTTCAAGTTCAGCTTTTAAATTTTCCTTATTTACATTAACTTTCTGAGTTTTTCCCTTTTCCTTATAATTTAAAACCATATTTTTATTTTTATCAATAGCAATCTGTATCTCTTTTATATCTTTTATCTCTCTTATTGTAGATTGTGGTAATTCTATCTTTATTCCACTATTGATATCTTCAAAAGTAGTTGCAACTAAGAAAAAGATAAGCAAAAGAAATACAACGTCTATCAATGGAGTTATCTCAAGAGTTAACTCTCCCTTTCCTCTTCTCTTTGTTCTCTCTATTTTCATAATTTCTCCTATCTTCTGAAGTAGTTTATAAGTTCAGTACTTGTTTTTTCCATATCATTTATTTTTTCATCTATCTTTTTATTAAAATAGTTGTAAAAAATAGTAGCTGGTATAGCAACAAATAATCCCCCAGCAGTTGTAAATAGTGCCTCTGATATCCCTTTGGCTAGTACTGAAGCATCTCCAGTTCCATGAATTGATACTGCTTGGAAAGCTTTTATCATTCCTGTTACTGTTCCTAAAAGTCCTAATAATGGTGTAATATGAGCTGTTAAAGATAACATCCACATATGTTTTTCTAGCAGTGGTATCTGTGCCATAGCACTCTCTTTTCCCTTTTCCTCAAGTGCTATAGGATCTCTATTGTTACTTTTATATAACTGAATTAAAATATCTTTTAACACTTTTGCTGTTGAAGATCTTTTTGTATTTAATAAAACAATCGCCTCTTTAATAGCACCTTTTTCTATAAGCTGTCTCAATTCTGGATTGATTTTATTAAAGCTATCTTTTTCTTGAAATTTAAAATATATAGCTCTTTCAATTACTACAAATAATCCTAAAATAGACATAGCCAAAATAAAATACATTAAAATTCCACCATTTTTTAACCAATACATTGTTCTCTCCTTTTAGTATCTAAATTAAGATTAAAGTGCTATTATAAGAGCTATTACTCCTACTGCTCCGATTATATATTTTAAGAATGATTTTTCCTCTACACCTTGTGACAGTTCATCTTCTAATGCTGATTTTTCACTTTGAACAACTTTTATTTTTTGTTGTTGTTCTTTTAAATTTTCACTTGATAGTTCCACAGATCCTGTATTTATATTTTGATTTTTTAGAAGCATCTCTTTAGTTTCAATCTCTTTTCTTTCTAATTGCTCCTTATTAACTCCAGTCACCTGTTTATCAATAGCTGTAACACTTTCCTCTGCACATACTACCATTGTACTTAATAAAAATAAAGATGCTATTAATTTTTTCATTCTAACTCCTCCTATTTAAAAAAATCTGCATATTTTTTTGCTTTTTCAGCATTTACACCTTTTAACTCATTATAATATTTTGTCGCTTCAACTTTATTTCCAGATTTTAAAGTTAAATATATCAATTTTTCCAATACAAACTCTCTATAATTTAACTCTTTTCCTAATGAATATAATTCTTTATAGAGAACTATTGCTTCCTTCTCTTTTTTCATCTTTTCATTAAGTTGAGCTGCTTTTAATTTAGAAACTTGAGAGTATTGACCATTATACATTATATATCCCTTTGTATAACCACTTAAAGCCTCATCATTTTTACCCTCTATCTCATTTATATTAGCTAACTGATACAACACAAAATCTTTGTATATACTATTTTCCATCTCATTGACTTGTAAATAATATTTTTTTGCCTCTTTATATTTTTTATTCTTAAAATAATTTGATCCAATATTTATACATGCATAGTCTTTATATCTTGGGCTATTCAACAGTTTTTCATATTCAGCCATTGCAGCTTTTTTATTTCCCTGTTTTTCATAAATAAGTGAATCATAATAACTTTTTATATCTAAATTTGTTATTCCCTCAATATATTTTTGAGCTGCTTTTAGATTGTTTTTAGCTAAGTGAATATCTAAAATCTTAGCTGCTGTATTATCTTTTACAGTTGGGTCAACAGAACTACTATAAAGCTCTTCATAGTTTTTCAAAGCTTTTTCATTGTCATTGCTATTTTCATAGATCTCTCCAGACATCATTAAAAGAGTATCTTTCATTCTGCTAACTGGATATTTTACAAGAAACTCATTTTTTCCCTTTTCAAAATTGACAGTGTCTCCACTATTTAAAAGTATTGTCAAATACCAATAAAAAGCTTTTTCTCCATAAGTACTATCACCATAATTATCTACAACATACTTATACTCTTCCTTAGCTTTTTCATAGTTCTTTTCAGAGTAGTATGATTCTGCTATTTGGAATCTTCCATAAGCTTCAAATCCCTTTTCATTAGCTAATTTTAGATAGTATTCTCTACTCTTTTCAAAATTATCTTTTCTAAAATAGCTAATTGCCAATTTATCTAAAGCTTCATTTTTATTTTCAGGATTTTCTAAAGTTAGATAACTTTCTCCGTAGTTAATTGCTTCATCATATTTTTCCCATAAGAAATAGTTTCTCATCTTATTAAACTTTACTTTTTCTTGCATAGCTGCATCAGCAGTAGCATCATTTTCAAGTTCAGTAAAATATCTATCTGCTTCATCATATTTTCCCATTCCAACAGATGCTATACCTTTTAAATATTTTATCTCAAGATTTCCTTCTCCATCTTCAGAGTTTAAATACTCCATCATCTCATCATATCTTTGTTCAGCCAGTAAAGATACTACTAAGTTATTTAAGATATTAAAATCTTTTCCTTGAGATAAAAACTCTTTATATACATCTATTGCTAGATCAACTTTTCCACTTTTATAATATGCCTCTCCAACAGAAAAATAGATATTTCTTCTATATTCAGTATCATTAGGATATTTAGTTTTATACTCATAGAATCTTCTTTGAAGATCATCTATATCCTCAACTTTATTATCTATTACTATTATTCTGTATAGATTTTCAAGATTTGGAGTTCTTGCATAAAGTCTACCATAATAGTCCTTTGATAACTTATACTCTCCAATTTCATAGGCAGAGTTTGCAATTATCAAATTTATATTATCTGTATCCTGTTGATTTACAACAACTCTCTTTATCTCATCTCTATTTCTAATTATCTTACTATAATTTTTTAGTTTATAATCTATAGCAAAAATATAGTATAAAGATTGATTATAGTAATCTGTCTTTTTTAAACTTTCAAAGTATTTTTGTGCTTCTTTTAATCTATTTAATTTATATAAAGAAAATCCATACCCATACATCAATTTAGGATCATTTGGAGTGTTAGTTTTAGAGTAGTAACTAATTGCTCTATTGTAATCTCCTTTAGTAGCATATAGATCCCCTATCATTCTCATAGCTTCTCCATACTCTTTTGTTCCCTGAAGCATAGAAACATAGCTCTCTACAACCTCTCCATTTCCTCTATTACTGCATATCTCTATCAGATTAAGTATTGATTTTCTACCATAAGCACTTGATCTATCTTTTTCTACAACTTTTTTAAAAGCAGTTATAGCATCATCAACTCTATTTTGCTTATAATAAGCTGCCCCATAAAGATAATTCATCATTACCTTGTTTTTTCCACTATTTTTAGAATAATTATCCAAATATAATATTGTTTTTGGATATTCACCCTTATTATAAGCTAACATTGCTAATCCTAGCATTGAATCATCTGCATATTTTTTATTTAATTCTATTACCTTTTTAAATAACTCCTCTGCTTTAGGATAATTTTCCTTTGCTAAATATGTCATAGCAGCATCATAAAAAGCTTTCTCATAGTAAACTCCATTTTTATCTAAAGCTTTAAGATAAAACTCACTTTTCTCACTTTCTCCTAATGCAGTGTAACACTTCATCAAATAAAAGTTTATCTCATCCTTCTCTTTTCTACTTAAATTACTATTTAAAGATAGCATTTTAAAATACACTATTGCTGTTTCATAATCCTCTTGTAGTAAAGATGCCTTTGCTATTCTATCTTGTATATTTTTTGCATGCTTTGACTCTGGATATTTTTTTAAGAATTTTACTGATTCTGTTACTGCAATAGAAAACCTCTTTTGCTTATATAACTCATCTAAAAATGCAATATCCTCTTTTTCAGAAGCAACTAACATCATATTTGTACTTAGTAAAAGTGCAAGCACCCAATGTAATTTTTTCAATGTGCTCCCTCCTAAATTTTATAAAAATTTTTTAAAACTTTTCTTATTTCTTCGATAGATACAGTTGTATTTACACATGGTTCATTGAGTATTTTATTAAATACCCCAATTACTTTTACAGGAAAAGCATCATGAATACCAGACATCAAATCTCTTTTACATGCTACTGCTATAACTAAATTTGGTCTTGTCTCTTTTATATGTTTTCTTGCTAAAGTTCCCCCTGTAGCTATTTTTATTTCCACTGGATATTCTTTTTTTAATTGTAATAGATCACTTATAACACACTGTCCACAATTACGACAATTCTCTATATCTGAGGTTACTTTATAGGGACACACATATTTTTGAACACAATGAGGTAATAGGATTAATGTTTTTTTTATCTCTCTATTTTTTAGCTCTTTCTCTACTATTTTATTGTTATATTCTAAAAATTTTTCTGCTATTTCATTTTTTTCAACAGGATTTTTTTTTCTATCTGTAAATAAAAATAACATATAATAAAAATTATATACTATTTTTCTAAAAAAATTAATGTTCATTCTTTTACCTCGTTAATTTTATTAGAAAATTATACCACAATTATATTCCTATTTCAAACATTCTAAATTTTATTCACAAGAAAAATAGAGCTAATGTTCTTTATTAGCTCATTTTTCTATAATTAATCTTTTAAAGCAAGTGGCATAACTACATAAAGATAATTATTTTCTCCTTCTTGTCTAATTCTAACTGAACTATTAGGACTTATAAAGTTTAAAATAATATCACTATCTTTATCTAAGTTTTGAATAAATTCTGATATAAATTTTGCATTAAGAGAGATCTTTATTTTTTCTCCCTCATACTCTACTTCTAGTTGTTCATTAATTCTTGCAATATCATTGACTCCATTTATTTTAAGAAGTTTCCCTTCTATCTCAAATGTTGCACCATATTTAGACTCTGCATTATTTTTTACAAAGATTATTATTCTTCTTAAAACTTTTAAAAACACTTCATTATTTATAATAAGAGTTTTATTGTAAGCATCATTTCCTAAAATTCCTTTATAGTTAGGGAAAACTAAATCTATAACTCTACTTACCATCAATGTTTCAGCTATTTTAAAATATATCTGTTTCTCTGTTGAATATACTACTATTTCAACCTCTTCCATATTTTTCAATAATTTAGTTAAAGCTTCTGCTGTATTTAATGGAATACTAACTTCTATCTTTCCTTTTATCTCATCTAACTCTTTTTCTAAGAAAACAAGTCTATAAGTATCAGTTGTTGCAAACTTTAACTTCTTACCTTCATTTTCCATTCTAATACAGTTTATAGAAAGATTATCACTTGATGTTGAAGCTGCAAATTTTACTTTTTCTAAAATATTAGCAAGCTCTACACTATTAATTTTAAAATTCTCTTTATCTTTAACTGATTCTACATTTTCTATAATATTAGGAAAATCTTCTGGATTCATTAAAGAAAATTCTGAAGCAGAGTCTGAACTTTCTATATAAAGATTGTTATCTCTTACACTTAAAACAATCTCTTCATCTCTTATCTCTCTTAAATACTCATCTACTAATTGATGTTGGAAAACTATTCTCCCCTCTTCTATTATCTCTTCTACCTTTGTTTCTGTAGTGATAGTTGTTTCTAAGTTAGTTCCACAAAAAAATAGATTATCTCCTTTAGTTTCTAAGTATGTACAAGATATTATTGGTTTTATTTTATTCTCACTAATAACCTTTTCAACTATTTTTAATCTCTTTAAGAACTCTTGTCTTTTTACCCTTACAATCAACTTTTTTCCTCCCTATTTAACCTTAATTAAAAAAACCCTCTTTTAAATCTTTAGTGTACCTAAATTTAAGCTTTTCTAATGTTCTTTTCTCTATTTGACGAACTCTTTCACGAGTTATATTCAATTTTTTTCCAATCTCTTCAAGTGTATAAATATCAGAACCATCCAATCCATATCTCTGCTTTAATATTGACTTTTCTCTCTCATCAAGTTCCTCAACTAAATCTCTCACATGTTTCATTCCCATTTCACGAAAGATTTCCTCTTCCATAGAGATCTCTTGTTCTTGAGCTATAGTATCTTCCAATGAGATATCCTCTCCAATTGACATACTTAAAGACATAGGATCTTGAAAGTCTCTTATTATATTTTCTACCTTATCTGCTTCAATATGAAGATCTTCTGCTATCTGTTCCACTGAGGGATAACTTCCCCCTGTTTGAAGTTTATCCATTATATATCTATTTATCTTGTTTAAAAGATCATATTTATATGATGGTATTCTTATCTCTCTTCCCTTAACAATAATAGCTTTCATAATAGCTTGTCTTATCCACCAAACTGCATAAGTTGAAAATCTAAAGCCTTTATCTATATCAAATTTATCAATTGCATAAATAAGCCCCATATTTCCTTCACTAATCAGATCAATAAAACTCATTCCCTTATTCACATAGCCTTTAGCTATATTCACTACTAGTTTTAGATTAGAGGTTATTAATTCATTTTTAGCTTCAATATCTCCATTTTTAGCTTTTACTAAAAGAGAAAACTCCTCTTCTTTACTTAGTAACTTATGTTTTTTTATGTCTTTTAAATATAAACTTATAAGATCTTTATCAGCCATTTTCTATCCCCACACTTATCATATTTTAATAAAATTCTTCTTTTAAAGTTCTTTCCATAAGTTCTGTTACCATACTTGTTGCATCAGCATCTTTATAAAGAATATTATAAGTTGCTTCTAGTATTGGCATTGATATATTTTTTGCTTTTGCTTGCTCATAAACTGCTTTTACTGTTGGTACCCCTTCAGCTACCATTGTCATTTCATCTAGTATCTGTTTAAGCTTTTGTCCTCTTCCTAAGCATTCTCCAACATGTCTATTTCTACTATGTTTACTAGCACAAGTAACTATTAAGTCACCTATTCCACTTAAGCCTGAAAAAGTTATCTCCTTTGCTCCACAAGCTTTTCCAAATCTTGTCATCTCAGCTATTCCTCTAGTTATTAAAGCAGCTTTTGTATTATCTCCAAATCCCATTCCGTCAGCTATACCTGCTCCTATAGCCAAACAGTTTTTAACTGCTGCACCTATTTCAACTCCAGTTATATCTTCGTTTAGATATACTCTGAAATTTTTACTATTAAACAATTCTTGTATTCTAGCTGCATTTTCTTTTACTCCTGCTGCAACAATAGTTGTTGGTATCCCTATTGCTACTTCTTCAGCATGAGTAGGTCCTGATAAGACAACTATATTTTTATGAAACTTTCCTTTTATCTCATCTTTCATAACTTCAGAAAGACGCATTCCTGTTGAAACCTCTATCCCTTTTGCAGTATTTACAAGTAACATATCCTCAGTAATATCATTTGAAAAACTTCCAATTACTTTTCTTAAAACTTGAGATGGTACTGAAAATACAACATATTTTATTCCATCTAATAATCCTTCTTTTTTATTAGTAACCTTTAAATTATCTGGAAACTTTACTCCTGGTAAAAATCTTTTATTTTCTCTCTCTCTTTGAATCTCTTCTGCTCTCTCTTGGTTAAATTCCCATAGAGTTACATCATAATCTTTTCTTGCTAAAACAAGCCCTAACGCTGTTCCCCAACTTCCTGCACCGATGATAACTACTTTTTCCATAAACTTTTCACTCCTTATTTTAGCTTAAATTTGTTCTCTGTTCCATTTATTAATCTAGTAATATTTGTTCTGTGTCTCCAAATAACAAAAATACCTATTAAAAGCGTCATTACAGTTAGAGGAATTCTTCCTACATCATTTCTAATAGGACTGAAAGCAGTAAGAATTGGAAGTGCTGCTGCTGCTATTATAGACCCTAATGATATATATCTTGTAAAATATACTACTAATATAAATATAATTAATAGAGCTAAAGTAACATTAGGAATTAAAAATAAAAATACACCTAAACTTGTTGCAACTCCTTTTCCACCTTTAAAGTTTAAAAAGAATGAAAGAGAGTGTCCAACAATTGCTAAAACTCCTATAACTAAAAGCATATTTCCTGAAACCCCGAATCTGCTAGCTAAAAATGGTGGTAAAAAACCTTTTAAAGCATCTGCAATTAAAACCATTATTCCATATCTTGGTCCAAGAACTCTATAGGCATTTGTAGCTCCTGAGTTTTTACTTCCATGCTCTCTTATATCTATATTTTTAAAATATTTTCCTATCCAAACACCATTTGGCAAAGCTCCCATAACATATCCTAATACTAAAAAAAATATTATTGTCATACTCAATCTCCTATATTTTTATTTTTTATATTCAAAATTGTAATTTAAATAACCTTGCTTTTTATCACCTCTTAATAACAGATATTTATTTTAGATTATATCATATAAAAATAGAAGTATAAAGTAAGAAATAAAAATTCTATTTCCTATATTATGTGATTTAGTTACAGACAAAAGAAAAAAAATAATATATAATAGAATCAAGAAAATAAAATTAAAATAATCAAAGGAGGCTTTCATATGGCAATTTTACATATAACTAAAGAAAATTTTGAAAAAGAGGTTCTAAAATCAGATGTTCCTGTGGTAGTGGATTTCTGGGCAGTATGGTGTGGACCTTGTAAAGCTCTAGCTCCTAGACTTGAAGAAGCTGATTCTCAACTTAATTCTGAAGTTAAAATAGCAAAAATTAATATTGATGAAGAGGAAGAATTAGCTGCTCAATTTAGAGTAATGAGTATCCCAACTCTTCTACTATTTAAAAATGGAACTCCTGTTGAAAAATCTGTTGGTTTAGTTTCAACTGAAGAACTTTTAGAGTTTGCAAAAAAATAATCCTTCGTAAAATTAATTGATAAAAATCTCTCTATCTTAAGATATTCTAGATAGAGGGATTTTTTTATTAGTAAAACTATATAAATCTTTAAATAAAGAAAAATTTTGTTGAAATAATTATTTTTAAATTCTATAATATAGAAAATAATTGGCGGGTGATATTTATGAACAAAAAGTTTTATTTATCAACTCTATTTTCACTCTTCTTTTTAATAGTTGGTTGCTCCAATGTTGGTATTTCCCCTGGAATAGGTATAGGTTGGGGAAGTGGTGGACATTTTGGTGCTGGAATCTCTTTAAATACTTGGACAACCTCAGATAGTTGGGGAAAAGATGAAGTTTACAGAAACTTTTATATAAAAAACTTTAACTATCTTGTTGAAAAATATAATGTGTTGGTTAATAAGAAAGAGCATACTTCACAAGAGATTAAAGATTTAAAAATAAAAATGTTAGCTCTCAAACACCAAGTAAACAGAGATTGGAATGAGATTGAAAAAAGAAAAGAGTTTATACAGGATTTTAATAAAAAAATTGATTTTTATATTAATAATTTAAATAATTTAGAAAAATAAAACATTTAGGGAGGGTTTATGTTTAGTTTAGTTGAAGGAGCTAGTTTATCATCTTTTATATTTTTAGGATTGGCATGTTTCTGTGCAGCTTTTATTGATGCTATTGCTGGAGGTGGTGGACTTATCAGTTTACCTGCATTTTTAGCCTCTGGTCTACCTGCTCATGTAGCTTTAGGAACTAATAAAATAGCAGCTTGTTGCTCTACTATTGCAAGTAGTGTAAAATTTGCTCAATCGGGAAAGATAAACTGGACTATGATGAAAAAGTTAGCTATCTTTTCTTTTATTGGAGCTGTATTAGGAGTTAAAACTGTTGTGATGATAGATTCTAAATATCTTTATCCAATAGCAATTGTTCTTTTACTTTTGGTTCTTATCTATACTCTTCACAATAAAAACTTAGGTGAAGAGAACCAATTTAAAGAGCTTACTAGTCAAAATATTAAATATGGAATTATCATGGCATTTGTTATGGGATTTTACGATGGTTTCTTTGGTCCTGGAACTGGTTCTTTCTTAATTTTTGCTTTAATAAGAATCTTTAAGTTGGATTTTACAAATGCCAGTGGAAATGCAAAAATATTAAATCTATCAAGTAATATTGCAAGTGTTATTGTTTTCTCTTATATGGGAAAAGTTAATCTTCTTTATGCTTTTTCTATGGCTGCTATTATGATAATTGGAGCTACAATAGGAGCAAAAATGGCTGTAACAAAGGGAAGTAAATTTATTAAACCTATGTTTTTAATTGTTACAACTATTGTTTTAACTAAAATGATTGCTGAATCAATATTCCATATTGATATTTCTAGCCTTATAAAATCATATATGTCTATATTTATCTAAGTTAGAAAAAAGCTGTTATCTCTCTGCACGAAAGAATAACAGCTTTATTTTTTAATCAAATATATAACCTATACTAAATTGTGAGATTATTTCTCCATCTTTATTATCTTTTGATAAAGAGAACTCTATCGGTCCAAATAGAGAGGTGTATTTCAGTTCTAAATCAAATCCTTGGTGATAATTACTCCACATCTGCGGAATTTTCTCTCCAAACATGCTATCCTCTTTATCTTTAACCTCACTATAACTACCTATATTCCATTTAGTTCCTATATATAAATTTCTCAAAATCTCATACTCTAAACCTAATCTTCCAATTAAAAACTCATCAACTAATTTTTGATGAACCTCATATCCATAAAAAGCAAACTCTTTATTTTTTATATTATTTCTTGTTCCACCTAATTTTACATACTGATCAATAGAGATATTATCTCCTGAAATTACTCCACCATACATACCATAAGATAAAGTTAATTTTTTTGTTAAAGGTATATATCCATCAACAACATACAGAGGTCCATATAAGTTAGAGTTAGAATTCCCCCAAGTTCCTTCCCATACATAATTAAACTCTCCTTTAATACCAGATGTTGGGTTCATCAATCCATTTGTTTTATCAAGGCTTAATTTTAAAAAGGCTTCATTATATTTTTTTGAATACTCAAATTGTTCTGTCCAACTAAAACCTGTATCTTGTTTAAGATTTGTATAATTAAACGCTGCTCCATAAGCTGCTAATATCTCATTGTTATATTGTGTCAAAATACCAGTTTCAAATCTTAAATTTTCACTTGTATAATCTGCTATCTTCTTCCCTTTATCATATAAATATAGCGGTGCCTCATTATATGAAGCATTTGCAAAAATACCTATCTTATTTGATACTCCGTAATAAAAGAAATTATCTGCTGATATTCCTAAATAATCACCAAATTGAGCATTTATTGAAGATGTATTTCCTAACTTCTTAGTATTTGAAAATTCTGTTCCTATATTAAATATAGTTCCATACCCTGTTGAGTAACTAGCTCCTATCCCAAATATATTAGCTGGATTTATCTCTGCATCTAAAACTAAAGTCGTTCCTTGAATATCATAATATACCTTGTTGATAAAATCTGTGCTATATATTTTTAACATAATCTCTTCTAATTCATCATATGAAAGATATTTATTTTCATATTTTTCTAAAAGTTTATTTAAAATCTCCTTTTTATTTTCTGGGATCTTATCTGTATATTTAATATTCTCTATATATATCTTATTTTCAAGCATTCTCTCTTGATATTTTTTCTCTCTTTTAGGAAGTTTCTCAATGGAATAAAGTTGTTCTAAAGTAGCTTTTTTTCCTAACTCCACTAACTCTTTTCCCTTTTTAGTATCAGTTGCACTATAAGTTTGAATATCTGGAGATATCAATATAGTTGCCATATTTCTCTGTTCCTGTGTTGAAGAGGCACTTTGGATAGTTACCAATTGATTTAGAACACTTAAAATATTATAATCTTTATTATCTTTTACCTCATTTCCAACATCACTAGCTATTACAATATCTGATCCCATTGCTAAAGCATCTTCAACTGGAAGATTTCTTGAAACCAATCCATCTACATAAAGATTTCCATCTATTTCAACTGGCTCTAATATTGTTGGTATAGCTATACTTGCTGTTACCGCCCTTGCTAAATCCCCTTTTTTTAGTGCTACTGCCTTTCCACTATTTAGATCAGTTGCCACTACTCTTAAAGGAATTGGCAATTTATCAAAATCATTTATCTCCTCTGCTCCTGCAAAAATCTTTTTTAATCTCAAATATATTATCTCTGTATTTCCTATCCCCTTTGGCAAAGAAAGATTAAACTCCTTATCGTATCTGATAGTAGCTGCATATTTTTTATTATTTACCTTTTGTTCCAACGGAACTTTTTTATTTTCTAACTCTCCATTGATATAGCTATTCCAATCGGTATTTAGAAGCAATTTTTCTATCTCATCTGGAGTGTACCCTATTGAGTATAAAGCCCCTACAACAGCTCCCATACTTGTTCCTGTTATATAGTCAATTTTTATATTATTTTCTTCTAACACTCTTAAAACTCCAACATGAGCAAGCCCTTTTGCTCCACCACCACTTAAAGCTAAACCTATCTTTATACTATTTTTATCTTTTTTTAATTTTACAGCTTTAGACTTTTCTAAAAATTTTATCTTATTATTTAAAATATTTATCTGTTCCTTTAATTTTTTTATCTCTATATCTTCTTCCAATACTTGAGAATTTTTTTTCTGCACAGTACTAGAAAAACTTTTCATCGGTGTAATTGGCATATATATTATCAAAAATATTATCAGTATATTTATAATCTTTTTCATCTCTTCTCCTAATTTTTTTCTATAAATAATTTATATTATACCAAGTTTTAAAAATAAATAAAATACAATTATGATAAATTTGATTTTTTATGTCAAAAATGTTATAATTACTAGAAAAATAAAACTCAGAATTATGTAAGTAGTAAGAAGTAAATGGTGAATATTTTTTGACTTTTTACTCCTTATTATTTACCTTCTGAGCTTTAAAAAAACTAAAATGGAGGAGTTTATGTTTGACGAAAAAAAAGTTGAATTAGAACTAGCTGGAAGAACACTTAGTTTTTCTACTGGTAAAATAGCAAGACAATCTTGTGGTGCTGTAATGGTACAATATGGTGATACTGTACTTTTAAGTACTGTAAATCGTAGCAAAGAACCTAGAAAGGAAGCTGATTTCTTCCCTCTAACTGTAGATTATATTGAAAAATTCTATGCTGCTGGAAAATTCCCAGGTGGATTTAATAAAAGAGAGGGTAGACCATCTACAAATGCTACTCTTACAGCTAGACTTATAGACAGACCTATCAGACCAATGTTCCCAGATGGGTTTAACTATGATGTACATATTGTAAATACTGTATTTTCTTATGATGAAAAAAATACACCAGATTATTTAGGAATTATAGGATCTTCAATGGCTCTTATGCTATCTGATATTCCTTTCCTTGGACCAGTTGCTGGAGTTGTAGTAGGACGTAAAGATGGAGAATTTATTTTAAACCCTACTCCTGCTGAATTAGAAGAGAGTGAACTTGAACTTTCTGTTGCTGGAACTAAAGATGCTGTAAACATGGTTGAGGCTGGAGCTCAAGAATTAGATGAAGAAACTATGTTAGCTGCTATTATGTTTGCTCATGAAAATATCAAAAAAATCTGTGCTTTCCAAGAAGAGTTTGCAAAAGCTGTTGGAAAAGAAAAAATTGAATTTACTAAAAAAGAGGTATTACCTCTAGTTAAAGATTTCATTGATGAAAATGGAATGGAAAAATTAAAAGCTGCTGTTCTTACTCTTGGTAAAAAAGCTAGAGAAGAAGCTGTTGATAGTTTAGAAGCTGAACTTATGGAAGCTTTCATTCTTCAAAACTATGAAGGTGTTGCTGAAGAGGATCTACCTGAAGAAGTTATTGATGAGTTCAAACTTTACTATCATGATCTAATGAAAAAATTAGTTAGAGAAGCTATTCTATATCATAAACATAGAGTTGATGGAAGAAAAACTACTGAAATCAGACCTCTTTATGCTGAAACTGATGTTCTTCCTATTCCTCATGGATCTGCTATGTTTACAAGAGGAGAAACTCAAGCAGTTGTTATCACTACTCTTGGAACAAAAGAAGATGAACAACTTGTTGATGATTTAGAAAAAGAATACTTCAAAAAATTCTATCTACACTACAACTTCCCACCTTACTCTGTAGGAGAAGTTGGAAGAATGGGTTCTCCTGGAAGAAGAGAACTTGGACATGGATCTCTTGCTGAAAGAGCTCTTAGATATGTAATCCCTTCTGAAGAAGTATTCCCATATACTATCAGAGTTGTATCTGAAATTACTGAATCAAATGGATCTTCATCTCAAGCATCAATTTGTGGAGGATCTCTTTCATTAATGGCAGCAGGTGTACCTATTAAAGAACATGTTGCTGGTATTGCAATGGGACTTATTAAAGAGGGAGAAGAATTTACTGTTTTAACAGATATCATGGGACTTGAAGACCACTTAGGAGATATGGACTTTAAAGTTGCTGGAACTAAAAATGGTATAACAGCTCTTCAAATGGATATTAAAATAACTGGAATTACTGAAGAAATTATGAGAATTGCTCTTAAACAAGCTCATGATGCTAGAATGGAAATTCTTGAACTTATGAATAATACTATTCCTGAACCTGCTCCAATAAAATCTACTGTACCTAGAATTCATCAAATGAAAATAGCTACAGATAAGATAGCTGTTCTTATTGGACCTGGAGGAAAAAATATTAAAGGAATCATTGAAAAAACAGGAGCAACTGTAGATATCAATGATGATGGAAATGTTTCTATATTTGCTAAAGATGAAGAAACACTAAATGAAACTATAACTCTTGTAAATTCATATGTTAAAGATGTAGAAGTTGGAGAGATCTATAAAGGTAGAGTTGTAAGCATCACTAAATTTGGTGCATTTATGGAAATCCTACCTGGTAAAGAGGGACTTCTTCATGTTTCTGAAATTTCTCATGAAAGAGTTGCAAATGTTGAAGATGTATTAAAAGTTGGAGATGTATTTGATGTTAAAGTTATCTCTACTGACAATGGAAAAATTAGTTTAAGTAAAAAGAAAATTTAATTATTTTTAGGGAGAACACAGATACCCTCTGTGTTCTCTTTAATATGGTATAATATTAATGAGGTGAAGAATGAAATTTGCTTTAATAAGCTTAGGATGTAGCAAAAATTTAGTTGATAGTGAAAATTTTATTGGAATTCTTGTAAATAAAAAAGGATTTGAAGTAACTAGTGAACTAAATGAAGCTGATATGATAATAGTAAATACTTGTGGTTTTATTGGAGATGCTAAAAAAGAATCTATTGAAACTATTTTAGAAGTAAGTGAGCTTAAAGAAACTGGTAACTTAAAGAAAATTATTGTTACTGGTTGTCTTGCTCAAAGATATGCAAAAGAGATATTAAAAGAACTACCTGAAGTAGATGCTGTTATTGGAACAGGAGAGATTGATAAAATAGAAAAAGTTGTAGATGAAATTCTTAATGATAAACATCCTGTTGAGACTTCTAGCATGGATTTCCTTGCTAATGCTAATACAGATAGAATTTTAACAACAGCTTCTCATACAGCTTATTTAAAAATTTCTGAAGGTTGCGATAGAAGATGCACTTACTGTATTATCCCTCAACTTAGAGGAAGATTAAGAAGTAGAACTATTGAGGATATATTAGTTGAAGCTAATAATCTTGTAAAATCTGGAGTAAGAGAGTTAAATCTTTTAGCTCAAGAGACTACTGAATATGGAATCGATCTTTATAAAGAAAAATCTTTAGCAAAATTAATGAAAGAACTTGTAAAAATAGAGGATTTAAAATGGTTAAGAACATACTATATGTATCCTGACTCTGTTACAGATGAGTTAATTCAAGTAATGAAAACTGAAGATAAAATTTGTAAATATTTTGATATTCCTATTCAACATGTTTCTGATTCTATCCTTCAAAATATGGGAAGAGCTAAAACTGGAGCTCATTTAAAAGAGATTCTATATAGAATAAGAAAAGAGATTCCAAATGCAACTTTTAGAACATCTGTTATAGTTGGATTCCCTGGAGAAACTCAAGAGAATTTCGAAGAGTTAAGAGATTTTCTTGAAGAGTTCCAATTTGATTATGTAGGAGTATTCAAGTATTCAAGAGAAGAGGATACAAAAGCATATGATATGGATAATCAAGTTCCTGAAGAGATAAAAGAAGAGAGATGGGTAGAGCTTACTAACCTTCAAAGTAAGATAGCTGAAAATAAAAATAGAGCTATGCTTGGACAAACTGTTGAGGTTATGATTGATGGAGTTTCTACTGAAAGTGAATATCTATTAGAAGGAAGAACAAAAGGACAAGCTCTTGAAATAGATGGTAAAGTTCTTACAAATGATGGTACAGCAAAACCTGGTGAAATTGTTAAAGTTAAGTTAGAACAAAACTTTGATTATGATTTTATTGGACCAATAGTTGAAAATGAAAAACAATAATTTTTAATGTTACGGAGGAAAGAATATGAACCTACCTAATAAACTAACTTTTATAAGATTGGTATTAGCTATCCCTTTTATCTATTTTCTTCAAGAATCAGGTAATGTAAGTGCACATTTATCTCTTACTTATAGACTTATTGCTTTCGCTATCTTTGTTATAGCATCACTTACAGACTTCTTTGATGGGTATCTTGCTAGAAAATATAATCTTGTTACAGATTTTGGAAAATTAATGGATCCATTAGCTGATAAGATTCTTGTGATTTCAGCTTTAGTTTTATTTGTTGAGTTAAAATATATCCCTGCTTGGATGTCTATTATTGTAATAGCTAGAGAATTTTTAATCAGTGGAATTAGAATGCTTGCTGCTGCAAAGGGAGAAGTTATTCCAGCTGGTAAATTAGGAAAATACAAAACTACTAGCCAAATGATTGTAATTTTAATTATGATAATCGTTGGAAATCAACCATATAATTTTTATTTAATGATGATTCCTATAATTTTAACTCTTTGGTCTGGGTGGGAATATACATCAAAAGCTAAGCATTATTTTATGAATTGTAAATAATAAAATATTTCATAAGGGAGTGTTATAAAATATGGTTCTATTGTTTAAAATTGTTGATTTGCTAGTCTCTGTTATCAATACCCTTATAGTTATAAGAGTTATGCTTTCTTGGCTATCTCCAAATTCAAATAATGGATTTACTGATTTGGTTTATGGCATCACAGAACCTATCTTAAAGCCTTTTAGAGTATTACTTCCTATGGGAAATTTGAGAGTTGACTTATCTCCAATGGTAGCCTATATCTTCTTGTCAATAATAAGAAGATTGGTTTTTAATTTGTTATTTTAATAGGGAAGCTATTGCTTCTCTATTTTTCTTAAAAAACAGGAGTTGATTATTGTGGAAGATATTATAAGTGAATACCATATTCCTGTCCTTTATAGAGAGTGTCTTGATAATTTAGTTATTAATAAAGATGGAATCTATTTAGATTGTACTCTTGGTGGTGGTGGACACTCAGAGGGTATATTAAAAGAACTTTCAGAAAAGGGTAGACTAGTTTCTATAGACCAAGATCAACAAGCTATTGATTTTGCTAAAAAGAGATTGGAAAAATATGGTAATAAATGGCAAGTATTTAAAAATAACTTTGAAAATTTAGATACAGTTTTATACATGGCTGGTTATGATAAAATTGATGGTATCTTAATGGATATAGGAGTTTCATCTACTCAATTAGATGATCCTGAAAGAGGTTTCTCATATAGATATGATACTAAACTAGATATGAGAATGAATCAAAATAATCCCCTTTCAGCATATGAAGTTGTCAATGAGTATCCAGAGGAAAAATTAGTAAAAATCTTCTTTGAATATGGAGAGGAAAGAAATGCTAAAAAGATAGCTAAATTTATTTGTGAAGCTAGACAGGAGAAAAAAATTGAAACTACTGGAGAGTTGGTGGCTATTATTAAAAGAGCTTATCCTGAAAGAGCTGCTAAACACCCTGCTAAAAAAACTTTCCAAGCTATTAGAATAGAGGTAAATAGAGAGCTTGAAGTCCTTGAAAAAGCTATTGATAAAGCTGTGGACTCTCTAAAAATCGGTGGAAGACTGGGAATTATAACTTTCCATTCATTAGAAGATAGATTGGTAAAAACTAAATTTAAAGATCTAGCTACTGCTTGCAAGTGCCCACCTGGACTTCCTATCTGTGTTTGTGGAGGAAAGGCTAAAGTTAAGTTAATCACAAAAAAACCTATTATTCCTGAAGGAGAGGAGTTAGAATTTAATAATAGAGCTCACTCTTCTAAATTAAGAGTTGTAGAAAGGATAGGTTAAAGTGAAAAAAACATTTCTTTTTGTATTTTTTATTATAATTTCAGTTTGGATTATTCACGGTTCTCTTTTGATAAAAATCTCTAAACTAGAACAATCTATCAATAAAGATAAAAAAGAGTTAGAAATAGTTGAAAAAGAGTTAAATAGAAAAATTATTGAGTATGATACAAAAATTGATTTAGATAAAATTGGAAAAGAGATGAGAAGTAAAAAGAAGATGGAAATTTCCAATAAAATCAATTTTTTCCAAATAGAAAATTAAATAATATCATCAACTTTGGAGGATAGATGGTAAAAAAAGATCAAGTAATTGAACTAAAAATAGATAAAATAGTAAATGGTGGAGAGGGATTAGGATACTATAATGATTTTGCAATATTTGTTCCTATGTCTGTTCCACAAGATAGATTAAAAGTTAAAATTATATCTGTTAAAAAAACTTATGCTCGTGGACTTATTGAAGAGATTATAACTCCAGGAGCTGAAAGAGTAGAAGATCTTTCAAAAGTAACTTTTGAAGATTTTCAAGGTTGTGACTTTGCTATGTTACAGTATGATGCTCAACTAAAATATAAAAAACTTATGGTTGAGGATGTAATTGAAAAGATAGGTAAACTAAAAAATATACCTATTTTTGATGTAATTGGAAGTGAAGATCCTTACCATTATAGAAATAAAATTATAGAACCTTTTAGAAAGTTAAAAGGAGAGATTATAACTGGATTTTTTAAAAGAAAATCCCATGAAGTTTTTGAAGTAGAAGAAAATATATTAAACTCTAAACTTGGAAATAAAATTATAAAAGAGTTAAAAACTATTTTAAATAGAGAGAAAATTTCTGTTTATGATGAAAATGAGCATAAAGGTATACTTAGAAACATCATGGTTAGAACTAACTCTAAAAGTGAAGCTATGGTTGTATTAATTATAAATGCTCCTAAAGTTGAAAAGAGATTTAAAGATATATTAATAGAGTTAAAAAACAAAGTTAATGAGATAAAATCTATCTATATCTCTTTAAATACTAAAAAAACAAATGTTGCTTTAGGAGAAAAAAATATTTTTATTTGGGGTGAAAAAAATCTGACTGAAGAGATTGAAGGAATTAACTTTAATATCTCTCCTCTTTCTTTCTTCCAAATTAACTTGCCTCAAACAAAAAAACTGTATAGAGCAGCTATTAATTTTTTTGAAGATATTGAAAATAAATCTATAATTGATGCTTACTCTGGAACTGGAACTCTTGCTATGATCCTATCTAAAAAAGCTAAAAAAGTTTTTGCTATTGAGATAGTTCCATCAGCTACAAGAGATGGAATCAAAACAGCTGAAGAGAACAATATTAAAAATATTGAATTTATAAATGGAGCTGTTGAAGAGAAGATGATTGAGCTTATCAATAGTGGAGAGAAAATAGATTCTATTATCTTTGATCCACCTAGAAAAGGGATTGATGAGTTAAGCCTTTTAAAGACTTCTGAAGCAGGAATAAAAGAGATTATCTATATCTCTTGCAATCCATCTACATTTGCTAGAGATGCTGAAATTTTAAATAGACAAGGGTATACTTTAGAAAAAGTTCAACCTGTTGATATGTTCCCAGGTACTTCTCATACTGAAGTAGTTGGACGTTTTATAAAAAAATAATAGACTTTAAAGCTGGATAACCTCTCTATTTTTATTGGGTTATTCAGCTTTTTTATATTGAATTTTCGTAACTACTCACCTATTACCTATAAATATTATAAAAAGCAAAATTTTATCCCAATATCAACTAAAGCCGTAATTCACTAGAGAATATTAGAATCCCTCAGCGAAATGCAGTTAAGAAAATGCAACGTGTTTGAGCGAAGCTTGCGAAGCGAGTTTTGCATTTTCAACGGAATGAGCCATAGGGATTCTTTATTCCCTAGTATGAAGGCTAGTTGATATTAAAAATATAAGTTTTGAAAACTGAACTTTAAAAATAAAAATTAAACTTTAAGCTAGCTAATTTTTTATAGAATTTGATCAACTGAGTAAATACTATCATTATTTTTCACATAGAAAATATCCAATCTCATAAGTAAGAGTTTTAGAAGAAAAAGATTTTATCTTAGAGAAAGAACTTTTTTTAAAACCAGTAACTCCACTATTTTTTAGATGCCTTAAAGCATCTAATGGAGTATTAAAATCAAGAGAAATACTCTCTTTTTTATACTTAACTTTAGTAAAATATTTTTTTAATATATTTTTAATCTCATCAACTTCAAGATAATCAAGAGAAATATTAAAATGCTCATCTATCTCTTTTAAATTTCCTGAAATATAGATTGAGAAATATAGATTTTTACAAAAAGATAGTTTTTCTATTAGCTTTTCAAGTGGGGATATCCATTGAAAAACAGAACTAGAAACAATAGTTTCAACTTTTGGAAGTTCAATTTTTAAAATATCTCCAACTAAAAAAGAGTTATAAGGAATATTATTTAAAAATCTTTCAACTTGGAAAAAATCATTTAAAATAATTTTATTTGGAGAGTAACTTTTTAAAAATTCCCTTGTAAATATTCCAGTTCCACAACCAATTTCTAAAATAGATTCAAAACTATTTTTATCATTTTTTATCTCTTTAATAAGTTCAATTAGATGAGAAGCAACTTTTTTTTGAACTATTGCATTTTCATCATAACTATCAAATTTTTTATTAAAATTCATTTTAATTTTCTCCTATTATATCTAACCAACTTTTAAAAAAATTAAAAGGGTAGTGTGGACATTGAATAATAGATACTTCAATGTTGTGCCCATTATAGTATTTTTCTTGTCTAAGAGCTGGAATAATTCTATCTTTTTTACCAATAAAAACTTTACTAAAAACATTTTTTTCAGGAGAGTAGTTATCTTTAAAATATTGAAGCTCAGCTTTTATCTCTTGAAAATTTCTATTAGAAAATAGATTTTCACTATCTGCTCCCATATTGTGATAAAATTCCTTTAAAGTTTCAGAAGTAAGATTTTTAAGAGTAGCTTCAAAAATTCTTTCAGGTATTCCAAACTCCCCTATTGTTTCAGGAACTCCGTTAATAGAGATAATTTTATCTAATTTTATATTATTATAGTTTAAATATTTGCATAAATAATAGCTTCCAAAAGACCAACCAATAGCTATTATATCTTCATAGTTTTTAAAGATAGAACTATCTAAATCATATGGGAAATTCACTATTTTAACCTCATAATTTTTAGGGATAATAAGATGATCAACAGCTTTATTATCCATTCCCCATCCATTAAAGAACACTATCAATTTCATATTTTAACTCCTTTACAAATCTTTCCAGATCTTCCTTAGAAAAGTTAGGGTTTAATCCTATTCTAAATCTAGCACTCCCCTTTGGCACTGTTGGCTCTTTAACTCCATACACTAAAAAACCTTTATTTTTTAGATTTTCAGCTATTTTTATAATTTTTCTATTATCTCCAATTATAATACTAACAATATGTGTAGTAGAGGAAGTTTCAATGCTATTTTCTTTTAATAGAGATAAAAAATATCTTATTAGCTCTTGTAATCTCTCTCTTTTTTCTAAAAATTCAGGCATCTTTTTTAAAATAAATAGATTCCAGCAATTATTTACAGGAGGTAGAGCAGTTGTAAAGATAAATTTTCTATTTTTATTGATAATATAATCTTTGCAAAGTTGGGAACAAAGAAGATATGAACCAACAGATCCACCACCTTTTCCTAAGGGGATAACAAGGAAATCAATATCTTGTACAAGATTATTTTCATAGGCAATTCCATATCCATTAACCCCATAAGAGTGAGCTTCATCAACCATTAAATCAAAGTTATATTTTCTTTTTAATTCAACTAATTTTTTTATATCTGCTACATCTCCATCCATACTATAAACAGTTTCAGTAACAACAAGGATATCTTCATATTTATCTCTATATTTTATTAAAAGATTTTCTAAATTTTCCATATCTAAATGCTTATATCTCAATAGTTTTGCTCCAGAATTAACAATCCCATCATAAATACTTGCATGGTTTAATCTATCACTGATAATAAGTGTATCTTTATTATAAAAAGTCTCAATTATAGATGAATTGGCATCAAAACCAGAGTTGAAAACAATTCCAGCTCTATTGTAGATTTTTTCTAACTCTCTTTCTAACTCCATAACTTCAGGATATGAACCATCTATTAAACGAGATGAGCTAGAGGATAGCTTACAATGATAATTTGAATAAAACTCATTTAAAAGCTCTTTGTCATTTGCTAATCCTAAATAATCATTAGAAGAAAAATTTATAAGTGAAGAGTTACACTCTTTTAAAACTCTAAAGTTGTTAGTTTCTTTAAGAGAGTTTAATTCCTCTTGTAAAAATTTATTATTCATTTAAAGCCTCCAATTTTAACTTTAATATAAAGATAATATCACTAAAAAAAATATATTTCAAATAATAACTAAAATGAAAAATTCTATATAGCTAAATTTCAATAAATAGTATAAAATAGTAAGGTAAAATTTAAAATTTTTGGAGGGAGTTACGTGAATCAAAATAGCTTTATTAAAAAGATTCTATTTTCTATCTTTTGTTATCTTGTAATTATCACAGCAACTGTGGATATGACAAAAAATATCTCATTGGGAAGCGAGAAACCTGAAACAACTACAAAAACTGAAGATGTAGTTAAGGAATTAAATATGTTAGAGGGTAAAGAAGAGGCAGCTGAAGAGAAAAAAGAAGTTGTAAATCCTGTAATCGAGGAGAAAAATATAACTACAACTGATAAGGTAGAGGAAAAAAATACAGAAGTTACAACTGAAAATAAAGGAGAAGAGGTTGTAGTTAAAGAAAATACTGAGGATAAAAAGGTATCAAATAAGTATAAGTATGCTAATAAAAGTATAAGAGTATTTGCTGATACTAAAATTACTCCTAAAGCTGAGGATAACTTAAAAATAAGTACTAGGGTTGAAGTTTTAGAGGAAAAAACAGTTGATATTATAAAAAATAAAACTGTTAAAAAAGCTGATGGAAAAAATGAAGTTCAAAAAATCGTTATAAAGGATAACTGGGAAAAAATTGCATATACTAAAAATGGTAAGAGAAAAACTGGTTGGATAAAAGAAAATCAACTTGCTGGAACTATGCAAGAGACTTTACCAAAAAATTGGAAAAATCTTGATTTCTCTCCAGTTGAGAAAAAAGAGTATCCAGATAATAAAAGGGTAAAAGTAAAAGGGATCTATGTAACAAGTAGTTCAGCATCTCTAAATAAAAAGATGGATGAATTAATTGCTCTTACAAAAAGAACTAAGATAAATGCCTTTGTAATTGATGTAAAAGAAGATGATGGAACACTTTTATTTAAAATGGAGGCTGGTGAAAAATATAATCCTTTAGCTAATAGACGTGCTCCAATTAAAGATATTGAAAAATTTATGAAGAGATTAAAAGAGAATAATATCTACACAATAGCAAGAATAGTATCTTTTAAAGATCCTACTTATGCTAAGGCAAATCCTGATAAAGCTATAATTAGTAAAGCTACTGGAAAACCTTTTACAAATAGTGATGGTGTTATTTGGGTTTCTCCTCACGATAGATATTTATGGGAATACAATGTAGCAGTGGCAAAAGAAGCAGCAAAAGCTGGATTTGATGAGATTCAGTTTGACTATGTAAGATTCCCAGCATCAAATGGAGGAAAGTTAGATAAGGAACTGAATTATAGAAATACAAAAAATGAATCTAAGCCAGAGACAATTCAAAAATATTTAGCTTATGCTAGAAAGGAATTGGAACCTTTAGGAGTATATATAGCAGCAGATGTTTATGGGCAAGTTGGAAGTTTACCAGATGATATGGCATTGGGACAACATTGGGAATCTGTAAGTAATGTAGTTGATTACATCTGTCCAATGATCTATCCAAGCCACTATGGAAGAGGGGTTTATGGACTGCCTGTACCAGATGCTTATCCATATAAGACAGTTTATCACTGTACGCAAGATTCTATAAATAGAAATGCTAATATTGATACACCAGCTATGATTAGACCATGGATACAAGCATTTACAGCAAAATGGGTAAAGGGACATATTAATTATGGACCTAAAGAGATAGAACTTCAAGTTCAAGCTCTAAGAGATTTAGGAATAGAGGACTATATATTATGGAGTCCAACAAATAATTATAGAATAGAATAACTATATTTTTCTAAAAATCAGAAACAGTGGTAAAAAAACGTAAATAGAAAAAATTTATAAAAATGTTTGAAAGATGAATAATATATGTTATAATAAAGGATAGTTCTATGCAGGAGTTGATGTTTTGGAAGGGATAATAAATGTAAATAAACCTAGTGGAATAACATCTTTTGATGTAGTTAGAAGGTTGAGAAGATGTCTTCACGAGAGAAAAATAGGACATACTGGAACACTTGATCCATTGGCAACAGGGGTGCTTGTAGTATGTGTTGGAAGAGCAACAAGACTTGTAGAAGATATTGAGGGATATGAAAAAATATATACAGCTGGATTTGAACTAGGATATAGAACAGATACTTATGATGTAGAGGGAAAAGTTCTTGACAAAGTAGATGAATTTAATGTTTCAAAAGATGATTTGAAAGTAGCATTAGAAAAATTTACTGGAGAGATAGATCAAGTACCACCTATGTATTCTGCATTAAAAGTAGATGGGAAAAAACTCTATGAACTTGCAAGACAAGGAATTGAAATAGAGAGAAAATCAAGAAAAGTAACTATCTCTTTTATTGAGATACTGGAATTTGATGGAAGAAAAGGAAAGATTAGATGCAAAGTTTCAAAGGGAACTTATATTAGATCACTTATTAATGATTTAGGAGAGACTTTAGGAACTTTTGCAACAATGATATCTCTAGTTAGAGAGGAAGTTGGAACTTCTAATATTGAAAAAGCCTATACATTAGATTCTATTGAAGAGATGTGTAACAGTGGAGATAGTAGCTTTATAAGTAGTGTTGAAGAGTTCTTTGATTATCCAAAGATAACTTTAACTGGAGATAAAAACTTAGTTTTATTTAGAAATGGACATACAGTGAGATTTACTGCAGAAAATGGAAGATATAGAGTGTATGATATTGAAGGTAAGTTTTTAGGATTATGTAATGTAAGTAATAATTTATTAAAGGGATATAAATATTTTTAATTCCCGTAAGGAAGGTTGAAAAATGAAAATCAAAAACATAGCAATTATTGCCCATGTTGACCACGGAAAAACAACATTAGTAGACTGTCTATTAAGACAAGGTGGAGCATTTGGGAGCCATGAACTTGAAAAAGTAGAAGAAAGAGTAATGGACTCAAATGATATTGAAAGAGAAAGAGGAATAACAATTTTCTCTAAAAATGCCTCTGTAAGATACAAAGACTATAAAATTAATATAGTTGATACTCCAGGACATGCTGACTTTGGAGGAGAGGTACAACGTATTATGAAAATGGTTGATTCAGTAGTACTACTTGTAGATGCTTTTGAAGGACCAATGCCACAAACAAAATATGTATTAAAGAAAGCTCTTGAACAAGGGCATAGACCAATAGTTGTAGTAAATAAAGTTGATAAACCAAATGCAAGACCAGAAGATGTATTATACATGGTTTATGAATTATTTATTGAATTAAATGCAAATGAACTTCAACTTGAGTTCCCAGTAATATATGCATCTGGAAAAGGTGGATTTGCTAAGAGAGAGCTTACTGATGAAAGTTCAGATATGATACCACTATTTGAAACTATTCTTGAGCATGTAGAAGATCCAGAAGGAGATGCTACAAAACCTATGCAATTCTTAATTACTAATATTGCATATGATAACTATGTTGGAAAACTTGCAGTAGGAAGAATCCACAATGGTATAGTTAAGAGAAACCAAGATGTTATGCTTATAAAAAGAGATGGAAAAATGGTAAAAGGAAAAATCTCTGTTTTATATGGTTATGAAGGATTAAAAAGAGTTGAAATTCAAGAAGCTCAAGCTGGAGATATAGTTTGTATAGCTGGAATTGAGGATATTGATATTGGAGAAACTCTTGCAGATATCAACGATCCAGTAGCATTACCATTAATCGATATAGACGAACCAACACTTGCTATGACATTTATGGTAAATGATTCTCCATTTGCTGGAAAAGAAGGAAAGTTTGTAACTTCTAGACACATTTGGGAAAGACTACAAAAAGAGTTACAAACAAACGTAAGTATGAGAGTAGAAGCAACAGATGCTCCAGATGCCTTTGTTGTTAAAGGAAGAGGAGAACTTCAACTTTCTATACTTCTTGAAAATATGAGAAGAGAAGGGTTTGAAATTCAAGTTTCAAAACCAAGAGTTCTTATGAAAGAGGAAAATGGACAAAAAATGGAGCCTATCGAAATGGCACTAATTGACGTTGATGATTGTTATACAGGTGTAGTTATTGAAAAGATGGGAAGTAGAAAAGGGGAAATGGTAACAATGACTCCTGGAACAGATGGATATACTCGTCTTGAATTTAAAGTACCTGCAAGAGGACTTATTGGATTTAGAAATGAGTTCTTAACAGATACTAAAGGAACAGGAATATTAAACCATTCATTCTATAGCTATGAACCATACAAAGGAGAGATCCCTACAAGAACTAAAGGGGTACTAATAGCAACAGAACCTGGAGTAACAGTTCCATATGCTTTAAATAATATTCAAGATAGAGGAATATTATTCTTAGATCCAGGAATTCCTGTATATGAAGGAATGATAGTTGGAGAGCACAGCAGAGAAAATGACCTTGTTGTAAATGTATGTAAAACTAAAAAACTTACAAACATGAGAGCAGCAGGAAGTGACGATGCAGTTAAATTAGCAACTCCAAGAAGATTCTCACTAGAACAAGCACTAGACTATATTGCTGAAGATGAACTAGTAGAAGTAACTCCTACAAATATTAGACTTAGAAAGAAAGTTCTAAAAGAGGGAGAAAGAAGAAAAGCTGAAAAAAGAAATGAAGACTAATTAACTGGAGAGGTTAAATTTATGAGAAAGCTAATATGTCTATGTATGATAATAATTATATTTACAAGTTGTTCAATGTTAAAAAATAAAAAAAATGTAGTTATTGCACCTGAAGAGGTGGTAAATGCAGTTGAAATAGACAATAGTTTTTTATTAAATAGTTTTTTTTCAGAAAATTTTCCTGTAACATATAGCAAAGATGAAAAAAGTTTACTTATGATAGCTATTGAAAATGATAGCCATAATGTGTTGGATATGATTCTTGTAAGAGGGGCATATCTTGAAGAGGAAATAGAAGATGGAAGAACACCTATTTTCTATGTGAGAAGCTCTGAAGCTTTGAATAAACTTGTTATAGCAGGAGCAGATATAAACAGACTAGATAATAAGAAAGAAAGTGTAATTAGCTATTTTATAAAGAATAAACCTTTTGAGTATAGTGAGTATTTAGTTATAGCAGGGGCAAATTTAGATGTAGAGAATGATGAAGGATGGACACCTATTTTTGATGCAGTAGTTTTTGGCAATATTAAACTTGTAGAACTTATGTTAGAAAGAGGTGGAGATTTTAAAAAAGAGGATATTTATGGAAATATTCCTATTTTCTATACTAATGATGAAAATATGCTCTTAAAACTTTTAGAGATAAAAGATTATAATCTAAATATGAAAAATAAAAAAAATGAGAATATATTTGGTGAAATATATTTGAGAGCAGTAGATAATGGATATGTAAATGTAGTTAAAAAACTATTTGAATTGGGAGTAAATCCTTATTATATGTCTTATGGTGATAGTGCTATATCTATTGCTAAAGAAAAAAATAATTTAGAGATGATTGAACTTTTAAAAAGTAAAGGTTTAAAATAGGATTGTAGAAGGTGTTGAGAAAAAACTCAACACCTTTTTGTTTTTTATAATTGAAAATTATAATTTATCTAACCAAGCTCAATTATCTAGCACATCGCTAGGTTTTGACAAAGTACCTTTGCATTAACGATTATTAATCAAGTTAAATTATCTTTCTTTCTTTTAAATATCAGCTAAATTCCATGTCAAAGAATAAAGAGAGAGTAATACTCATCTGACTAAAATTCCGAAACTCGACTTCGTCTCAAACACGTCGGAATTTTTAGCATCAGATTTTGTAACTCTCTCTAATACTCTTCTCCAAATTCCATTTTAGCTGATATTAGGAAAATTGAAAATAAATTATCCCTAACATCAAGTTGACGTAATTTAGAAGTGAATATTAGAAGCCCTCAGCGAAATGAAGTTAAGAAAATGTAACGTGTTTGAGCGGAGCTTGCGAAGCGAGTTTTGCATTTTCAACGGAATGAGCTTAGGGATTCTTTATTCACTGACATGGAGTCAAATTGATGTTAAAAATTATAAGTTTTTTTAATGTAGATTAGAACGATAAATTATAGTTTAATAATTAAAGCTAAATAAAAAATAAAAATTTTTTTGACATTTTTTAATATCTTTATTATAATCATTAAAGGAAAAATTTTTTTGAAACAATATTATTTAAAATAAAATTATTATAAACGGAGGTCTAATTCAGTGAAACAAGGGAAAAACAGTCTTGCAATAAAGATGACAATAGCTTTAATTGCAGGAATAGTAGCAGGATTTATTTTTATTCTTTTAAGAGAAAAAGTTGGGGGAAATAGTGATACTTGGAAATTTATTAACTCATTACTTTTCCAAGATATTTCAGCTAAGGGAGCAGAGAGATCATTAGGTATTTTCTACATTATAGGACAACTTTTTGTAAATTCATTACAATTAGTAATAATTCCAATGGTATTTACATCTATAACTTTAGCTATGTGCCACATTAGTGACTCAAAAAAATTAGGGCGTATATCATATAAAACTTTAAGTTTCTTCTTAATCTCTTCATTAATTGCCTTAGTTATAGCAGGAATTGTGGGGATGCTTGTATATAAATCAGGAGGCTTCAATGTTAAAATAACTAGTGGAGTTAATATGGTAAAAGGAAAATCAGGAAGCAACCCATTACTTGTATTTATGAGCATTGTACCTAATAATATTTTTTCAGCATTTTCAAATAATGGGGGAGTATTAGCAACTGTATTTTTAGCTGTTTCAACTGGACTTTGTATCAATGTTTTAGGAGATAAAATAAAATATTTAAAAACTGTATTCCAAGAAATTAATGATATAGTTGTTAAGTTTTTATCTTTTGTTATAAATAAATTTGGACCGATAGCAATATTTGTGCTTTTAACAAGAACATTTGCATCATATGGAATAGATCATTTAAAACCAGCTATGGTGTATGTAGTAGTTACAACTATTACTTTACTTATTTTCTTAGTATTTGGATATTCAATTCTAATAGCAGTTTCAACTGGATTAAGTCCAATTCCATTTGTGAGAAAAGCAGCTAAAGTTGCATTATTTGGATTCTCAACTTCTTCAAGTGCTGCAACTCTACCTTTAAACAAAAAAACAACAGTTGAAGAACTAGGGGTAAGTGATGATATAGCATCATTTGTACTACCTTTAGGAATGACAACAAATATGAATGGAACAGCAATAATGCAAGTTATAGCATCAGTATTTGTTGCAGCAGCAGCAGGATATGAAGTTACAATGACAAATATATTTGTTATAGGATTATTAGCTTTAATTGCATCTGTTGGAACTCCAGCAGCACCAGGAGCAGGGGCAGTTGTACTATTTACAATTTTAAGTGGATTAGGTTATGTAAATGATTCAGCTATCTTAGTATATTCACTAATTTTAGCAATAAATAGACCTATTGAAATGTTAGTTACTTCACTAAATGTAATAGGGGACAGTGCAACAAGTATCTATGTAGCAAAGACTGAAAATATGCTAGATATAGATACTTATAATAAATAAAAAAATTATTTTAAATTGAGGGTAATTATTGGTTATCCTCATTTTTTTTATAAAGAGATAATTAATTTTTAAAAAAGGCTTTTTGTCAATTTAGGTGTAAAATATACTTAGTTAATTAATATTATTGCTATTGACAATTTAAGCAAATTAGAGTAATTATTGTAGTAAGATATTAAATCAACAGAGGAGGAGCTGATATGAGAAAACTTTGGAATGGTAAAATAGATAGCTTTGAAGAAGATGATTTAAAATTATGGCAAGTTGTAAAAGATATAAGTGAGGTTCAAGAAAAAGGTGGAGTTTGCTTTGTTGGTTATGATACAGAAGATGGAATTTTAAGAGATGAAGGGGTAGTTGGGGCTGCTGAAGGTGCAGATGCTATTAGAAAGGGATTAAGTGAGCTACCAGGCATCAAAAATTTAAGAATATATGATTATGGAAATTTAGAGAAAAAAACTTTAGAAGAGGCACAAGAAGAGTACAGTGAAAAGATAGCTGATATTTACTCTAAAGGGCTTTTCCCTATTGGTTTGGGTGGAGGGCACGATATAGTTTATGGAGCTTATAAAGGAATAAGAAAGGCTTTTCCAGATAAAAAAATAGGAATAATTAGTTTTGATGCTCATTTGGATATAAAATCATATGATGAGAGAATGACATCTGAAACATCTTTTAAAAAGATATTAGATGAAGATAAGAATGTAGAGTATGCAATAACAGGTTTTCAAAGATTGGAAAATAGTAGATCTCTTATAAGAAATGCTGATGAAAAAGGGGTTTTGGTTTTAGAAGAGGAGTATCCAGAAGAGTTTACAATCTCATCTTTAAAATCTTTTGTAAAAAAGATGGATATAGTTTATGTGACAATATGTATGGATGTATTTGATGGTTCAGCAGCACCAGGAGTATCATTTCCAACTGTATTAGGAATGGATTCTAAAAAAGGAAGGAGAATTTTAAGAGCCTTAATGGAAACTAAAAAAGTTGTATGTTTAGACTTTGCAGAGATAAATCCTAGATATGATGTGGCAAATAGAACAAGTAGATTAGCAGGATATATGATATATGAAACTATGGAAAAATTAGTTGATATGTATAGATTCACTAAATGGTTTGATAAAATAAAATAGAAAAAAATATTTTATTTTCCTTTTGATTTTAGATAAATAATGGGGTATAATTGTAAGTAAAACAGATATTTTTTAACAGAAAGGGACAGAAGTTATGAAAAAGAAAATTCTTGGATATTTAGACGACAATTATGATAGCTTTAGTAAAAGTTTTAAAAAAATAGCTGATTATATAAGATATAATCAAAGTATAGTTTCATTTATTTCAATAAATCAATTGGCGAAAGAGACAGATACAAGCCCAGCAACTATAACTAGATTTTCTAAAAATTTAGGGTTTAGAGGATACCCTGATTTTCAAAAAATATTTCAAAAAGAAGTAGAAAAAGAGACTTCTTATATGAAGGGATTAAAAAATAGTATAGATGAGATGTCTGGAGGAACAAACATTCTGCAAGAGGTAATAGATACAAATGTTGAACTTTTGCAAGAGATTGATGTTCTTGAAATAGAAAAGGCACTGGATCAAGCTGTTGAATGGATAAAGAGCAGCAGAAAGTTATATATCTTAGGAGCAAGAGGATCATATGCACTAGCATATTATCTATATTTTATGCTTAAAGAGTTTAGAGAAGGGGTAGAACTTATGATCTCTGGAGCTTCAGATTTTACAGATAAACTTCTTTATTCTCAAAAAGATGATCTTTTATTTACAATTTCATTCCATCCTTATACAAACTTTACTTGTCAAGTGACAGAGTTTTTTAAGGAACAAGGAAATAAGGTTATAACAGTAACAGATAAAAAAGATTCAACTCTTGGAAATATCTCTGACTTAGTTTTAACAACAAAAAATGGAGAAAAGGCATATACATTTGTACCAGGAATTGTTATTTTAAATGCTCTTTTATTGAAACTTGGAGTAGAAGATAAAGAGGAAGTTTTAGATAAATTTGAAAAACTTAAAGAGATAACAGATAGATTTAATATCTATATAGATAAATAAAATATTTTTTAAGGGGGAAAGATATGGAAAAAATCAAATATTCAGATTTTGCAAAACTTGAAATGAGAGTAGGAAAAATAGTTGAAGTTGAGAAAGTAACAACTGCAAATAAGCTATATAAAGTTCAAATAGATATAGGACGTGAAAATACTATTCAAACAGTCACTAGTTTAGTAGATTATTATACTGCTGAAGAATTAATGGGGAAAATTGTAGTTGTACTTGTTAATCTTGAACCTGCTAAAATGAGAGGAGAAGTATCACAATGTATGTTACTATGTGCAGAAACTGAAGATGCTAGTAAGAGTATTTTATTAACACCTGAAAAAGAGATTGCATTGGGAACAAAAATAGTTTAAATATATAAGAGAGGAAAAAGGAAAATGAAAAAAGTAGGATTTATTGGTTGTGGAAACATGGGAGAAGCCTTTTTAAAAGGGATAATTAATTCTCTTATGGTAGAGATCAATGATATAAGGGTTTACGATTCTTTAAAAGGAAAAGAGATAGAGAAAAAATATGGAGTAAAGGCATTAGATAGTGAAGTTGCTATTGCTGAAGAGTGTGATATTATTTTCTTAGCAGTAAAACCAAATGTATATATGGATGTTATAGATGAGATAAAAGAGAGTATCAATAGTACAAAAGTTCTTATTGCTATGGCTCCTGGAATAACTATGGAGGATATTTTAGAGGAAACAGAAAATACAAATAGCAAAATAATAAGAACTATGCCAAATCTACCTTTGATGTTTCAAGAAGGATGTGTTGCATATAGCTTTAATGAAAATATTGAAGATGAAGAAAAGGTATATTTTAAAGAGCTATTTGAAAAAATTGGGATGGCAGTAGAGATAAAAGAGGAACTTTTTGATGCTGTAATAGGAGCTTCAGGATCTTCACCAGCATTTATGTTTATGTTTATAGAAGCTCTTGCTGATGCTGTTGTATTAGAAGGACTTCCTAGAGCAGCAGCTTATAAATTGATTGGACAAACTTTAATAGGAGTAGGAAAGATGTTCCTTGAAAGTGGAAAACACCCTGGAGAGTTAAAGGATAATGTATGTTCACCTGGTGGAACAACTATTGAAGGGGTAAAAACTTTAGAAGAAAATGGATTCAGAGGAGCAATAATAAAAGCTGTTACTGATACTATAAAAAAATCTAAAGAGATGACTTTAAATAATAAATAGGAGATAAAAGCTCTTTGCACTGCATTCAAACTTTTAAAATAGTATGGATGCAGTTTTTTTATAGATATATATTTTATAGGGTTAAAATTTGTGTTATAATAAAAAAGTTATAAAAATAAAAAGGAGTTATATTTCAAAATGAAAGTAGATTTACACTTACATGATAATAAATATTCTACAGATAGTCACATATCTATAGAAGAGATAGTTAAAGAGGCAAAGAGAAAGGGGCTTGATGGTATCGCTCTTACAAATCATGAAAATCCAGATGTAGTTAAAGAGATTGATCAGTTGGTAGAGAAGTATGATTTTGTAATCTTTCCTGGAGTAGAATATTTAACAAAAGATGGAGATATTGTAGCTTTTGGAATAGATAAACTGCCTGATGAGCAGATGAGTGCTCAAGAGTTTATTGAGTATGTAGATAGATTTGGTGGAACTTGTACAGTAGCTCATCCATACAGAACAAATAATAGAGGATTAGAAGATAAATTATATACAGTAAAAGGACTTACAGCAATAGAGGGGTATAATGGAAGTACAAGTGATTATCACAATGGATTAGCTGTTAAGGCTGGAAAGGAACTTGGAATACAGGTGATTGGTTCAAGTGATGCTCATGTAGTGGAAAAGGTTGGAGTATATGCAACACTTTTACCATACAAAGTAAAAAATGTAAAAGAGTTAATTGAAGCATTGAAAACTAATAGATGTAAACCTTTAAAATATGTAAATAATAACTATGAAATAATAGAGTAAACCTGAGGAGGAAAGAATGAAAAAAAGAGTATTAACATTTTTAATTTTTTTATTAGGACTAAGTAGTTTAGTTTTTGCAGAGGGAAGTTTAAAAGTTGTTGCTGCTTATGGAGGAAAAGAAAAGATATTTCAACAATTTACAAAGGACACAGGAATAAAAGTTGACTTTATAGATATGTCTTCTGGAGAACTTCTATCAAAATTGGAAGCTGAACAAGGAAAACCATCAGCAGATGTTTGGTTTGGTGGAGGATTAGATAGTTTTATAGCTGCTAAAAATAAAGGGCTTTTAGAAAAATATGTTTCTCCAGAAATGGCAGAAGTTCCTTTAAAATATAGAGATAAAGATGGATATTGGTCTGGAGTATCATTGGTATTAGTAGGATTTATGGTAAATAATGATATTTTAGAAGAAAAAGGATTAAAAGCTCCAAAAACTTGGGCTGATTTAGCAAAACCAGAATATAGAGATGAAGTTATTATGGCAAACCCTGCTATTTCTGGAACAAACTATGCTTTAGTTCACAACTTAATTCAAGCATTAGGAGAGGAAAAAGCATGGGCATATTTTGAAGAATTAGGTAAAAATATTCCATTTTTAGCAAAAAGAGGGGGAGAGCCACCTTTAAAAGTTACAAGTGGAGAGTTTGGAGTTGCAGTAATTCCAATGTCAGGTGAATTTATATTAATGGAAGGAAAATATCCAGTAACAACTATCTATCCTGAAGATATGATTCCTTGGGTACCAGCAGGAATGGCTATATTTAAAAATGCTGAAAATTTAGATGAAGCTAAGAAATTTATTGATTGGGCACTATCAGAAAAAGGTCAAATAGTTATAAGAGATGAAGATCCTAGAGCTATGGTAAGAAATGGAGTAGAGATTCCAAAAAGCATAAAAACAGTTGATATGAGTAAATTAGTAAATATTGATATTGAAAGACTAGGAACTGAGAGAGAACAGGTTTTAAATGAGTGGAAATCAAGATTTGGAAATAAAGCAAAATAATTTTAGCTATAATTTAATATTATTTCTAGTTATTATTGGGGTAGTACTTTTTTGTTTCTACCCCATTTATAAAATTATAGTTACTAGTTTTTTTGATAATAATAGTTTCACTTTAAAATTTTATAAGGGAATCTTTAATGAAAATTATTTGTTATTGAAAAATAGCATGATAACATCATCAATATCAGCTGGGATTGCATCTATATTTGGAGGAGTAATAGCTTACTATATGCTTTTTTCTAGTGAGAGAGTAAGAAAATTTTATTATTATCTATTGATGTTAACTATGATCTCTCCACCATTTATATTTGGGATCTCTTATATAATGCTTTTTGGGAGAAGAGGACTTATAACATATAGAGTTTTAGGACTTCATACAAATCCATATGGTTTAAAAGGGATAGTTATGCTTCAACTTATTGGAGAGATCTCCTTTGCAACCTTTATGTTATATGAGATATTTAAAAATTTTGATTATACTTTGATAAATGCCTCAAGAGCTTTAGGAGCTTCACCTTGGGAAAGTTTAAAGAGAGTGGTATTTCCAATCTCTGTTCCAGCTTTTTTAGGGACTTTTTTTATACTTTTTACAAAAAATTTATCTGATTTTGGAAGTGCTATAATAATTGGAGGAAGAGAGAGTACTTTAGCAACTGAGGCATATTTAACAGTAATTGGTGAAGGAAATATGCCAAAAGCAGCAGCAATGACATTGCTACTTATATTTCCAGCACTTTTAGCTTTTTTATTGTATAAGAGAATACTTTTGAAAAAATTTAGCAGTTTTTCAGTGGGAAAGGGGATGGAGTCTAAAAATATCTTTTATTCTCTTCCATTGGGAGTAAAGATTCTTTTTAAAGTAGTAGCTTATCTATTTGTATTGGTAATGTTTATTCAATATTCAGCTATATTTTTTTCAGGATTTTATAATTATACTTCAAAAGGGATAGAGTTTACTTTAGAGTATATAGAAAAATTTAAGCTTTCATCTACAAGGGTATTTTTAAGAACAATAGTTTATGCTTTTATATCTGGTGCAATATCCTCTATTATAGGAATTTTAATCTCATATTATAATAGAGAAAGAAACAGTTATTTCTTTAAGGGGATAGAGTTTTTAGGGGGGTTGCCTTATATTATTCCAGGAACATTTTTTGGACTAGGGTATATTTTAGCTTTTAATAGTGGAATCTTTACTTTAACAGGAACAGCTACAATAGTGATTTTAAACTGTGCTTTTAGACAGATAAGTATAGGAATAAAAGCTGGAGATTCAATATTTTCTACATTGAATCCAAATATAGAAAAAGCAGGTAGAGATTTAGGAGCATCTAAGATGAGAATACTTTTAGATATAATATTTCCACTATTGAAGCCAGCATTTTTAATCTCTTTTGTAAACTGTTTTATAGCAACAATGACAACTATAGGAGCTATAATATTCTTGGTATCTCCAGGAAATAATGTGGCTACAATAATGCTTTTTACACAGGTTGCACAAGGAGAATATGGAGCAGCATCAATAACAGCTTTAGCAATAACTTTTATCACTTTTTCTTTAAATATTTTTGTAGCAAAAGTATTAAAAAAATAGATTTTGGAGAAAAAATATGTATTTAAGAATTGAAAATTTAAGAAAGATTTTTGAGGAAAATAGAGGAATAGAAAAGATAAATTTTAGTATAGAAAAAGGGGAATTAATCTCTCTATTAGGTCCAAGTGGCTGTGGAAAAACTACACTTTTAAATATAATAGGTGGATTTTTAAAACCAGATAATGGAAAGATTTATTTAGAAGATAGAGATATAACAGATATTCCACCAGAAAAGAGAGATATTTCAACAGTTTTTCAAAGTTACGCACTTTTTCCTCATATGAATGTTTTAGAAAATATTAAGTATGGGCTAAAATATAAGAAGCTTACAAAGAAAGAGCAAAATGAATTAGCTTTAGAATATTTGAAAATTGTTGGTTTAGATGGATATGAAAAAAAATCTATCCAAGAGTTAAGTGGTGGACAACAGCAAAGAGTAGCACTGGCTAGAGCATTAGTGCTATATCCTAAGGTACTTTTATTGGATGAGCCTTTTAGTAATCTTGATGCTAAATTAAAAATTAGCATGAGAGAGGAGTTAAAGGAGTTACAAAAGAACTTAAAAATAAGTATGATATTTGTCACACATGACCAAGAGGAAGCATTGAGCATATCAGATAAAGTAGTGGTTATGAATAATGGAAAAATAGAGCAGATAGGAACTCCTGAAGAGATCTATTACTCTCCTATAAATGAGTATGTAGCTAATTTTATTGGAAAATCTAATTTTATATTAAAAGATGGAGCTAAAAAATTGATACGTCCAGAAAATATAAAGATAGAAAAAAATCAAAAAGGTAGTTGGGAAGTTATAAATAAAGAGTTTATGGGTGCATATACTATACTAAAAATAAGAAATGGAATAGAAGAGCTCTATGTAAATATACAGGGAGAAAAGGGAAGAGAGTACAAATTAGGCGATTTAGTAGAAATATCTATGTAATTAAAAAAGTTATTGTAAAGCAAAATTTACAATAACTTTTTTTCTATTTTTTAGGAAAAAGATTCATTTGAGTACATCTAAATAGTGCTATAACTTTTCCAGTTTTCTCATCAGAAACTTCAGCATCCCAAACCTGTGTATTTCTACCTAAATGCATAGCTGTAGCAACACAGAATATTCCACCCTCTCTAACAGTTCCTAAATGGTTACTTTTAAGTTCAATAGTACAAAGACTTTCGGCTCCCTCAGGAAGATGAGCAAAAGAGGCATATCCACAAGTTGTATCAGCTAAAGATATTACAGTAGCAGCATGAAGAAAACCATTTGGGGCTATATGATGAGGCTTTATAGTTAATCTACTTGTCATCTTTCCTTCTTCAATTGAAAGTATTTCTACTCCCATAAATTCAGGAAGATATCCTTTTCCCATCTCTTTTAAGAATTCAATAGTTATATTTTTATTTAACATTGCTTTTCTCCTTTTAAATAATAATATAAATTATATGATTATTTAAAAAACATGTCAAATAAAAGGAGAAATTAATATTATTTTACTTTTGCTACCCAAGCATTTATTCTTTCATCTGTAAGGTTACTTTGATTATTTTCATCAATAACTAATCCTATAAATTCACCATCTTCAGCAGCTCTTGAAGAAGAGAAAGAGTATCCATCAGTAGAAGTTTTTCCAACTAATGTAATTCCTTTATCTTTTATTTCATCATAAATAATTCCTATACCATCAACAAAAGTATCTCCAAACCCCTCTTGATCTCCAACTCCAATAAATCCTATTTTTTTACTAGTAATGTTAAGAGTTTTTAATTTATCAAGTGCATCTATCCATTCATCTTGAAGATCTCCCATTCCCCAAGTAGAAGTTGCTAAAATAGCAAAATCATAATCACAGATCTTTTCAATGTCAGAAGCTGAAAAAATATCAGCATTTAAAAGTTTTCCAACTCTTTCAGCTATATCTTGAGTAACTCCAGTAGTACTTCCATAAAAAATTGCAGTTTTCATAATATTAACACTCCTTTGGTAATTTATTTTAATCTGATTTAATTATAAAACATTTTAATTTGAAAATCAACATATTTTTAAATAAAATATTTTTTAAAAGAACTTTAAACTATAATTTATGGCTCTAATAAAAAGTAAAAATATTATTATCCTTAACATCAAGTTGACGCAATTTGGAAGTGAATATTAGAAGCCCTCAGCGAAATGCAGTTAAGAAAATGCAACGTGTTTGAGCGAGCTTGCGAGTGAGTTTTACATTTTCAACAGAATAAGCTATAGGGATTCTTTATTCACTGACATGGAGACAACTTGATGTTAAAAAATATAAGTTTTGTAAACGTAGATTTAAGGATCACAGAAACTCCGTTTCTGTGTCTCAAAAGTAGTAGTCGTTTGCACTCCTCTACTTTTGGAAATTATAGTTTAGTAATAAAAAAGGGCTTGCTTTAAAGCAAACCCAAAACTATTAAACAAAACTTTTTGTAACCCACTTTTTACTTTTCCATCTCAAATACATTGCTATACCTCTACACCACTCATCAGCAGCATTGGCAATCCATATTCCAACAAGTCCCCATCCAAGCTTGATTCCTAAAATATATGAGAAAGGAACAGCTACAATAAATATAAAGATTATTCCCATAAACATTGGGAATTGAATATCTCCAGCAGCATGAAGTGAGTTTATAATTACTATATTGAAAACTCTTCCAACCTCTAGGATAACCATTATTGGAAAAACTTTTAATGAAATTTCTAAAATAGCTACATCAGTTGTAAATAAGCTCATAACTTGATTTCTAAAAAGAGCTATAATTGTTGTAACTAAAAATGCAAGTATAATTGAAAGTTTTAAACTCTTGAAACATTTTGTATATGCTTCTTCAGGTTCATGAGCTCCAACTAACTGTCCAACTTGAATAGCTGTAGCTTGTCCTAAAGATATAGAGAAAGTCATTACAAATGTGGCAACTAACATAAGATAAGTTCTTGAGGCAATGAAGTTAGTACCAAGAGCATTAACCATAGCTAATATCATAAGTTGTCCAACATTCCAAGCTAAGTTTTCTCCAGCAGTTGGGATCCCAATAGCTAAAAGATTTTTTATAACATGGAATGGGAAAGGTTGAAGATATTGTTTTTTAAATTTAAACTTACAATATCTCATCATTATCATAACTCCTACAACACAACCTATACCTCTAGATATAACAGTTGATATTCCAACTCCAGTAGTTCCTAAAATTGGCATACCAAACCAACCAAAGATAAACATACCATTTCCTAAAATATTAATAAGGTTTACACCAATATTAACAAACAACATCGGTTTAGGATTACCATGGCTTTTCATTATAGCTCCACAAGTAAGAGTAACAGCTTGGAAAACACATAATCCTCCAACTAATTTAAAATAAGTTTTTCCTATATCCATAAGTTCAAAAGGAAGTTTAATTTTAATTAAAATTTGTTTCCAAAAAACTAAATAGATAAGTCCCATTAAAAGTCCAAGGCAGACATTTAAAAAGATAGAAACAGAGATAACCTCTCTAATCTTTTTACTATTTCTAGCACCAATATATTGAGCAATTAGAATACTTGTTCCCAATGAGATAAAACCAAATATAACATTCTGGATATTAAGAACTTGGCTAATACCTCCAACAGCTCCAACAGCTTTATCACTGTATTTTCCAAGCATAATAGTATCAATATTTCCAACTATATTAACTAATAAAAGTTCTAAAAATATTGGAATAGTAAGTGAAAGTAAAGATTTTATTTTGATCTTTTCCAAAATATTTCCCCCCATTAAAATTTATTTCAACAAGTATTTTATAGTATTTTTCCAAAATAATCTATAAAAATTTAGAAAAGAAAAGAGAAATATTTGGACAAACTTATTTTAAATCTATGTAGCCTATGGTATAATAAATATTGATAAAAAATAAAGAAAGGATAGGAAAAAATGGAAGTTATAAGTAAAGATAAACCAAAAGGATTAGCTTATTCAAAATATAAGAAAATGAAAAAAGCAAAGAGATTAGAAGAGGAAAAGAAATTTAGAAGATTAACAGAGAATAAAAGAAAAAATGCTGAAAATAGAAAAGAGAGAGCTATTGAAAAAGAGGCAGAAGGTAGAGTTTCAGAAGTTACAATTTTAGGATACAATAAAGGTATGCTTGTTGTTATGATAGATGGAAAAGAGGAGAAAAGAGCACTTTTATTTGATAAAAAGCTTATTAATAAAAGTAATATAAATAGTGAAATTAGAAATTGTGAAGTTAAACTATATGGAGAAAATTGGAAGATATCAAAACTTAAAAATTTTGATGAAATAAAAGATCAACTTATTTGGGAGATCTCTGAGGAGATATAAGATGATATTAAATAGAGATTTTTACATTAAAGATGGAGTTATACTGGCTAAGGATCTTTTAGGAAAAATCTTAGTTAAAGAGATAGATGGAGTATTATATAAAGGAAGAATTGTTGAAACAGAGGCATATATGGGAGTTATAGATAAAGCTTGCCATGCATATAACAATAGGAGAACCAAGAGAACAGAAGCAATGTATAGAGAGGGTGGATATTCATATATTTACTTAATCTATGGAATGTATTATTGTTTTAATGTAACAGCCTCTATTAAAGATAATCCAGAAGCAGTACTTATAAGGGCATTAGAACCTTTAGAGAATAAAGATCTTATGTTAAAAATAAGAAAAGTTAAGAGAGAAATAGATATTGCTAATGGTCCTGGAAAATTGACAAAAGCATTAGGAATAACCTCTAATGATAATAATATAGATTTAACATTGGGAAAAAATATCTGGATAGAAGATGATGGGTACCTTCCTAATAAAATTACAGAGACAACAAGAGTAGGAATCGATTATGCAGAGGAGTTTAAAGAGAAACTTTGGCGATTTTACATAAGTGAAAATAACAATGTCTCTAAAAAATAAAAAAATAAGAGTGTTATCTATTTCATGAATTAAAAAAACTTTTTATTGAAATGTTAAATTTATGTTGACAAAATGTTAAATAGAGGGTAATTATTATAGTAGATAAAAAATTAAGGGGGAAGTCTGATGGATAATATTATCATGACCGTAGGAACAAGTTTAGTAGAAAATTATATTGCTAACAATCCTAAAAAAGAAAATATCACAAAAGAGGATATCTTAAGATATTATGAAGAGGAAAAAATAGAGGACTTTAGAGATAGAAGATATGGAGCTGAAGTAATTGCTCTTGAAAATCTTTTAGAAAAAGGAATTTTCTCTGGTGACAGAATATTTCTTGTAATACACAACACTGTAAATGGAAAATTAGCAGGAGATGTACTTGAAGATTTTATTCTTGAAAAGAAAATAGCTAAGAGAGTTGAAAAAAGAATAATTTTTGGACTAGACAAAAGAAATCACGAAGTATTTAGAAATGAAGGATTAACTAATCTAACTGAAGAGATTAGAAATATAGTTAATAAAATTGGAAATAAATACAATGTAGCTGTTTGTACAGTTGGTGGATACAAAGCTGAAATATTTATGGTAGGATTAATGGCTCAATTACTTCATATTAAATCATATTTTATGTTTGATGAGTTTACAGAAGTAACAGAGATCTCTCCTCTTCCAATAAAAGCAGATCAAAATATCTATCTTGAGAATAAAGAGTTCTTTAGATTAATAGATAGAGTTGGAAAGGTAAAACTTTCTGAAGTTAAAAAAGAGCTTGATTCAAAAATAGATTTAAATAATTTTATTGAATTTATAGAAGAAAATGGAGAAACTTATGTAAGATTCTCTTCAATGGGAGAATATTATGTAAGAAGAATGAGAGAAACTAGCTATCTACCACCAGCAAGTATGGTTAGCCATGCTCCAGCAGGAAAAATCATGGAAGGAAGTGTACATGTAGAGGAATTAGAAGGAATCGTAAACTCTCTATCAACATGTTCATATGTAGAAAAATTAAAAGTTGTATACTATAATCCAGATAGAAAAGTCGCTTTCTCAAAATTTGCTTTAGCTCAAAACTACCATGAGCAAATGATAATTACATTAGAGTACAAATGTAAAAAAGGTGTAGCAAGGGTAGATGTTTACACAGTAGGTGGAACTGAAAAAGAGATGGATTCATTAGTAGCTTACTTCAATGAAAACTTCTTAGATTAATTTTATAGCTTGAAATAAAGGGAGTACTGTTTAGCAGTATTCCCTTTTTTGATGGTAAATAAAATTGTTTGAATAAACTTTACAGAAAGTAAAATTTCAGTTAAAATATTAGTGAGGAAAAAATTATAAATAACATAAATAGTTACATATATACTTAAAAAGAGGGTGGAAAAAATGATAGTAGGTCTTACTGGTGGAATTGCTAGTGGAAAATCAACTGTAAGCAATTATTTTAGAGAGTTTGGAGCAGAGGTATTAGATGCTGATGTAGTAGCAAAAGAGTTAAGTGAAAAAGAGGAAAATGTAGCTAAAATAATTGAGATATTTGGAAATGAAATTTTAGATGAAAATGGAAATATCTCAAGAAAAAAAATGAGAGAGAGAGCATTTTTAGAAAAGGATAAATTAAAACAATTAAATGAACTTCTTCATCCACAAGTTATCGAGGTATTTAAAAATAAAAGAGAAAATACCAAGGAAGATGAGATTGTAATATTTGATATTCCTCTATTATTTGAAGCTGGAATGGAAAGTCTATGTGATACAGTAATAGTGGTTTATATAAGTAAAAGAGTACAATTAGAAAGAATGATGAAAAGAGATAGACATGGAATAGATTTAGCTGAGAGAATTATTGAATCACAGATGAGTATGAGTGACAAAATAGATAAAGCAGATATTATTATAAATAACAATTGCACTTTGGAAGATTTAAAAAATAATGTAAATGTGGTATACTATAATCTGCAAAAAAAATAAATGAGAGGTAAATGATGAAAATAGTAGCTCCAGCAGGAAATATGGAGAGATTTTATGCTGCTGTAAAAGCAGGAGCCCAAGAGATCTATATGGGATTAAAAGGGTTTGGTGCTAGAAGAAATGCAGAAAATTTCACTTTAGAAGAATATAAAGAAGCTTTAGATTATGCTCATAAAAGAGGAGTAAGAATATTTCTTACTTTGAACACTATTATGATGGAAAAAGAGATGGAGTTTCTCTATGAAAATGTAAAGGTATTGTATGAACATGGGCTTGATGCAATTATTGTTCAAGATTTAGGATATTTTAGATATTTGAAAGAGAATTTTCCAGAGATAGAGTTTCATGGTAGTACTCAAATGACAGTGGGAAATCATGTGGAAGCTGAATATTTGAGAAAACTTGGATTTAAAAGAGTTGTACTTCCTAGAGAGATGACTTTTGAAGAGATAAAAAAGATAAGAGAGAATACAAGTATAGAGCTTGAAATATTTGTATCTGGTGCATTGTGTATCTGCTATTCTGGAAACTGCTATATGAGTAGTTTTATAGGAAGTAGAAGTGGAAATAGAGGAATGTGTGCTCAACCATGTAGAAAAGAGTATACAGATAGTACTGGAAAGAAAGGATATCTATTAAGTCCAAAGGATCAACTTTATGGATATGATGAGATACAAAAATTAAAATCTATTGGAATAGAAAGCATAAAAGTAGAGGGAAGAATGAAAGATCCTAATTATGTTTTTGAAACAGTAGGATATTATAAAAACCTTATAGATGGAGAAAAAGTTCAAGAAAATGTATCTGAAATATTTAATAGAGGGTATAGCAAAGGATATTTTAATGGTGCAGATAATAGAATTATAAATAAAAATTACTCATATAATCTTGGAAAAGAGATAGGAATAGTTTTTGGTAAAGAGTTAAAATTAAAAGATAGAGTTGTTCTTGGTGATGGAATTATATATCTATCTAAAGATTTTGAAAAGCTTGGTGGAGGATATCTTAATAAAATTGAGATAAAGAACTCAAGAGATAGGAGAAAATCTGCTGAAGTGGGAGAAACTATAATTTTAAGAGATGTTCCAAGAGGAAGTAAATATGTGTTTAAAAGCTTTGCCAAAGAGATCAATGACAATATAGAAATAAAAATGAAAAAGCAAGATCAAAAATTTGGAATAAAAGCTAAATTCTTTGCTGAACTTGGAAAAAATCCATATATAGTTTTAGAAGCTTTAAATAACAATAGTAAAAAAATTATTGTTGAAAAAGTAGGAGATACTGTTATAGAAAAAGCTAGTAAAAAAGCTGTTACCTCTCAAGATATTAAAGATAAACTTATGGAAACAGGAGATAGTACATTTGTTTTAAATGAAGTAGAAACATATATTTCAGAAGGAATTTTTCTTCCTGTATCTGTAATTAAATCTTTAAGAAGAGATGCTCTTGTTGAGTTAGAAAATAAGTTAGTTGAAAGTTATAGAAGAAAAGCAGGAGAAAGATATCAACTTCCTAAGTTGCCAGAGGAGAAGAGGGATGTAGTTATATCTGCAATAGTTTCAACTGCCTCTCAAAGAAAAGTTGTAGAGGAATTTGGAATAGAAAAGATCTATAATAGAGGATTTGATATAGCTAGAGAGGGAACTTTAAATGAGCAAGATCTAAGTAGTAATTTAGCCTCAAATTTATATCAAGTTTTAGAGAATAAAAGTGATAAGATTACAATCAACTGGAACTTGAATATCTCTAATAGATATACAGTAGAGGAGCTTGGGAAAATAAAAGGTGTTGAAACTGTTATTCTATCTCCAGAGCTAAGTTTTGAAAGAATAAAGGAGATAGGGGGAACATCTCTTAAAAAAGCTATCTTAGGATACTCAAGATTAAAGGGAATGTATATTGAAATTGATATTCTTGGAAAAAACAGAGAAAAGATAACTAATGTTGAGGGAGATAGTTTTATAATGGTACAAAATAGAATTGGAAACAGTGAGATTTTCTTTGAAAAACCTCTTAATATCTTAAATGATATGAAAAAGTTACCAGATCTATTTATAGATGAAGTTGTACTTGAATTTACCATTGAGACTCCTGATGAAGTTAGAGAGATTTTGCAAGGAATGAGAGATAGAAATGGAGTATACCGTGCTTACAACTATGAAAGGGGGGTATATTAAAATTGGACAGAAATAAAAAGATTATAAGAGATCTAGGAACTTGGTTTGGATTGGGAGATCTTCCAAAGGCACCAGGAACTTTTGGAACTTTAGGAGGAATACCAGTTTTCATATTGCTATCATATATTAGAAGATTTTTCCCTAATAATATGGTATATAATTCATTTTATTTTATGTTTTTAATCACATTTTTTGCTGTTGCAGTATATGTTTGTGATATTTGTGAGAGAGATATATTTAAGAAAAAAGATCCTCAAAATGTTGTAATAGATGAGGTTCTAGGATATTTAACTACACTATTTTTAATAAATCCTGTTGGAGCATCTAAAAATATGATAGCTATGGCACTTGCCTTTGTAATATTTAGATTTTTTGATATTACAAAGCTTGGTCCAATAGATAAATCACAAAACTTTCCACGTGGAGTGGGAGTTGTTTTAGATGATTTCTTAGCAGGAATAATAGGAAATTTTTTATTAGTATGTATTTGGACTATATTTTTTTAGGGGGCATTTCAAATGAAAGCAGCTTTAATTCTTGTAGGAACAGAACTTCTTAATGGAGGAATGTTAGACACAAATAGTTTATACATTGCAGAAGAGTTAAATAAATATGGGATAGAGATTGAATTTAAAATAACTGTAAGAGATTTTATGGACGAGATCTTAAAAACCATAGATTATGCTAAAAAAAATGTTGATCTAGTAATAATGTCTGGGGGATTAGGACCAACAATAGATGATATAACAAAGGAAGCTATAGGAAAATATCTGAATAAGCCACTTATAGTAGAAGATGATGAGTTAGCAGAGTTAAAAGAGAAATTTAAGAAAGCTAATATCAATTTTATAAAGATAAATGTGAAAGAGGTAGAGAAACCTCAAGGAGCAATTAGTTTTAAAAATGATGTAGGAATGGCTCCAGCTATCTATATAGATGGAATAGCAGCATTTCCAGGAGTACCAAGAGAGTTATATAATATGTTTCCTAAATTTATCTCTTGGTATAGCAAAGAAAAAAATCTTTTAAAAGATGGAATATATATAAAAGATATTCTGACTTTTGGAATGGCAGAATCCCTATTAGACGAGTCTATACGTGATTTTTTTACAGAAGATGGGATCTATTATGAGTTTCTTGTAAAAAATTATGGTATTCTAATTAGGCTACAAAGCACAGAGAGTAATAAAAATAAAGTAGAAAAAATAGTAGAAAAGATATATAATAAAATAGGCATGTACATTTTCGGAGAAGATGAAGACAGATTAGAGAAAAAAGTAGTTCAAATGGTAACAGATCTTGGAATGAATATTTCAACTGCTGAATCTTGTACAGGAGGAATGATTGCTAGTCGTCTAGTAGATGTTCCTGGAGTATCATCTGTTTTAAAAGAGGGAGTAGTTACTTATAGCAACGAAGCTAAAATAAATAGATTAGGGGTAAAAAAAGAAACCCTAGAAAAGTATGGAGCAGTAAGTGAAGAAACTGCCAGAGAGATGGTACTTGGACTAGACTCAGATATAGCTATTGCCACAACAGGAATAGCTGGACCAGATGGAGGAACTCAAGAGAAGCCAGTAGGTCTTGTATATATAGGTATAAGAGTAAAAGATAAAGTTTATGTAGAGAGAAAAATATTTAATGGATCAAGGAATAAAGTTAGAGAAAGGGCAGTGTTGCAAAGTCTTTTTAGCCTAATAAAAATATTAAAAAAAGGAGAGAGTAATGAGTAGTATAGGAGAAAGAATAAAAAAAAGTAGAAATGATAAGGGACTATCTTTGAGAGAATTGGCTTCAAGAGTGGATCTTTCTGCCAGTTTTTTATCTCAAATAGAACAAGGAAAGGCTTCTCCTTCTATTGAAAATTTAAAGAAAATTGCAACATCACTAGATGTAAAAGTTAGCTACCTTATAGAAGATGAAGAGGAAACTAAAAACATGGAGGTAGTTAAGAAAAATGAGAGAAAATATATAGAGAGTGTTGATTCAAATACTAAGATGGCACTATTAACTACTTCAAATATTGATAAAACAATGGAGCCAATCTTATATGAAATTGGACCAAATGGTGAAAGTGGAAGAAGCTTTTATACACATAATGGAGAGGAGTTTATCTTCATCCTTGAAGGTAGCCTAGATGTGTATATTGATGAAGTTGTACACAGCCTAAATGAGGGAGATAGCCTATATTTTAAATCAAGTCAAAAACATAGATTTAAGAATAGCACTGATAAATTGACAAGAGCAATATGGGTTGTAAATCCTCCAACATTTTAATAAAAAAATATAAAGAGAGATTATTTGGAGGTAAAAATTATATGAAAATAGAGGTAAAAGTACTTAACTCTATCAGATTAACAAAGTTATTAATTGCAGCAAGTAGATGGCTTTCAAAATATGCAGATGTTTTAAATGACTTAAATGTGTATCCTGTGCCAGATGGAGATACTGGAACTAATATGTCTATGACTCTTCAATCAGTTGAAAATGAGTTAATTAAGATGAACCATGAGCCTACAATGAATGAACTTGTAGAGATAGTATCAGAGGCTATTTTACTTGGAGCAAGAGGAAACTCTGGAACTATTCTTTCTCAAATAATTCAAGGATTTTTAAATGGAGTAAGAGATAAAGAGGAGATTACAGTTGATGATACTATAAAAGCTTTTGTTATGGCAAAAGAAAAGGCATATCAAGCTGTGTCAGAGCCAGTAGAAGGAACAATGCTTACAGTTATCAGAAGAGTAGCTGAAGAGGCTGTAGCATATCAAGGAGATAGAGATGACTTTATTATGTTCCTTGTACATCTAAAAAATGTAGCTTATGAAGCTGTAGAAAATACTCCAAATCAACTACCAAAGCTTAAAGAAGCTGGAGTAGTTGATGCTGGTGGAAAAGGGATATTTTATGTTCTAGAAGGATTTGAAAAATCTGTTACAGATCCAGAGATGCTAAAGGATTTGGAAAGAATAGTAAGATCAAGAGCAAATAGAAAAGAGAGATTAGAAGTAACTCATGAGATGGAAGATATTAAATTTAAATATTGTACAGAGTTTATAATTGAGTCTGGTTCTTTTGATCTAAATGAGTATAAAGCTAAAATTATGTCATTAGGAGATTCAATGGTGTGTGCTCAAACTTCTAAAAAGACAAAGACACATATACATACAAATCATCCAGGACAAGTTCTTGAAATAGCTGGAGCTTTAGGAAATCTAAATAATATAAAAATAGAAAATATGGAGATTCAACATAAAAATCTTCTTTTAACTGAAGAGGAAAATTACCAACTACAATCAACAGAGAAGATTTTCTTAAGAAATGAAAATGCGTCACCAGTTGCCTATTTTGCAATAGTTGATAATAAAGAATTAGGAACACTATTTTTAGATACTGGTGCAACAGGGGTATTGATTGGTGGACAAACTCAAAATCCAAGTGTTGCAGATATTGAAGAGGGTATTAAGAAAATAGAAGCTGAAAAAATAATTATTTTACCTAATAACAAGAATATTATTTCAGCAGCTAAAATTGCAGCAGAAAGATCTAATAAAGAGGTCATAGTATTAGAAACTAAGAGTATGCTAGAGGGGCATTTCATAGTAAAAAATAGATTTGAAAATATTGAATCTGTACTTAAACAAGCTGCTCAAAATAGATCTATTGAGATTACAAAAGCTGTTAGAAATACAAAAGTAGATGATATTCAAATTGAAGTAGGAGATTACATAGCTTTAGTTAATGGAAAAATAGGACATAAATCTAAAGAGATGGGAGAGTTAATCTCTGATATTTATAATACATATATAAATGATGATACACTTCATGTATTTAGTGTTCTTGGGGCAGAATCTAATGATGCAACAAATAAGATTGTTAGAGATGTAAAAGGAATTAGATACAATGAGTTTTTAGCAGGACAAGAAAACTATCCATATTATATCTATATTGAGCAAAGAGATCCTGATCTACCAGAGATTGCTATTGTAACAGATTCAACATCTGATCTAACAAAAGAATTTATTGGAGATTTAGGAATCAATATAATACCATTAAAAATTAAATTAAATGACAACTATTATAGAGATGGTGTAGATATAAGCAAGAGAGAGTTTTGGAAGAGATTATTAACAGAGGGAGTAATCCCAAAAACTTCTCAACCTTCACCAGCAGAGTTTAAAGAGATGTATGAAAAACTATTTAATAAAGGATACAAAAAAATTATTTCTATTCATATTTCTAGTAGATTGAGTGGAACACAACAAGCTGCAAGAGTGGCTAAAGGTATGCTTTCAAGAGGTGAAGATATAGCTATAGTAGACTCTAAAGCTGTAACTTTTGCTCTAGGACATCAAGTGTTAGAAGCTGCTAAAATGGTAAAATCAGGTGTAAGCTATGATGGAATTTTAGAGAGATTATATGAGATGCAAGAAAAAATGAAAGTATATTTTGTTGTAAATGACTTGACTTTTTTAGAAAAAGGTGGAAGAATAGGAAGAGCGTCATCAATAATTGGTGGATTGCTAAAGGTAAAACCTATATTAAAACTTGAAAATGGAGAGGTTACTGTGGAAACTAAAACTTTTGGAGAAAGAGGAGCCTTTTCATATATGGAGAAACTTATTAAAGGTGAAAGTAAGAAAAATAGCGTAATCTTATATACTGCATGGGGAGGAACTAATAAGGAACTTACAAATGCAGATGGTATAAAAAATACAGGTGAAAGCTCTAAGAAAGTAGAATATAGAGGAAGATTTGAAATCGGAGCAACAATAGGGGCACATACAGGACCAGTATTTGGTTTTGGAATGATTTCAAAAATATTTTAAAAAAAATAAAAAAATTTAAAGGGATAATAAAATTTATTTAGTATAAGTTAAAAGTTCCATAAAGGAGCTAACTTTTTAAAGTGTCTATTATATTTTTGTAGAAGTATAATAGAGTTTAAAGTTTTTTAGATATTTTATATAATATTTTTTAATTAAAGATTGAGAGCTATAGGGTAAGTAATGTATAATTGTTACTTACTCTATAGAGCTCTATTTTATAAAATTAATATTATATAAGGCAAAAAGTTATAAATAAAGGGGACACTTTATGCTATACCTTTAGTTCTCTTGGTGTGGGCATCTCAAAATAGAAGGGGTATCTTCATCAGGAGAACTAAGTATTTTTACTTAGACTCCGAAAATTTTTTTAAGGGGGAGGCATAAAGTGGAGAATTTTAAACTTTTTGCGGGGATTTTTATTTTCTGTGTATCTTTTTATTTTATTCTTTTTGGGAAGCAACCAAAATCTTTAACTGCTATAATAGGTGGTAGTTTAATGGTATTGACTGGAATCTTAGACCAAGAGGAAGCATTACATGCAGTAGGGAAAAACTTAGAGATTTTTCTATTGTTAATGGGGCTTATGATGGTTGTTGAGATAATGTCTGAAACTGGGATTTTCCAATGGGCAGCAATAACAGTTGCTCAAAAGGCAAAGGGAGATCCAATAAAGGTTTTGATTATGCTTTCAATAGTAACAGCTATATGCTCAGCATTTTTAGATAATGTTACTACTATATTATTGATAGTTCCTATGACAGCACTGTTAGCTAGAAAACTAGAACTAGATCCATTTCCATTTATTATAGTGCAAATTTTTGCTTGTAATATTGGAGGAACAGCTACAATGATAGGGGATCCACCAAACCTTATTATTGCAAGTATGGGAAAATTAGATTTTAACCATTTTATATTTAACTTAACTCCATTAGTAGTTGTTAATATGGTAGTGTTAATAATTACTGCAAAATTATTATTTAAGAAAAAAATGATTGTATCAAGAGAGTTAAGAGCAAGTATAATGGATTTAGAGCCTAACAGAAGTATTAAAAACAAGACTCTTTTAATTCAATCTTGTTGTTTATTTGGATTGATTTTAATAGGATTTTTAACAAATATGGTAACAAATATAGGGCTAGCAATAATATCTATAATGGGATCAGTGTTATTACTTTCTTTAAGTAAGAAAAGTCCAGAGGAGATTTATAAAAAGGTAGAGTGGGAAACTTTATTCTTCTTTGGAGGACTTTTTGTTCTTGTTGAGGGAGTAGACAAACTTGGAATTATATCTAAAATAGGAGAACTTTTAGTAGAATTTACAGATGGAGATTTAGAGCTAACAAGTTCAGTAGTAGTAGTGTTATCAGCAATACTATCACCAATTTTAGGTTCTGTTCCTTATACACTTTCATTCTCTAAAATTATAGCAAGTATAGTTCCAGATTTTGTAGGAAATACAGATGTATTATGGTGGGCATTATCATTAGGAGCATGTTTAGGAGGAAATATGACAATGGTTGGAGCACCAGCAAATATAGTTGGAGTTTCAATAGCAGGAAAAGCTGATGTACATATAAGCTTTATGGATTTCTTTAAGTATGGAATATTGGTAGTGGCAGAATCAGTAATATTAAGTATAATTTATATTAATTTGAGATATTAAATTTAAAGGAGGAAAATATGAAATTTTCAAGTTATTTAGACCCACAATTTATATTTACAGACTTAAAGGGAACTACACCAGAAGAGATAATAAAAGAAATGGTAGGAAGAATAGCAGAAAAAGATAAAAAAGTTTCAGAATTTAAAGAGCAAATTATATCATCTGTTATTAAAAGAGAAAGAGAAATATCTACTGGAATGGGAAATGGAATAGCTATTCCTCATGCTAGAATGGAAAAATTTGATGATTTTATAGTTTCAATTGGAGTTTTAGAAAATCCAATTGAAGTTGAAATTGCAGCAACTAACAAATTAGACGAAGTAAAATTAGTATTTTTAATTGTTTCAGATGTATTGAAAAATAAAAATATTCTAAAAGTGATGAGTGCTGTTTCAAGAATAGCTACAAAACATAAAGATCTTTTAGCTAAAATAAAAGAGGAAAAAAGAGCAGCTAAAATAGTTAGTTATATTCAAGAATCAAATATTGAAATTGATCATAGAATAACTGCTGAAGATGTTTTAAGTCCAGATATTAGACCAGCTCTTTTAACTAATACTTTGGAAGAGATAGCAAAAAGACTTATACTTGAACAAACAAGTGGATTACCAGTTGTAGATGAAAATGGATATTTCTTAGGAGAGATAACAGAGAGAGAGCTAATTGATTATGGAATGCCAGATTATCTTTCTCTAATGGGAGATTTAAACTTCCTTACAGTAGGAGAACCATTTGAAGAATATTTAGTAAATGAATCTACTACTACAATAGAAAAACTATATAGAAAAGATGAGGATATAAAGATAGACAGAAAAACACCGATTATGGAAATCTGCTTTATCATGGTAAAAAAAGGAGTTACAAGACTATATGTTCTTGATGACGAAGGAAAATACTATGGAATGATAAAAAGATCGGATATAATTAAAAAAGTACTTCATATTTAAACTTTTTTAATCTTTGGGAAAGGATTTAGATTAAATAAGGAGGAAAAAAATTATGATATATATGGCAGTGGGAATAGCTATATTTTTTATCGTGTTTTATTTGATGATAACTGAAAAAGTACCTGGACCATGGGCAACAATGATAGGTGGACTTATAATGGCTCTTGTGGGAATTATTAATGAGGAAGATGCTTTAGAGGCGATTTCAGAGAGATTGGAAATTCTATTTCTTTTAATAGGAATGATGATAATAGTTCATTTAGTTTCAGAAACAGGGGTTTTCCAATGGTTTGCAATTAAGGTAGCACAGTTGGTAAGAGGAGAGCCCTTTAGATTGGTAGTTTTATTGGCAATAGTGACAGCACTATGCTCAGCATTTCTTGATAATGTAACTACTATTTTATTGATGGCACCAGTATCAATTTTGTTGGCAAAACAGTTAAGACTCGATCCTTTTCCATTTATAATAACAGAAGTAATGTCTGCGAATATAGGAGGACTAGCAACTTTAATAGGTGACCCTACACAACTTATTATAGGAGCTGAAGGAAACTTAGGATTTAATGAATTTTTGCTTAATACTGCTCCAGTAGCTGTATTATCAATGATTTTATTAATAACAAATGTATATCTTATCTATGGTAAAAATATGAAGGTATCTAATGAATTAAAAGCTAGAGTAATGGAATTAGATTCTTCAAGAAGTTTGAAAGATCCGGTATTATTAAAACAAGCAGCAGTAATATTTGCTTTAGTGTTAATTGGATTTATATTAAATAACTTTATAAATAAAGGTTTAGCAATTATATCTCTATCAGGTGCGATATTCCTTGTAGTTATAACAAAGAGAAAACCTAAAGAGATATTTGAAAATGTAGAATGGGAAACACTATTCTTCTTTATAGGTCTATTTATGATGATTAGAGGAATTGAAAACTTAAATATTATAAATATAGTTGGAGATAAACTTATTAAAATAACTTCAGGTAAATTTGACATGGCTGTTTTTGCAGTAACATGGTTATCTGCAGGATTTACTTCAATTATAGGAAATGTTGCCAACGCAGCAACAATTTCTAAAATTTTAGGTGTTATGATTCCTACATTTGAAAAGATAGGAGAGACAAAGGCTTTTTGGTGGGCACTATCTTTTGGATCATGTCTAGGAGGAAATATAACAATGCTAGGATCAGCTACTAACGTAGTTGCTGTAGGAGCTGCTGCAAAAGCTGGTTGTAAAATAGACTTTTTTAAATTCTTTAAATTTGGTGGGCTTATAGCTTTTCAAACTTTAATTTTAGCAAGTGTATATCTTTATGTTAGATATATGTAATGAGGTGACAAATGAGGATATTTAGATTTTCAGAGATTGACTCTACAAGTGATTTTTTAAAGAGAAAAGATGATAAAAGGGATTATGACTTAGCAATAGCTGAAACTCAAACTCATGGGAGAGGGAGAAGAGGCAATAACTGGGTATCACAAAAGGGAATGGCTCTTTTTAGTTTTCTATTAAAAGTAGAGGAAGATATCTCAATAGAAGAATACTCTAAATTACCTCTAGTTACTGGAATAGCTGTTTTAAATGGTTTGAAAAGAATTGAAAATTTAGATTTTAAATTTAAGTGGACAAACGATATATATCTTGATGACAAAAAAATATGTGGAATTTTAGTTGAAAAAATCCAAGATTTTTTTGTTATAGGTATAGGAGTTAATATAAATAATTCATTAGGGGGAGCAGTAGCAGATATTGCTACTGCTCTCACTATATCCACTGGGAAAAAATATATAGTAGAAGATATTATTTTTACACTGTTAGATGAGTTTAAAAAGCAGTATAAAAGATTTTTTGAGGGAGAGTGGAATTTTATTTTAGAAGAGATAAATAACAGAAATTATCTTAAAAACAGAGAGATAACTTTAGTTGGAAGTAATTGGCAAACAAAAGGAATAGCTGGAGATATAGCTAAAGATGGAAGATTAGAGATAATAACAGAGAAAGAAAAAATATTTGCTAATATTGGAGAGATACATATAAAGAGGGACTAAAATGAAATTAAAAAATCTAAAAGAGAAGATATTTCGTCTTTTGAGAAATGATTTAGATCTGGGATATTTAGTTGATATTATCCGAAATAATCTAAGTATAAGATTAAAGTTAAAAATGATAGCTTCGGAGTTAAAAAAAAGTGAGAACTATGATTTTATAATGTTTTTAACTAAGTTAACAGGTGTAATTTCAATAGTCTTACCAATTGTTTTTCAACTTTTTAATTTAAGAACACTAAATATATTTAGATTAAATTATCAAACTTTTAAACAGATACCAGTATTATTTATAAGTATTTTTCCTATAATAGTAATAGCTAGAAAAAATCTGATTTTTAAAGATGGAGTATTAAAAGCACTTTTACTTATTATTTACTATATTATTTTTATGCCAATAACTATAATTATTTTTGGCTTAGATATAGAACATATAGGTGGAGTGAGCTATGAAGAGTTATATGTTTTAGTTTATATAGTAAATATATTTTTACTTTTTACAAGTCATGTAGTTTTAATAAAATATTGCGTAACAGATATAATTTTAAACAGAAGAAAGGTAAAAAGTAGTGATATTGTAATTACTCTTTTAACCTATATAACATTGGGAATAAGTTTTGGAGCTCTCTATTCAGTAATAAATATCTGCTATAATGGAGAAGCTTTTCATGGAATGGAAAATGTAAATACAACCTTGTATTTCTATTTTAAACACATCTATTTTAGCTTTGTTACTTTAACAACTTTAGGTTATGGAGATATTTATCCAGTAACTTTTTTGGGAGAATTCTTTGTAATTATTGAATCTTTAACAGGAATATTTTTATTAAATTTCTCTTTGGGGATAACATTGAGTTCTGGGATATTAAATTCTCGTAAAAATGATTTTTAAGAGGATAAAAAGGAAATAGGAGATTGATGAGAGATAAGAAGAAAATTGTAATAGGAATGAGTGGAGGGGTAGATTCTTCAGTAGCTGCATATCTCTTAAAAAAAGAGGGATATGAAGTTATAGGAGTTACGTTAGATCATAACGAGGATAAAACTCTAAAATTAGAGATTGATGGAACTAAAGAAATATGCAATTTTTTAGGAATTAAACATATTGTTGTAGATATTCAAGAGATATTTAAAAAAGAGGTAATTGAAAATTTTTTAGATGGATATTCTAATGGAATTACCCCTTCACCATGTGTAGTATGTGATGAAAGGGTAAAATTGAAAACTCTTTTTCAAATAGCTGATGAGGAGAATGCTGAATATGTAGCAACAGGGCATTACTGTTCAGTTGAATATTTAGATGAGTTTGAAAGTTATCTTTTAAAGATCTCAATTAGTAAGAGAAAAGATCAAAGTTATATGTTATATAGATTGGATAGAGATAAAATTGAGAGATTAAAATTTCCTCTATATAACTATGAAAAAGTTGAAATTAGAGAGATAGCTAAAAATATAGGATTAAAAGTTCATGATAAGGGAGATAGCCAAGGAATATGTTTTGCCAAAAATGGATATATAGATTTTTTAAGAATGAACCTTGGTGATAAAATAAAAAAAGGAAGATTCTTAGATGAAAATGGAAAAGTTTTAGGAGAACATGAAGGGTATCAACTTTATACTATTGGACAGAGAAGAGGATTAGGATTAAAATTACCTAAACCATATTTTATTTTAGAGATAAAAAAAGAGAGTAATGAGATAATTTTAGGAGATTATGAGAAGTTATATAAGAAAGAGGTTAAATTGCTAGAGTTTAAATCTCCAATAGAATTGAATAGATTGATAGGTAAAAAACTGATAGGAAGACCTAGATTTTCAAGCTTTGGAAATTTAGGAGAGATAAAAATTAGAGATGGTGAGATATTTTTCGAATTTGATGAGAGTACACCACAATTGGCATCAGGACAGCATTTAGTATTATATTATAAAGATTTTGTTTTAGGTGGTGGAATTATCGAAACTTGACAAGTTTTGATAAAAGGAATATAGTATAATTAATATAAAAAAGTAAAATTTTGGAGGAGAATATGGAATCTGCCAAGGGGCTGTATATTGTAATAGGGATAATTATTTTAGTGGTTGTTTTTGTAATTGTAAAGAAATATGCTTTAATTACAAAACTAAAGAGAGTAAATTGTATAGACTTGGATAAAGTTGAAGATAAGAAACTTTTAGGAATAGGAAAACTTTATATAAAAGCTTTAGGTGGAGAAAAAAATATAATTAGTGTAGATACTTGCTTAACTAGAATAAGAGTTGTTGTTAAAAATGGTGATCTAATTGATGAAAAGAGAATAGCAGTTTTAGGGGCTAAAAAAGTAATTAGATTAACAAATGAAAAGATCCATATAGTACTTGGATTAAAAGCAGAAAAATTAGAGAAAGCAATTAACCAGATTAGAGAAAAATAGGATTTATTTAATAGAATAATTGAGATTTTTTAGAGTTGTTGTAAATTGATAAGTTGATCAGTTTCTTCAACTCTTTTTTTATTGTGATTAATTAAAAGTATGTAATTTATATAAACGATTTAAACATATATTTGACGTATAAAAAAATATTATTTTTTTAGTTAAAGTTTAAAAAATTAATATTAAATTTAAAATTATTTTTAAAAATATGTTATTTTAATTAAATGTTTTTCAAAAATAAAGATACTTTTGAAAAATAAAAAGTTGATTTTTTAAAGAAAACATGATACTATATTTTTATAAATTTTATGTCTTAAAACAGTATTAATAATATTAAAAAAAAACTAAACAACTGTTTTACGACTAGAAACGAAAAAAGTAAAGGAGAAAATTGGAATGGAGCAAAATTTAAAAGCTAAAAAAACAAGTAGATTAGATAAGTTTCTTAACTTTGTTGAAGTTGCAGGAAACAAGTTACCACATCCAGTAGCAATGTTCTTTGGATTCTTTGTGATAACAATTATCTTTTCTTTTATCCTATCTAAAATGGGAGTATCAGTAACTTATTCTGAAATTTCGAAAACTACAGGGGAAGTAGTTAGAAAAACAACTACTGTTCAAAATTTATTAACTTCTTCTGGTATTAGAGGAATTTTTACATCAGCAGTTAAAAACTTTACTGGACATGCTGCTTTAGGATCAATAGTTGTAGCAATGCTTGGGGTTGGACTTGCAGATGGAACTGGATTATTAAGTTCATTGATTAAAAAATTAGTGCTATCTACACCAAAGGTTTTAGTATCAGCAATAGTTGTATTTGCAGGGGTTATGTCAAATATAGCTTCAGATGCTGGGTATGTTGTACTTATTCCATTAGGGGCAGTAATATTTGCATCTTTTGGTAGACATCCATTAGCAGGAATAGCAGCAGCATTTGCAGGGGTATCTGGAGGATTCTCAGCTAACCTATTAATAGGGACAACTGACCCTCTACTTGGAGGAATTAGTACTTCAGCAGCTCAAATTGTACTACCAGGATATTCAGTAGATGCAACAGCAAACTATTTCTTTATGTTTGCATCAACATTCTTAATTACAATAATAGGGGCATGGCTTACTGACAAAGTAGTTGAGCCAAGACTAGGAGAGTATACAGGACCAAAATTAGAAGTAGATGCTAACTCAGAATTAACAGCTCAAGAGAGAAAAGGATTGAGAGTATCTCTTCTATCTATAATAATATTTGTAGTAGTAATTTTATTTATGGTATTACCTGAAAATGCTATTTTCAAATTAACAGAAAAAGAGATTGTAGAGTTTGTTAAAGCTAACCACAGACAACCAGGAACAATGGAACTTTTAAAACCTTTCTTTGGACAATCAATAGTATTTGTTTTAATGTTAGCATTTTTTATACCTGGATTATGTTATGGAGTTACAGCAGGAACTGTTAAATCTCATAAAGATGTAATAAAGGCTTTAGTAAAAGCGATGTCTTCTTGTGGACAAGTATTTGTTATTATCTTTATATCAGCTCAGTTCGTATATGTATTTACAAAATCAAATATTGGAATTGTAATAGCTGTAAACTTAGCAAATATCTTAAAGGATATGGGAGTTACAGGGGTTGCAGCAGCAGTTGGGTTGATATTCTTAACAGCTTTTGTAAACCTATTTATTGGAGGAGCTTCGTCAAAATGGTTGATGCTTTCACCAGTATTTATACCTATGTTTGTTGAATTAGGACTTACACCAGAGTATACACAATTAGCATATAGAATTGGAGACTCAACAACAAATATTATCTCTCCATTGATGTCTTACTTCCCAATCATAGTAGGATTTGCTGCTAAATACTCTAAAAATGAAGAGGATATGGGAATGGGAACTATTATTGCAATGATGTTACCATACTCAATGGCATTCCTATTTGCTTGGACAGGATTATTCTTAATTTGGACATTCTTAGGAATTCCTATTGGACCAGGAGTAAAAATGTTTATGTAATAAAAAAGCTTAGTAGATCATTATTGATTTGCTAAGCTTTTTTCTATGATTAAAACTATAATTTATTTTTTCTTTCCCTAATATCAGCTAAAATGGAATTTGGAGAAGAATATTAGAGAGAGTTACGAAATCTGACGCTAAAAATTCCGACGTGTTTGAGACGAAGTCGAGTTTCGGAATTTTAGTCAGATGAGTTTTACTCTCTCTTTATTCTTTGACATGGAATTTAGCTGATATTTAAAATATAAGTTTTGATAACTAAGCTTGACTAATAATCGCTAAATACAAAGGTACTTTGTCAAAATCTAGCAATGTGTTAGATAACTAAACTTAGTTAGATATATTATAGTTTAGTTTAATAATTTACTCTAAACTTTGACTAGCAGCCATTAAGAAAGGAACTACTTGTTTCTTTCTAGAAACTACCCCTTCTAACCAAGCTGTATTATTTTCAAGTTTTACACTGAAAGCTCTCTCTACAAGTTCTGGGAAATCTCCAACAACAATAGCAAAAGATCCAGATTTAATAATATCTGTAATTACTAAGATAAACATAGAGTAATTAGCATTTTTATTTATCTCTTTCATAGTCTTTTCAAGATCCACTTGTTTACTTAAAACTCCAGCTACGTCAACTGTGTTAATTTGAGCAATAGCCATATGGATACCATTCATTGAAAATTCTTTCATATCTGTAGTTAAAATTTCAAATGGAGTTCTATTAGCTAAAGATGTTCCAGCTATAAGCATATTCATTCCATACTCTTCATAATCATGAATCTCACAAATTTGTGAAAGCTCTTTAACTGTATCAATATCCTTTTGAGTACAAGTAGGAGATTTAAATAATAGTGTATCTGAAAGAATAGCACTCATCATAAGTCCAGCAGCTTTTTTACTAGGAACAATTCTAGCATCTTTGAAAAGCTCATATACAATAGTACATGTACATCCTACTATTTCAGCATTTATTTTAACAGGTTCATCAGTTATAAAGTTGCCAAATTTATGGTGATCTATAACTTGAAGAATTTTAGCATCTTGTAATCCATCAACAGAGTGAGCTCTCTCATTGTGGTCTACTAAGATAACTTGTTTTCTAGTGAAGTTAATTAAGTTTTTAGTTCTAATAGTTCCATAGACAGTTCCATCTTTTTCTGTAACTGGGAAGTTTGTTTGTGTTGCTTCTTTCATAATATCTTTTATATCATGTAAAAAATCATCTTTCTTAAAAGAATAGAATTTAGCATTAGTCAATATAGAAGATAGAGATAGAGATTGGCTAATCAAACTAATAGTTTTAAATAAGCTTGTGTGAACTCTCATAATAGCACAATCTGAAGTTACTCTTGGGCTGATAAAATCATCCTCTTCACAAGCAACTATAATAACTTTTGCTCCAGCTTTGATAGAACGGTCAATTCCATCAACCATTGATGTAGTAACAACAATATCTCCTGGAGTAACATCTTCAAGCTCAGAGATAGCTTTAAGATTTCCAGTGATAATTCCACTTGGGTAAGTTCCACTTACAATAACTCCATCAAGTACATCTTTTAAGTTTTCAAAAGTTGTTTTATATTTTCCGAAAAGGTCTGAATGTTCAAGATTTAAGTATGTATTGGCTATATCTGAAATATGAATCATCCCTTTTAATTGTTTCTTTTCATCAACAACAGGAAGGCTGGAAAAGTTTTCAACAGTCATAGTATCCAAAGCAGATCTTAAAGATTCATCATAGGATAAAACAGTTTTCTCCACACTTGTTAAGTCTGATATTTGTGCACTTACAGTTTTTAAAAGTTTAGGAGTTTTTACTCCAAAGTGTTTTAAAACAAATTCTGTTTCTTTATTTATATCTCCAAGACGATAGGGAATAGCAGTAACTCCCATCTCTTTTTTTAATTCAGCAAGAGCAATAGAAGAACAAATTGAATCTGTGTCTGGGTGTCTATGCCCAAAAATTAAAATAGGTTCCATACCAACAATCCTCCTCAATATATTTCTTTAGAATATCTTAGCATTTTTTTTTAACTTCAACAAATATTATTTGCTAAAACATGATATAATATATAAAAATAAAGTGATATATAAGGGAGAAAATAATGGAAAAAATGACACTAAATTTTGGTGAAAATCTCAATAATATAAAGAAGAAAATTGAGAAGATGAGAGAGAATATTTTAAAGTATAACCAATATTATTATACTAATAATGAAAGTCTTATTTCAGATGTTGAATATGATAATTTGATAAAGGAGCTAAAAGAGTTAGAGGAGCAATATCCTCAATTTAAAAGTGTAGAGTCACCAACTGAAAAGGTAGGAGCTACAAATTTAAGAGAGAGTAAGTTTCAAAAGATAACTCATAAAAAACCTATGTTAAGCCTTTCAAATACATATAACGAGGGAGAAATTAGTGATTTTATTGAAAGAGTTAGAAAACTTATTCCAGAAGATAAAGAGTTAAAATATGCTTTAGAACTGAAACTAGATGGACTTTCTATAAGTGTACAATATGAGAAGGGTAAACTTGTAAGAGGGGTAACTAGAGGAGATGGAGCAATAGGGGAAGATGTAACAGAGAATATTATGGAGATTACAACTATTCCACATGAGTTGCCAGAACCTTTAGATTTAGAGGTAAGAGGGGAGATTGTTCTACCTTTAAGTAACTTCTTAAAGCTTAATGAGAGAAGAATGGAGGCTGGAGAAGAGGTATTTGCTAACCCTAGAAATGCTGCAAGCGGAACTTTAAGGCAGATAGATTCAAGTATAATAAAAGAGAGAGGTTTAGATAGTTACTTCTACTTCTTAGTTGATGCAGAAAAATATGGGGTTAAAACTCATAGTGAAAGTATAAAATTTTTAGAGAAATTAGGATTTAAAACAACTGGGGTATGTGAGGTTTTAGAGTCAGCCAGTAAGTTGAAAAAGAGAATAGATTACTGGGAAAAAGAAAAAGAGAATCTTGACTACGAAACAGATGGAATGGTTATTAAAGTTGATGAGTTAGAGCTTTGGAATATTTTAGGAAATACCACTAAAAGTCCAAGATGGGCAATAGCATATAAATTTCCAGCTAAACAAGTTACAACAACAATGTTAGGGGTAACTTGGCAAGTTGGAAGAACAGGAAAGGTTACTCCAGTTGCAGAGTTAGAAGAGGTACTTCTATCAGGTAGTAAGGTAAAGAGAGCAAGCTTACACAACTTCCATGAGATAGAGAGAAAAGATATTAGAATAGGAGATAAGGTATTTATTGAGAAAGCAGCAGAGATAATACCTCAAGTTGTAAAATCTATAAAAGAGTTTAGAGATGGAAGTGAAATTCAAATAGTTGAGCCAACAGAGTGTCCAGTTTGTCAAAGTCCAGTGGCTAGAGAGGAAGGGCAAGTAGATATAAAGTGTACTAACCCAAATTGCTCTGGAAAGATAAAGGGAAGAATAGAGTATTTTGTTTCAAGAGATGCTATGAATATAAGTGGTTTTGGTAGCAAGATGGTTGAGAAGATGTTGGAGCTTGGCTTTATAAAAAATGCAGGTGATATATATAATCTTAAATCTCATGAAGAAGAGTTGGTTAAGATTGAAAAAATGGGAAAAAGAAGTGTAGAAAAACTTTTAGAATCAATAGAAGAGAGTAAAAAAAGAGATTATTCAAAGGTGTTGTATGCTTTAGGAATACCATTTATAGGGAAATATTCAGGAAAACTTTTAGCTAATGCAAGTGGAAATATAGATAAGCTTATGAATATGAGTATAGAGGAACTTATAGAGATAGATGGTGTCGGAGATAAGGGAGCAAAGGCTGTTTATGATTTCTTTAGAGATAGTGAAAATCTACAATTAATAGAGGTATTAAGAGGATATGGATTACAATTTGCTCAAGAGGTTAAAGAGGAGCAAAGTAGTGAAGAGAGAATTTTTGAAGGAAAAACTTTCTTGTTTACAGGGACATTAAAAAACTTTAAAAGGGAAGAGATAAAAGAGGAGATTGAAAAACTTGGAGGAAAAAATCTTTCAGCAGTAAGCAAAAACCTTGATTATCTAATTATCGGGGAGAAAGCAGGAAGCAAGTTGAAAAAAGCTCAAGAATTAGGAACAGTTAAAATTTTAACAGAAGATGAATTTTTAGAAATCTGTGGAAAAAAGTAATAAAAAATTAGATAAATAATTACCTTAGATTGACTATCTGACTGATTTATGGTAGCATATATCTTGATAAAGTGTCAGAATAATAATTATTAAAGAGAGGAATCAAAGGATGATAGGAGAAATTTTCAAAAAGATATTTGGGACTAAAAATGATAGAGAGATAAAGAGAATTAGAAAAATAGTTGATGCTATCAATAAACTTGAACCAGATTTCCAAAAACTTACTGATGAACAACTTAGAGAAAAAACAGCTTATTTTAAAGAAAGATTATCACAAGGTGAGACACTTGATGCAATTCTTCCAGAGGCATTTGCAACTGTAAGAGAGGCATCAAAAAGAGTTCTTGGACTTAGACACTATGATGTACAACTTATAGGGGGAATCGTTCTTCATGAAGGAAAGATAACTGAAATGAAAACAGGAGAAGGTAAAACTCTTGTGGCAACTTGTCCAGTTTACTTAAATGCTTTAACTGGAAAAGGGGTTCACATCATCACAGTTAACGACTATCTAGCTGCTAGAGATAGAGATATGATGGGAAGAGTATATGAATTCTTAGGATTAACTTCAGGAGTTATCTTAAATGGATTAAATACAGAGGCTAGAAAAGCTGCATATAATAGTGATATTACATATGGAACAAACTCTGAGTTTGGTTTTGATTATTTAAGAGATAACATGGTTGGAAGTGCAGATGAAAAGGTTCAAAGAGAGTTAAACTATTGTATAGTTGACGAGGTTGACTCAATTTTAATTGACGAGGCTAGAACTCCATTGATAATTTCAGGAGCTGCAAGTGAAACAACAAAATGGTACAAAATATTCTATCAGATAGTTTCTATGTTAAGTAGAAGTTATGAAACAGAAGGAATAAAAGATATAAAAGCTAAAAAAGAGATGAATATTCCAGCTGAAAAATGGGGAGATTATGAAGTTGATGAAAAGGCTAAGAATATAGTTCTTACTGAAAAAGGAGTAGCAAAAGTTGAAAAACTTCTAAAAATAGATAACCTATACTCTCCTGAAAATGTAGAGTTAACTCACTATTTAAACCAAGCTTTAAAAGCTAAAGAGCTATTTAAAAGAGATAAAGATTATCTTGTAAGAGAGGGACAAGTAATAATTATAGATGAGTTTACTGGAAGAGCTATGGAAGGAAGAAGATATTCAGATGGACTTCACCAAGCTATTGAAGCTAAAGAGGGAGTAAATATTGCTGGTGAAAACCAAACTCTTGCATCTATTACACTTCAAAACTACTTTAGAATGTATGAAAAACTTTCAGGAATGACAGGAACTGCTGAAACAGAAGCTGCTGAATTTGTACATACTTATGGACTTGAAGTAATAGTTATTCCTACAAATAAACCAGTACAAAGAATAGATCACCCAGATTTAGTTTATAAAACTCATAAAGAGAAGATAAACGCTATTATAGCTAGAATTGAAGAGTTACATGCTAAAGGACAACCAGTTCTTGTTGGTACAATTTCAATTAAAAGTTCAGAAGATCTGTCAGAACTTTTAAAAGCTAGAAAAATACCACACAATGTATTGAATGCTAAGTTCCATGCTAAAGAGGCTGAAATAGTAGCTCAAGCAGGAAGATATGGAGCTGTTACTATTGCTACAAACATGGCAGGTAGAGGAACAGATATTATGCTTGGAGGAAACCCAGAATTCTTAGCAATTGAAGAAGTTGGAAGCAGAGATGCTGAAAACTATAATGAAGTATTAGAAAAATATAAGGTTCAATGTGATGCTGAAAGAGAAAAAGTAATGGCTCTTGGAGGATTATTTATCCTAGGAACAGAGAGACATGAATCAAGAAGAATAGATAACCAATTAAGAGGAAGAGCAGGAAGACAAGGAGACCCAGGAGCATCTGAATTCTATCTATCATTAGAAGATGATCTGATGAGATTATTTGGATCAGATAGAGTAAAAACTGTAATGGAAAAATTAGGACTTCCAGAGGGAGAACCTATTACTCACTCAATGATCAATAAGGCTATTGCTAATGCACAAACTAAGATTGAATCAAGAAACTTTGGAATTAGAAAAAATCTTCTTGAGTTTGACGATGTAATGAATAAACAAAGAACAGCGATTTATGCAAGTAGAAATGAAGCTATGTTAAAAGATGACTTAAAAGAAACAATACTTCATATGTTAAGAGATACAATTCATAAAGCTGTTGTTGAAAGATTTGTTGGAGAATATAAAGAGGATTGGGATATCCAAGGACTTGCAGATTTCTTACATGAAAGATATGGATATACTATCAATGATTTAAATGAGTATAAATCTACAAGTATTGAGAATTATAGTGAAAAACTATATAATGAAATTGTAAAAGAGTATGAAGAAAAAGAAAATAGAATAGGTTCTGATATGATGAGAAGATTAGAAAAATATATTCTATTTGAAGTAGTAGATTCAAGATGGAGAGAACATCTAAAATCACTAGATGGATTGAGAGAAGGAATCTATTTAAGAGCATATGGACAAAGAGATCCTATCGTAGAGTATAAACTACTTTCAGGAGAACTATATGAAAAGATGCTTGAAACAATAAAAGAACAAACAACATCATTCCTATTTAAAGTAATTGTTAGATCTCCAGAAGAAGAGATGGCACCGAGAGAAGAGGCAACAAGAGTGCAAGATAATAGTGAAGAAGTAGAAGCAGGAGCAGATGGAGAGATCAAAGGTGACGATCCTTGCCCTTGTGGAAGTGGAAAGAAATATAAAAACTGTTGTGGAAGACTTTAATTAAAATCTAGGAGGGTAAAAGATGAAAAAGTTAATTTTAAGTATGTTAATAGCAGTATTCTTTATCTCATGTAGTTCAGCAGAGAAAGCAGGTTCTTTAGAACAAAAATACAACATCACAAAACAATCAGCTAAAGAGTGGGATAAAACTATAATTAATGTTGTAGTTGGAGAAGCTCTAATAGAAGATTGGTATGGAGAAGAAAATCCTATTCTTTATCTAAGAAAAACAGGAAAAATGAGTGAAAAAGATTTCAATTTCTTAACTTCATTAGGGGATAAAAATGTAAATGATATAACTGATGATGAATTTGAACGTTTTGTTGATTTAGTAAAAAAATACAATAAAAAAATGCCAAGAAAATTCTTCCTTGAAAATGAAAATATAAAAGATCCAAAAGGACTTGTAGAAGCTATGGTAAGAGAATCATATTTAAGAATGGATACTCCTTCAAGCCACATTAAAGAGGTAGTTGCAACTCCAGAAGAATGGGAAGAGATAGTTGCTTTCTCAAAACAAACTGACTTAAATGAAAAAGATGTAAAAAAACTTAGAAAACTTTTAAATAGCTTTATTAAAAGAGATGAATTTTACTCAACAGAAACTTGGTATAATAGAGAAGTATCAGCTAGAACTATAAAAATTGCTGGAATTAATGCTAGAGAAAATAAGACAGCTATAGAAAAAAATAATGTTAATGCAAAAGCATTATATCTAGCTTATCCAGAATATTTCTCTAAACTTGAAAAATGGGATGATTAATATTTTTGGGGAGGCGTCTAATTTAAAGACGCCTTTCTTTACCAAAAGAAAGTGAGAGATTATGGAAGTAGATCTTCATATACATACTATTGCTTCAGATGGAACTTTTACTCCAGAAGAGGTTATTTTAGAAGCTAAAAGAAGAGGATTAAAAGCTTTGGCTATAACAGATCATGATACTGTTGATGGAATAGAAGAAGCTAAAAAGAAAGCTCAAGAGATAGGAATAGAGTTTGTTCAAGGAATAGAAATATCATGTAATACACAAGATTATGAAGTTCATATATTGGGATATTTTTTAAATCTTGAAGATAAGAAATTTATGAATGAACTTGAAGAATTAAAAAAAGCTAGAGATAATAGAAATCTGAAAATAGTAGAAAAATTAAAAGCTTGTGGAATAGATGCTGATTTGGAAGAGATTGCTAAAATGGCTCCAGGAAAGATAATAAGTAGATTACATTTTGCTAATTATCTCGTTGAAAAAGGGGCTGTTTTAAGTAAAGAGGAAGCTTTTGATAAGTATCTAGGGAAAAGAGGAAGGGCATATATACCTAAAGAGAATTTTCCACCAGAGAGAGCAGTTAAAATGTTAAGTGAGAATGGAGCATTTGTTTCATTGGCTCATCCTAAATTAGTTGTAAATAATGATGGAATAATAGAAAATATGATTTCAAATCTTGTAAAAGTTGGATTAAATGGAATAGAGGCTCAATATGGAACTTTTTCCCCATCAGATATAAAAAAATATAAGAAAATGGCAAAAAGACACTCACTTTTAGTGACTGGAGGATCAGACTTTCATGGAGCTAATAGAGAGGGTGTGAATATAGGAGATACAGGAATTACATATTCACAATTTAGATTGATAAAAGAGAGAAATGCAGGAGGTAAATTATGATTATAGTAACTGGTGCAGCTGGAATGATTGGAAGTGCATTTGTTTGGAAACTTAATGAAATGGGAATAAATGATATTCTAGTTGTAGATAAATTAAGAACAGAAGAAAAATGGTTAAATTTAAGAAAAAGAGATTATGCTGATTGGGTAGATAGAGATGATCTTTTTGATTGGCTTTCAAATCCAGCTAATGCAGAAAAAATAACAGGTGTAGTACATATGGGAGCTTGTTCTGCAACTACTGAGAGAGATGGTGATTTCCTAATGGCTAATAACTATGGATATAGTAAAAAGCTTTGGGAATTCTGTGCTGAAAGACAAATAAACTATGTTTATGCTTCATCAGCAGCTACATATGGTGGAGGAGAATTAGGATATAATGATGAAGTTTCTCCAGAAGAATTAAAAAAATTAATGCCTCTTAATAAATATGGATACTCTAAAAAAATATTTGATGATTGGGCATTCAAACAAAGAATAGCTCCAAAACAATGGACAGGATTAAAATTCTTCAATGTATATGGACCACAAGAGTATCATAAAGGAAGAATGGCATCAATGGTATTCCATACATTTAACCAATATAGAGAAAATGGAGGAGTTAAACTTTTCAAATCTCATAAAGAGGGATATAAAGATGGAGAGCAACTTAGAGATTTTGTTTATCTAAAAGATGTTGTTGATGTAATCTACTTCTTACTAACTGAAAAAGTTGAATCAGGAGTATATAATATAGGAACTGGAGAGGCTAGAAGTTTCTTAGATCTTTCTATGGCAACAATGAGAGCAGCTTCTAAAAATCCAGATCTTGCTGTTGAAGATGTAGTTGAATTTATTTCAATGCCTGAAGATTTAAGAGGAAGATATCAATACTTTACACAAGCTTCAATGGATAAATTGAAAAAAGCTGGATATACTAAAAAATTCCACTCATTAGAAGAGGGAGTTAAAGATTATGTAGAAAATTATATGGCAACAGAAGATCCATATTTATAGGAGGAAATAGATAGATGAATCCTTTTATAATTGTCATTATACTTGGTATAGTAGAGGGAATGACAGAGTTTCTTCCTGTTAGTAGTACAGGACACATGATCTTAGTTGAAAAATTTATAAACAGTAGTTTTTTTACTAAAAATTTTATGGATAGTTTCTTGATAATTGTACAATTAGGAGCTATTCTTGCAGTAGTTTTATACTTTTGGAATGATTTAACTCCTTTTGTAAAAGAAAGAGAAGTTTTTGTCCAAAGATTTAGATTGTGGGCAAAAGTTGTAGTTGGAGTTCTTCCATCAGCTGTAATTGGATTACTTTTAGATGACTATATTTCTGAATATTTTATGGGAAATGTAGTTGTTGTAGCTACAACACTTATCTTTTATGGAATAATATTGATAGTTGTTGAAAAATATTATAAAAGTTCTTCAAATATTGATAGCTTTAGTAAAATGGGATATAAAAAAGCATTTACAGTTGGATTATTCCAATGTTTAGCTATGATTCCAGGAACTTCAAGATCAGGAGCAACTATAATAGGGGGACTTCTTTTAGGACTTTCAAGAGGAGTGGCAACAGAATTTTCATTCTTCTTGGCTATACCAACTATGTTTGGAGCAACACTATTGAAACTTTTAAAAAATGGATTGAAATTTTCTCCAGTTGAGTGGCAACTTTTAGGAGTGGGATCTCTCGTATCTTTTGTTGTTGCATATCTTGTAATTAAATGGTTTATGGGATATATTAAAAAGAGAGATTTTGTTTCTTTTGGAATATATAGAATAGTTCTAGGAATTTTAGTTTTAATTGCTGTATTTATTTAGGTGATTAAATGAATAAGATAAAAACTTTTTTGATTTATATATTTATGGGTGTAGCTCTAGTAAATTTTATAGGAGTTTTCTATTTTAAAACTTCAAATATAGAAGCATTTACTAAGTATATTGAATTTTGTTCAGAGAATGAAGTAAAATTAAAAGAAGTAAAGGATAAAGAGAAAGTAGAAGAGATAACTAAAATTTATAGAAGCTTTCAAGAGAAAGGAATAGTTGAACTTAAAAAAATGATAAGTTATCATGTAAAAAATGTTAAGCAAGGAGCTCCCCTTATAAGCACATATTATAAGATCTATCAGTTAGGAAAAGGGTATGATCTATATAGAGAAGCTGGAGAAAAATTAATAGAAGAAAAATAAACTAAAAGCAATTCTGATTTAAGTATTGGAATTGCTTTTTTATTTAGACGAAAAAAACTCTCTTTAAATTTTTTTAGAACATGAAATCTAAAAAAATAGGATAAAATCATAAATTTTTTGATTTTTTTACATAAAAGTATATAATACTACATTGTAGTAAAATAGATTGAGGGGATAAGTAAAATGATAAAAAATATGACAGAGGGTTCACCAGTTAAAATTCTTTTAAGTTTTTCAATGCCAATGCTTTTTAGTATGATGTTTCAACAATTCTATAATATTGTAGATAGTGTAGTAGCAGGAAAGTTTATAGGAGTAGATGCGTTAGCAGCAATAGGAGCTTCCTATCCAATAACAGTTTTGTTTATAGCAGTGGCAAATGGAGCAAGTGTTGGAGCTGCTGTTGTAGTTTCACAAACTTTTGGAGCAAATAAACTTGTGAAGATGAAAACTTCAGTATCAACTTCAGTTATAGCAATCACCATTGTAAGTATAGTTTTAACAATTTTTGGAACACTATTTTGTAGTGATATAATGAGAATGATAAATACACCAGAAAATATATTTTCTGATTCAAGATTATATTTAAAAGTTTATATCTGGGGACTTATTTTTCTTTTTATGTATAATACAGCAACAGCGATTTTTACAGGATTAGGAGATTCAAAAACACCACTTTATTTCCTAATCTTTTCATCACTATTAAATGTGGCTTTAGATATTTGGTTTGTAACAAAGTTTCAAATGGGAATATCAGGAATAGCATGGGCAACATTTTTAGCTCAAGGATTATCATCAATTTTAGCAATAGTATTTTTATTTTATAGATTGAAAAAGATAAAAGTAGATAAAAAAGTACCATTATTTAATCTGCAAATGTTAAAATTAATTTGTAAGATAGCAGTGCCAAGTATATTTCAACAATCATTTGTGTCAGTGGGACAATTATGTGTACAAAGCTTAATCAACAGTTTTGGTTCAGCAGTTGTTGCAGGATATGCAGCAGCATTTAAAATTCATACTTTTGTAATTATGACATTGGCAACTTTAGCAAATGCCTCTTCTAGTTTTGTGGCTCAAAATATAGGAGCAAAGAAAATTGATAGGGTAAAAGAGGGATATAAGGTAACAGTTTGGCTAACAGAGATTATATCTGTTACAGCTTTGGTAGTTGTATATCTATTTGGAGATAAACTCCTAGGAATGTTTATAGACATAGAAAAAGAGGTTGAAATACTAAATATAGGAATAGACTTTGTAAGAACAACAGCACCATTTTATACAGTAGTTTGTATTAAAATAGCAGCTGATGCAGTTTTAAGAGGAGCAGGGGATATGAATGAGTTTATGGCTACTACCTTTGCAGACTTAGTATTAAGAGTTGCTTTTTCATATGTTTTTGCTGCTAAAATTGGTTATATAGGGATATATTGGGCATTTCCAGCAGGATGGATTTTAGGAACTTTACTTTCAATTTACTATTATATAAAAGGAAAATGGAAAACTACAGGACTTTTAAGGAGAGGTTAATAAAAATCAAATAATGTAATTTTAAAGTTACTCGTAATGGGTAACTTTTTTATTTTATAATAGGGGTATATAAAAAATAGAGCATAAAAATATTGACTTTTAATAACAAATAGAGTATTCTTTTTATAGGGGTATACCCTATAAAATTAAAGGAGGAAGATATTATGAAACATGTAATAAAAATAGATGGAATGGGATGTAACAAATGTGTAGCTCACGTTAAAGAAGCATTAGAAGGGCTAGGAGATTTAGAAGTATTAGAAGTAAAAATAGGTGAAGCAACTGTAGATATGGTAGAAAACTATGACTTTGGAAAAATTGTTGAAGCATTAGATGATGCTGGATATGATGTTTTAGGGTATGAGGTATTAGACTAATGAAAAAGAGTTATCAACTTGGCAGTGTAAGCTGCCAAGTTTGTGTTAATAAGATTGAAAAAAAATTAAAAAAACTTGAGGGAACAAAAGAAGCAATAGTAAACTTATCTACAGAAAAATTATCAATAGATTATGATGAAAATATTTTAAATGAAAATACAATAAAAGAAACAGTTACAAAATTAGGATATGAAATAGAAGAGATACAAGATTTAAAAGAGGTAGAACTAGACATAGATGGAATAAGTTGCCAGATGTGTGTAAGTAAGATAGAGAGAAAAATCTCTAAACTTGAAGGGGTAAAATCAATAGTTGTAAATTTAGCTAATAGCAGGGGAAAAATTGTTTATGATTCAGAAAAAATAAAACTTTCAGAGATTCTTCACATAATAGAAAAATTAGGATACAAAGGAACAAAACATAACGATATTACAGAGAGTATCAAGGATAAAGAAAAAGAGGAACAATTAAAAAGAGAGTTTGTTGAATTTAAAGTGGCAATATTCTTTTCTGCTATTATTTTTTATATTTCAATGGGATCAATGGTGGGACTTCCAGTTCCTCAAATAATCTCTCCAGAAGTAAATCCACTGAATTTTGCTTTAATTCAATTGATTTTAGCAATTCCAGTAATATATATAGGAAGAAGATTTTATACTGTTGGGATAAAACAACTATTTATGAAGAGTCCAAGTATGGATTCATTGATAGCAACAGGTACAGGATCGGCTTTAATTTATAGTATCTATGGAACATTTAAAATTATGGAAGGGGACTATCACTATGTTCATGCCCTATATTTTGAATCAGCAGTTGTTATCTTAGCCTTAATTCTTTTAGGAAAGCATATGGAGGGAATAAGTAAGGGAAAAACTTCAGAAGCTATTAAAAAATTGATGAGTTTAAAGAGTAAAAAGGCAAATTTAGTGAGAAATGAAGAGATAATACAAGTTGATATTGAAGAGGTTGAAAAGGGAGATGTTCTTTTAGTTAAACCAGGAGAGAGCATACCAGTCGATGGTGAAGTAGTAGAGGGAGAAAGCTCTATTGATGAATCTATGCTTACAGGAGAGAGTATCCCTGTGGATAAAACTATAGGGGATAAGGTTTTTGGAGCAAGTATCAATAAAAATGGTAGTTTAAAGATAAAAGCAGTAGCAGTTGGAAAAGATACAATGATATCTAAAATTATTAAGCTAGTAGAAAATGCTCAAGGTTCAAAAGCTCCCATTGCTAAGATAGCAGATAGAATATCAGCATATTTTGTGCCAATTGTTATGTTAATAGCAGTAATAGCAGGAACTACTTGGTATTATTTAGGAAGTAGGGGTATTGTTGAGATAAATGATACACCAGCTATATTTTCTCTTACAATATTTATATCTGTAATGGTAATAGCTTGTCCATGTTCATTGGGACTTGCAACACCTACAGCAATAATGGTTGGAACAGGAAGAGGAGCTGAACTTGGGATACTTATTAAATCTGGAGAAGCTCTTGAAAAGGCACATAAAGTTGACACAATTGTTTTTGATAAAACTGGAACAATAACAGAGGGAAAACCAAAAGTTACAGATATTATCTCTGTAAAAAATTTAAAAGAGGATGATATTTTACAAGTTGCAGCAGCTTTAGAACTACACTCTGAACACCCATTAGGAGAGGCTATTGTAGAGGAAGCTAAAGAGAGAGGAATTAAACTTCCACCAGTAAAAGATTTTATATCTATTACAGGACAAGGAATTTGTGGAAAGATAGAAGAGAGTGAAATTTTCATTGGAAATATGAAGCTTATGAAAAATAAGGGAATAGAAGTGACAATGGAAGAGGAGCTTAATAAACTTGCATCTCAAGGAAAAACTCCTATGTATATGGCTTTAGATGGAGAGTTTTTAGGAGTAATAGCAGTTGCTGATACTGTTAAAGAGGAGTCTATTGAAGCTATAAGAGAGTTAAAAGAGCGTGGATATAAGATAGGTATGATTACAGGAGATAATAAAGTTACAGCTGAAGCAGTTGGAAAACAAGTTGGTATTGATATTATTTTCTCTGAGGTAACACCTGAAGATAAATACTTAAAAGTAAAGGAACTTCAAGAGCAAGGTAGAAATGTAGCTGTGGTTGGAGATGGAATAAATGACTCTCCAGCATTGGTTCAAGCTAATATAGGTATAGCAATAGGTGGAGGAACAGATATAGCTATGGAAAGTGCTGATATAGTTCTTATGAAGAAAACTTTAAAAGATGTTATTGTAGCTATGGAGTTAAGTGATGCAACTATGAGAAATATAAAACAAAATCTATTTTGGGCATTTATATATAATAGTTTAGGTATTCCAGTTGCAGCAGGGGTACTATATCCTTTTACTGGACATCTACTAAATCCAATGATAGCAGGAGGGGCTATGGCTATGAGTTCAGTGTCAGTAGTTTCAAATGCTTTGAGATTGAGAAAATTTAAGAGATAGTAGAGGTGACTTTAGATGGAAAAACTAAAAAATTCTTGTACAGGAAAAGGGTGTATAAATAAAAGTTGTCCTGAATTTAAAAAGAAAATAGAATCAAGAATAAATAGAATAGAGGGGCAGATAAGAGGAATTGGAAGAATGTTAGAAAACAAGGTAAGTTGTGACGAGATATTAAATCAAATTTCTTCTGTAAAATCTGCTCTCAATGGTGTGGCAAAACTTATACTTGAATCACATATTAGAAATTGTGTAGTTAATGATATTAAGGCAGGAGAAGAGAGTAGCACAATATCAGAGTTAGTCTATACTTTAAATAAGATGATAGACAAAAGTAATAAGAAGATAAAAGAGGAATTCCCAGAAATTATACGTAAAATAGAAATACAAGTAGGAAAGATAAAAGCCTTAGTTGAGGCTGAACACTGTAATGATGTTCTTAATGAAATTTCCAATGTAAAAGGGGAATTAGATGGACTTTCTAAAAAAATACTTGAATCACATATAAAGAATTGTGTGGTGAAGGGTATAAAGGAAGGAGAAGAGAATAAAGTTATTACAGATCTTTTATATACTTTAAATAAAATGATTAAATAACTTTAATGGGGGAACTTATGAAAAAGATATTAGTAATTGATGATGAATGGAAGATTAGAAAGTTGATTAAGGATTATTTAGTTCGTGAAGGGTATAGTGTAGATGAAGCTGGAGATGGAGAAGAGGGATTAGAACTTTTCTTTAAAAATCACTATGATATAGTTATTCTTGATATAATGATGCCAAAAATTGATGGTTGGAGTGTATGTAGAAAGATAAGAGAGGAATCTCAAGTGCCAATAATAATGTTAACAGCTAGAGCAGATGAAAGTGATCAACTTTTTGGTTTTGAACTTGAAACAGATGAATATATGGTAAAACCATTTAATCCTAAATTATTAGTGGCAAAAGTTAAAGCTCTATTTAGAAGAGATGGAAAGATAGCTGAAAAAGCTTGTTTACAATTTGGAGATTTAGTTGTGGATACTTCTAAGAGAGAGGTAAGATTAGGAGATATAGTTTTAGAATTGACACCTAAAGAGTATGATCTTTTATATTTCTTCATTGAAAATAAGGGACTAGCTCTTTCAAGAGAGAAGATTTTAAACTCTGTATGGGGTTGGGATTATTTTGGAGACTCAAGAACTGTTGATACACACATAAAAAGATTGAGAAAAAAAATAGGAGATGATTATATCCAAACAGTAAGAGGGTTTGGATATAAATTCGAGGGTGAAAAATGAAGATAAGATGGAAAATATTTTTCCTAATGTTTAGTGTTGTATTGATGATTATATTGGGATTAATAGCAACTAATACAATATATTTAGAAAAATTTTATATAAAGAATAAAAAAGAAAAGTTAGTTGAATTGGGACAAATTCTTATAGATCCTAAATATGTGATAGATTTCCAAAATTTAGAGATGCATTCAAATGTGGCTATCTTAATAAAAAGAACAGATGAATTATACAAGTTAGAGAAGGAAGCAGTTTTACCAAAAGAAGAAATTGATGAAATAATAGTTCAGCTGAAAAATAATGAATATGTTTTTAAAGAGATAACACTTCTTGATTATAGAGGAAAGGTTTTAATACTTTTTATGCCTTATATGAGAGATAGATATATTGAGATTATAACTCCACTTAGTTTTATTCAAGAGGGGTTGGAAATCTCAACACGTTATCACCTTTTAATAATAGTTTTAGCCTTGATTATTGGTTCTTCAATGTCCTTTGTATTTTCTAAAAAGATGACAGATCCTATTTTAGAATTAAAAGAGATTACACAGAGAATATCTCTTCTTGATTTTAATATTAAATTTGAAAAGGAGAGAAAAGATGAGATAGGAGAGTTGGGGTATGCCATTAATAAAATGGGTGGAACTCTTGAAAAAAATATTGATGAAATCAATAAAGTTAATAAAAAGTTGATGGAAGATATAGAAAATGAAAAGAGATTAGATAAGCTTAGAAAAGAGTTTATTGCCAGTGTTAGCCATGAACTTAAAACACCTATTGCAATTATTCAAGGATATGCTCAAGGATTAATGGAGAATATAGCTGAAACTGAAGAGGATAGAAAATTCTATTGTGAAATTATAGTTGAAGAAAGTTTGAAGATGGACTCTCTTGTAAAAGAACTACTTCTTATAACTCAAATGGACTCTGGATATTTTAAAATTGAAAAAGAGAAAGTGGATCTTTATCAGATGATAAAAGATATCAGAGATAAATATAGTTCTAAGAATAGAGAGATTAAGTATATTGGAGAGAAAGATATTTTCGCTTACTGTGATGAAAAATATATAGATAGAGTTTTGGAAAATCTTGTAGTAAATGCTCTTAAATACTCTACTGGAGATAGAGAAGTAACTATAACTGTTGACGATATTGAAAATAAATATAAAATTATTATTAGTAATGAAAGTGAAAATCTATCAGAAGATGATTTGGAAAATATTTGGACACCTTTTTATAGAGTAAATAAGGCTAGAGATAGAGATGGACATGGTTTAGGACTTGCTATTGTGAGAGGAATTTTAGAGAATCATAAAAGTAACTTTGGTGTATATATAACAGAAAAAAACATAATAAACTTTTGGTTTGAGTTAGAAAAATCTAGTCTAGATTCATATAAAAAAATTGATAATGAAGATATAGAAGAAATCTGACCTAAAATGATTATTTTTTAAACAAAAAGAAAGTATTTTGGTATTCCAGTGTTGACTTTATAACTTTGAAAGTATATACTAGAGATATGTAAAAATATATTTAAAAAATATTTAATAGATTTAGGGAGGAAAAAATGAGTACAAAAGCAAACTCAAATGCATTTAAGAGATTTACATCATTTTGTGTTTCTATAATGCAAAAATACTTACCAGATCCTTATATATTCTGTGCCTTATTAACTTTCATAGTATTTATAGGGACAATGGTATTTACAAAACAAACACCAATGGCGATCATAGGTCACTGGACAAAGGGATTCTGGTCTTTACTAGCATTTTCTATGCAAATGGCATTGGTATTAGTAACTGGACACACAATGGCTAGTTCAAAAGTTTTCAAAAACTTACTATCAAATATGGCTTCAAAATTATCTACACCTAGACAAGCAATTGTTGTAGTAACAATAGTTTCAACAGTAGCATGTATTTTAAACTGGGGATTTGGATTAGTTATAGGGGCAATTTTTGCAAAAGAAATAGCTAAAAAAGTAAAAGGAGTAGATTACAGACTTCTTATTGCTTCAGCTTATACAGGATTCTTAGTGTGGCATGGAGGACTTTCAGGGTCAATTCCTCTACAAATAGCAAGTGATAATCCAGCAGCATTAGCAAAGCAAACTGCAGGAGCAATTACAGCTAATATTCCTACAAGCCAAACACTATTTTCACCAATGAATATATTCATTATTTGTGGGTTATTAATTATGCTTCCTTTATTAAATAGAGCTATGTATCCTTCTGATGATGAAGTAGTTACAGTTGATCCAAAACTACTAGCTGAATTTGAAGAGGAACCAATTAATCGTGAACATATGACTCCAGCTGAAAAAATTGAAAATAGTAAAGTTGTTTCAATTATTTTAGGAATTATGGGATGGGCATATATTATTCAATATTTTATTACAAAAGGATTTAACTTAAACCTTAACTTAGTTAACTTTATATTCCTATTTACAGGAATTATTCTTCATGGAACTCCTAGAAAGTTCATAGATGCTTTTGGAGAAGCTACTAAAGGGGCATCAGGAATCCTTTTACAATTCCCATTCTATGCAGGAATCATGGGAATTATGACTGGAACAAATGCTGATGGAGTATCTCTAGCAATATTAATGTCAAACTTCTTCGTTAATATTTCTACTCCAACAACTTTCCCAATTTTCTCATTCTGGAGTGCAGGATTAGTAAACTTCTTCGTACCTTCTGGAGGAGGACAATGGGCAGTTCAAGCTCCTATCGTTATGCCAGCAGGATTAAAAATTGGAGTAAGTGCTGCTAAATCAGCTATGGCTATTGCTTGGGGAGATGCTTGGACAAATATGATTCAACCGTTCTGGGCTTTACCAGCATTAGGAATTGCAGGACTAGGAGCTAAAGATATTATGGGATACTGCCTAATAGTATTAATCTGTTCAGGATTTGTTATTTCAGCAGGATTCCTATTATTCTAGTGAATTAAAATGAAAAAAAATGAATATTTCTATGAGATAGAAAAAATATATAAAGAGAAACAAAAAGATATAGAAAAGAGATTAAGAGAATTTAAAGAGATATGGGAGAGAGGGAGTAATGAAGATATTCATGCAGAACTTTCTTTCTGTATCCTTACTCCTCAATCAAAAGCTGTAAATGCTTGGAAAGCTATAACTACATTGAGAGAAAATGGATTGTTATTCAATGGAAGTACTGAAGATATTGTTGAATATCTTAATATAGTTAGATTTAAAAATAATAAAGCTAAGTATTTAGTTGCTCTAAGAGAGCAGATGCAAAATGAAAAGGGAGAGATAATTACTAAAGATTTTTTCAATTCTATTACTGATGTAAAAGAGAAGAGAGAGTGGATAGTAAAAAATATAAAAGGAATGGCATATAAAGAAGCAGGGCATTTTTTAAGAAATGTAGGTTTTGGAAAAGAAATTGCTATTTTAGATAGACATATTTTAAAAAATCTAGTAAAATTAGAAGTAATAGAAGATGTTCCTAAGTCTTTAACCCCTAAATTATATTTAGAGATTGAAGAGAAAATGAAAGCTTATTGTAAATTTATAAGTATTCCAATGGATAGTTTAGATTTACTTCTGTGGTATAAAGAAGCAGGAGAAATATTTAAATAAAATAAGTGGTAGGAGGGCAAAATGAAAAACAAATTAGTTACAATGGAAGAAGCTGTATCTCATGTAAAAGATGGAATGACAGTTTTTATTGGAGGATTCTTAGGTGTTGGAACTCCTGAAAAAATAATCGATGCACTAATAGAAAAAGGAGTAAAAGACCTTACAGTTATTGGAAATGATACTGGATACCCTGACAGAGGAATAGGAAGATTAGTTGTAAACAATCAAGTAAAAAAAGTAATTGCTTCTCATATCGGAACAAACCCTGAAACTGGTAGAAGAATGCACACTGGAGAAATGGAAGTAGAACTAGTTCCACAAGGTACTCTAGCTGAAAGAATCAGATGTGGAGGAAATGGACTAGGAGGATTCCTTACACCTACAGGAGTAGGAACAATAGTACAAGAAGGAAAAGAAGTTATAACAGTAGATGGAAAAGATTATCTATTAGAAAAACCTCTAAAAGCAGATGTAGCTTTACTTAATGGTTCAATAGTAGACGAACTAGGAAACATAATTTATGCTAAAACTACTAAAAACTTTAACCCTATGATGGCAACTGCTGCTGATACAGTTATAGTTTTTGCTGAAAACTTAGTAAAAGCAGGAGAAATTGATCCAGATCACGTAATGACATCAAGAATATTCGTAGACTACATAGTAAAATAGGAGAGGTGAAATAGAATGGAATTAGATAAAAAAACAACAAGAGAATATATAGCAAAAAGAGTTGCTCAAGAATTTAGAGATGGATACGTAGTAAACTTAGGAATAGGATTACCTACATTAGTAGCTAACTATGTACCAGAAGGAATGGATGTAGTATTCCAATCAGAAAACGGAATTATAGGAGTAGGAGCTGCTCCAGAAGCTGGAAAAGAAGATAAAGATATGATCAATGCTGGAGGAGGATTTGTAACTGTTCTTCCAGGAGCACAATTCTTTGACTCAGCTACTTCATTTGGAATTATCAGAGGAGGACACGTAGACGCTACTGTTCTAGGAGCTCTTCAAGTAGATAAAAAAGGAAACTTAGCTAACTGGATGGTACCAGGAAAAATGGTTCCAGGAATGGGTGGAGCTATGGACCTAGTTGTTGGAGCAAAAGAAGTTATAGTTGCTATGGAACACACTTCTAAAGGAGCAGTAAAAATTCTTGATGAATGTACACTTCCATTAACAGCTGTTGGTGTAGTAGACTTAATCATCACTGAAAAAGGTGTTATTAAAGTAACTCCAGAAGGATTAGTAATTACTGAAGTAAGTCCTTACTCTTCAATTGAAGATATAAAAGCATCAACTGGAGCTGAATTAAAAGTTGCTGATGATGTAAAAATTTTATCTCTTTAATTAAAAGTTGATATTGAAAGCCTTAGCTTTTTGCTAAGGCTTTTTTGTTTTTTGACATATTCTTGACAAAAAAATATGTAAAGATTTAAGAAAATAATATATTTGGATAATATAAAAATTTTTCATAATATTGTTTGTAAAAGAGTTGAAAAATTGTTATAATAAAAATTGAGATTGTCTCAACTGAGACTAATTAAAATATATACAAGATTAGTAAAAATTTAGGAGGAAAATAGTGAAAAAAGCATCAATCATAACTTATGGTTGTCAAATGAACGTAAATGAAAGTGCAAAAATAAAGAAGATATTTCAAAATTTAGGATATGAAATAACTGAAAATATAGATGAAACAGATGTAGCTTTTCTTAATACTTGTACAGTGAGAGAGGGAGCAGCTACACAAATATATGGAAAATTAGGAGAATTAAAACATATTAGAGAGCAAAGAGGAACAATAATAGGTGTAACTGGTTGTTTTGCTCAAGAGCAAGGGAAGGAGTTACTAAAAAAATTCCCATATATTGATATAATAATGGGAAATCAAAATATAGGAAGAATTCCTCAAGCTTTAGATGATATTGAACACAAAACATCAAAACATCTAGTATATACTGATTGTGAAGATGAATTACCACCAAGATTAGATGCAGAATTCGAATCAAAGAAAACAGCTTCAATTTCAATAACTTATGGTTGTAACAATTTCTGTTCATACTGTATCGTACCTTATGTAAGAGGTAGAGAGAGATCAGTTCCACTTCAAGAGATAATTCACGATGTAAAACAATATGTTGAAAAAGGATATAAAGAGATTATACTACTTGGACAAAATGTAAATTCATATGGAAAAGAGTTTAAAAATGGAGATAATTTTGCAAAACTTTTAGAAGAAATTTGTAAGGTAGAGGGAGATTTTATCGTAAGATTTGTTTCTCCACATCCTAGAGATTTCACAGATGAAGTTATAGATGTAATAGCAAAAAATGAAAAGATAGCTAGATCTTTACACCTTCCATTACAATCAGGATCAACAAGAGTATTGAAAATGATGAATAGAGGATATAGTAAAGAGCAATATATAGCTTTAGCTAATAAGATAAAAGAGAGAATACCAGGAGTAGCTTTAACAGCTGATATTATAGTAGGATTCCCTGGAGAGACAGAGGAAGACTTCTTAGATACTTTAGATGTTGTAAGACAGATTCAATTTGAAAACTCATTTATGTTTATGTACTCTATAAGAAGAGGAACAAAGGCAGCAACAATGGATAATCAAATTGATCCTGAAGTTAAAAAAGATAGACTTCAAAGATTAATTGAGGTACAAAATCAATGTTCTTTAGCAGAGAGTGAAAGCTATAAAGGTAAAACAGTTAGGGTTTTAGTAGAGGGAGAAAGTAAGAAGAATAAAGAGGTTTTAACTGGAAGAACTTCTACTAATAAGATAGTTTTATTCAAAGGGGATAAAACTTTAGAGGGAACTTTTGTAAATGTAAAAATTAATGATTGTAAAACTTGGACTTTATATGGTGAAATTGTAGAATAGGGAAGTGATTTAAGTGGATATAGAAAAGCTAGATGAATTTCTTTTAAAAGAACTTCAAGAAATAGCAAAACAGCTGGGGATAGAATATAAATCGGGAACAAAAAAAGCTGAATTAAAAAATTTAATAGCAGAAGATATCCACGAAAAAGAGGGAATGGATATAGCTTGGGGAACATTAGAAGTTCTTACTGATGGTTATGGATTTTTAAGAAATACAAGTTTAGAAAAAGATATTTATGTGTCTGCTTCACAGATTAGAAAATTTAAGATGAGGACAGATGATAGGGTAGTTGGAGAGGTAAGATCTAGTGTTGAAGATGATAGAAACTATGCTTTAAGAAGAGTTTTATTAGTAAATAATGGAACTTTAGAAGAGGCAGAAGCTAGAGTGCCTTTTGAAGATCTTGTACCAGCTTATCCTACTGAAAGATTTATTTTAGAAACAGATAAAGAGAATATTTCTGGAAGAATAATAGATCTTATTGCTCCAATAGGAAAGGGGCAGAGAGCATTGATAATAGCCCCACCAAAAGCAGGAAAAACAATGTTAATAAGTAACCTAGCAAATTCAATGTTAAAAAGAGATAAAAATGCAGAGGTATGGATTCTTTTAATAGATGAAAGACCAGAAGAGGTTACAGATATAAAAGAGAATGTAAATGGAGCAAAAGTTTTTGCTTCTACCTTTGATGAAGATCCTAAAAATCACATTAAAGTTACAGAAACAATTCTAGAAAGAGCTAAAAGAAAAGTAGAAAATGGAGAGAATGTTGTTATTCTTATGGACTCATTGACGAGATTGGCAAGAGCCTATAACATAGTGATGCCTTCAAGTGGAAAACTGATTTCAGGAGGAATAGATCCAACAGCACTTTACTATCCTAAAAACTTTTTTGGAACAGCAAGAAATATTAGAGGTGGAGGAAGTCTTACGATAATAGCTACGGTTTTAGTAGATACTGGAAGTAAGATGGATGATATAATCTATGAAGAGTTTAAATCCACAGGAAACTGCGATATACATTTAGATAGAAACCTAGCAGAACTGAGAATATTTCCGGCCATAGATATTCAACGTTCTGGAACAAGAAAAGAAGAGCTATTAATTCCAAAGGAAAAGCTAGAAAGTATCTGGAGTATTAGAAGATATTTAGCAGATTTTGACAGAGCAACTGCTGCAAAGAAACTGATAGATACAATAAAAAGTACTGAAAGTAATGATAAGCTCTTAGAAATATATGATAAAGGGGATAAGAGGGGTAAAAATGAAATCTAAGTTAAAAATATTTTTATTATTATCAGTTGCTTTTTACTTTGGAATTGAAATATTAAATCCTTTTAAGGAAGAGGTAGTAGATTTAAAAAAATTTACAGATTACTATGAGGAAAACAATGAGGAAAATGGTGGAGTTTCTGTATTAGCAGATAGTTTTTATACATTTGAAAAAGAATATAATTTTCCAAATGAGTATAAATCATTAGAAGAGATAAAAGGAACAGAGGATGGGAAATCTGAAACAACAGAAGTTGTAGAGGAGGGAACAGTAGTAGAAGATACTAAATCAGAAAAGAAACTCCCTGAAAAGAGAGAGTATATAGTTAAAGAGGGAGATACAATCTCTGAAATTGCATCTTTAAATGGAATGACAATGGAGATGTTACTTGCAAATAATCCAGATATCTCAGTAAAAAATTTGAAGATAGGACAAAAATTAACAATTGTATCAGAAAATGGAGTTTTTTATAAAGTAGAAAAGGGAGACTCTCTATATAAGATAGCATCTAAATTTAAAATGAAAGTAGATGATATTCTTGCTTATAATGAAGTAGAAGAAAAGAGTTTAAAGATAGGACAAAGTATATTTCTAAAAAATCCAGACTTAAAAGCTTTAAATAGAAGCTCTGGAAAAAAAGGTGGAGGATCAAAAACTACTACTGCTGTAGCTTCGGCAGGATTTAGATATCCAGTTGAATATAGAGGGGTAAACAGTCCTTATGGAAGTAGATTTCATCCTGTTTTAAAAAGATATATATTCCATGCAGGAGTTGACTTAAAAGCTAGATATGTTCCTCTTCGTGCTTCACAAAGTGGAAGAGTTAGTTTTGCTGGATATATGAATGGTTATGGAAAAATAATAATACTTAAACATGCTTCAGGTTATGAAACAAGATATGCTCATCTTGATAAAATAGGTGTAAAAGTAGGGCAAAATGTTAATAAGGGAGAGTTAATAGGAAAAACTGGAATGTCAGGAAGAGTAACAGGGCCTCATCTGCATTTTGAAATTAGAAAAAATGGAAAAACACAAAATCCAATGAGTCATCTTGGAAAAAAATAATAAAATTAAAGTCCTGTATTTCAGGACTTTTTTATTAAGGAGTTGAAGAATTTTGAAAAAGACAAGAGAAGTAAAAGTTGGAAACCTTATAATTGGTGGAGGAAATAAAGTTATAATTCAATCTATGACAAATACTACTACAAGTGATGTAGAAAAAACAGTAGCACAAATCAGAGAGTTAGAAAAAGCTGGTTGTGAATTAGTTAGAATGACAATAAATAATTTAGAAGCAGCAGAAGCTATAAAAGAGATTAAAAAGAGAGTGTCTATTCCTTTAGTTGCTGATATTCATTTTGACTATAAACTTGCTCTAGCAGCTATGGAAAATGGGATAGATAAGTTAAGAATAAACCCTGGAAATATAGGATCAGATGAGAATGTAGAAAAAGTTGTTAAAATGGCAAAGGAGAAGAGAATTCCTATAAGAATAGGAGTAAACTCTGGTTCAATAGAAAAAGAGATACTAAAAAAATATGGGAAACCAACCGCTGAAGGGATGGTTGAAAGTGCAATGTATCATATAAATCTTTTGGAAAAATATGATTTCCATGATATTGTAATCTCTTTAAAAGCAAGTAATGTAAAGATGATGGTAGAAGCTTATAGAAAGATCAATGAGCTTGTAGATTATCCACTTCATTTAGGAGTAACAGAAGCAGGAACTGCATTTCAAGGAACAGTAAAGTCAGCTATTGGAATAGGAAGCCTTCTTGTAGATGGAATAGGAGATACAATAAGAGTATCTTTAACAGAAAATCCAGTTGAAGAGATAAAAGTAGCTAAAGAGATTTTAAAGGTTTTAGGTTTAAAAGAGACAGGAGTGGAGATAGTATCTTGTCCAACTTGTGGAAGAACAGAGATAGATTTAATTGGACTAGCTAAAAAGGTTGAAAAGGAATTTGAAAATGAGCAACGTAATATAAAAATAGCAGTTATGGGTTGTGTTGTAAATGGACCTGGAGAAGCAAGAGAAGCTGATTATGGTGTAGCTGGTGGAAAAGGTGAAGGAGTATTATTTAAAAAAGGGGAAATAGTAAAAAAAGTAAAAGAGTCTGAAATATTAGTTGAATTGAAAAAGATGATAATGGAGGACGATAAAAATGAAAAAGATAAAGGGAATTTGGCTAATTAATCTGTTGATTATAATTCTATTAACAAGTTGTGCATCTATAAAAAGTAGTAAAGAGGTTTCTTTAATAAAATCAGAGGGAAGAAAACAACTTATAGTTAACTATAATAGAAATCAAGTTCGTTCAGTGAGAATAAAGAATGTTATTTTAGATTCAGGAGTTCCCTATTATTTAGAACCTGGAGAGTATAGAATGACTTACCAAGAGACACCAATGATAAGTGGAGTATTTGATTTTAGTTATAGAGATAGAGATGATAGAGATTCAGGGAGAAGTTTTTCAGAAAGACCGATGCTTAACTCTAAAATTATAAATCTTCAAGAGGATACTGTAATAGATTTAGAGGGAAAAACTTTTGGAATAAGTGGAGGAGTAAAGATTAATAGTAAAAAAACTTATTAAATATAAACTTTTTAAGTAAAAGGAACGTCTAATTAATATAAAAACTTTGTGAGGGTAGTAGAAACATGGACTTTGATGAGATTTTCGAACAGTATTTCGATAGGATATATTACAAAATATTAGGTGTGGTAAAGAATCCTGAGGATGCAGAGGATATATCTCAGGAGGTCTTTATGAGTGTTTATAAAAATCTTAGCAAATTTAGAGCAGATAGTAATATTTATACATGGATCTATAAAATAGCTATTAACAAAATTTATGACTTTTTCAGAAAAAGAAAGGTAGAATTGGACATAAATGAAGAGATTTTAGCTTTAGAGTGTAACTCAGATATAGATACTCCTATTATATTGGAGGAAAAATTAAAGGAGCTCTCTTTACAAGAGAGAGAGATAGTAGTTTTAAAAGATATTTATGGATATAAGTTAAAAGAGATAGCTGATATGAAAGCTATGAATATATCTACAGTTAAATCAGTATATTATAAAGCTATCAGAGATATGGGAGGAAATTAATATGACGCCTAAAGAGAGAGTAAGAGCCAATATTTACAAGACTCTATTGGAAGAGGAAAAGAGAAAAAATAAAAGAAAATCTTTATTTTCATTATCTTTATTTGTACTAGGAATGTTTACAAGTTCAACTTATCAGATACTTTTTAAAGATACAAGTTTAAATTCTATGGATAAGTATGTAATAAATAGAAATGTAAGTGAAAAATTTTTAGATAAAAATGATATCACTTTAGATCATATTTTTTCAGACTCAATGTTTGATGATAAAAAAGTAGAAATAAATACAGAAGATTTATTCGGATTAGATGTACAGATTTAGTGGAGGAGAATAAATGAGAAAGTTTTTTAGCGGCCTATTTATTATGATGGCATTTTCATCTTTAGCTTTAGCTGACAATGGTGGGCTTGGAATAGTATCAGATGAAGATTTTAAAAAAGTTGGAGTTTCACAAGAAAATATAAATAAGGCTAAAGGTATGGTTGGAAAGGTAAGTACAAACTATAAGATGCTACTTTTAGAGAAAAAACAACTTGAATTAGAGGTAAATAAGTATGTTTTAGATGGAGCAGAGCAAAATTTAGCTGAGATAGATGCACTATTTGATAGAATAGGAGATATTGAGGCTAATATATTAAAAGATAGAATAAGAAGTCAAATAGAGATGCAAAAATATATAACTCAGGAGCAATATATAAAAGCAAGAGATATAGCTATTAGACGTATAAATGAATCAAGAAATAAATAGGGTAAGATAAACATCTTTAGGAGAAAGATATGTTAAAAAAAAGTTTAGTAACTTTATTTTTGTTATTGTCTAGTATTATAGCATATGGAAATTGTTGTCCAAATATAGAGAAAAATTATCACTCTTATTATAGCAATGGAAAGATTTATGAAAGAGGAGATATTCAAAATGGAATGAAACAAGGAGAATGGCTTGTTTTTTATGAAAATGGAAATATAAAAGAAAAGATAGTATATAAAGATGATAAGAGAGATGGAGAGTATTTTAGATTTTATGAAAATGGGCAATTAAAGCATAGAGCTATGTATGTAGATGATAAAATAGAGGGAAATTATGTTACCTTTGATGAAGGTGGATATTTAGATGAGATTGTAAATTATATTGATAATAGACCACAAGGAATAAGTTTTAAATTTTATGATGGTGGCAGAATAAAAGAGAGTAGAATTTATAAGAAAGATGGTACAATTATTCAACATAATTATAATCAAAATAAGGATTTAGATTTTTTAAATAATTAGATAAAAGCACTTAGAATTTTATTAAGTTAAGATTTTAAGTGTTTTTTTAATTGAAAGATAAGTTTATAAACTATAATTTATCTAGCTAAGCTAGGTTTTCTAATATATCGTTAGTTCTACAGCAAAGTACCTTTGCTATTTACGTTAATTATTCAATTAAAGTTATCTAAATTTCTTTTAAATATCAGCTAAATTCCATGTCAAAGAATAAAGAGAGAGTAATACTCATCTGACTATGGGTATTGCAGAAGTTCCATTCTTCCACTTCTGCATCTCAAAAATAGTAGTCACTAAAGCTCCTCTATTTTTGGAACTCGACTTCGTCTCAAACACGTCGGAATTTTTAGCGTCAGATTTCGTAACTCTCCTTTCATTGATGTTTACAGGACTCCGATAAATCTTCGCCTGTATCTCAAAAGTAATAGTCGTTTGCACTCCTTTACTTTTGGAAATTCCATTTTAGCTGATATTAGAAAAAACTTTAATTAAGAAAAATATATTATCCCTAACATCAAGTTGACGTAATTCGGAAGTGAATATTAGAAGCCCTCAGTGAAATGAAGTTAAGAAAATGCAACGTGTTTGAGCGAGCTTGCGAGTGAGTTTTGCATTTTCAACGGAATGAGCTTAGGGATTCTTTATTCACTGACATGAAGACAACTTGATGTTAAAAATTATAAGTTTTGTAAACATTAAGGATCACAGAAACTCCGTTTCTGTGTCTCAAAAGTAGTAGTCGTTTACACTCCTCTACTTTTGGAAATTATAGTTTAAATAAAAAAAGAGCCAAGTTAGTAAATAACTAAACTTAGCTCTAAGTAATTATTAAAAATTATTTTTCTTCAACTTCTTCTTCAATAACTTCAATTAACTCTTCATTGTCATCATCATGATCTTCATGACTGCTTTCAAATCTTTTAGTAATATGAGTCATTATATTTAAAATAACATAAGTAAATGTAACAATAAATAAGCTGTATTTTAAAGTAACAACTACTGCTAAAATAAATGGTCCTGCGAACTTTTTAGGTATAAAAGGAAAAGCTTTATCAGGAGTTTTAAATTTCATAGTACTAACCATAAGTACAGCAGCTATTACAGTTATAGCAATAAAAATATCTAAATTAAAAAGATCTACATCGAAATTTTTTCTCATAGTATCACAGAAAAGAATATATGAGCAAACCATTGATGCTGCACTAGGAATAGGCATTCCACTGAAGTCACCTTTCTCACTAGAAGCAACTGTTATAATGTTGAATTTAACCAATCTCATAATACCACAAAGAGCATATAGGAATGAAACTGGAAGAATAAATGCACTTCTAGCAACATTTGCCATAAGAATATTATAAACTAAAAGGCTAGGAGCTAGTCCAAATGATACAGCATCACAGAAAGAGTCAAACTCTTTACCAAATTCACTGAAGGCATCTAATTTTCTAGCTGTTTTTCCATCTAGTCCATCACAAACCATTGCTAAGATAATAAACCATATAGCTTGAATAAATTCTCCCTTACTAGAAGCAGTAATACTCATATAACCTAGGAATAGTCCAGCAGCAGTAATAGCATTAGGGGCTATATATTTTCTTTTTACCATAAAAAATTCATCTCCTTAATTAACAAATAATCAGTTAATTTTAACATAAAAAAAACTTTTTTTCAATTTAATATTAGAATCTCACAGAAATTAAGATGTATAAATAATAAAAAAACTATTTATTTTTTATAAAAAATTAGATAAAATCTAAATATGAAAATTTTTGTAAGAATGAGAGGAGAAAATTTTGGATAGAAAAAAGTTGCAAAGTTTATTTTCTGAAATAGATAGTACCTTAATAGGAAGTTTCTGTGATGATATAGAGCTATGTCAGCAGATAGATTATCCAGTATATACTAAATATTTTTACCCACCACAATTTTGGAGTAGATTGAATAGTATAAATGAAGGGGTAGATTTTGAAACAGTTGGATTAAATGATAGCTGTGAAAAAAGAATGATAGGAATAATCCCAAGAGATTTTGATAGAGAATTTTTAGAATTTCCTGTAAAATATTTTAAAATAATAAATAGTTCAAAATTTAAAGAGCTAGAACATAAACATTTTTTAGGGACAATAATGTCTTTAGGGATAAAAAGAGAGATATTAGGGGATTTAATAGTAAAAAATGGTGTTTGTTATGGTATAATAAATGAAGAGCTATTTGATTTTTTAGTTGATAATTTAAAAGAGATAGGTAAAACTCCAGTAAAGATTGAGGAGATAAAATTTCAAGAGATACCTGAAAGTGAATTTATAGATATTGTAGAAAGTGTAGCATCAATGAGATTTGATGTGATAGTTTCAGCATTAGGGAACTTCTCAAGAAATGATGGAAGTGAAAAAATAGAAGCTGGGGAAGTATTGTTAAATTATGGAGTGGAAAAAGAAAAAAGCAGAGTAATCAAGGAGAAGGATATTATCTCTATAAGGAAAAAAGGAAAATTTATAATTGAATCAATCTTAGGAGAAACTAAAAAGGGAAAAACTAGAATTTTAGCTAAAAAATTCAGTTAAGGAGTTGAAGGTATGAATATAAAAAAGATTGGAATGGGAGTTTTAGGAGCTTTTGTTATTTTGTTAGGTGGAGCATATCTATCAAAAGATCTTATAGTAAAGTATATTCTTGAGGAGAAATTAACAGAGTTAAATAAAGGAAAAGTTGATATTGGAAGTGTTGATTTTTCACCTTTTAGTAAGAGAATAGTTGTAAAAGATATTGATTTTACAAGTCAAAGAGATGGAATGAAAAACTTTGTAACTATTGGGGAGTTTAATGCTGATTATGATGTGTATATCTCAGATAAGAAAGTTCTTATAAGTGAAGCACATATTATTAAATTTGATTTTTTAACAGATAGAAAGACTGATGGAAGTATAGATGGAAACTTTAATAAAAAGCCTTTAGATGCTTATCAAGTTGTAATTCCAGCAGACACAGAGGAAAGTAAAAATAAAATAGTAAAAAATATTGAAAGTAGCTATTTAGATCAAATTAGAATAAATGATTTAAGCCTAAACAATATATTAAAATCAGAGTATGAGAAAAATAATTCACTGTTAGATGAAAAGAAAAATTATTGGGAAACTAGAATAAAAGAGATAGAAAATGGAGTAGAATTTAAAGAGATAAGAAAAAATCTGAAAAAAGTAAGTAACTTAAAAAATCCATTAGATATTTTTAAAATGGATAGAGAGGTTAAAGAGATTCTTCAATCTGCTAAAGCTTTAAATGAAAAACTTTCAGTAGAGAAAGAACAGATGAAGTTAGATCTTCAAGATATGAAAAACTCTCCAGAGATGAAATTCTCAGTAGATAATGGAATTGAAAAATTTGTAAAAAATGGTGAGATTGTAATAAAAGATTTAGATACTTTAATAAACATCTATTTAAATCAAGTTTATGAGAAAAAAATGTATGAGCTTGTAATGAAGTATAGAGAGGTAGTAAAAGAGCTTGAGTTAAGAAAAGAAGAGGATAAAAAAGCTGTTAATAAATGGGAATTATATATAGAGGAATTGGATATTACTTCTGACACATATGGATTTATGCTAAATGGAGAGGTGCATAATATCTCTAGTAGAATTTCAAGAAATACAGAAAATATAAGTTTTATGTTAACAGGAGATAAAAATCAAAGTCATGGAAAAATGGATGGTTATGTCAATTTAGATGTTCCTGAGGGATATATAAATATAGATATTCAAAAAGTTGACTTAGATGAGTTAAAAGAGTTTAATGACTATATAAATGGTGGAACAGCTGCAATGACTCAAAAAACTATCTTATCTAAGGAAGATATAATCATTTCAGGAAATCTGAATATTAACAATATGAATTTAAATGGAAGAAGTATTGTAGATACTATGAATTTAAGAATGCCACTACTTAAAGAGATGATAATTCCTCTATTAAGTGAGGTAAAAAATGGAAAGATTAGTTATGGTTATGATTCTCAAACAAGAAGAGTATATGTAAAAAGTAATCTATCTAAAGAGATTACAAGAATCTTAAATAGTAATAATGGATATTGGAAGAAAAAAATATCTGAAGATTTGAAAAAAGCTAGTGAATCAGAGATTTTAAAATATGAAGAGTTGTTAAGAAATAAAGAGGAAGAGATTAGAAAAATTTCAGAAGAGAATCTAAATATCCAAATAGGAGAACTTGAAAAAATTGATGAGCAGATCAAATTTCTTAAATCCAAGAATAAAAAAGATATTTTAAATGAGCTATTCCAAAGGTTTTAAAATTAATGATTGACGGATAGAGAAAAAATTGATATAATTAATCGTCATGGAAATTGTTTGGGGAATTTTATGGCGTAATAGTATCGAACCGTGTCAGGTCTGGAAGGAAGCAGCACTAAGGTATTTATTACGGGTATAGAATCTACTTCATCCAGTTTTCATGGCACTAAAAAAGTTTACATAGGAAGAAGCAAAGCTTCTTCCTTTTTTTATAACTAACCTAAGATTTTGGTTAAATAGAGAGTTTACATTGATAAGAGCAGTAGTTTTATGGTATAATTAATATTCAAAGAGGTGAAAGTTTTAATGAGTATATTAGACAGATTAAATGATAGGCAGAGGGAAGCTGCATCTAAAATAGAGGGAGCATTATTAATACTTGCAGGGGCAGGATCAGGAAAAACAAGAACTATTACATATAGAATAGCTCATATGATTAAAGAGATTGGAATTTCTCCATATAGTATATTAGCTGTTACATTTACAAATAAAGCAGCTAAAGAGATGAAAGAGAGAGTAGAGGATTTAATTGGTGAAGATGCTAAAAAAACAATGGTATCTACATTTCACTCTTTTGGTTTAAGACTTCTTAGAATATATGGAGATCGTTTAGGATATAGTGCAAATTTCAGTATCTATGATGTAGATGATCAAAAGAGAGTAGTAAAAGGCATTTTAAAAGAGTTAGTGGTTAAGGATAAAAGCCTAACTGAAGGGATAATAGCATCAAAAATATCTAAGTTAAAAGAGGAAGAGACTCCAATAGAAGAGTATGAAAAGTCAGAGGGAAGTTATAATCAAAATGCTAAAATTATAGCTGAAGTATATAGAAGATACAATATAGTTTTAAAAAATAATAATGGAATGGATTTTTCAGATATCTTAGTAAATACTAAAAAAATCTTAGAAATTCCAGATGTATTAAATAGAATACAGGAAAAATTTAGATATATAATGGTAGATGAGTACCAAGATACCAATAATATTCAATATAATATTATTAATAAAATTGCTAAAAAATATGGAAATATCTGTGTTGTTGGAGATGAAAACCAAAGTATATATGGATTTAGAGGAGCTAATATTCAAAATATATTGGATTTTGAAAAGGATTATCCAGATGCAGAGGTTGTAAAATTAGAGGAAAACTACCGTTCAACATCAGTGATACTAGATGCAGCTAATGCTGTAATAAAAAATAATACAAGTGCTAGAGATAAAAAACTTTGGACTAAAAAAACAAGTGGAGAAAAGATAAAAGTTCTTTCATCTGTAGATGGAAGAGAAGAGGTTTCTCTAATTGTAAATGAAATTTTAAAAGGAAAAATTCAAGAAGGTAAAAAATATAGAGATTTTACAATTTTATATAGAATAAATGCTCAATCAAGACTTTTTGAAGAGGGATTTTTAAGAAGTAATATACCATATAAAGTTTTTGGTGGTATGCAATTCTATCAAAGAGCAGAGATAAAAGATATTATAGCTTATCTATCAGTAATTAATAATACTCAAGATAGTTTGAATTTAACAAGAATTTTAAATGTTCCTAAGAGAAAAATAGGAGATAAAAGTTTAGAAAAGATAAATGACTTTGCAAAAGAAAATGGAATTTCAGTTTATGAAGCGTTGGGAAAATCTCAAGAGATCACTACTTTAACAGCTAATATGAGAATAGTTCTTTCAGAGTTTTATGAGATGATGGAATATTTTAGAGAGATTAGTGAAAGTGAAACTGTTTCTGAGCTTTTTAAAACTTTAATTAACAAAATTAAATACTATGACTACTTAGATAGTACATATGAAGATGCAGAGAGTAGAAGAGAGAATATAGAAGAGTTAAAAAACTCTATTAAAGAGATGGAAGAAGTTGTAGAGACAATGACATTGAGAGAGTATCTTGAAAATGTTTCATTGGTAAGTGCAACTGATAATCTTGAAGAAGAGAGAGATTATGTAAAATTAATGACTATCCATAACTCAAAAGGGCTAGAATTTCCAAATGTATTTATAGCAGGAATGGAAGATGAAATTTTTCCAGGACAAAGAGCGATGTTTGAACCTAAAGAGCTAGAAGAGGAGAGAAGGCTTTGTTATGTTGCTATAACAAGAGCAGAAGATAGATTATACATCTCTTATGCAGCTAATAGATTTATGTATGGACAAGAAAGTTTTAGAACTCCATCAAAATTTATTGATGAGATTCCAGAAAACTTATTGGAACGTAATATAAAAATGCCTGAGATTAAAAGAGAGAAACCAAAATCAGATCTATCACAATTTAAAAAGGTAATAACTCTTGATGATTTAAGAAAAAATGCACAAACAAAATCATTCCCATATTCAGTTGGAGAAAAAGTTTTTCATAAAAAATTTGGTTTGGGAGTTGTCAGAGGGGTAAATGAAAAGAAAGTTGAGATAGATTTTGTTGATGGAAGAAGAGAGATTGCTATGGCAGTTGCAGATAAATTTTTAACTAAAAATTAAGAAAGGGGTTAAGATGTATAGAAAGACATTAGCAAAAGAGATAAGCTATTCAGGAATAGGGCTTCACAAAGGTGAAAATATAGATATGAGATTAATTCCACATGATAAAGGAATTATCTTTGCAAGAAAAGATCTTGAAGAGGGGAAAAATCAGATAGTTCTTGATATAGAAAATACCTTTGATCTAACTAGAGGAACAAATCTTCACAATGAATATGGAGCTGAGGTTTATACAATAGAGCATTTTTTATCAGCACTATATGTTGCAGGAATAACTGACTTGATAGTAGAATTAAATGGAAATGAGCTTCCTATATGTGATGGAAGTGCTAAAAAGTTTATTGAGCTATTTGAAGAGGCAGGAATTAAAGAGTTAGCTGAAGAAGTAGAACCTATAGTAGTTAAAGAGCCTATATATTTAAGTGTAAATGATAAAAATATAGTGGCATTACCATATGATGGATATAAGATAACTTATACAATAAAATTTAATCACACTTTCTTAAAATCACAATTAGCTGAGTTTGAAATAGATTTAGAAACTTATAAAAAAGAGATAGCACCAGCAAGAACTTTTGGTTTTGATTATGAGATAGAGTATTTGAAACAAAATAATCTAGCTCTTGGAGGAACTCTTGAAAATGCTATCGTTATTAAGAAAGATGGAGTTTTAAATCCAGATGGATTAAGATTTGAAGATGAGTTTGTAAGACACAAAATGCTTGATATAATAGGAGATTTTAAAGTTTTAAATAGACCTATAAAAGCTCATATAATAGCAATCAAAGCAGGACATGCTTTAGATATAGAATTTGCAAAATTATTAAAGAAAAATTAGTAAAAGAAAACTTAGGAGGAAAACATGTTAGATACTTTAGAAATTATGAAAAGAATTCCACACAGATACCCATTTTTATTAGTGGATAGAATTATTGAGGTTAATAAAGAGGAACAAAAAATAAAAGGATTAAAAAATGTAACTATCAATGAGGAGTTCTTTAATGGACACTTTCCAGGACATCCTATAATGCCAGGAGTTCTTATTGTTGAAGGAATGGCTCAATGTTTAGGAGTACTTGTAATGGATGGAATTGAAGGGAAAGTTCCTTACTTTGTAGGAGTTGAAGGGGCAAAATTTAAAAGTCCTATAAGACCTGGAGATCAAGTAATTTATGAAGTTGAAGTAGAAAAAATAAAAAGAAACTTTGTAAAAGCTCATGGAGTAGCAAAAGTAGATGGAACAGTAGCTTGTGAGGCGACATTTACATTCTGTATAACAGATAAATAAGATTGGGGGAGTTTAGGTTGGTAGAAATTCATAGCACTGCTATCATTGAAGAGGGAGCAGTTATAGAAGATGGAGTAAAAATAGGACCTTACTGTATTATAGGAAAAGATGTAAAAATAGGAAAAAATACAGTTTTACAATCTCATGTAGTTATAGAGGGAATAACAGAAATAGGAGAAGAAAATACAATTTTTTCATTTGTTTCTATTGGAAAAGCTTCTCAAGATTTAAAATATAAAAATGAACCAACAAAAACTATTATAGGAAATAAAAACTCAATAAGAGAGTTTGTAACTATTCACAGAGGTACAGATGATAGATGGGAAACAAGAATAGGAAGTGGAAATCTATTGATGGCCTATGTTCATGTGGCTCATGATGTTATTATTGGTGATGGATGTATTCTTGCAAATAATGTAACATTAGCTGGACATGTGGTAGTAGATAGTTTTGCTATAATAGGAGGACTTACACCAGTACATCAATTTTGTAGAATAGGATCATATTCTATGATTGGTGGAGCTAGTGCTGTAAACCAAGATATCTGTCCTTTTGTATTAGCTGAAGGAAATAAGGCAGAGATAAGAGGATTAAATAGTATAGGTTTAAGAAGAAGAGGTTTCACTGATGAGGAGCTTTCTAATCTAAAAAAAGTTTACAGAATAATATTTAGAAATGGACTTCCATTAAAAGAGGCAATTAAACAAGCTGAAGAACAATATGGAGAGGATAAAAACATAAAATATCTTCTAGAATTTATCAATGGAAGTAACAGGGGGATAACAAGATAATGGAAAAAATAGGAATAATAGTAGGTAATGGAAAGTTACCCCTTTATTTCTTGCAAGAGGCTGAAAAGCAAAATATCAGTGTTTTCCCAATAGGACTTTTTGATACTATTGAACCTGAAATTAAAGAATACAGCTCTTTTAAAGCATTTAATATTGGGGAGGTAGGAGGAATAATAAAGCATTTTCTCCTAAATGGAATAGATCAAATAGTGATGCTTGGAAAAGTAGAAAAAGAACTTATTTTTAAAGAGATGAAATTAGACAAATATGGAGAGGAGCTTCTGAAGAGATTACCTGACAAGAAGGATGAGACTCTCCTTTTTGCAGTTATAGCATTTTTTAGATTAAATGGGATAAAAGTTTTACCACAAAATTATCTATTGAAAAATTTTATGTTTGAAGATAGATGTTACACTAAGATAGCTCCAACATCTGAAGAGTTAAAAACTATAAAAATAGGGATAGAAGCTGCTAAAGCTCTAAGTGAAGTAGATGCAGGACAAACAGTTGTATGTAAAGATTCTTCAGTAGTTGCCCTTGAGGGAATTGAGGGAACAGATAAAACTATTTTACGTGGGGGAGAGTTAGCAGGAGATAGAACAATTATAGTTAAGATGTCAAGACCTCAACAGGATATGAGAGTTGATATACCTGCTGTTGGAATAGAGACTATAAAGAGAGCTATTGCAATAAAAGCTAGAGGTATAGTGGGAGAAGCTGGAAAAATGCTATTTTTAAATAGAGATGAAGCTATAAAATTAGCTGAAGAAAATAATCTCTTTATAATGGGAGTAAAGGTTTAAAGGAGATGCTTATGAAATTTTTTGTATCAACAGGAGAGGTATCAGGAGATCTCCATCTTTCCTATCTTGTAAAATCTATGCTTCAAGAAAATAAAAATATAAAATTTTATGGAGTAGCTGGAGAGCATAGCAAAGCTCAAGGGGTAGAGATAATTCAAGATATAACAGAGTTAGCTATAATGGGATTTACAGAGATAATAAAAAAATATAGTTTTTTAAAGAAAAAAGCTAATGAATATATAGAGTTTATAAAAAAAGAGAAGATAGATAAAGTTATTTTAGTAGACTATGGGGGATTTAATCTAAAGTTCTTAGAGCTTTTAAAGAAAGAGGTTCCTGAAGTTGAAGTATTCTATTATATTCCACCAAAATTATGGATATGGGGAAAGGGAAGAATAAAAAAGCTTGTAAAAGCTAATCATATAATGGTTATATTTCCTTGGGAAGTGGATTTCTATAAAAAAGAGGGAGTAAAAGTTGTATATTTTGGAAACCCTTTTGTAGAAAAATATTCAGTAGTTGAAAGGACAGGAGATAAGATCTTGTTATTGCCTGGAAGTAGAAAACAGGAGATAAAAGCACTTTTTCCAATTATGTTAGAGCTTATAGAAAAGAGAAAAAATGAGAAATTTTTACTGAAATTATCAAGTAGAGAGCATCTAAAATGGATAGAGAAAGATTTAACTATCTATAAAAATCTTGAAATTGAACTAGAAAATAAAACTTTAGCTCAGTGTGTAAAAGAGTGTAAAACTGCTATTGCAGCATCAGGAACTGTAACTTTAGAGTTAGCTCTATTAGGAATACCTGTAGTAGTGATATATAAAACAGGATTTATAAATGCCTTTATAGCAAGACATATACTTAAGTTAGGTTTTGTTTCTTTGCCCAATTTAACATTGAATAGAGAGGTCTATCCTGAACTTTTACAGGAGAGATGTAATGCTCAAGAGATAGAAAAATATTTAGAGCATTTTGAAAACTACAAAGAGAAGGTTGCAAGGGATATAGCAGAGGTGAGAGAAAAACTTTCTGGTAATAATATAATAAAAAGTTATGGGGAGTTTCTTATAAAAGGAGAAGAATGAAGGAAAAATTAGGAGTTTTTAAAAATAAATCTTTAAATACTTTTTTAAAGTATAGCTTTAAATATAAGTGGGCTATGTTTGCAGTTATAATAATGTCTACTATAAGCTCAGCAATGGGAGCAGTTCCAGCTTGGTTAAGTAAATATCTGATAGATGATGTATTAGTAAATAAAAATGCTAGAATGATGGTTTTAGTAATTGTTGGAATTTTTGTTGCTACTATTACTAAAGTTTTAACAGGATATTTTGCGTCAATATCATCTAACTATGTAACTGAAACAATAAAAAGAGATATAAAGATAGATGTATATACACATTTACAGCATCTTCCAATGTCTTATTTTAAACAACATAAACTTGGAGATATAATGGCGAGATTGTCTGGAGACTCTGCAACATTGGGAAGAATAGGATTTATCATATTTGATATGTTTAAAGAGTTTTTAACAGTTGTAGCATTGACTTTTAGAATGTTTCAAGTAGATTTTATTCTTGCATTAATAGCTTTAATTGTTATGCCTTTAATGATTAGAGTAGTAAAAAAATACACTAAGAAGATTAGAAAATCTGGAAGAATTAGACAGGATACTTCAGGAGCTGTGGCCTCTTTTATACAAGAAACACTATCTGGAGTATTTGTAATTAAAGCTTTTAATAATAGTGATGATATGGTTGAGAGATATAAAGAGATAAGTATGGACGAGTTTCAAAAATCATATAGAAGCACTAAGATAAAAGCAAAGGTTTCTCCTATAAATGAGGTTATTACAACTATTATGGTACTATTAGTAGCTTCTTATGGGGGATATCAAATTTTAGTAGCTAAAACAATGAGTGCTGGAGATCTTATCTCTTTTGTTACAGCTTTAGGATTGATGAGTCAACCTTTAAAAAGACTTGTAAATAAAAATAATGATCTTCAAGAAGCATTACCATCAGCAGATAGGGTAATTGAAATATTAGATGTTCCAGTTGAGCAAGATCACTATGGAGAGGAAAAAGAACTTAATGGTAAAATAAAAACTATGAGTTTCAACAATGTATCATTCCACTATGATGATTCACCAGAACTGATATTAAAAAATATAAATCTTGATGTTAAAGCAGGAGAAGTAGTAGCCTTTGTTGGAAAAAGTGGAAGTGGAAAAACAACTCTTGTAAATCTGATACCTAGATTTTTTGAAGTTTCAGAAGGAAATATAGAAGTTAATGGAATTAATATTAAAAATCTTTCATTAAAAAAATATAGAGACTATATTGGGGTTGTTCCTCAAGAAAGTTTCCTATTTAGCGGAACTGTTTATGATAATATAGCCTTTGGAAAAGCTGGAGTTACAGAGGAAGATATTATAAAAGCAGCTAAAATGGCAAATGCCTATAATTTTATTATGGAGCTACCTAATCAGTTTAAAACAGAGGTAGGAGAGCGTGGAACTATGCTTTCTGGAGGACAAAAACAGAGAATAGCAATAGCTAGAGCATTGATTCAAAACCCAGAGATTATGATATTAGATGAGGCAACATCTGCTTTGGATACAGAATCAGAAAGATTGGTTCAAGATGCTTTAGATAAACTTATGGTAAATAGAACTACTTTTGTAATAGCTCATAGACTATCTACAATTATTAATGCAGATAAGATAGTTGTAATGGAAAATGGAGAGATAAAAGAGGTAGGAAATCATCAAGAATTATTGAAATTAAATGGATTGTATAGACATCTATATGAGATACAATTTGGTAAGCAAGAAAAAAATCTAGAAAGTGAAGAGTTAGAAAAAGAAGTAGTATTAGTATAGAAAAATAAGGAGAAAAGGAATGGAAACAAAAGAATTAATAATAGAAGAAGATTTAAGAAGTATAAAATATAGAGAAGATGGAAGAGCAGAAAATCAACTTAGAAAGATAAAAATAACTAGAGATTTTAACCTTTATGCTGAAGGATCTGTGCTTATTGAGTTTGGAAATACAAAAGTTATATGTACAGCATCAGTTAGTGAAAAAGTACCACCATTTTTAAAAGGACAAGGTAAAGGTTGGATAACTGCTGAATATTCAATGATACCTAGAGCAACTGGAGAGAGAAATCAAAGAGAATCTGCTAAAGGAAAACTATCTGGAAGAACTATGGAGATTCAAAGATTAATAGGAAGAGCTTTAAGAACAGCTATAGATTTAGATAAATTAGGAGAGAGAACAGTTACTATCGACTGTGATGTTATTCAAGCTGATGGAGGAACAAGAACAACTTCTATCTCTGGAGGATATATAGCTCTTGCTTTAGCTATGAAAAAATTAGTAAATGAAGGAATACTTGCTGAAAATCCAATTATATCAAATGTTGCTGCTATAAGTGTAGGAATAGTAGGAGGAACTCCAATGCTAGATCTTAAATACTCTGAAGATTCAGCAGCAGAAGTTGATATGAATGTTGTTATGAATGGAGAGGGAAGATTTGTAGAGGTTCAAGGAACAGGAGAAGAGGCAACTTATACAAGAGCTGAATTAAATGAACTTCTTGATTTAGCAGAAGCTGGAATTAATGAGATTATTGAATTACAAAATAGAGTAATAGGAGAATAATTATGAAGATATTTTTAGCAACTGGAAATAAACATAAGATAGATGAGATAAAAGCTATTTTTAAAAATGTAAAGGATATTGAGATATTGTCAATAAAAGATGGAATTGAAATTCCTGAAGTAGTAGAAGATGGAAATACATTTGAAGCTAACTCAGCTAAAAAAGCATTGGAGATAGCTAAATTTACTGGAATGATAACAATAGCTGATGATTCTGGACTTTGTGTAGATGCACTAAATGGAGAGCCAGGGGTTTACTCTGCTAGATATTCTGGAGAGGGAGCAACAGATGCTTCAAATAATGCTAAATTAATAAAAAATCTTCAAGGGATAGAAAATAGAAAGGCACACTTTGTAAGTGTAATAACTTTAGGTAAACCTGATGGAAGAGCTTACTCTTTTAGAGGAGAAGTAGAAGGTGAGATAATTGATATTCCTAGAGGAGATACAGGATTTGGATATGATCCTCATTTCTATGTGGCTGAGTATGGAAAAACATTAGCTGAGATGCCAGAGATGAAAAATGTAATTAGTCATAGAGCTAATGCATTAAAGAAATTAGAAGTAGAGTTAGAAGAGATATTGAAAGATTAGAATAAATAGTTCAAAAAGAATGGAGTTAGTACTTGATTAGTACTAACTTTTTTTTGTTTAGCTATACTTTGTACTAAAAATATAATCTAAAATAATAAACAAATAGAAAAAAGTTGATAGAATTTTGTTGATTAAAAAGAAAATTAAGAAAAAATTATAATTTTAAAAATTCTTAAAAGAAAATTAAATAAAAAAAGTATAAAAAAATAGAAAGATTAAAAATAAAGTAATTATAAATAAAACAGATTTAACCTCTTTAAAATTTTATTGAATTGAATAAAAAATACTAAAAAAATGAAATAATAATATTTTATAATAAAATAAAAAAAATGATGACTAGAAAAACGTCGATAGAATGTTAGCGATTTATTTTACTAAATAAAAATGTTATTATTATGTTTGAAAAATAAACGAAAAGTTAAAAAGAGTTTCGTTTAAATGAAAAATTATTCATAAAATATGTTTTTGGAGGAGAAATGAGGGAGAAAAAGAAAAAAATGTATTTATTAGCAATGGCTATATTACTAATAAATACTACAAGTTTTGGAGCTAATTATAATAGTTATAATGGACAAGAAAGTAAAGATCCAAATAAATATGGTAATGAAAAAGAACAGACAAAAGAAGTAAACCCTGTAAAAACAAAAGATGTTGGGATTATGTTGACTTCTGGAGATAATAAAAGTTTAAAAGTGACAAATAAAGTTGATATTGTAGTAGATGGTGGAACAGGAGTAAAAACTAATATTTATAAAGATAAAGATGGTGATCCGGAAAAAAATCCTTTAGGAAATGGAAAAAATTTATTTATAAATGAAGGAAATATAACAATAAATGGTGGTATAGGTGTAGACTTATATGCTCCTGATAAAATTAAAGGGGAAAATAGATTTGAGAATAATGGGACTTTAACTGTAAATAGTGGAACTGGAGTTAAACTAGGAAGTATAAATGGAAGTGTTATTAATAATAAAGATATAATAGTTAAAGGTGGAGTAGGAGTTTCATTATTAAAAAATGGGGTTTCTTTTACAAATAATAATAATTTAACAGTAAGTAATGGAACTGGTATTCAATTTGATAAAACTGGAACAGTAGGAGCTATTTTTGTAAATAGCGGAAATGTTATTGCTACAAATGGAATTGCAGTTAATAATATAGGTAGTGGAAATGCAACTACATATTTAAAAAATGGTAGTACTACTTTGGGAGTTATTCAAGGAAATGTAAAAGATGGAGTGGATATTTTAGCTCTTGAAGGTGGAGATAAATCATATAATAATTTAGATGTAAAAAATTATAATGCTATTACAGTTAGAGGTGGAGAAGCTAAAATAGAAGACTCTAAAATAGAGTTATATTATAATAACAAAACAGAAAAATATTTAACTTCAACTAAAAATGAATTAAATAAAGTAGATGGAAAAAAAGAATTAGGAAATTTAACAATTTCAAATTCTAGTTTAACTATTGGTATGAATGGAGATACTAATAAGTTAATTGATGCGAAAGAAGTAAATCTTAAAGAAAATGTTTCTTTAAAATTTCAAGGAGCAGGTCAAGGAGCTTATGATGTTAGTAAAATTTTAGGGGCAAATGTTAAGTTTGATATAAATAATTTTGAAGATACAGTTATATGGAAATATAAAAATCAAAATGGAAAATTAATTGCCAATAAAAAAGATTATTTTGAAATTTTAAATAAATTACAATTAAAAGATTTTACTGCTGCTTTTCAAAATGATGTCATTAAAAATAAAAAAATATATGAAATTGCTGGAGATACTTTAGAATCAATAAAAACTGAAGGAGAGTTTAATAAAGCTTTAACTCAACTTTCAGGAGGGCTTCATGGATATACAGTTGATATAGCTGCTGTAAATTCTAGAACACTTTCTAATACAATAAAAAATAGAGCATTAACAAGAGATTATTTAGTTAGTAGACCAGTTAGCTCATGGATACAAGATGTATCATATATTGACAATAACCATAAATTTGGTGGACTTATGGACGTTGATTATAGAGAAAAAGGGGCATTTGGAATTTCTGAAAAACAAATTCTAAAAAATGGAAGATTAGGAATTGTTTATGGAGGATCAACAGGAAAAGCTGATGCAAGAGAGTATGGAGATATAGATGTAGATGCTGCATATTTTGGAGGATATTATCATCATACATTTAATGATAATTGGTCTTTAAATTCAAATGCTAATTTTGTATATACACATAATAGAGTAACTAGAAATATTAATTTTGGTGAAGGAAAAGATAGTATAAATCATCAATTTAAATCAAATTATCCGACATATACAGTTGGTATTGGCTCAAAATTAATTTACACTTTAAAAGATGATAATTATAATAGAGCATATTTTTATACAGGACTTGATATAAACAGAATTATGCAAGGAATGATAAATGAAGAAGAAGATAAATCTCCTAAAGATGCCCCAGAATTTACAGTTAGAAAAGGGAATGCTAATGATAAATCATATTACTCAATAGTTCCAAGTGCAGGATTTATGGTTCAAAATTCTGGGTATATTTTTGATAAAAAATATAGAATAGGGACAGATTTTGCTTGGGAAACTGAACTTGGACATATAAAAGATGGAAAAAGAATAGATATGAAGGGAATTTCAAGAGAGTATAAAGTTGAAACAACTGAGAGAGAAAATATATTCTCATATAGCATTTTAGGAGAGTTAAATTTAACTGAAGATTTAGCAGTTAATGCTAGATATACTTCAATGTTCTCTGATGAATATGATGCAGATTTAGTAAGTGCAGGATTTGAATATAAAATGGATACAATGGGAAAAAATCTAATTGCTCCTTTATTCTATGGATTAGAAAATAATAAACCAGATTCAGATAGATGGGGAGGAACATTTGGTTTAGTAATGGAAACTCTTGATGATACAGATAGAGCTTACTATAATGGAGGAAAATTAAGTGGTGGAGATTATGCTACTTCTACTATTTATAAACCTAAGTTTACTTTAAGTTTAAATGATAAAAAAACAGCATGGTCATACTATTTTGAAGGATATTATCAAAATAATGAAATGATTCAAGGGAAAAAATCAAATGAAGCTAAAATGCATGCTTCAAGAATTCATGGTGAAGCTAGGTGGACAGATACATATTCTAAAGGAAAATATGGAATCAATATAGGATATAGACATGAAGAGGCAGATAAACCACAAAACTTTGGTTATCCACACTATAGAAGAACAAAGAGAAAAGTACATCAATTAAGATTAACTCCAAACTTTACATATGAATTAGGAAATGGATTTACATTTACTGGAAAAACAACAGGAGTATTAGAGTACAACTATGAGGGAGATAGAGAATCACAAATGGATTTTCTAATGGAAAATGAGTATGGAATAATCTATACAGGAATTACTAATTGGAGAATGAGTTTAATTTACTTTAGAGATGATAGATGGTATGATAATTCAAATAGAAAAGTAGAATGGGATAGTAAAAAGAAAGAATATAAATATAATTATGATGCTTCAGGAAGATATCAATTAGGACAAATTAGACCAACTATAATTTATTATTTTGGAAATGGAGGAAGCTTTAAATTCGATGTAAGAGTACCATTAGGAAATGGACAATGGTATCAAGATAAAAAAGGTAATAAAAATAGTGGAGAAACTTATGAAGTAAGATATGGATTTAACTATTATCATCCAGTTACTCCAGGAGTTACTTTAAATTTAGGAGGAGCATTCTTAAATATAAAATCTAAAGCTAAAAATGGAGATATTACAAGAAGTTACTCATTTAGACCAAATATTGGAATTAGTTACAGCTTTTAATTAGAGAAAAGGAGAGATAGAAAATGAAAAAATCAATATTTATATTCACATTATTAGCTTTAACAATAACTTCTTTCTCTGAGGAAAAGAAAGTTGCTGTTAAAGAAAATCAAAAAATAGAGATAAATCAATCAGAAAGAGCAGATTATAAAAAAATAAGAGAAAATTGGTTAGAATACTTAACAGGGGTACCAAATAAATCGAATATAGCTAAGATGAGCAAAGAAGAGCTAGAGGAAACATATTTAGGAAATGAAAAACAAGCAGATACTTCTTATGCTAAATTAAATAAAAATCAAGATAGAACTTTTTTAATAGAGGGATATGAAAACATGGGCGATGGAGTTCATGTAATGAGAACATATGAAAATATTAAAAATATTGCAAAAGCATATGCTACTCCAAATACAAAATACTATAAAAATCCTGAAATAAAAAAAGAATTAATAGAGTACCTTGATTGGCTTTATGAGAATGCTTATCATGAAGGATTACCTGAAAATGGAAACTGGTGGCAATGGGAACTTGGTATCCCAAAACATCTAAATGATATCATGGTATTATTATATGATGATGTTCCTTATGAAAAAAGAATGAAGTATTTAAAAGCTTCACAATACTTCCAACCATTTGCTGAGTATTCAGGAGTAAGTCCATCAGCTTCTTACTCAACATCTCCAGATAAAAGAGTTTCAACTGGAGGAAATAGAATAGATACTTCTATAATATCTTTCTTAAGAGGAGTATTAATGGAAGATAAAGTTCAAGTTATAGATGGAGCAAAGGCAGTGGCTGATGTAGGAGAGTATGTAACAACAAGAGACGGATTCTATAAAGATGGATCATTTATTCAACATGGAAATGTTGCTTATAATGGAACATATGCTTCAGTATTATTTGATGGTCTTGGGTCTGTATTATGGCTTGCAACAGGAACACAATTTGAAGTTAAAGACGAAAGAATAGATAATGTTTATGAATCAATTTTAAATGGATATAAATATCTGTTTATTAATGGTGGAATAAATGATTCTGTTAGTGGAAGAGCAACTTCAAGAGATAATTCAAGTGATATTTCAAGAGGAAAAGATCTTCTTACATCATTATCTTTATTATCTATTGGAGCAGGAAAAGAGTATCAAGATGAAATAAAATCATTAATAAAAACTGTTGCTCTTGAAAATAATTCATATAGTACTATTGATAAAATAAGTAATAAAATTGCTAAAGCAATAATAAGAGATATAATAAATGATGATAGTATAAAAACTTTAAAAGTTGAAGGAACAAAAGTTTATGGGGCTATGGATAGAGCAGTTTCTATAAATGAAAAAGGTGGAAAATTTGTACTATCAATGCACTCTTCAAGAATTGCTAACTATGAAACTATGAACAATGAAAATGTAAAAGGTTGGTATATTGGAGATGGAATGACATATGTTTACGGAACTGACTCGGAAACATTTACTGAATATTGGCCAACAGTAGATAGATATCATCTTCCTGGAGTTACAAATAGTTTAAGAGAAAGAGGAGATAAATCAGGAGAGAGAAGAGGACAAACAACTTCTAAAGCATGGGTAGGAGGAAGTTGTAATGGTAAAGAAACTTTTGTTGGAATGGATATGATCTCATGGAACAAAGCTACAGAAATGAGAAAATCATATTTCATGACAGATGACGGAGCAATATTAATAGCAGCTTCTAATATAAATAGTAAAGATGGTGAAGTTCATACTACTATAGATAATAGAATAATTAAAGATGGTAAAATAATTTTAAATGGAAAAGAGATTAAAGAAGATACAGTTATTGAAAACCCTCAAAATATTTCATTAAACTTCAATGAAAATTATAAAGGTGAAAATATTGGGTATAAAATAGTTTATGCTCCACAACTTAATTTGAAAAAAGAAACTAGAACAGGAAGTTGGAAAAATATTGGTGGAACATCAACAGAAGAAATAACAAAGGATTACTTTACAGCATATATTAATCATGGAAAAAATCCTAAAAAATCTGGTTTTGCATATATAATTTTACCAATGTATACACAAGAAGAAGTAGATAATTATGATGTTTCAAGATTTGAAATAGTAAAGTTAGATAAAGAAGCTCATATAATTAAAGATAAAAAATCAGGAGTAACAGGAATAAACTTCTGGAAAGATTCGCCAACAAAGGAGTTAGGAATAAAAGCTTATTCTACATTATCAGTTCTATTAAAAGAAAATGATGAGTTTTTAGAACTATGGGTAAGCGATCCAACACAACTTGCAAATTATAAATCAGTTTTAGAAGTTGATGGTAAATATGAAGTTATAGAATCTTCAATAGAAAATATTCAAGCAACAACATCAGAAGAAAAAATCAAAATTAAAATTGATTTAAGAAATAATGGAGCATCAGAATATATTAAATTAAAAAAATTATAAGAGATTTATAACTTAATATATTAACTATACTACACCTAAAGTCTTAATTCTTTAAGATTATAGGTGTAGTTTTTATAAAATAGCTGTATATTTAAATAAATTGGCTAAAATTTTAGAATGATTTATTAAAAAATAATTTTCTATTTTCTTACTAGAATATATATGATTTACTTTTCAAGAAAATAACATTATAGTAAAATTAGCAATACTATTATAAAGAGAGGACTTAAATTTATGTACAAAAAATATTTTTATTTGTTACTTGTTTTTATTATTTCAATTTCTTCTTATAGTAATACTTTATACCAATTTGAAAAAGGTGTTCCTAGTAATTTTATTACTGGTAAGAACTCTAAAATTGAAATAACAAAAGAAAAATTTAAAGATGGAACTTCATCATTAAAATGGAATTTTAAAAAAAATTCTACTTTAACAATTAAGGGAGATGTAGGATACAAAGTTTTTCAAAAAGGGAAGCAAGAAAAAGCTCGTTCAAGTTTTGTTATGTGGATCTATAATAAAAAACCTATAGATGACAAAATGCAAGTTCAATTTAAAAAGAAAGGTGAGATAAAATCTTATTTTTCTATTAATATGAACTTTACTGGTTGGAGAACAATGTGGATTCAATATGATAGAGATATGAGTGGAAAAGCTGAAGAAAATATGGATGAGATCACTTTTATAGCTCCTAATGTTAATGGAGAAATCTATATAGATCAAATTTATACAAGTATTTTAATTGATCCGAGATATAATGCTAGAGATGAGCAAGTTGATTTTGTAAATTTACAAGCAGATAGTGCTGTAAACTCTCATTGGATGGCATTATATAAAAATTATAATGCTATTTCACAAAATAAGAATATAAAAAAATTAACTTCTGAAGAAGTTCAAGGGATTAAAAGTGTAGAGAATAGATTTAAAAATGATATTATAAAAAAAGTAAAAGTTAATTCAAAATTAATAGAAAAAAATAGAGAGAAACTTCAAGAATATCTGACTACAACAGTTGTTTCACCACAAACAGTTGTCCTTTACAAAGATTTCTCTAAAGAGGAAAAATCATATTTAAAAGATATACAAATTAAAGAGTATGGTAGCTGGTTAAGAGAGTTAGCTTTTATGTATAACTCTACAGAGGATAAAAAATATAAAAAAGAGATATATGAAATTTTTAAAAAAGGGCTTAATCATCTATATGAGCAAGGATGGACTAAAGGAAGTTGTCAAGGAACAATTCATCATTTAGGGTATCAAGTTAGAGAACTATATCAAAGTATTTTCTTAATGAAAGAACCATTATTAAAGGATAAAAATTTAAAACAAGCTAAAGAAATGGTAACTTGGTATAGTGCTATGGGAATTTTATATACTCCTGATAGTGAGATAAAAGGTGTTAATGCTGATGTGCTAAATACAATGTTACCAGGTATGCTTATAGCTATATTGTTAAATGAGGATGATAAAGTTACAGCAAGTCAACTATATCAATTAAATCATTATCTTACTAAATCTATTGATTATGCACCAGGGTTACTTGGAGGATTTAAAGAGGATGGAAGTATGTTCCACCATATGCAAAACTATCCTGCTTATGCAAAGGGAGCTTTTGAAGGGTTAACTCCTATTATGTATTATCTAGGAAATACAGCTTTTGCCTTAGATGATTATTCATTTAATATTGTCAAAAAAGCTGTTCTTATGACTAGAGTTTACTCTAATACTCATACTTGGCTAATTTCAATTAGTGGAAGACATCCAGATGATAGATTCCAAATATCAGATGAAGTTTTTAGATATTTAGCTTTAGGAAAAAAAGTTGGAAATGATAGTGAGTTAGCTAGTGCATATTTAAGACTTGCATCTCAAGGAAAATTTGCTGAAGAGTTAAACTCTTTAGGATTTAAAGCTGAAACTGCTCCTCAAGGTGCTTGGACAATGAATATGTCCTCTTTACAACTTCATAGAAGAGATAATTGGTTAATAGGAGTTAAAGGGTATAGCAGATATTTAGTAGGAAATGAAACATATATAAAAAATAATCTGTTTGGAAGATATATGAGTTATGGAAATTTTCAAATTTTAGAAAACTCTTTAATTGAAAGTGGTTATGTTCAACAAGGATGGGATTGGGCACACTTTCCAGGAACTACAGCTATCGCTTTACCAATAGATAAGTTAAAATCTCCAATCTCTCAAGTTGATATTTATAGTGGAGTTGAGGAGATGTTACTTTCAGATGAGACATTCTCTGGAGGGAACACTTTAAATAATAATGGTATGTTTGCTATGAAACTTCATGAACACTCTAAATACAATGATACTCATAGAGCTAGAAAATCAGTTTTCCTATTTGATAATAGAGTAATTCTATTAGGAAGTAATATAGAAAATAGAAGTGATTATGAAACTCATACAACTCTTTTCCAAAATTATTTAAGTGATAAAAGCAATATTAGTAAAGTTGAAAAAATAAAAGATAGTAATTTTATTTTGGATACTCAAAATAATCTTTATAAAGTTGTAGAGGGAAAATTAAAATATAAGAATGGATTGCAACACTCTTTAGATCAAAATAAAGGGACTCCTACAGAAAATTATTATGAAATGGCATATATTAATCATGGAAAAAATCCTAAAAATCAAAGATATCAATATGCTATTTTAGTAAAAGGAACCAAAGAAGAGCAAGAAAAATTTAAGAAAAGCTCTAATTATCAAGTTTTACAACAAGATTACAATGCTCATATTGTAGAAGATGAAATATCTAAAATGAGAGGATATGCTTTATTTGAAAGTGGAGATGTTAAAGATAAATATCTAAAATCTATTGATACACCATCTTTAATACTTATTAAACATAATGATAATTCTTTAGAATTAAGTTTTGTAGATCCTGATTTGAGATTATATGAGGGAAAAGATGAGAGTCAATATGAGAAGAACGGAAAATTAAAAGAGGTAAGTATCTATTCAAGAAAATGGAATAGCAACCCTTCCATTCCACATACTTCAACTATTATTTTAAATGGAAAGTATAGTTTAGATGGAGAAAATAAAAATATTTCTATTGAAATAGTAGATAATACTACAATCGTAAAAATTACTACAACTTATGCTATGCCAGTAAAACTTGCTTTAAGAAGATTATAAACTCTAAAATTTTAGGTGCTGATATTTTTAAATATTGGCACTTTTTATTATAAAAAATTCGTATCTACTCAGCTGATCAAATTCTATAAAAAATTAGCTAGCTTAAAGTTTAATT
>OFOU01000031.1_pt1 | contig 120755 bp, 103 predicted proteins | sample 1542061 | NCBI WGS metagenome assembly OFOU01 (sample SAMN04209239, study PRJEB22552) | human gut metagenome | biome: gut; material: feces | host: Homo sapiens | place: USA: Oklahoma
TTGCATGTGTTAGGCACGCCGCCAGCGTTCATCCTGAGCCAGGATCAAACTCTCATGTTCAAGTGTTTGTCCAGTTCAAAAATTCGCTTGGCTAATCTTTAAACCGTTCTACTGTTGTTTAGGTTTTTGTTCTGAATGTTCTCATTCATGGCCGAAACCTTTTGGCCATTTTATAAGAATTTTCAGGGTTTTACATACTGTTCAGTTTTCAAGGTTCTGTGCTGTTCTTGTCTTTCTCAGCGACAGCTTATTTAGTATATCATGTTGTTCGCCATTTGTCAACAACTTTTTTCATTTTTTTATTTTTCCTTTTTTTCAGGAATTTTTGTCGATATCACTCAACATCGAACGAAAAAAGTAACAGCTCCGTGAGGTCTGTCCCTCATCGGAGCTTTAATATACCATGTTCTTCCAGGAATGTCAAGCAAATTTGTGTTATTTTTTAGAACAATTTTTCCTGCTTTTTACCAATCACAAGATACGACTTTTTTTCCTTGTTTTATCTATATTTTGTGGTTATCTTCTAAAAGTCCTCACTTCTTTTTTTACCTTTTCCTATGGTCATTCTATGAAAATTGTGTATTGCAGTCATACAATTTGATCCCAGGGCCGAAAATCTTTTCGGCCCTGGGATCATTTTTTACAGCATGCCCTTTACCAGGCCCAGAATAAAATATGAGATCACGTTATGGTCGTACAGCCAGGACAGCCACGGGCTTGCCGCCACCTGCCCCATGGCTGCCGCTCCAAAATCCGTCCCAGACAGCGCAGTAAGTACCAGGCAGACGATCCACAAAAACATAAGGCCCTCCACGCCTCCCAGCACAGCTCCGGCGATCTGGTTGAGTCCTTTTATTATAGGAAGCCTTGCGATCAGATCCAGCCAGGCTGCCACAATATGAAGCAATATAAATACCACTGCAAACAGCAGGATCGAGGCCGCCGCTTTAACGACCGTATCCGCCAGGTATCCGCCCACGTAATCTCCAAACTGCTCCACACCCAGCATCTGATACACTTCTCTATTATTATTTTCGATCAGGATCCTCTTCATCTGCTCTGGCAGCTTCAGCTCTTCGATGGTCCTTCTCTCTCCAATTCCGGCTCCATTCCCGCCGGTTCCTTCTCCGATATCCAGCACACCGTCCAAAAGCCCATCCAGGCCGACTGCATCCGCCATCCCCTGACGGATGGACTCATAGACCGGCGTATCGTTTTTAAGCCACTCCGTCACGTATGGCAGGGCCACCCGCACTGTCACAAGGCTGATCACCAGGGCCAGCGCTGACACACACAGCCGTATAAACCCTCTGTAATGGCCATACAGCACCATTCCCACCAGATATACCGCTGCCAGGATCTCCAGCCAGTGGCCGGAGAATCCAGAGACTCCTTCCATCATCCTCCATCTCCTCACTCAAGCACAAATTTTCGGATCGCACTGGCTACGCCTGCATCGTTGTTGGAAACAGTCACAAAATCCGCCGCCTGCTTCACCTGTTCCTCTCCATTTTCCATGGCAATCCCCAGACCGGCTGCCCGGAGCATGGACAGATCATTTTCTCCGTCCCCAAAGGCCATGGTCTCCTCCCTGCCGATACCGAGAAATTCCGCCAGTCTGAGAAGAGCACTCCCTTTATCCGCGCCTGCCGCATTGATCTCCAGGTTATTGGGGATCGAGGATGTCACCAGGATCCCCGGAATCTGCCCAAGGGAAACACGCATCCTCTTTCTGGCTTCCATGTCCGTAAAAAACATGTTGATCTTATCGATCTCCTTCCCCATTTCCTTTACATACCGGATATTATCTGGAACCACCCGGCGGGTCTTCCGTATGAGCGCCGCCACTCCGGCAGAAACTGCATACCGTTCTGCGTGATCATAAAAATACTGGGTCGTACAGCCTATGCCGTCCATATAGACATCATACATGATATCATCCCCGCTGTCTCTGGCCATTTCCAGTACCCGCAAAGCAGTATCCACCGGGATCCGGCAGGTGCTGATAATCCGGTCCTCTTTCAGATCCGCCACCACAGCTCCATTGGTGGTTATGGCATAGCGGACTCCCGGAAGCGTCCGGATCCTGTCGGGGATCCCCCGTACCGTGCGCCCAGTGGCCGGTACGATCTGGATCCCTCTGGCCGCACATGCCAGAAGAGCCTGCCAGTTTGCCTCCGGTATCTGTTTCTCATCATCCAGGAACGTCCCGTCCATATCGGTTGCGATCAGCCTGATCTTCATTCTCCACTCTCCCTGGTCATAATCAGAAGGGGCTGCTGCAAAAAGAAAGCGCAGAATCCGCTTTTTACAGCACCCCCCCGGTCCATTAATCAAAAAAGTTATCTTCCCGCAAGATCAGATGGCCTTCCTTGTCATACTTTGAAGAAAACAGCCCTGTGATCTTCTTTCCAAGAGACGGTTTTTCCGCCTTATCTGCGGCTTCCTCAATAAGATCCACCGCTGCCTTCCTCGTCAGCCGGACACCATCCTCTTCCATCATCTCGATACGTTCATAGAGAGCCAGCATGCTTTTTCCCGTAATGCTGCAGTCAATATCCGCCGCATACTTACACGCATACTGCGCGAACTCCTCCAGCTCCATTTCCGTGCTGTCATCCAGATCATCCTCTTTCGGAGCTCCGGCAGCCATCTTCGGGGCCGCTGCCGCCATTTCCCGGACAGGCTCTTCCTGCTCCAGATGCGGCGGCTCCTCCCTCCTGGCTTCAGGCATATCCCGGAAATCCTCTGTTCTTCCGTCAAAGCCATCCTCCGGCTCTGGCTCCCGGCCCTGGACCACCTCCTGGGCGATCTTTTCCTGGACCTCTGTCTGCTTTAACAGCGCCTCCTCCAGGGCCGCCTCATTCTGCTGTTTTTCCTGGGCCCTGCTGTCTGCTCCGATATACTGGAACTTGCTTGCCAGGGACATATTATTCCCATGGAGAGCCTCCAGATTCTCCGGAGTATCAATGAGCACCACGATCATGCCGCTCTTATCCCGTTCCATCAGCTCATCCAGCTCGTTCTGGACTGCGTTGCTGAGGCCTGCCGCATGTTCGATGATCAGATCCTTTCCCGCCAGTCTGGAGGCCACAGCGCTGATGCCGCGCTTGTTTAACTTCTCGCTGCTGATCTTGGCCACCGGATTCTTATGGCCTAACTCCCGGTGGATCTCTCTCAGGGCGTCCAGAGCTGCTGCCAGGCCATCCTCATCGTTGACCGCTTCGATCATAAGGTTATTCAGGTCAAGACCCTCGTCCAGAGATTCCAGTTCCAGGCTGTCGCTGTCGTCCTCTTCCTCTTCCGGACGGATGGTGCGCACGCTGCGGCGCATGGCCCGCTCTCTGTCGATCTCCGCCTGCTTTCTGGCGCGGCGCTCCTCTTCCTCTCTGCGGGCCAGCTCCCGCTCCTCTTCAGCACGGCGCAGAGCCTCTTCCTCCATCTCCTCCCGGGCCTTGGCAGCGCGGATAGCCATTCTCTGCCGCTCGATCTCCCGGTCAGACTCTTCTCCCTCCCGCTCTGCCTCCACATCCAGCACCCGCCTTGTGGGCCGGATCTCTTTAATGGAACGCAGATCGTCCAGGGTCCTTGTGGCGTCCATGTCGTCCTCTTCCACCTCTACCGTATGGGCAGCCGTATCGGAAAGCTTGGACATCTCCCGGGCCAGTTTCTGGGTCTGGGCGTCCTCATGAAGGCGCATGACCACTTCCTTTTCCACATCATAGGAAGGTTCCTCCAGCTTTGCGGCCTCCTTCCCGTCCTCATAATCATCCTGGTACGAGGGATTTCCGGCAAATTCCTCCTCCACAGCCCGGAGCTTCGCTTCATATTTGTCCCGGTTCTCCACCAGATCCATCTGATATTTGTTGAGAGGCTCGTACTCCAGCTTCAGATCCATGGCCTTTTCCACATATTTTCCCAGTCCGAACAGCAGCATAATCTTATCGCAGGTCCTGACGCACTGGTCGCCCATGCCGCCCTTGTGGTACAGCTCTGCCAGCTCATACAGCCATTTCTCGTCCACTTCCACCGCCGTATACGTTTCCAGGGCGCGGATCAGCTGGTCCAGGGGCGCTTTTTTCGCCTTCAGGATCAGGTACCGGAGAAGGTACTGGCGGGAATCATCCTGGGCCAGGTCGCAGAACTCCCGGTAATAGGCCTCGGCCTCGGCAATGTTCCCCTCCTTCAGGGCCAGGTCCGTCAGCTTGTAAAGCAGGCGCTTGCCAATGGGGGCCCGCTCAAAGGCCAGCAGCAGAATATCCTTTGCCTCCTGGTATTCCTTGTTTTTTTCATAGATCTCAGCGATCATGGAAAGCAGGCTCGCATTCCGCACGCGGTGCCAGTCGATGGTATCCGCGATCTTCATGGCCGTTTCGTAGTCTCCCCGGCTGACCATTTTCTTGATCTGCTCCACCTTTATGTTAAACTCATATTTATCCATTTCTTTTGCATCTCCTAAATTCCTCGGCCGTCTTACGCCTAAAGCTCCACACGGCCCTCCAGCGCACGTAAAAGCGTCACCTCGTCGATATATTCCAGGTCTCCGCCCACCGGCACGCCGCTGGCGATCCTGGTGACCTTGATCCCTGTGGGCTTGATCAGCTTACTGATGTACATGGCCGTAGTCTCCCCCTCCAGGCTTGAGTTGGTCGCAATGATCACTTCCCTCACATCCTTCTGGAGCCGGGTCATCAGTTCCTTCAGCTTAATGTCCCCGGGACCAATCCCCAGCATGGGGGAAATGGCTCCATGGAGCACATGGTAGACCCCCTCAAACTTCCCGGTCTTTTCATAGGCCGCCAGGTCCCTGGGGTTCTCCACCACCATGATCACGCTGTGGTCCCTGGCCGGGCTCTTGCAGATGGGGCAGAGCTCCTGATCCGTTAAGGTATAGCACTCCCGGCAGTACCGGACGTTGTGCTTGGCGTCCCGGATGGCTCCGGAAAGCCGGTCCACCTGTTCCTCCGGCATATTGATGATATGGAAGGCCAGGCGCTGGGCCGTCTTATTTCCGATCCCCGGAAGCTTTGACAATTCCTCGATCAGTTTCGAGATCTGGCTGCTGTAATAGTCCATGTTAGAAAGAAAGGCCTCCTAAACCTCCAAGGCCGCCTGTCAGCTCCGCCATAACGGCACTGGACGCCTCTTCCATCTGATGGAAGGCCTCATTGGCAGCCGCCACGATCATATCTTCCAGCATTTCCACATCATCGGGATCCACTGCCTCGGGAGAGATCTTCACAGATACCACTTCTTTTTTACCGGAAACGGTCACCGTCACTGCACCGCCGCCGGCTGCTGCCGTATACTGCTTTTCCTCCAGCTCCTTGGTCTTCTCCTCCATCTGACGCTGCATCCTCTGGGCCTGTTTCATTAAATTTGTCATATTACCGGGCATACCGCCCGGAAAACCACCGCGTTTCGCCATGATTCTTTCCTCCTGCATATTCTTTTCGTTTTTTCTGTTTATTTCTATTTTTACTTATTTCCGAGATTTTTTATTGTCCCCAGGCGCGCCGGGCTGCGGCCCGGTCCTTAATCCTCTATGGTGATATCCATATGGATATTTTCCCTCAGCTCTTCGTCTGTAATATACCTGGTATCCAGACGCTCGCCGCTTTCCCTGAGGCGCGCCTTAAAATAGATGGATTTCCCGTAGGCCTGCTCCACATGGCGCTCCAGATCCCCAAGGATACTGGGGCGGCTCCCCATGCTGAAGTTCATGGCATCGCTGAATACGATGCACAGGCAGCTGTCGCCCGCCGGCTCTACCACCGTCTCCCGGAAGCTGGGCCGTATGGACATTCCCATCTCCCGGACGATCTTTCCCCACTCATTCCGGATCAGGTTCAGATCCTCCAGCTGGGCTTTAGGAAGGGTCACCGTCCTGGACTCCGCCTCTCTGCTTTCCAGAGACGGGGCCTGGGGCTGTACCGCCTGGGGCAGGGCTGGCTGGCTTCCGTCCCCGGCCATGTTTCCAGGCCACGGGGCCGCCGGGATCCCTTCCTCCATCTGGCGTTCCAGCCGTTCCAGCCGCTCCAGCACCGCATCCATGGACTGCTCCATCTCGGGCTTCGTCAGCCGGATAAACGCCAGCTCCACAAGGACCCGCTTCTGGGCCGCAAACCGGATCTGATTCAGGACCTCGGAAAACACACGGATATACCGCATCAGCACATTTTCATCGGCCAAAGCCGCATCCTCCCTGAGCTGCTTCAGATTGTCCTCCGACATATCCAGAAGCTCCTCCGCCTCATCCGCCGTCTTTAAGATCAGGAGATTCCGCAAAAACCAGATGAAATCTGCCACAAACTGGGAAAGCTCCCGGCCCTGGATCACCATTTCTTCCAGTCTTAAGATACATTCCTTTGTCTGCCCGTTCCTCAGGGCGCCAAACAGCTCCCGGAACACCCGGTTGTCCACAGCTCCAAGTACGTCCAGTACATTCTCATAGGTAAGGGTCTCCCCATAATGGAAGGCCGCGCACTGGTCCAGAAGGCTCAGTGCATCACGCATGGAGCCGTCCCCGGCCTTCGCCACATACCGCAGGGCACGGTCCTCCACCGCCATGCCCTCTGCATCGGTCAGTTCCTTTAACCGGTCCGCAATGGTATCCACCGTGATCCGCCGGAAATCGTATCTCTGACACCTGGAAAGCACCGTGATCGGGATCTTATGGACCTCCGTGGTGGCCAGGATAAAGATCACATAGGACGGCGGCTCCTCCAGCGTCTTAAGCAGGGCGTTGAAGGCGCCAGTGGACAGCATGTGCACCTCATCGATGATATAGACCCGGTACTTTCCTTCGGTGGGCGGATACTGGACCTGGTCCCGGATCTCCCGGATATTCTCCACGCCGTTATTGGAGGCCGCGTCGATCTCCACCACATTTAAGGATGTGCCTGCCTGGATCTGCTGACAGCTGGGACACTCTCCGCAGGGGCTTCCGTCCTCTGGATGCTCACAGTTGACTGCCTTAGCAAAGATCTTGGCCACAGAGGTCTTTCCTGTTCCCCTGGTCCCGCAGAACAGATAGGCGTGGCCGATCCGCTCTGACCGGATCTGATTCTGTAAAGTCGTAACGATATGGTCCTGGCCCTTCACATCCCCGAAGACCCGGGGCCGCCATTTCCTGTAAAGCGCTGTATATGACATCTCTTATTTATCTCCGAAGCTGATCCCCAGAAGCTTTGCCTCTTTAATAATATCCGACTGGGGATCCACATATTTCAGTTTTCCGGCGCTTTCCTCCAGGGGAATATCTGTGATCACGTTGTTTTTCACGACCACCAGCTTTCCAAAATCTCCCCGTTCGATCATAGCTGCCGCATGAGCGCCGATCCTGGAAGAAAGTACCCGGTCAAAGGGCACCGGCGCACCGCCTCTCTGCATATGGCCCGGAACCGTGACCCGGATCTCCTGTCCGGTCATCTCCTGGATCTTCGCTCCGATCTCATAGGCCACAGACTGGTATTTCTGCGCCCGTTCCTCCAGCTTTTTCTTATATTCCTTTTTGGACATGGCCGCCTCTTCTTTGGATATGGCTCCCTCTGCCACAGCCAGGATCGAGAAACGGCTGCCGCCCCTGGTCCTTTCCTTGATCTTTTTCACCACAGCGTCCAGATCATAGGGGATCTCCGGAAGCAGGATGATATCGGCTCCGCCCGCAATACCGGCGTGCAGCGTCAGCCAGCCCACCTTATGGCCCATGATCTCCACGATAAACACCCGTCCGTGGGAAGAGGCAGTGGTATGGATACAGTCGATGGCATTGGTGGCGATATCCACAGCGCTCTGGAAGCCGAAGGTCATATCCGTTCCCCAGAGGTCATTATCAATGGTTTTTGGAAGGCCTACTACGTTTAAGCCCTCTTTGCTTAAGAGATTGGCTGTTTTCTGGCTTCCATTTCCCCCGAGGACCACCAGAGCGTCCAGCTTCAGCTTATAGTAAGTGTGCTTCATCAGCTCCACCTTGTCCAGCCCGTTTTCGTCCGGAACCCGCATCATCTTAAAGGGCTGTCTGGAGGTTCCCAGCATAGTTCCGCCCTTTGTCAGGATCCCAGAGAAATCAGAGCGTTTCATCATACGGTAATTGGCATACATAAGCCCTTTATAGCCGTCTTCAAATCCAATGATCTCTACCTCATCCTGATAGATCTGGTACAGGCCCTTGGCCACGCCGCGCATGGTCGCATTTAACGCCTGGCAGTCGCCGCCGCTTGTAAGAAAACCAACTCGTTTCATATGGTCCATCCTTTCTGTTCCGTTCTGACGGTTACGAGTCAAACAGGTATACGTCATCCATTATGTCATTATAATACAAAGGAAACATAGGGGCAAGAAAAATTTTAGCCACACGCGGACAAGAAGACACATACCTGAACACTCACAGATTTCAGCCTGCCCGCAACGCGAAAGAGGGCACGGTGTTTTTCAACACCGCACCCCCTTCAGGCCTAATTATATCTTTTATCCGCACGTTCTGCTTTGAATGCCCACCATAAACGTTACCCTGGCAGCCTGCTCAGTTCCGGCTCCCTCACGGCACATGAGAGGTTCCCCTTAGTGCTGCTGCATTCCTGCCCTGACACGGTTCAGAGATTCCCATTGCGTAAGACCAAAACGTCAACGCCTCTTACCAGGGGCAGCTTCACAGTGAAACACCCGGGGCAGAACATCACCCCTGCTCTAGCGGCTTGCAGGTACAGGGCACCGCTGACTCCCCGGCTGTGCGGATTAGTTAAGTATACATGGAAGCCGTGGTTTTGTCAAGTATTCCCGCCGTTTTCCGCCGTTTTCCCTGCTTCCGGAGCAGTCCCTTTTACTGTCCGCAACAGCCTCAGGCATCTGCTGCCTAAGATGTAAAAACACGATCCGGAAGGAAGAGGGCTGCCAAAGCCCAGCCTATGAAAGGGCGATCTCCTCCCCGTCGATGAACAGGCGCTTTACGCCGCCGTCATACTCCAGTGGATCTCCGTCCCAGATCACCAGGTCTGCGTCCTTTCCAGGCTCCAGAGTGCCTACTCGGGAGGAAATTCCCATATACTCTGCCGGATAAGCCGTCACACCCCTGATCGCTTCCTTCCGGCTTAAGCCCCGGTCTGTCATTAAGATCAGCTGGGTGCTTAAGATCTCCAGATTCATCTCCGGATGGCCTGTGGAAATGGCCGCATGGACGCCTTCCTTCTCCAGCTCTGCTCCCAGAGACAGGGATTTTCCATTTTCCTCCACGGAAAAGCTGGTCCCATAAAGGGGACCGATGATAAAACGGAGGTCCTTTCTGTCCAGATCCCGGATCACCTGGGAGGCGTCATAGGCCATGGTCAGCACATAGTTCAGCCCGAACTCCTCGCCGATGCGGACCGCCGTCTCCATATCGTTGGCCTTCATGGCCGCCATCTGGACCGGCATCCCGTCAAATACCCTGGAAAGGGCCGCCAGCTCCAGCTTGAACTCCTGGCTTTCTCCCGCCTTTTCCTTTCTGGCGTACTCCTTCGCCTTAAAAAGGATATCCCGGATCATGGCCGCGGAAGCCAGTCTCGTCTGGGGCGCCCGGTTCTTTCCGCCGTACCGTTTCCTGGGCCCGCTGGTGAGCACGAAGCGGTAAGCCGCCTCGGGCTTTATGATCCGTTTTTCCCTGGACGCCCCGGCAGTCTTTAAGGCCGCGCAGGTGCCTCCGATGAGGTTTCCATTTCCAGGCCCTGTTACCACTGTGGTCACTCCGGCCCGCAGGGCCATGGAAAAGCCCTCGTCCTCAAAATTCAGGGCGTCGTAAGCCCGCAGCTCTGGAACAATGGGGCCCTCCTCATTGGCATCGTTTTCCTCGAATCTATGGATCTGGCTGTTGACGCCCACCTGGCAGCTGGGCTCCACGATACCGGGAGTCACCAGAGCGCCTTCGGCGTCGATGATCTCCTCGTCTCCCTCCGGCATGAGGCAGTCCGCCACCTCTTTGATCTTTCCGTTTACGATACGGATGTCCTTCATCTCTTCAAAAATATCTGCACCGTCGATCAGCATACAGTTTTTTATCAGCATGGCTGCCACCTCCTTAATTTTCCGTCTGGTACTGGATCTTACCGTTGATGAGTACCGTCCGCGGCCTTCCTCCGGCCTTAAAGGGCTCGGATTCCCAGATCACTACGTCCGCCGCCTTGCCCGGCTCGATGGATCCCAGCTCGTCGGCCAGATCCAGGGCCTTTGCCGCCCGGATGGTCACGCATTTATAGGCCGTTTCCTCTGTGAGTCCATGTTTTATCAGCACAGCCACCTGGGATAAGAAGCCCTCCATGGGGATCACATGGGAATCGGTGGTCAGGGTAAACTCCACGCCGGCCCTCTCCAGGATCGCCGGGGCGTCATAGCGCTTATCCTCCACCTCCAGCTTACTCTTTCCGCCTACGGTGGGGCCGATGATGTAATGGGCCTTTGCTTCCTTTAAGTCGTCGATCATCTTCCAGCCCTCGGTACAGTGCTCAATGCTCAGATTCAGCCCGAACTCCTTTCCGACCCGCAGGGCCGTCAGGATATCGTTGGCCTGGTGGGCATGGATCTTTACCAGCATTCCATCGAAGGCACGCATCAGAGAGTGCATGGCCAGATCATATGTAAAGGTGGATTCTTCTCCATTTTTCAGCTTTTCTTCATGGGCCAGCCATTTTTCCCGGTATGCCTTCGCCTTATAGAACGCTTGGCGCATCAGGGCAGCAGAGCCCATTCTCGTGGACGGGGTCTGGCCCTTTTTCCCGTAGGAAACCTTAGGATTTTCTCCCAGGGCCATCTTTAAGGCAGCCTCCTCCTTCATGATCCTTTCGTTTAAGGTAGCTCCGGCGGTCTTCAGATAGGCAAAGGTGCCTCCCATGATGTTTCCGCTGCCAGGTCCCACAGCTACGGTGGTGACGCCGGCCTCCAGAGCCCGGTCGAACAGGCTGCAGTGAAAATCAATGGCGTCAATGGCCCGCAGCTCCGGGTGGATGGGTCCGGTCATCTCATTGCCGTCCTGGCCATCGGCGTCAATGATGCCCAGATGACAGTGGGGCTCAATGAAGCCTGGCGTTACCAGCTTTCCAGCGGCGTCGATGACCGTGTCCTCCGGCCCCGGGACGATCTCTTTTTCAACTTTCGCAATTTTCCCGTTTTCCACAGCAACATCATATTTTTCCTTATAGATGCCTGCCATGGAGATCAGGGTTCCGTTTTTAATTACCAGCATGGCTGTCCTCCTTTATTTCTTCGGTTTTCTCCGCTTTTTTCCGTTTTCCTTCCTCTCGCAGCTCCTTGAAGAAGTCCTTCATCATCCGGGAGCACTCCTCTCCCAGCACTCCGGTCTCCACCTCTGCCTGGTGGTTGAAGCCGTCCTCGTGGAGCAGGTCCAGGACAGAACCGGCGCATCCGGCCTTTGGATTCATGCAGCCGATGACCACCCGGGGGATCCTAGCCTGAACGATGGCCCCGGCGCACATGGGGCACGGCTCCAGGGTGACGTACATAGTGCAGCCCTCCAGCCTCCAGTCCCCGATCTTTCTGCATGCCTTGCGGATGGCAATGATCTCCGCATGGGCCAGGACATTTTTATCAATGGTGCGGCGGTTATAGCCCCGGGCGATGATCGCTCCGTCGTGAACGATCACACAGCCGATGGGGACCTCCTTTAAGGCAGCCGCCTTTTTTGCCTGGCGCACCGCCTCCCGCATATATTTTTCTTCCTGTGTCATACACTGTCTCCCAGATTCATGATTCTGAATATAAGTTTAACCGGGCCGGAAAGCGGTGTCAAGGAATTCGTTTTATGGCCCGCGGTCTTCCCTTCCACCATACGGTCTCCCGATCCGTGGATTCCTTTTTCTCATCCGGGATCCCTGGATACTCCGCCACAACGCCCTGCACATCCTCCGGATCCGGGATCCCCAGAAGGTACATGCCGTTCATAAAAATACTGACAGCGGCAACTGCGGATACAGACAGGAATACCGTAAGGCTCCATTGCAGGATCTCTTTCACCGCCTTGTATTTCATGGAAATCCCTTCCCCCAGGCCGCGAAGCTGTACATCATTTCCTCCGATATTCCCATTATAGCAGAAAGCTGTCGTTTTTTCTTCTGTTTTTTCTATAAATACATCGCAGGTGGCCTTATCACAAAAATAATGGCGCATCCAGCCGCCCAGACCGGCAGCCGCCGTCCGCTTTACATGGAGCCGGAGGAGTGGTATATTCATGTGGAAAGGATGGGATATTATGAAGATCTGCGGATTACAGAAAACGACGCTTTTAGATTTTCCCGGCCATGTGGCCGCAACCATATTTACCGGGGGCTGCAATTTCCGCTGCCCCTTCTGTCACAACAGTGACCTCTTGGGAAACGACGCTCCGGCGGCCTTTACCGATGAGGAGGTGCTGGATTTCTTAAAAAAACGGAAGGGGATCCTGGAGGGGGCTGCCATCACTGGCGGAGAACCCACGCTCCAGCCGGATCTGGAGGATTTCATTCAGAAGGTACGGGCGCTGGAATACCAGATCAAGCTGGATACCAACGGCTACCGGCCGGAGGTACTGAAGCGTCTCTGTGAAAAAGGCCTCGTCGATTATGTGGCCATGGACATAAAAGCATGTGAGGAACGGTACCCGGCGGTGGCCGGAGTATCGTCCCTCCAGATGGAAAACATTCGTGAAAGTATTGAATTTTTAAAAAGTGGGGCCGTCCCCTATGAATTCCGTACCACCGTGGTCAGAGAGCTCCACTCTGCGGAGGATTTCCAGAAGATCGGACCATGGATCGCAGGGGCTCCCCTGTATTTTCTCCAGAACTTCTCTGATTCTGGCAGCGTACTGAATCCTATATACACAAGCTGTACCGTCCCGGAGCTGACCTCTTATCTGGAGATTGTAAAGCCCTTTGTGGGACATGCAGAGCTCCGCGGCATCGACTACTAGACACCCGGCCTCTCTTATTCTCTGGAGCCAGAGCCTTTTACCGCACCCGGATATCCGTATACCAGTATCCAAAGCGGCCGTCGTTGGGCGGCTGCTTTTTTGACAGGACAAAATTGGGGAATCCAAACATGGACGCCATATATTTCTCACTGCTGTAATAATGGCCGGGAACTCCGATGAGATAGCGGGCGCGGCCGTCCTTGTTCCCAAGGCGGAACAGGATGATATACCGGAAATTGTAATAGCCATGGAGCAGAAAGCTGTTGTTTCCGTACACCCAGCTTTCCCTGGGCAGGCGGCCGATATCCTGGGGACGGATCGTTAAGATCTCGCAGCCGCTCTCATAATCAAAGGGCTGGATCTTCGGGTAGGATTTCCGCAGCTCCTGCCACAGCTTTTCCGGATCCGCCGTCACATCCTCTGTTTCCTGGAGGTATCTGAGGACCTCCGGGTTTTCCAGCTCCGGAGAGCGGGAAAGGGAAGAATCCTTTTCCGGGGCAGCCTGGCCGGAAGGCGGAGCTGTTTCAGCCCCTGGCCGTCTGTCTCCGGGCCTGGAAACGGGAGACGACGGGTTTGGCCCAGGCTTCCTGGCCTCCGCAGGCCGGGAGTCATGCTCCGGCAGGGCCGTCCCTGGCCTGGAAGCGGCGGCGGGAGGGCTGCCTGCCGGACGGGAAACCGTAACGGATGGTCCCCCCTCTGCACGGGAAATCGGCTCTGACGGGGCTCCCTCTGCCTGGGAAACCGGCGCGGGCGGATCTCCCTCCGGATACGGAACCAGACGGACTGGCTCAGCCGGAGATATGCCAGGAGCCGGAGCTGGCGGCAGCTCCTCCGGGAAAACCGGAGCTTCCGGTCTATCTGGTATCTCCTTCGGTGCAGACGGCCCTGCTGGCAGCTCCTCTGGTACTGGCGGCGCGGGCGTCCTCACTGGCTGCTCTTCGGGTACTGGCGGTGCGGATGACCTCCCCGGCAGCTCCTCTGGCGCTGGCATCACAGACGGCTCCGGCGCCGCAGCCGGGCCTTCCGGAATGGACGGCGCAGGCGGCGGGGAATATGGCAGTTCCTCCGGGACCGACAGCACGGCTGGTCCCGCCGGCAGCATCTCCGGCGCGGATGCCGGATCCAGGATCATTTCCTCCCGGCTCCTCCGCTCCTCCTCCCGGGCGATCTCCGCCTCGATCTCCCGCACCACGCTGGCCACGGCCATCACCGGTTCCTCTTCGCTCTGGTCCGGGCTTCCCGGCAGTATTTCCTGGGCCGGGAGCATTTTTACAGTATCTCCGTTTCCCTGGTCCCCTGGAAGGGATCCCGGCAGCGTCTCCGGCTCCACGGCATCCTCCCAGATCGTCGTATAGGAACGCCAGGGATTCTTTACGTCATGGATGGTCAGCCCATAATATGTATCCAGTCCCCCGCCTTTTCCCTCCACATTTTTCGCATCCACCACAGCCCGGAACTCTCCGGCTCCGCTGCGGATAAAGATGTTTCCCAGGAAAACCTCCGTCCCGGCCTTGGACAGAAGAAACACGCCGATGGCGCTGCTTCCCATATACACCTTCTTTACGCTCAGGTTCAGACGGCACTGCCCATTCCTGGCCTCCAGCTTTACAAAGCCTACATTCTTTCCCTTTTCTTTTCCTTCATATTCATAAATATAGGAAATCAATCTGCGATAGTCAGACATATTTTCACCCCTCTGTTATACAGTATATGACAGAGGGGTGATGAAATATTCTCAGGATATCCAGTTTATTTCCGGATGGCTCCGGATCTTACGGCAGCTTCTGCCACACGCTCCGCCACATGGGCGGCAACTCCCGGCTCTAAGGCTCCGGGAATGATGTATTCGGCGCACAGCTTATCGTCGGTCACCAGCTCTGCAATGGCATGGGCGGCGGCCACCTTCATATCATAGTTGATGTCACGGGCTCCGCAGTCCAGCGCGCCCCGGAAGATCCCTGGGAAGGCCAGGACGTTGTTGATCTGGTTGGGGAAATCGGATCGGCCCGTTCCCATGACCTTCACGCCTGCGGCCATGGCCTCGTCGTACATGATCTCCGGCGTCGGGTTCGCCATGGCAAAAACGATGGGATCCTTGGCCATGGTCTTTATCATCTCCGGCTTTAAGGCTCCGCCCACGGAAACGCCGATAAACACGTCCGCGCCCACAAGGGCGTCTGCCAGATCTCCCCTCTTATCCTCCAGGTTCGTGATGCCGCACAGCATTTCTTTATGGTCCTTGATGCCCACGCCCCGTTCCTTATAAAGAATGCCGTTCTCATCGCAGGCGATGATGTGCTTCACTCCGGCTGCCAGGAGCATTTTAATGATGGCTGTCCCGGCAGATCCAGGACCGTTTAACACCACATGGATCTCTTCGATCTTCTTTCCCACTACCTTTAAGGCATTTAAAAGGGCAGCCGTGACCACAACGGCGGTTCCGTGCTGGTCGTCGTGGAACACCGGAATATCCAGCTCCTTTTCCAGACGGGCCTCTACCTCAAAGCATTTGGGGGAAGCGATATCCTCCAGATTCACGCCGCCGAAGCAGGGGGCGATGGCCTTTACAGCCTGGATGATCTCTTCAGTGTCCTTGGTATCCAGGCAGATGGGGAAGGCATCTACGTTTCCAAATTCCTTAAACAGGATCGCCTTTCCCTCCATCACCGGCATAGCGGCCTCCGGTCCAATATCTCCCAGCCCCAGAACGGCGGTCCCGTCAGAGACCACGGCCACCAGGTTTCCCTTGGCCGTATATTTATATACTTCCTTTTTGTCTGCATGGATCTTCCGGCACGGCTCGGCAACGCCCGGCGTATAAGCGGTGCTCAGATCGTCCCTTGTGTTTACAGGCACCTTGCTCCTGATCTCGATCTTACCTTTGTGCTCTGCATGGAGCTTTAAAGCTTCCTCATTAAAGTTCACTGGCTGTTCCTCCTCTTTTTTCGTTTCAGTCTCCAGCCTTCTCCTCCCGCCCGGAGGCGGGGCCTGTCAGGATCCCAGGAAGACGGCGCGGCGGCTGTATATCCCGTCCAATAATTTAAAAATAGCACAAAAGCCGGCAAATCTCAAGCCTATTCGACCTTCATCATCCGGTATCCCACACCGATATGGGTCTGGATATACTGGGGACTGTCCACGCTGGAATCGATCTTTTTTCTCAAGGTGGCCATGAACACCCGCAGGGAAGCGATATCACTGGCTCCGCTGCTGCCCCAGATCTGCTGCATAATATACGTGTGGGTCAGGACCTTTCCCACATTCCTGGCCAGAAGGCATAGAAGCTTATATTCAATGGGCGTTAAATGAAGCTCCTTATCCCCAAGCCACGCGCATCCGGCGGCGTATTCGATCCGAAGCTCCCCGTTTTCAAACACCGCGTCCTCCGCCTGAGTCTGTCCCGAGGCCGAAAGCCGCCTGGTGGTAGCCCGCAGACGGGCTAACAGCTCCTCCACGGAAAAGGGCTTCGTCACATAATCGTCAGCCCCTGCGTCCAGGGCCTCGATCTTATCCTTATCCTCATTCCTGGCGCTGATGACGATGATGGGCATATTGGACCAGGTACGGATCTTTTTTATGATGTCCACTCCGTCCGTATCCGGCAGTCCCAGATCCAGGAGTACGATGTCCGGATTATGGGACGATGCCTCCAGCACCGCCTCAGCACCGTTCAAGGCCGTCAGATACCGGTAGTCATGGGTCTTCAGGATCGTCGTGATCAGATTGTTTACAGATCTGTCATCCTCCACCACAAGGATCAAAGGTTTATTCATTAAGCTGTACCTCCCCCGCTGGCAATGTAAATGTAAAGACTGCTCCATGGGGCGCATTGTCTGAAACAGTCAGCTCCCCCCCGTGGGCGTCTATGATGGACCGGCAGAGGGACAGGCCAATGCCGCAGTTGCGCCGGCTGTCGGCGATCGGATTCCCTCCGCTGTAAAACATATCGAATACCCTGGGCTTTTCCTGATCTGGGATCCCGGGCCCATCGTCGGCAATGGAAAGGATGATCGTTCCGTCCTTTTTTTCGGACCGGATCGTGATATGGGAGCCGGCGGGCGTATATTCGATGGCGTTATTGACGATGTTGATGATCACCTGGACGATCAGCCTGGGATCCATCCTGGCCAGGAGAAATTCCTCCCCGCTTTCTGTAACGATGGTATGCTCTGCGCTTTTTTTATTCACATGACGCAATGCCTCGGCCACCACGTCGTCCACCAGATCCTCGGTGATATTTAAATTTAATCGGCCCTCCACCAGCCGGGTGATGGATAACAGGTTTTCCACCAGATTGATGAGCCACATGGAATTTTCATAAATATCCGTATAAAGCTGTTTCCTCGTCTCCTCGTCAAAGTCCTGGCCCATGGCCAGAAGATTGCTGGCGTTTCCGGAAATGGAGGTCAGAGGCGTTCGGAGATCATGGGAAATGGCCCTCAGAAGGTTGGCTCTCAGCTGCTCGTTCTTTGCCAGGACGGCGGCTTCCTCCTTTTCTCTTGTGCTCTTTTCATTTTCCAGGGCAAAGGCCCATTCTCCCAGTACAGATAAGAGGATGCTGTTTTCCATGGCGTCCAGCTCTCCGCCTTTCATAACGATCCCCAGGACTCCGTAGACATTCTCTCCCACACGGATGGCCAGATACAGGCAGCCGGCATCGGAAAAAGTATCCGTAGTGGCTCCCGCGTGTTTATTATTTTTCAGGGTCCAGGCGGCCACCTCCCGCTCCCTGGAGGAGATACAGCCGGCATCTGGCTCCGTTTCCCCGGCCTGAAAGATCTGCGGCTCTCCCAGCACTCCATTTTCCGCCGGATAGACCACAATGTCCTTTTTTAACAGCTTCACCAGCTGGCCCGCAGATACAGAAGTGATCTCCTCCTGCCCCCTGGCCTGCTGCAGGAGCCGGTTGGTATCAAACAGGATCCGGGTACGGAAGGCTACCTCCGCCGACTGCTTTGCATGGCTCTTCAGCCGCATCACCAGAGAGCCTGTGATGAAAGCCGACAGGAACATGACGCTGAAGGTCAGCGGATACCCGGGAGCATATGCCTGGAGTGTATAGCGCGGCTCTGTGAACAGGAAATTGAACACCAGAACACTGACGGCGGATGAGATCAGGCTGTAAATCTGGTTTTTTATCACCAGGGCCGTCACCAGGACCCCCAGTACATAGATGGTGATGATGTTGGCCTCATTGACCCCCAGGTTATAGAAAAAAAATCCAATGCAGCTGGCCGCCAGAAGGATCCCAATGCTTTTTAGGATATCTCCGGCCGAAAAGACCAGGTGGCGGCGCGTCCCAAAATGCCGTTTTCTGTAAAAGGGAGAGCCCGGATCAGCGTCAGGAATGATATATACGTCCAGATCCGGCGCGTTGGAGATCAGCTTTTCGGTCAGGGTAGGCTTGCTGAATATATGATCCCTGGTGGCGGCGCTGCGCCCGATGACGATTTTTGAGACTCCAGAGATCCGGGCAAATTCAGCGATCTGGAACGGGATATCGTCGCTGTACAGGATCTCGATCCTGGCTCCCAGCTGCTCTGCCAGCCGCATATGGGACTGGAGGCGTTTCCGGTCCTCCTGATCCATATATGCCAGATCCGGTGTCTTTACGAACAGGGCCGTAAATGCCCCACGGAACGCATTGGCCATCCTGGCCGCAGTTCGGACGATCTTTGCGTTGGAGGGAGATGCCGACAGACAGACCAGAACGTGCTCATCTCCATGAGCAGCTCCGTCTCCCCTGGTCAGCATATTGATCCGGTCAGCACACCGCCTTAAGGCCACCTCTCTCAGGGCCGTCAGGCTGGCCACTGCAAAATACGCTGTTTCTGGCGTCTGCTCCCCTTCCTTCTCTGCCAGGGCCCCGTTCCTGAGCCGCTCCAGAAGCTCCCGCGGCTCCAGATCCACCAGTTCCACCTGATCTGCATGATCAAAGACCGAATCCGGGATCCTGTCCTTTACAGGGACCCTGGTAATGGCCGTCACGATATCATTCAGGCTTTCTATGTTCTGGGCGCTGACCGTGGTATAAACGCTGATCCCGGCCTTCAAGAGCTCCCGGATATCCTGGTATCTCCTGGAGTGGCGGCTCCCTCTGGGATTTTCGCAGGCCAGGTCGTCCATTAAGATCAGATCCGGTTTTCTCCGGATGGCCTGGTCCAGGTCAAATTTCTCCAGCCGTTCCATGGCCCGAAGCCGCTCCGCCAGGGCTGTGTCCTCCAGCGACCGATACGGTGCAATGGAGCCGATGACCACATCCATGCCCCGCTCCTCTGCCATAAGTGCCGCCTGGAGCATGGCATACGTTTTTCCGACTCCGGCTGCGTATCCAAAAAAGATCTTCAGCTGGCCGCTTTTTCCGCCTTCCCCTGCATTTTGTCTTTCTTCTGTCATTGCCAGTCTCCTTCCCGGAATATACCACTATTATATATCATTCTGGTCCGGGAACTCAAGGCTGTCAAAAAAAGCGTCTGCCTTCCCCATAAAACGCCAGCTTCCATAAAATGACGCCAATACCAGACAGAGCAGGATCGCTTCCTTCATACGAGTCACTTCTTTCTTTTAAATGTGGAAACACCTTTGGATATCCCGGATATTCCCAAGAACCAGCATGGTATCCTCTGCCGGAAGGACCGTATCCGGCGAGATATTCAGCTTCATCTTTCCATCATGCTTCAGGGCCATGATGTTTATGTTGTATTTTCTTCTCACATTGAGCTGGCCGATGGTCTTTTCCGCCCAGCCCTCCGGGACTGCCACCTCAAAGATCGCATGCTCCTCATCCAGCTCCACATAATCAAAAATGTGGTCTGCGCTGTAACGGATGGCGGTCCAGGCAGCCAGCTGTTTTTCTGGATACACCACCTCGTCCGCTCCATTCCTCAAAAGGAATTTGGCCTGGACGTCCCTGGCTGCCCTGGATACCACATAGCCCGCTCCCAGCTCCTTTAAAAGGGAGGTGGTCTCCAGGGAACTCTGGAAATTGTCCCCAATGGCTACGATGCAGACGTCAAAGTTCCGCACTCCCAGGGAGCTTAAAAATTCCTCGTCTGTGGCGTCTCCGATCTGGGCATTGGTCACATAGGGAAGCACCGCCTCCACCCGCTTTTCATCTGTGTCCACGGCCATGACCTGGTGATGGAGCTCGTCCAGCTTCATGGCGATATGTCTTCCAAATCTTCCTAATCCGATCAGTAGTATAGATTTCATGATTTAATTCCTCCTTTATCCCACTGTGATCCGTTCCTGCGGGAACGCGGATCCGCTGACACAGCGGCTGGGTACAGCCGCGTAAATGATCGTAAGTCCTCCCACCCGGCCAAAGAACATAAGACCGATGAGGATCAGCTGGGAGATCCGTCCCAGCTCCGGCGTAACGCCAAGGGACAGCCCCACGGTGCCGATGGCCGAGGCAGTCTCAAATAATGCGTCCAGAAGAGGGATCCCCTCCTCATAGCTGATGAACATGCCGCCTGCCAAAAACAGCCCCAGATACATCAGAAGAATGGCTCCGGCAGTGCGGATGGCCTCCTCCGGGATCCTGCGCTGAAAGAAATGGGCGCGCTCCTTCTGCCGGAACACTGCCCTGGCAGAGGAGAAGATCACCGCAATGGTGGTAGTCTTCATTCCTCCGGCGGTGGACCCGGGAGAGCCTCCAATGAGCATTAAAACGATCATGAGCATCTGGCCTGCCTCAGTCATTTTCGTCAGATCTGCCGTGTTGAAGCCGGCAGTCCTGGGCGTCACTGACTGGAACAGAGAGCTTAATAGCCGCGTTCCCAGAGGCAGCTCCGAAAATTCAAAGAAGAAAAACCAGACGGCCGGAGCTGCGATCAGCACTGCCGTTGTCACCAGGATCACCTTGCTCTGCATCCGGTACCGGCTGAAATGGAGCCGGTTCCTCTTCACATCCTCCCAGGTCAGAAAGCCGATGCCTCCTACGATGATGAGCGCCATGATCGTCAGATTGATCACTGGCTGGGACGCGTATGTAGTCAGGGAGGAAAAAGGAGACCGGATCCCGATCAGATCGAAGCCCGCGTTGCAGAAGGCGGAAATGGAGTGGAACATGGCATACCAGACTCCCTTAAGGAAGCCAAAATCCCGTACAAACACTGGAGCCATGGCCACAGCTCCCAGAAGCTCCACCAGAAATACCGTTTTCAGGATAAATTCCGTCATACGGACGATACCGCCCACCTGGGGAGCGGAAATGGACTCCCGCATGGTGCTCCGCTGCATAAGACTGATCTTCCGGCCCGAGAAAATAGCCACTGCCACAGAGACTGTCACCACGCCCATGCCTCCGATCTGGATCAGAAACAGGATCACCGCCTGTCCGAACACGGACCAGTAGGAGGCTGTGTCATGGGGCACCAGTCCGGTCACACATACCGCCGAGGTGGATGTAAAGAGAGCGTCCAGAAAGGACGCGCCCTGTCCGTCCCTGGTGGCCAGGGGCAGCGTCAGACAAAGGCTGCCCAGAAGGATCACCAGCATAAAGCCCAAGATGATCACCTGGAACGAGGAAACGTGTCTGTGTATCTTTTCTTTAAACTTTGCATTGATCTCCCACTTGAGGTTCTGCCACATATTCCGCACCTGCCTGTAAATCGTCTTGCTTAATATGGTCTTTATTGCATCCTTATTATATCTTTAAACGCATTAAGCCGGTATGAGTATATAAGGCTCCGTATTAATATTGTATAAAGACAGGCAAGGACAGGAGCATTTATTCCTGTGGAAAGGTATCCTTAAGCTTTACGGCGGCTTCACTGAGCATGGCTGTCAGAAGATTATATTCAAACTCTGCAATGGGACGGCGTTCCTCCAGATAAATTCCCATGACCCCCTTTACCTGATCCTCATCCTGGATCGGCAGATACAACGCCAGGGAATCCGGCAGCGTATGTGTCGAGGCACCTGCCCGGTGTCCGTTGGCCGCCGTCCACTGGGCCACTCCCTTTTCCCGGGCACTGAGGCAAACAGAAAATTCTTCTTCTGACATTCCTGGCCGGGGAAACACCATCGCTGTTCCCAAACGCCCCTTTTTATCCACCGGGTAGATCAGCACCGATAAATTTAAAAGTTTTCCGGCCTGGGCCGCTGTCAGCGCCCAGACCTCTTTTTCCCTCCGGCACCGACGGAGCCTCTGGCTGTTTTCAAGCAAAAGTCCTGTCCGGTATGCGATCTTGGCGCTTTCCGCGTTCTGCTGCTTTAGCTTTCTTGTCATTGCCGCAGCGAAGAACCCGGAGAAAAACAGAAGGATAAAGGTAACAGAGTCTCCCCTGTCGTAAGCTTTTAAGCTGTAAAGCGGTTCTATACAGAAAAAATTGTATAAAACAACACTCAGAAGAGCGGAATATAAGGAGTAGATCTTCCGGTCCGCAATATAAGAGGAGATCAGGACACCCAGAAGATATAGTATGATCTGATCCGATCCCGAAAGTCCCAGCTTCAGAAATGCTAAGGACAGAAACGCTGCCGCTGCCATCACAGCCGTAATGAGTGACAGATCCAGAACCGTTTTTCTCCAATCCCCTTTCTTCCTTTTTTCCATCTGGGACGGATGGTATCGTTTGGTCTGGCGCATATCCGGTATGATGTATACGTCTATATTGGGGGCCAGGTAGGTAAGCTTTTCCAAAAGCTCTGACCGGTACATGGGCCGGATGGTAAGATGATTGGTCCTCCCCAAAACGATTTTTGATACATTGCTGATCCTGGCATACTGGGCGATCTGAGAGGCCACATCAGAGCCGCAGACCGTAACGACCCTGGCTCCCAGGACCTTGGCTATTTCCATATTTTCCCTCAAGGCCGCCTTTGTCTTTTCATCGGCCTCCCGGATTTTTGCAGTCTCTACCACCAGCCCTGTAAGCCTGCCCCGGAACGCGTCTGCCAGCCTGGCAGCCGTCCGGATCACTTTGGCACTGGATGGAGCCGCCGTAATGCAGACCAGGATATGCTCTCCTGTATGATAATCCTGGTTATCGGAAAGACTCCTTTCCTCCTCCGCCATCCGGCTGACCCGGTCTGCCGTCCGCCTCAAGGCGATCTCTCGTAAAGCCACCAGCTTTTCCCGCCGGAAAAAATTGGAGAGCGCCCGTTCCGCCTGGCTCTCTCCGTATATCTTTCCCTCCTTCATACGACGGATCAGATCGTCCGGCTCAATATCTATGACCTCCACCTGATCCGCCTGGTCAAAAACATAATCCGGGATCCGTTCCCGGACCTGGATCCCTGTAATACTCCCCACCAGATCGTTCAGACTCTCCAGATGCTGGATATTGACCGTGGAATATACACTGATCCCCGCTTGGAGAAGCTCCATCACATCTTGATACCGCTTCTCATTTCTGCATCCCCTGACATTGGTATGGGCCAGCTCATCCACCAGCAGAAGCTGTGGCCTCCGCTTCAGCGCTGCATCCAGATCGAATTCCCGCAGCTGGATCCCCTTATAATCCACCATCAGCGGAGGAATTTCCTCAAGGCCCTCCCTCAGAGCTTCTGTATCAGGCCTGTTATGAGGCTCGATATAACCGGCCACCACATCGATCCCACTCTTTTCTGCCTCATGAGCCGCTTCCAGCATGGCGTAGGTCTTTCCTGTTCCAGCTGCATAACCAAGGAAAACCTTCATCTTCCCCCGGTTTTTTTCCTGCTCCCGTTTTTCCTCATATTGGATCCGCTTCAAAAACTGCTCCGAATCCGGTCTCATTTCTTCCATTCCGATATGCTCCATTTATATGAGCCCCATGGCCCTTGCCACTTCCAGGTTGCACTTTAACACATTTACACGCTCCTCGCCAAAGATCCCCAGGAACTTGTGTTCCGTATTGCCCTCCACGATCTCCTTCACCTTTTCTTCAGAAAGGCCTGAATTCCGGGCCACTGCTGCGATCTGGATCCTGGCAGCCTCGGGACTGATATGAGGATCCAGGCCAGAGCCGGAAGCCGTCAGAAGGTCTGATGGGATCTCCTCTTTCTTTACTCCTGGATGGGACTCAAGAAAAGCTTCCAGATCCTCCTTTACCCGGGCTTTCAGATCCGGATTGGAGTTTCCATAATTAAAGCTACCAGAGGAAACTCCTCCGTACTCACCATTTTCCTTCTGCTCTTCCGTATACGTGTTATAATTTATAGAAGAGACTCGTCCGCGGAAATAATAATCCTCGGTAAATGCCTGCCCTAAAAGTTCAGAACCCACGGCCTCCTCGGCACTGGAAACCGGATCTCCATTCTTATTGATAAGGCTTCCGTTTGCCTTTTCCTTCATCGTTAGCTGGCTGACCCCTGTAAGAGCCATGGGATACAGAAAGGAGCAGAGCCCCATCATAACTGCACAAAAAATCACTGCTGTTTTTAACATTTTTCCAAAGGTTCTCATGAGCTTTCCTCCTACATACCGATCATCGCCAGCATGGGCGCAACCACAAGGTCAATGAGTTTAATACCGATGAACGGAACGATCACACCGCCCACTCCGTAGATCCCCATATTCCGAAGAAGCAGCTTTTCTGCCTTCATAGGCTTATACCTGACTCCCCGCATGGCAATAGGGATCAGCGCCGGTATGATAATGGCATTGAAGATCAATGCCGAAAGAATGGCACTGGCCGGGGTCTCCAGATCCATGATATTTAAAACCTTCATCTGGGGCAGGATCATGGTGAACATAGCCGGTATAATGGCAAAGTATTTGGCAATATCATTGGCGATGCTGAAGGTCGTCAGGGAACCCCTGGTGATCAAAAGCTGTTTTCCGATCTCCACCACTTCCAGGATCTTCGTGGGATCCGAGTCCAGGTCCACCATATTGGCTGCCTCCTTGGCCGCCTGGGTGCCAGAATTCATGGCCAGTCCCACATCTGCCTGGGCCAAAGCCGGAGCATCATTGGTGCCGTCTCCGGTCATGGCCACCAGCTTTCCCTCTGCCTGCTCCTTTTTGATCGCTGCAATTTTATCCTCCGGCTTACACTCAGCAATAAAGCCGTCTACACCTGCCTCTCTGGCAATGGTTGCCGCTGTCAGAGGATTATCTCCAGTACACATAACGGTCTTTATCCCAATCTCACGAAGTCTTGCGAATCGTTCCGCCAGACCCGGCTTTACAGTATCTTTTAGATAGATCACTCCAAGGATCCGCTTTCCCACAGCAACTGCCAGAGGCGTTCCTCCCAGATTGGATACCCGGTTCACGATCTCCTCCAGATCTTCCGGAATCGTGCCCCCCATTTCCTTTACCATGGCCTGGACTGCAGAGGAGGCTCCCTTCCGTACGATCGTACCGTCCGCCATGTTCACGCCGCTCATTTTACTTTGGGCCGTAAATTCCACAAATGTCATCCCGGCTGGAACTTCTGCACCCAAAATGCATCCCTGTTTCCTCCCCAATTCCACCGTGGATTTACCCTCCGGCGTCGGATCCAGCAGAGAACTCATGACGCTGAACTGGATCAATTCTTCCCTGGAAGCCCCCTTTACTGGATAAAACTCGGCAGCCAGCCGGTTTCCAAAAGTAATCGTCCCGGTCTTATCAAGAATCATCGTATCTACGTCCCCGCAGGCCTCAACAGCCTTTCCAGACATGGCAATAACATTGAACCTGGTCACACGGTCCATCCCCGCAATACCAATGGCTGAAAGAAGACCGCCAATGGTTGTGGGAATCAGGCATACCATCAAGGCAATGGCCCAGGAAACCGGGATATCCACCCCCAGATAAGAGGCAAAGGGATACAGCGTCACCACCACGATCAAAAAGATCAGTGTCAAAACGATCAACAGCGTATTCAAAGCGATCTCGTTGGGTGTTTTCTGTCTGGAAGCCCCCTCCACCAGGGAGATCATCTTATCCAGAAAGGACTGGCCCGGCTCTGCCTGGATCCGGATCTTCAGCCAGTCAGAAACCACTGTGGTCCCTCCTGTCACAGATGAAAAATCCCCTCCGGCCTCCCGGGTGACCGGGGCTGATTCACCAGTGATCGCAGATTCGTCCACAGAGGCGATTCCTTCCATGATCTCACCGTCATTGGGGATCACTTCTCCGGTCCTTACCAGCACCAGATCGCCCTTTTTTAGTTCCGAGGCGCTGACTATCTTTTCGCTGCCATCTGAAAGGAGGAGTCTGGCCTTTGTATCCTGTTTTGTTTTTTTCAAGGAAGCCGCCTGGGCTTTTCCCCGTCCCTCTGCCACTGACTCGGCAAAATTAGCAAACAGGACTGTGATGAACAAAATTCCGGTGACAATTCCGTTATAAAGCTGATATTCGGTTTTTCCTCCAAACAAGGTCGGGAAAACGGTCAGAAGAAGGGTCACAAGGCATCCAGCCTCCACCACGAACATCACCGGATTCTTTATCATATATCTGGGATCCAGTTTCTGGAAGGCCCCCTCCAGGGAGGACTTCAGAATATCCCGTGTGACAAATTTTGTACTGTTTTTCTTTGACATGCTGTTCTCTCCTCGTCATTTTATTCCCTTCCGGCTCTGGCCGGAAATTCATAAACGCCGCCTGCCTTACAGCCATAAGGACAAATGCTCCGCAATGGGACCCAGAGCCAGGGCTGGGAAGAAGGTCAGCGCGGCAAATATATATACGATAAATATAAGAACGACCATAAAGGTGACCGTATCCGTGCGAAGGGTGCCTGCGGACTCATTGATCCTCCGCTTTCCAAGAAGGGAGCCTGCGATCGCCAGCTGTGCGATGATCGCCAGATACCGGCCGAAAAACATGGCAAGACCTGTGGTCATGTTCCAGAACAGGCTGTTATCTGCCAGTCCCTCAAAGCCAGAGCCATTGTTGGCTGCCGAAGATGAATACTCATAGAGCACCTGGCTTAAACCGTGGAAGCCCGGGTTCGTGATCCCGTCCAGTCCTGCCTGCATAGATACAGCAAGTGCAGAAAAGCCCAGGATCAGAAGCGGATGTATCAGAAGCACCATGGCCACAAGCTTCATTTCCTTCCCCTCGATCTTCTTGTTTAAATATTCCGGAGTCCGTCCGACCATAAGGCCACAGATGAAAACAGCCAGGATCACATACATGACCATATTCATCAATCCCACGCCCTTACCGCCGAATACGCAGTTCAGCATCATGTGGAGCATGGGCACCATACCGCCCAATGGCGTCAGGGTATCATGCATATTGTTGACCGTACCGGTAGTAAAGGAGGTCGTGACCGTCGTAAACAGGGACGACTGGGGAATCCCGAACCGAACTTCCTTTCCCTCCATGCTGCCAGCCGACTGATCGATGCCCATCTGGGCGATCACCGGGTTTCCTGCCTTTTCTGAAAAAAAGCAAATAGAAAGTCCCACCAGAAAAATCACGGTCATCGCGCCGAATACAGCCGCTCCCTGGCCTCCTATCATGGCCCTGCACTTTTTTCTGTCTGTGGCCGATCCAGCCAGCTGCTCTTCCCTTTCCCTCCTGACAGTTTCCCTGCCCGCAGCCTGTTTCCTGTCGTGAAGCATCAGTCCAAAGGTCACGACACACGCGCCAGGAAGAAGCATCATAGAAAGCATTTCTGCCATATTGGAGAGAACCGTGGGATTCTCAAAAGGCGTAGCAGAGTTGGCTCCAAAAAAGCCGCCTCCGTTGGTGCCCAGGTGCTTGATGGACTCCAGGGCAGCCACCGGGCCCAGGGCAATATCCTGATATGAACCCTCCACAGTTTTCACCGTAAGATTTCCGATCATTGTCTGCGGCGTTCCCTGGCTTACCAGGAACAGTCCCACCAAAAAAGCCGCTGGAACCAGCACCCGGGTGGTGATCCGCACCATATCTGTATAAAAATTCCCAAGCTGTCTCCCAGCCAGCCCCCGGCAAAACGCCATGCAGGCTGCATAGCCACTGGCTGCCGAGGTAAACATCATAAAGATAATGACCCCCATCTGGGATCCATAAGACAGACCGCTCTCACCAGAATAATGCTGGAGGTTTGTATTGGTCATAAAGCTTATGATCGTATTGAAGCTCAGGCTCTCCTCCATAGCTCCAATGCCATTGGGGTTAAAAAATAATATTCCCTGGAGCCGCAGGACCGCATATCCGATCAGTACCATGACCGCATTGGCCATTAAAAGGGAGAGACCGTATTTTTTCCACCCCATATCCTCTCCCTTCAGACCGCAAAGCTTATAGATCAAACGGTCCACCGGATCAAAGACCGGGTCTGCGAATGTTTTCTGCCCAACGGCGATATGGTATAAATAGTGTCCCATGGGAATCACCAGAACCATAAATGCCGTCAGCGTCAGCATAATCTGCAACATATTTCTTTCCTCCTGCCTTTTTCACTTCTGCGCCCATCAGGACCTCTGTGACCGCAGCCTTTTATAGTTTTTCCGGATTAATCAGTGCATACACCAGGTAAACTCCCAGCGCTGCGACCAGCACGCCCAATCCTGCCATATCCACGCCTCCTCCCGTTCTTTTCTGTCATATTCTCTTCCGTCCCACATCGGGACCTCTGCGCCAATTCTCCCTACCGGTCCACCTGGCCTTCGCAGAAATCTGCAAACAGCTTTACCAGCCCGAAACAACATATAAGTGCCGCAAGCATTACAGCATCCATCATAGCTCATTCCTCCTTTGCATGAAGCATTCTATCACCATTGGCCTTAAAACAGGATTAACAGTCATCCTCCGGTATTAAAGTTTTATTAATACCAGCCAAATACCATGGCAAAGGGCAGCGTCAGGACCAGTGTACTCGCCGATACGGTCATAAGGATAAACAATGGTATCCCAACAAACATGGTCCAGAAGGCCATGACCGGATGATGCGATGCAAAATACTCCGCCCTGCGGTCGAAGCGCTCTTCCGCCTCCCGGAAGGCTCTTAAAATCGCTGTCATAACGATCCCTCCTTACGGCTATAACCATACCACAGGGGATTTTAAAATGGGGTGAAGATTCCAGATGTGTCATTAAAAATGAATGAAGAAACGGTTTTTATGAAAACGGCGCAAAAAAAGGCCGCCTCCGGCATATCACCGTTTTACCCCACAGCCATTTTCCCGTCATAAAATATCATGGCTCCTTCAGACTGTGTCCAACCTGTGTTTCAGTAAGAACGACCAGAAGGGCGTCCTCCGTCAGTTTCCCATAGCTGGTCCCCTGGCTGTCTGTTCTGGAAAAATATCCCGTATCGCTTTGCAGCTGGTAAACCATCTCTCCTATTTTTATCTGGACATCAAAGCTTTCTCCTTCACCAGGGGCTTCCATTGCCTCTTCCCTCAGCGCCGTCTCAAAAAAATAAAGGGCATACCCACAGGCCAGCTTGTTCATTTTTGTTTCATATCCAGACTCTGGAACAGAAGCAGTTCCCGAATACAGCGGATCCTCTGTATTTGTCCTTACCTCAGCCGCCAGTTTCCCCAGCCTGGGAAAATCGAATGCTCCCGCAGGCCCCTTGATCTCAGATATGGGACGTCTGTCCGGGCCAGCAATCGTGATATACTGATAATTTCCAGTCATGTCCTGATAAATGGAAAGGGAAACCTCCATTTCATCGGTCTGGATTTTATACTTTTCCACGATTCCCCCCGCCTCCCTGGGGCCGGCGCTCTCAAATCCACTGAGGTCCGCCGCATACAGTTCGTCCAGGATCCGCTCTCTTTCCTCCTGGCTGGTCATGACCGTGATATCATCCAGCCCCCGGCGGTCCACCACCAGCATAAGATCCCGGACAGAATCCCTCTCGCATAAAAGCTCCCCAAGATCCTGGACCAGAACAGAAGTGGATTCTTCAGTCTGCTCCACAGGCAGCTCTTCTGACATGCTCTCTGTCACCACTGCGTTCTTATCCGGAATATCCGTTTCATTTCCTGTATCCGTCATATCGCCTTTACAGCCCGACAAAAGGAAAGAAAACAGGATCAGTAAAACCAGCCGTTGGATCCATGTAAGCTTCATTTCTTTCCCCCCCTTTACTGTCCTTCCTCTACAGCAACTGGAAGTGCTTTTACGTTTAAAGAACTCCTTGTTTTTGTTTCATCCATACGAATGAGAGCGTTTTCTACAACCAAAAAGGATTTTTCAAGTTTAGATACAATATCCTCTTCCTTATCTCCCTCAATATAGTATAAAAATTCTCCCTTTGTAAAAATATCCTCTTCATCAAAATAAAGAACTGTTAGTCCTCCCAACTCCATGCCTTCTGTATGGATTCTCGCAAGACGCGGAAGTTCTTCTGCATCAGAAGTTATATTGATTCTTACTAAAAAAAGAGTTTCCGAGGCCTCTTCAACACTAATTGAATCAATTAAAAACCAATCTAATCCTGCTGTTTTAAAATCTGTTGCCTCTATACTCCTCTGCACAATCTGACCTTCCATCAACGGCACTTTTACAGGTACTGTTTCAACCGCCTTATACAGCACTGGTGGCCGAATATAAATTGTATCTATCTTACTTGAATCTTCGATATTAAACTGATAAATATAATTTTCGTCTACTACCCGACAATTTGTTATCTTTAATGGAGTTTCAAAATTTGGATCCGTCGATACGACTATGTCTTGTCCTATCTGAAAAGCTTCACCGCTACTATCGTAACTAGCCGTAACCGTCAGAATATCATTCTTTAGTTGTGCATTATGGTAGGTTACATTAACATTATGATTGTCCCCATGAGACAATTGTACCATAGAATCGTCTGTAAAGGCACAAAGAAACAGAGTACTTATACTTAAAACAATTATTGCTATCAGTCTTTGAATCTTCATAAATTCTCTTATATCATCCAATCCTATCAAACTACGATTGGACATCTCCTTTCCCCCAGACTTTTCTGGGTAATTTATTATATTATTCAATTTGTTCTTGGTTTATGTATATATATTTACACCTTTAACCATTTAAATCTAACCATATCTTTTCATACATTACTGTAACATCTTTTATTTTCTAACATGAATATTTAAAGTCTATTTTACATCTGCATTAATCTTTTACATGCTAACTATGAAATTTGTCTACCCTATGATCTACAAACCAATAACTGAGCCATCCACCCATAAGGCCATAGTTGTAACCAGAAGCCATGTCTGTAGACGCAAACTTGTCAGAACTATTTTTATCATAAACATGGCTTTTTCCTGCTGAATTACAAAGGCTATGCCAATCTGCTTCTATATAAGCACTCTCTCCTCCGGAGATCGGATCACCCAAAGGCCATTCTGTTGCCATTTGATTTGTATCTGTTCCATTCCGAGCAAGAAATCGAGCAAGGTCCACATCATATACGCCTTCATTTTCAACCCACTGTTTCATACTTGCAACATCAAGTACCTCTCCATTATTAGCACTGTATGTAACGTACCCGCCTACAGTAAAATTTTGGCTTCCATTTGCAATATTCACCCTATCTTTACCAATATAGACCGTTGTATCAGCCAAAGATATAATCGGAAAAGAGAAGATACAGGCTGTAAAAAAACATGCACTAAAAAACATTTTTATATTATTGAAGCTGTTCCCACTCATTAAATAACTCCCTTCTGTATTTAGTTTACGATAATACATTAACACGTTTCTTATGAAGGATTTCCGTATTTTTTGCTTTCCACTATCAAAAACAAGTTTTTATTATTCTATAGAGCAAAATTCATTCATAAATATCCCCTCCTCCTGTATTCCTAAATAACTTAAACCGTTTATATTATCTGTGAATTTATATAACGTTTTTTATTTGAAACTTTCGTTGTTTTCGCATTGCATACAGATATTCTACTATATTATATATTATTTTTTGATTATTATCAATATGATATCGATTTTTGTTATATATAATATATTTTCATTGTTATATTTTTATAATATTTAAAATACAATATATTTTATGTTTTTTTATAAAAACTCCGTTTTTTATTAATGCGTATTTATCTTAATTATATGATATTTTATCAATAAGTTAAGAACTTAATGACCGGCTCCAATATGTCATTTCAAATGGCTAAGTACAAATTTTCTTCTTTCAGCTATTGTTATAAAAAGGCCGCCCCCGGCATAACACCGGAGACGGCCCATGGCTTGCATCCTGTCTTATTTATCAAGTTCTAAATTTCACGATTTTCAGCCTGTTCCACCGGGAGTAGCCGCTTCATCCTAACTTTATATTCTGCAGTCCCCTCCTGGATCTGCCGTTCATGTGTTAACGAAAAGCCATGACGCTGATAAAAGCGGATCGCACGGACATTTTTTTCCAATACAAACAGGTTCTGAACCCCAAACATGCGGACCGCAAATTCCACAAGCGCTCCCCCTATGCCTTCTCCTTGAAAAAAAGAATCCACATAGAGCTCTGCAAGTTCTCCGCCTTCTATATGAACCATTCCTTTGACGATCCCGTCGTCATACACCCAGATATTTTCCAATCTTTCTGGATTGCTCATATAGTCCAGCACCAGCGGGTAAACCTGCATCTCGCCAAATGAGACTTTGTCATCATGAAAAATATCTCTATAATTCATTCTCTTTGTAAAGATCAGTATTTCTGCTATCCTTGAAGCATCCTGTACGGTTGCTTTTCTGATGTGGTCCATCACTTCGCCTTTCTTCCCCCCTTAATGGCAGACGCGCCCCTCGCCGTGGCCGCAGCCCATATAATGGGTATAGTAGGCTGCCAGATCATCTCCGTAGGCCGCCGCCAGGTCTGCATTCTGTTCTTTATATACTGCCACATTGAAATCCGCGCAGCCGGGCCGGCCTTCCTTCATGCCGCAGGTGAGGAAGTGCTCCTGGAGCTGGTCCGTATCGTATCCAAAGGCCTCGTAAAGGTCCGGATTGTGATCCGCGTAGTAGATGGGATCAAAGACCATGGACAGATTCTCTGGTACCTCCGCTGCTGTCTCCTCTGGGGAAACCGCTGGAGCAGCCTCCTCCACATAGGATGCATAGGGGCATACGCCGTTTTCGTGCAGATGGGCCGGATGGCCGCCGCAGTGATAGTGGTAACTGCCCAGTCCGCTCTTATTTTTATTGTCCCGGTGGCCGCCGTACCGGTCTGTGCGGCCGCTGTGGGCCTCGGCCACAAGAACGCCGGAATCTCCCGGAACTGCCTGGGGAACCCAGGCGCAGACCATCAGGGCCGCTAAAAATGCTGCTGTTTTTCTCTTTTTCATCTCTGCTCCTCCTTCGTATATGTAAAACGATCTTTTCTCCTTTATAATAGCTCTTCTGCCTGTAAATATCAAGGCTTTATGCCCCCGCGCAGGCTCCGGTACAAAAAACCGCCTCCCGGACGGCCCCCAGGGGCCTCCGCAGAGACGGCTTTTTCTCTTATTCCTCTGCCACCTTACATACGGTGGCCTCCCCGTAGGCGGAGATCGCTTTATAATATCCGCACAGGGAATGATTCAGTTCCTCATCATAGGTATCCACCAGAAGCGGTCTCCCGGAAAGGGAAGCCAGCTTTGTTTTTGTGGCCAGAATGATGATATTTTCTTTTCCCACTTCCCGGATCACATCCGGCGTCAGCTGCTGGTTTCCGCGGCCAAAGAGGTATCCCTGGCCGCCGGTGATGGTTACGATCATCTTTGCCCTCTTCCCCTTTATATAGGAAAGAAGCTCTTTACCGCCGAGATCGTTGGCCACCAGCTCCTTATTCCGGATCAGATCCACGCCGATCAGCGTGTTCTTAAGCCCCAGAACCTCCATGATCCCCCGGGTAGTGGTTCCGGCCCCAATGATATAATAGGTATCCGGTTCCATCTGCCTAATGGCTTCATAAGCAATGGATTCCATGGCCGCCGCATCCGATAAGGGGGACGGGGCCTTTTTGTTCTGGGTCAGGGTCCGTTCCTTGGGAACCCTCAAATACCCGTACAGGCGGGTGTTGATATGTTCCTTCCGGTACTGCTCCTCGTCAATGTCCAGGACTTCCTCCTCCTGGGTCATGGAGAGCTTTCCCGACAGCCATAAAAGCGCCAGACGGCCTGCCGCCCTGGGATTTTTCGCATAGACCGGAGAATGGATCTTCACTCCGGCAGGGATCCCCACACAGGGGGAAGCCAGCTCCACGGCCTGGTACACATCCCGGGCAGTACCGTCGCCTCCGGCAAAGAGGATCAGATCCACCTGCTCCGAAAGAAACCATTCTGCCAGCTTCCTGGTGTCCTCTGCCGATGTGGCGGAAAGTGACTCCGGCAACGCTCCCGCATCCATTGAAGCGCTGTCAGACTCCATTCCGGCCCCAGCGGCAGCCGTACCTGGCCGCAGCACCGTCTGAAATCCCATTTCTTCTGCTGTATCTCCGCCCATGGCTCCCGGGCATGTGTATACAAGGATCTCCTCCTTCACCGGCAGGAGCTCCGAAAGGGCAGCCTTCGCCCGATCACCGGCCCTTGGAACAGCACCGCGGCGAAAAGCTTCCGCCGCGGTGTTGTCAGTACCTTTCAATCCGACACTTCCGCCCATTCCGGCGATCGGATTTATGATCAGTCCTAATTTTTTCATTATTCGCACTTCTTTAAGTAAGTCTTCCAGCTCAGAACCCACTTTGCCGGATCGTCCATCTCAGACTCGTCAACCTGGTGGGTAACGCTTCTGTGCGGAGCGGTCTTAATGGTCTCGGGATCCTCATGAGCCTCTTTGAATACATACTTTAAGGTCTCGATGTACTCGTCGATATCCTTCTTGGACGGAGTCTCTGTGGGCTCTAAGGTCATGGGCTCAGGCAGATAGAACGGATGGTGGGAGGTCCAGTAATGCATACCGAAGTCCATCATTCTTCTCTGGATATCAAGAGTGCCGATGCCGGTCTCCTTCTCCAGGTTCTCTAAGGAGTAACGGGCCTGCTCGATCCTCTGGTTGTGTCCGTCCTCGTAGTAAGCGGAAACCTCCGGAAGCTCCATTAACTTCTTAAATAAGTAGTTGTTGTTGAGAACTGCGGTCTTAGCAACCTGATACAGTCCGTTGGGGCCTAAGGAACGGATCCAGCAGTATGCCTTTAATACGACCTCGGCAACGCCGTACCACTCTCTTACCTTACCAACTGCACATGCGTTGCTGGCTGTCTCATAATCGAAGAAGTATTTCTGGCCGTCAAAGCCCACAAGCGGAGACGGAAGATACTTCACCAGATCCTTCTGTACGCCGGTAGCGCCGCAGGCCGGGCCGCCGCAGCCGTGAGGTGTGGAGAAGGTCTTGTGCAGGTTGAAGAAGCACATATCAAAGCCTGCGTCTCTGGCTCTTGTAACGCCCAGAAGACCGTTGGCGTTTGCCTGGTCATATGCGCAGAGACCGCCGATGGAGTGGATGTAATCCACGAATTCTTTTACATGGCTGTTGTAAACACCGGTATCCTCCGGGTTTGCAACGATGTATCCAGCTGTCTTCGGACCAGCAACTGCCTTTAACTGCTCAAGATCCGGCACACCGGTCTTGGGATCCGGCTGTAAGAAGATGATCTTAAAGCCTGCAACGTGAGGAGCTGCTGCATCGGACGGATGGGAGTAAATGGTCGTGATGATCTCGTCACGGTCCTCGCCTTTATCCTTGAAGTAAGCGCGGATCAGGGAAGCCATGGTCATGATACCCTGGGAGCCGCCGCTGGGCTGGAAGGAGAAACGGTCCATACCGGAGATCTCACACATATATTTATCTGTTTCATGGAAGATCTGGAGCATACCCTGTACAGTGCTCTCATCCTGGAGCGGATGGTACTCACGGATCAGGTTTGCCAGCTGATCGTTTACCTTGGGGCTGTACTTAACGGTACATGTACCCTGGCCGATCTCGATATTTACATCGGCGCCCAGTGTCTGCTGTGCCAGTCTGGAATAGTGGCGTAAAACAGCAGCCTGAGACATTTCCGGAAGATTTAATTTTGTATTTCTTGCCATTCCTGCGGGGATCGCAGCCTCGCCTTCCACCTCTTCTGCAACGGCCTTCTCCGGCTGTCCTACAAGGATACCGCGCTCGCCGGGAGTGCTCAGTTCATAAATGATCGGCTCGTCCCATTTTGCCTGGTGGAAGCCTGTTCTTACTTTAGAAGATCTGTCTATTCTTTTCACAATATCATTCCTTTCTGCAGCTTACTGGAGCACTTCTTTGAGGGCTGCCGCTAAAGTATCAATATCTTCCTTGGTGTGGATCTCAGTTACACAGTAAAGTGCAGACTGGCCCAGGTTTGCAAACTCTGCGGAAAGGTCTTTTCCACCGAAGATGCCCTTTTCAAGTAATGCCTTGTTGATGTCTGCAACGGTCTTTCCTGTGCCGTTGAAGTCAACAACGAACTCTTTGAAGAATGCGGAACCGAATGCATTGGCTTTCACGCCCGGAACCTCATTTAATTTCTTAACTGCGTACTGGGCGTTGGCCATGATCTTCCTGCCAACCTCAGCCATTCCCTGCGGTCCCATGGTAGCCAGGTATACGCCTGCTGTGATGCCCCAGAGAGCGGACTGGGTTCCTACATACTCCTTACCATGCTCTCTGTGATGACCGAAGGAAGTTCTGTCGTAAGCTACGTCACCGAAGCCGTACTCACCCGGCTTGGATGTGGGAGCAAGACCAAACAGACGGGACGGGAACTCCATTACGAATTTCTCTTCGTCTCTGGTCGCCATGAAGCCGGACTGGCCTCCGCCGTAATACATGTGGATTCCGAGGGGCTGTAAATCTCCGCACACGATGTCAGCACCATAGGAGGGTGGTGTTGCCAGTACGCCAAGAGAGATCGGATCCACGCCAACCAGGCTCAGTCCTCCTGCTTCATGTACCATATCAGATATTTTCTGGCCATTGGGCTCGATTACGCCCAGATAGCCCGGGTTCTCAAAGTATACGCCGATGGTATCTTCATTGATCTTGGACTTTAAGTCCTCCAGATCTAAGTGGCCCATGCAGTCGCATTTTACACTTACCATCTTTAAGCAGCATTCTGCGTAGTTTTCAATTACTTTCTTTTTCTCTGCGTCCATGTACTCCGGTACAAGGAGAGTGCTGCGGCCAGTGATACGCTGTGCCATACGTGCAGTTGTAGCGGCAGCCTGTGCCCAGTCCATGGTCGGAACGTTTACAACGTCCATGTCAACCAGCTCAGCTACCATGCTCTCGTACTCGAATAATGCCTGGAAACGGCCCTCGTCGTTGTAGGGCTCTCCGCCGTAAGCGGTCAGGAACTCGCCCTTTCCGTTGATCTCGTCACAGATCGCCGGAACATAGTGCTGCCAGCAGCCTGCGCCCAGGAAGTTTAAGTTCTTTTTGCAGTCTGTATCCTTGGAAAGGAGCCGCTCTACGTGTCTTCTTAATTCATACTCAGAACCAAATGCCTCCGGCAGGTTCATCTCTTCTTTTAATTTTAACAGCTCCGGAACGTTTTTGTGGAGCTCTTCTAAAGAACCCATTCCGATTTCCTTCAGCATTTCTGCCTGGACGTCCGGTACAGAGTTCGGTATGTAAGGATGGCTTTCAAATCCTCTCATGAGTCACTTTCCTCCTAAAAATGGTGAAATTAATTGTTTGAATCCGGGAACCGGAGCACCGGCTCCCGGCTGATATCCGTTTTAAACGATTAAGCGATTCCGCCGCCGTCTACAACTAAGGCTGCGCCTGTTACCCAGCTTGCCAGGTCGCTGCACAGGAACAGAACGCCGTTGGCGATATCTTCCGGCATACCGATTCTTGCAAGCGGTCTGCTGGTTCCGCAGTCTTTCAGGTAATCATCCATCTTAGCGTCGCCCTTTTCAACCATACCGGTCTGTCTTCCTTCATCACGAAGCATTGCAGTATCGGTATCGCCCGGGTTGATGCTGTTTACACGGATGTTCATTGGGCCGTAGTCGATGGCCATGGCTCTTGTTACGTTTACGATACCGCCCTTAACTGCACAGTATGCAGCTGCCAGGTCGCCGCCCTTTAAGCCCCAGCCGGAGCCAGTGTTTACGATGCTTCCGCCGCCGTTGGCTTCCATTACCGGAATCACATATTTGGAGAAGAGGAATAAGCCCTTCAGACCTACATCCAGGACGAAATCCCATTCCTTCTCAGAAAGGTCCGCGATCTTCTTCCTTACAGTAACGCCTGCGTTGTTATGTAAGATATCGATCTTTCCGAATTTTGCAACGATGGCATCCACCGTAGCCTTCACCTGCTCCTCATTGGTAACGTCGCACTGGAAGAAGGCTGCGTCACGGCCTGCGTCTCTTAACTCCTGCGCCTTCTCCTCACCCTTGGGGCTGATATCTACCATAGCGATCTTTGCGCCGTAAGCGGATAATAATTCGCATACGCCAAGACCGATTCCGGAGCTGCCTCCGGTGATGACTGCAACTTTTCCTGTGAGGTTTAAGGGATCTTTCTTAACTAACATACATTTTCCTCCTAAATTGATATTTGGATGTTACAATAAGTTTCCATTTCATTTATCCGTCCGGCACCAGGACCAGACCGATGACTTCCGACTGTACTGACCTTTTTGTACTGCCCTTTTATAAAAGCAATTCCCATGCCAACTTTTCAAATCTCCGTCCTGTTTTATTTGTTTTCTCAATAGTCCCCTGCATTTACAGGGATTTTTTCTATCTGGTCTATTTGTCAATCTGTCTCTGCCTGTCATTGACACAAAGAAAATTGTCATCCTCCCCCGTCTCTCCGATGTCACCTGTCACTATTATGTCATTTGATGTCAACTTGTGCCATTTTTGCCATTTGTATTTGTTTTTTCCCTGGTTCCATGGTATAATTTATAAAGATTTTCGACGAACTCTCTCCACTGACCTTTGGGAAAGGAGACTGTCTTATGACAAACCTGGAAGTGATCCGCCCGTTCATTGAACGTTTTATCACCGCCGTCAGCAATTCCCTGCGGCTGGAAATGGCAATTTTTGACGGCAGCTGCCAGTTGTTCTACTGTACGCCTACCTACTCGAAGAAAAAAGGACGCTCCGTCCATACTCCCTCCCTCCAGGAGGTGATCGAAAACGGAAGCATCTTAATCAATACTCCCGGAGAAATGGCCTCCTGCATCGGCTGCCGGTTCCGGGACCACTGCCCCTCCACCATTGAGATCCTGTGCTGCATCCACGCAGGAACCGAGGTGGCAGGCGTTCTGGCCTTCACCTCCTTTACTAAGGAAGGCCAAAAACGGATCACCGAAAATGATGCCGTTTACCTGAACGCCATCACAGAAATGGCAAATCTCTTCGGCAACCAGCTGGAGACTATGACAAACGGACAGAGTCCGGCCAATCTGGACGCCAGCATCCTGCCGGTTATGGAGCTCTGTGATCAGCCGCTGCTCTTAACTGACGCCCACAGTGTGATCCTTCAATATAACCAGCTGGCCGAGGATCTTTTAAAGGTCTGCGAACTGACCTCCGCATCCCTTTGGCAGATCTTCCCCAATTCCGTCGTAAAGCGGATCATGGAGGGCAACGACCTGTTTGAAAAGAGTGTGACCATCAGCGGCATGGCCACCAAGATCTCCACCAGAGCCGTAAAGATCAACGGCCAGGTCACCGGTTTCTATATCCGGATCTCCGACCAGCTCCGGGCGCTTTCCAAGGACACCAGCTATTTTGAGGGGATCATCGGCACCAGCCCGGCCATTTCCGAGGTCCAGAGGATGATCCGGCGGATCGCCGACAGTCCCACTCCGGTGCTGATCACCGGGGAGACCGGCACTGGAAAGGAGCTGATCGCCAGAGCCATCCACGAACAGAGCCGCCGGAGCAAATACCCCTTTGTGGCCATCAACTGCTCCAGCATCCCGGACAATCTGTTTGAGAGCGAGCTGTTTGGTTATGAAGAGGGATCCTTCACCGGAGCAAAAAAGGGAGGAAAGATCGGAAAGATCGAAATGGCCCAGGGCGGAACCCTGTTTTTGGATGAGATCGGGGAAATGCCGCTCTTTGCCCAGCCAAAGCTCCTCCGGATCCTTCAGGAATATGAGCTGGAACGGGTGGGCTCCAATAAAAAGATCCATCTGGATATCCGGGTCATTGCCGCCACCAACCGGGACCTGGGTGAAATGGTGGCAGAAAAGACCTTCCGCGGAGATCTGTATTACCGGATCAACGTGATCAATCTGAAGCTGCCGCCCCTGAGGACCAGGAAGGATGATATCATCCCTATTTCAGAAAACTATATTAAGAAGCTGAAGCTGAAGATGGACACTCCTTTATCCTCCATTTCTCCAGAGGCCCGGCAGCTGCTTTTAGATTACCAGTGGCCCGGGAATGTGCGCCAGCTTCAGAATGTGATCGAATACGCTGCCAACCTCTGTGAGACCGATGTGCTGATGCCAGGTGACCTTCCGGAGACCATGCATACCGAAAGACTTCCCTCTCTGCCGCCCGTCTCCCCCTTTCCTCCCTCCCAGGATTCCCGGGACCAGGAACTCCTGGAGCTCTTTGAAAAATACGGCTATACTCTGGAGGGGAAAAAACGGATCGCCGACGAGCTGCATATCAGCCTTCGGACCCTGTACCGGCGGATCAGCCATCTCAAAGAAGAATTGCCAAAAAATTGACTGGATTTCACACTCCAGCCATTTTTTTGGCATTAAACTGGCAAATAATATCTATTCTGTCACTTCTGTCAACCTCTGTCAGTCCCCTTCAAAAATCTCTCCGCTCTTTTTCCCCTCTTCCACAGACATTTGTTTTTCCTATAAAATGCGGCGTTTCTATCAATATTCTCTTTGTCTCCCTTGTTTTTTTGTACATTTTTTATAGTTTTTGTGCGCTTTCGGCACAGAAATTGCTTAAATACACAGTAACAAAGTTAAATGGCAGATGCATGGAGGAGCAGCCGGAGAATCTCCTCCTGCACAGCCGCTAAAAAGGAGGAATTTGTATGGAAGCTAACTATGGGATTTTGGCATTGATCCCCCCGGTTGTGGCAATCGGACTTTGCTTCGCAACCAAACAGGTACTGATCTCCATGTTTGCCGGACTCTTCGCCGGTGCTCTGGTCATCAGCAACTGGAACCCCTTTGCAGCAGCGTCCTATTCTCTGGATGCGCTGGCAACAAACATGGCGGACAACGTTGTTCTGCTCCTCTTCACGCTCTTCATGGGCGTTGGCATCGCCTTTATCTGGAGACTGGGCGGCAGCTACGCTCTGGCAGAAGCAGCCAAAAGACGCTTCAAAAAGAGACGCTCCGTATGTCTGGGAACCTGGGGCCTTGGTATGGTCTGCTCCGTAAATGACTGTCTGGTTGCAGCCGTTGACGGAAACGTGTTCCGTGACATCTGTAAGGATTACCGGATCTCTTCCGAGAAATTCTCCTATGTTCTTGACTCCACCGCAGCTCCGGCCGCAGCATTCTTCATTTCTGACTGGATCGCATACCAGATCAGTATGATCGGCCAGGGTCTTGACATGGCTGGGATCACCGGCATCACACCTGTAAGCGCCTACATCAACGGCCTTCCCTTCAATATGTACTCCATCTTCACCCTGATCTTCGTAGGCATGATGATGTACACAGGAAGAGACTACGGCCCCATGTTAAAGGCTGAGGTACGTGCCCTGACCACCGGTCAGTTCACCAGCCCCACTGCAAAACCGATGTTAGACGTTGGAAGCGAGCTTGGCGAAGCGAAAAAGACAAAACCCATGATCATGTGCTTCGTTCTTCCCATCGTAATTGCATTTGCCATCATCATCGCCGGTATCCTTTACACCGGTATCACCAATCCGGACCGTTCCGGCACAGGCATCATGGCCATTCTTGACGCCTGCGACGCCCAGAAGGCTCTGTACTGGGGCTCCTTTGGTATGGCAGTTACCGGTATCGTGCTGGCACTGGCTACCAGGATCATGACCTTTGAAGAGACCATGACCACCATCGTTGACGGCTTCAAGCTGATGTCCATGACCGGCGCGATCCTGGTTCTGGCATGGTCCCTGGGCTCTGTAACAAAGAGCATGGGCCTTGGTGATTTCGTAGCTACCTACGTAGGCGAGAGCATCCCCACCGGTCTCCTTCCGTTACTGGTGCTTGTCTGCTCCTGTCTGATTGCTTTCGCAACTGGTACCTCCTGGGGAACCATGGCTATCATGACTCCTCTTGCGATCCAGCTTGGATACGCCATCACCGGCGACATCACATTCTCCACCGGTATGACTGGTGCAGTTGTTTCCGGCGCTATCTTCGGCGATCACTGCTCACCTGTATCCGATACCACCGTTATGGCCTCCATCTTCTCTGGTGCTGACCATATCGAACACGTAGGAACCCAGGTTCCGTACGCTGTAACCGTGATCTCTGTGATCGCAGTCCTGTACGTGATCTTTGGCTTCACAAGGGTTTCACCGTTCGTGCTGATCCCGATCGGTATCGTTGCCCTGTACTTCTTACAGATCGTTCTTCATAAGTACTACATGAAGAAGTACAACATCGATCCCAATTACAGAAAGTTCATGACTGAAGACCATAAGAAATAAGACGGTCCTGTCTCATCTACATAAAAAAGAACAGCTGCACCGGTTAAGGTGTGGCTGTTCTTTTTTCTTTACCACTTATCGTTGTGATACAGATGTCTCGGGATACCGTCCACCATGATCGGCGGAACATCTCCCTGGATCAGCGGTTTTACATAGTTCAAAAATTCTTCCGTCACGTAATCCCCATCCTCATTGATCCATTTTCTGGGTACTACCTTTTCCACGTTGGAAACCTTGTGGACATTCCTCAGGCTGGTGGTACACTGATACGGATCGTCGGAAATCCTCTCCAGGATCACCATTTCTCCGGTATCTCCCTCATCGGCTGCCTTTACGGCCGCACCGCCTACCTGGTAGGCCTCGATGATATCGATCCTGGAAACCAGATGGGAAGCGGCTCGCTGAAGTGTGGAAAGCTCGATGCCCCTTGCCTTGCACCCCAGCTCGTTGGCGATCCGGCAGGCCAGGTAATTGGCAGTACCGCTTAACTGCTTGTGGCCAAAGGCGTCCACATAATCCACGCCGTCGGTCAGCTCGCACACATAGCGGCCGTCTGCCAGGCGGATCCCCTCAGAAACAGCAACCACAACGGACTGCTTTTTCTCCAGAAGTCCCTTTACCTTTTCCACAAACTTCTCCACATCAAAGGCAAGCTCCGGCAGATAAATGAGATCCGGCCCTTCACAATCCTCTCCCTTGGAAAGAGCGGCTGCACCTGTGAGCCATCCGGCATTCCGTCCCATGATCTCAATGACAGTTACAAGTCCCTTTCCATATTCCAGGGCATTGCTGTCGCGGATGATCTCCTTTGTGGAGGTTCCAATGTACTTGGCAGCACTTCCGTATCCCGGTGTGTGGTCGGTCAGCGCCAGATCATTGTCAATGGTCTTGGGAACGCCGATGAACTTTGTGGTGTAGCCCTTCACAATGGCGTAATCGGAAAGCTTTTTGATGGTGTCCATGGAGTCGTTGCCGCCGATGTAGATAAAGCACTCGATCTCCAGCTTGTCCAGGATCCCAAAGATCTTTTCAAAAATTTCCGGATTTTCATGGATTTCCGGTAATTTATACCGGCAGGAACCCAGGTACGCCGCCGGCGTTCTCTTTAAAAGCTCCTCATCCAGCTCATTGCGGATATGCTCGGACAGGTCGATATACTTTTCCTCCAGAAGGCCCTGGATCCCGTGACGCATTCCATATACCTTTTTCGCTCCCCGGTCAATGGCCGTTCTGTATACTCCCGCCAGACTGGAGTTGATGGCAGAAGTCGGTCCGCCGGATTGTCCGACGATTACATTTCCTTTCATAATTAAAATCCCCCTTACTATTTCTTTGCAGCTTTCCCTCTCTCACTCCATCGGGACCGGATCTGTTCCGGCCCGCTGGAAAGCTACTTGGATTCTACTATACGATATCCAGGGGCTTTTTTCAATCGTTATATTTCAATATACTTACTGATTTTGCCTCTCTTTTTCCCTGAACCAGTCATCCAGCCGGGAAAGGGCCTTCACCAGGACCTGCATCTCCTCCTCGCTCAGATCCCCGGTCACCCCGTCGATCATCTCCCGGTGGAACCTGGCATGGTGCTCAAAGGCCTTCCGTCCCCGGTCAGACAAGGAAATATAGACCACCCTCCGGTCCTCCTGGCCCCGTTCCCGGACCACATATCCCTTTTTCACCAGGCTGTTCATGGCGATGGTCAGAGTACCCACGGTCACCGACAGCTCTCTGGCGATGGAGGACATATTTTTAGGCGCACCGGTGCCGATGGCCTCGATCACATGCATGTCGTTATTGGTGATATCCTTGAATTCCGGCGTAATGATGGCCTTTTCCTCTATGTCCATAATGTCGCGGAACAGGCGCACCAGTACCTCGTTTAAGATTCCGTACTTATCCACTGTCAGGAGATCCTTTCTTTTTCGTCCGTTTACATACGCTTCCGTCTGAAGCGGGTTAGCTATGCACAGACATGATACCACATCCCCGGACGGGAAATCAAGGAAAGACGCCGGAATCCCTCTATTTTTCCCTAGCAGGACTCCTTTGTATAATCGGCCAGCATGGCGCGTACCGACCGCTTCATCTCCTTGGAGAAGGCCGCCCCTGTTTTTCTCCGGTAAAAGGCCTGGGCGAAGTTTTCCGCAGAGCTGGTCGGAGTCTTTACGAACCCGGCAGCCCTTTCTGCAAACATTTCCTTCAGCTCTTCATCGGAAAGCTCTCTATATTTTTCCTCAAATACCACATATTTCTGGTCGAACCGTTTTCTGTGGACCCGCTTATGGCCTTCCTTATAATATCCCAGGCATACCAGGGAGATGGGCACCACATAGTCCGGCAGATCAAACAGCTCCTTATGGAACTCGTAATTTTCCAGAATATCCCCGATATAGCAGGATCCGATCCCCAGGGACTCAGCCATGAGCACCGCATTCTGTGCCGCGATCATGGTATCCTCAATGGAGAGCATCAGATCCGATTCATTGGGAGCTTCCCAGAAAAGCCCGGGCTCCCGCTCAGAAAACTCCTTGCAGCCCTCCAGCTGGTAATAATCAAACCATTTTTTCTGATCGGAAACAAACAGGAGAAGGACCGGCGCCTTGGCGATAAATGGCTGGTGATCACAGCTTTCGGATAATTTATCCTTGGTCTCCTGGCTTTTGATCACGATGACAGAATATAACTGCTGATTCCCGGCAGTGGGAGCCAGGGACGCCGCCTCCAGGATCTTCTCCAGATCCTGATCCTCGATCATCCGGTCGTCATATACCCTTAAGGACGTCCTGTTTTTAATGACTTCTGAAATGTTCATGGCATACTCCTTTTTTCTTTGATTATATCACGTTCCCTGGCTCTCTTCCAGATGGCAGGCGCAGAAGTAACATTTTCTCTATTTCCCCCTATGCAGCCCACACAAATGATGATATAATAAAAGGACAGCTTTAGAAAACAAATGGGGTAGAGCTATGGTAATGCAAAGGAAAACGGAATCAGCAGACGCAGCGGGCTTTGAAGAGCCCGCTTTCTTTTTTGCTTTGCCAATTTGAAGGGAGAAAGAATATGACAAATGAAAAAATGAAGAAACGGATCATGGAGCTGCTTCTGGTGCTGGCTGGAAACGTCCTCATGTCCATCGGCGTAGGCGCCTTTGTGATCCCGGAGGAGCTGATGAGCGGCGGGGCCACCGGTCTGGGACTGCTGGCCGCCCACTATTTCCACATTCCTGTGGCCGTGTTCCTGGGCGGCTACAATGCCATTATGTTCGTGGTGGGCGCACTCACCCTGGGAAAACATTTTGCGGTCACGACGCTGATCAGCAGCTTTCTGTTCCCGTTCCTTTTAAGCCAGATCCAGCTTGTGGTCACTGAGCCGCTCACTGCGGATCCCATGCTGGCCACAGTCTTAGGCGGCCTTCTGATCGGAGCGGGCATCGGCCTGGTGATCCGTGCCGGTTCCTCCACCGGAGGAAATGATGTTCCTGTACTCCTTCTTAAAAAGAAGCTGGGGATCCCCCTGTCTGTGTCCATGTACGGCTTTGATATCGTGATCCTCCTTTTCCAGATCCCTTATTCCCAGCTGGAAAAGGCTCTGTACAGCATCATCCTCATCATCCTGTATTCCATGATCGCCGATAAGGCCTCCACCATGGGAAAGAGCCGGATGCAGGTACGGATCATCAGCAAGGACTACCAGAAGATCACCGATGCCATCAAGACCCAGATCAACCGCGGCGTCACCCTGTATCACATCGCCGGAGGCTATACGGGAGAGGAATCCTGCGAGGTCATGACCATCCTGACCTCCAGGGAGTTAAACGAGCTCAGCGATCTGGTCACGGAGATCGATCCCAAGGCCTTTATGACCATTGCCCGTGTCAACGAGGCCAGAGGCCGCGGCTTCTCCATTGGAAAAATGGAGCCGTAAGACCTTACCCGCCCGGTATGCGGGAAAAAGGCAGGAAGAGACACTCCTTCTTGGAATGGACTCCTCCTGCCTTTTTCGTTTCTGTCTGGGTGTATCGCACACCAGGGCATAAAATGCGAAAAAAACGGATTTCCAATGTAATATCCGGGCGCATATGGTATGATTAAACCACCAGAAACCTTTTTATGCAGCTATGGATCGGAGGGATACGTTTGAAGAAACTCTTTAAAAACCAGTGTACCGCTTCCCTGCTTACTGTCATCACCGGCTTCCTTGTCCTTGTGGCGGTTTCCGTCTGGGGCATGGGGATGTACTGTCTCACATCGGTCACCGCCGAGTATGCCGCATCAAGGTATCTGGCCGGTTATGGCGATTTTGCATCCACCATTGCCCAGCGCTGCTTTGAGTCCCGGTTGGGAAAGGCCGGTTCCTCCAAATATAAAAACCTGGAAAAAAGTCTTCTCTGGAAGGCTGTGGATACGGGAGGAGGAGCCGGTTCCTTCAACGGCGCCCGTTTCATAGTCGGTGAGGGAGGCGGCTTTCTTCCCCGCCCAGACAAGACTGAGGTATATTCTGCATCGGCAGTTTTTGATGCCGAAGGCAGCCTTCTGGAATGCAGCTGGACGGATTTCTTCTATTTTGAATATCTGACCGAGGGGCAGTGGAAAAACCGCGAAGAACGGTCTGGAAATAATGCCAGGGCATTCTTTGACCGGGAAAAGCTGACCGAAGCGGGAAAGGAGCTGGTCAACGGCAGCGCGCCGTCTATGCATGCCGCTACCATGCGTTTTACTGGCGCCTTTGACGGCGTTTCGTTCATACCGCAGAAGATCGAATCCATCGACCGAGATGAATTTCAGGATGTCTTACATTCCAGAGGAGCCGGATCGTATACTGTTTCCGGCATTACGGAGGATCATGGTCTTCAATGGCGGTCCATTTACGAGGATCCGGACGCCGCGGCCTCTGCCAGTGAAACCGTCACCCTCTATTCCGACTGGTTTGACGTCTGCTATGACCAGCCATCTCCTTCTTTTTCATATAAAGGAAAGGAGCATAGCGGCGTGTCTTCTCTGGCCGCCGGGCTGGGAGCCTCGTTGGTTTCGGGAATTGGAACAAAGGAACTGGTCTTTTATGACGGTTTAAATCTGCTGATCCCCAGCGTCAACTATTACCTAAGCGGCAATAACGAAGCTTACTATACCCCTTATTATCAGGAGACCGCCGATTCAGAAGAATCACCCCGGCTCCGTTTCTACACGGTCAGCATTGTATACTGTTCTCCATGGCGCACGGCAATGGGCGAGCTATGCCCTGTGTATCTGATCACATTTTTACTGGCCGCAGCTCTTGTCCTTTTTGTACGCTTCCTTATAAAGCGGTATCTGGATGAAGACAGGTCAGGCCAACAGGTTTAAAAGCAGATGCGAAAGGCAGGGGAAGATCTCCCCTGCCTTTTATCATCCGGCCATCTATTGGATCCAGACTCCGTCCATATCTGTCTGATAGCCGTCCGGCGTTCTGCCGTTTACAAGCAGCGAACCCATAGGGCCGTCTGCTGTTTCATGGAAGAAATACCATTTACCACCGATCTCATGCCAGCCTGTGAACATACGTCCCTGGCTTCCATCAGTACTGGGATCCAGATAATACCACCGGTCTCCGTCCTTCATCCAGCCAGTTGCCATATATCCCTCAGCATTAAAGTAATACCAGCTGGGAACGTGATTCCAGGTCATCTCGATCCACCGGGATGCGGGCCATGTTCCGTCCTCATACTTCAGCCACCAGCCCTTTTCATCCTGTACCCATGTACCAGCAGGCTTCTGGGTCTTCGTATCCTCCGGTCCTTTATTTCCCGCTGTTCCTGTATCCCAGCGGCCCGGTCCGTAGGAGCTGGTGGAACCTCCTCCGCTGCTTCCGCTGTCCGTATCCTCCGCATCCTCTACAAACACAAAGGTACTGAACTGCTCAGCGGCAAATGTGACTAAACCGTCCTCTTCAACATAATTGACCTCTTCCGCCTCTCCGGCATTCATGTGGTATAACTGGAAATCATCGGTCTTGATGCTGTCGGGCTTTGAGATCGTGATGAGTGCCGGAACGTCCAGCTTTTTCGTGCTGGCTCCATTTTTTAATACCTTTAGGTCAAACGCCACGGCTGTCTTTTCCTTTGTAAGCTCCTCGGGAAGCTTTTCATTGGAGGTTCCGGTCTTCAGACCGATCTTTCCTTCTTTCTCCATGGAAAGCCCCAGGCCGATCACAGAGCAGGTATCCTTATCCGCAAACCCCAGGGAATCGTCCACATCAATGTATGTATCCACCTTCTTTGAGCCATTATGCATCAGTTCCAGGGCCTGGATCTTTGTCTGGACCTCCGCAGATCCCACAAGGCTCTCTTTCACGCTGTCTGGTTCTTCCTCCGTCAGCGTTTTTAATCCAGCAACCAGAGCGTCCCCTTCCTGTTCGTCCTTGAACAGATCCTCGATCCTGGATTCCATGGACTGACTTTCCGGATATCTGCATACGATCCCAAAGTCCTCTGATTTAGTATTTCCGATACGCATATTTCCAAATACGGCTCCCATACAGTCGATGGGGATCCGGATCAGCTGGTCCTCCCAGTCGATCTCATACTTCGTCTCGATCTCGTACTTTAACTGGCTTCTCCCCACCTCATATTTGGGAACCATGACGCCTCTGTTCACACGATACGTATGGGATACGTCGTATGCATTTTTGAACATATCATAATCGGCTTCCTTCGTCGCGTTGCTGGGAGAAGCTTCCTTCACCTCGATCTTAAACGGGATCTCCACCACATCTCCTACAAAAGCCTCTTTCTGGGAATTATCGATCTCCACAGACGCAATCTCCGGAAACTCTACCTGGGAAGCGTCCACAAATCCATCTGTTCCGAAATCATATTCCGTTCCCTGGATGGTCTTCTTTCCAAAGACCTGCTCCCCGTTTTCATCGAAATAATACCATTTTCCATTCCTGGGGATCCAGCGGTCGATGGCTGCGGAGTAATCTCCCATTATATAATGCTTGTCAACGATCGTACCCTTCTTTTTTAATTTGATCTCATTATCCTTATCAAAATAGTACTTAAAGCCCTGGATCTCCTGTAATCCGCCCAGCTTATTTCCTTCCTCGTCCCAGTAGCACCAGGTTTCATAAGCAGACCCATCCTTCGCAGTCTCATAAAAATCCCATGTATCAAACCTTCTGGGTGTTTCCTTATCGCCTATTAAATCAAACAGATCCACCTTTCCGCCCGATGCATCCTCGCCGATCCGGTCTATCCTTCCATCATTATGCAGCATAAATGCCGCATTTCCTATGAGGACCTTCTCTCCAGCATGACCTGTTCTTAAATATCCATCTGGTCCCAGCCACCAGTAATGGCTGCCGCTTTTCTTTAGAGTGTTCCTCACCCGAGCACCTGAATCGTCCCGGTACTCCCACCTTCCGTCTTCAAGATACCAGTATCCCGCAAAAGCAGTCATACAGGTGGACATTGCCATCAGAAACGCCATTCCCAATGCCACAAGCCTTTTCTTCATACTTTCCTTCCTTTCTGTATTGCAAATTTTTTATTTAAGCCCAGTATAGCACAGTGGTTTTCATTTGAACAGTATAACTATTACAATTGAGTTCTATTTTCTTAATCAATAACAACTTAAAATAAGGAATAGAATTGGATGCAACAGGGGATTGATAACATGGATGTGATTAAAAGAATAACAGAATTAACCAGCGAACGTGGTTGGAGTACTTACAGGCTTGCCCAGAAGTCCGGGCTTTCTGCATCCACCATCGCCAATATCTACCGCCGGAACACGGTTCCATCACTTTCAACCCTGGAAGCCCTCTGTGACGCATTCGGGATCACCCTGAGCCAATTTTTCGCAAAGGATACCGATGCCGTACCCTTAACGCCGGAACAAAAAGAAATGTTTAATAAGTGGGCAAACCTGACCCCATCGCAAAAAGAAATCATCGAAAAAATCATTCGTGAATTTCATTGACCAGACACATCGATCCGCTTCCCTGCTCCACGGCAGGCTCTCTGCCTGTTTCAGACATAAAAAAAGTCCCAACCCCGCAGCCCTAAGTCTGCAAAATCGGAACCTTTCAGTGCGCCTTCGGGGGCTCGAACCCCGGACAAATAGATTAAGAGTCTACTGCTCTACCAACTGAGCTAAAGGCGCTTGGTATTTTGTTTTTCTGTGTCTCTGTGTTATCTCCTTGACACGTCCATTATTATATGACAAGGTTCCGAAAAAGTCAACACCTTTTTTTACTTTTTTTTTAAACTTTTTTACGTTTTCCCAAAACGCTTCCATCACCCCCCTCTCATATGGTAAAATAAGGGCCATAAAACAGGAAGGAGGACGGCTTATGCTGGAGGTTTCCGGAATCTGTAAGTCCTATGGAAAACACAGGATCCTAAACGGCGTCAGCTTTTCAGCCGGGCCCGGCCAGTGCGTGGGAATCGTCGGAACCAATGGCTGCGGAAAGACCACGCTTCTGTCGATCCTGGCGGGAGCCCTGCGGGCAGACAGCGGGAGCATCCGCATCAATGGGACCGAGATCCTGGGAAGGTCCGGGGCTGCCGCAGACCTTACGGCCTATGTTCCCCAGGAGAACCCGCTGATCGGAGAGCTGTCGGTAAAAGACAACCTGCTTTTATGGCACCGCGGAAGCCGGAAGGAGATGGAGAAGGATCTGACAGAGGGCTGCAGCTCTGTCCTGGGGATCGGCCCCATGCTGAAGAAGCGGGTGGATACCCTGTCCGGAGGCATGAAAAAGCGCCTCAGCATCGCCTGCGCCCTTTCAGGCCGCGCCCCTGTCCTCATTATGGACGAACCAGGAGCCGCCCTGGACCTGGAATGTAAACGGGATATACAGGCCTATCTGAAAGCCTACACGGCGGACGGAGGGACTGTGATCCTTACCTCCCATGAAATGGAGGAGCTGGCCCTGTGTACCAGTATGTACGTCTTAAAGGACGGAGTTCTGACTAAGACCAGAAACAGTCTCTCAGCCGAAGAGCTGATCCGACAGTTTCAATAAACAGAAATGGAGGAACTATATGATTTGTTTTAAATGTGGAGCAGAAATTCCCGAAGGAAGTACCATTTGTCCCGTATGCCATGCAGATCTGACCCTGGAGTTTGCCCAGACGGATCCCCAGGAGACCGGATCCGCCTCCGGCGGCGGCAGCCCTGCCCCTGGAACAGCCCCGTCCTCCGGTTCTCTCCCCTCTGTACCGGAGGAACCAAAGCCAGGAAAGAAAGGGATGAAGATTTTAATCGCCGCAGGCGTGGTGGCAGCCGCAGGAGCGGCAGCGGCCTTTGCCTTCACCCGGATGAACGCCAAAGATCCCAAGGAAGCCGTGGTAGATGCTTTTCAAACAGCCTTTTCCCACGAACAGGTATCTCCGGCTGAGGATATTTTCGGACTCAGCCAGTTTTCCAGCGCCTCTGTCTCCTCTGATGCAGAAGCAGGGCTGACCTTAAGCCTGGACAGCAGCTCCATGGAAGAGCTGAACGCCCTTACCGGCGGCGGTCTCCGCATTTCCAGCCGGAACGATGTTTCAAATAAGAAGAGCGACGCCAATGTGGGAGTCGTTTACAATGGCATGGATGTGGTAAACCTGGATCTTTATTATGGCGACCATACATTGATGGCCGCCATCCCGGAGCTGTCGGAAAAGGTCCTCACCCTGGATCTGGGAGACGGTCTGGCAGACCGGATTAAAAATTCCCCTGCCATGAGCCGCCTTCTGGATGAAAACGGCATCTCTGCCGACGCGGCAGCCGCTTATCTGACGGAGGTCACTGCCCTGGCCGAAGAAAATACCGCTGCGGGAGGAAACACGCTGGATCTTCCCGCCCTTATGGACCGTTACAGAGAGGGCTGCAAGGCCCAGGAAAATTTCAAGGCGGCGCTGACCGTGGAAAAGACTGATAAAAGCACTGTTACTGTCAATGGACAGGAAAAGGAATGCCGCGGCTACTCTGTGCTGGTCAGCAAGGCGGCGCTGATCGACTTCTTGCGGACCTCCTCGGACTTTTTCCTCCAGGATGAGGCCTTGAAAAACCAGTACCTGCGCCAGCTGGAGCTGACCGTAAAGCTGAACGGTCTCATGGGCGGCTCTGTTCCCGCCACAGCCGAAGAGCTTCAGGCAGACGCCTACGAGGAAGCAAAGGCAGCCGCAGACCAGATGATCCAGGCCCTGGACGCGTCCCTGACGGACATCCAGATGACCGTATACCTGGATAAGGACGGCGTGCTCACCTCAGTCCTGGGCTCCACTGTAATAAACGACGGGATCACAGGCAGCGACGGCGACAGCCAGACCGTTCCCACTGAGGTGGCCTTTGAAGCTGTGTTTGAAGGCGGCGCATACCCGCTCCAGAACCTCACCGGCCAGCTCACCATCGGAAGCGGCGACGACGCCATGGCTCTGTACCTGGTAAAGCAGGGTGTTTATGACGATAAAAAGCTCACCTGTGACGCTTCCCTGGATCTTGTGTCCGGCTCCGGAGACAGCACTCCGTCTGTTTCCATCCTGTATTCCGGCAGCTACATAACAGAAAGCGGCGATTACCATATTTCCCTGGAAGCCGTGGAAAACGGATCCCAGCTCTTTAAGATCTCTGCCTCCGGCATCGTAAGCCAGCTGGAAAAGGGAACGAGCATCCAGGCGGATATCGACTCCCTGGAGATCTCCACCGCTGACTCTTCCCTGATCTTCAGCGGCAATTACTATTTCAAACCTCTTTCCAGCGAGATCGCTCCCCTGGAGGGAACTCCCATGGACGTTCTGGCCGCCACCGAAGAGGACTGGTATTCCCTGATCATGGAAGGCGCTTACGGGTTCATGGAAGTAGCCGACCGGCTGGGTATTTCCTTATACTAATATGAAGATACGTCTGTTTTATCTGAAGCTGGAATTAAAACGGGCGCTGAAATGCCTCCCTCTGATGGCAGCCGGGGCAGCCGTACTGATGTTTTTCATGGGTGCGGCTGCCCTTCTGGCAGGCAAGGCCCTGTACGGCGGTCAGGCGGCGGGGCGGATCACCGTCGGCGTAGCTCTTCCTGAAAACGATATTTTAGCGAAGCAGGTGACCTCCATGCTCAGCTCTCTGGAAAGTGTAAAAAGCATCTGTGATCTTTCCTACATGAGCCGGGAGGAGTGTCTGGAAGGGATGGAAAACGGAGAGCTTCTGGCCGCCCTGCTGGTGCCGGAGGGCTTTGTCCAGGACATCATGAGCGGCGTCAACACACCGGTCCCCGTGCTTCTTCCGGAGAACGCCGGAGTGGAAAGCCGGATCTTTAAGGAGCTGGCCGATGCGGGGGCGCAGACCTTAAGCGCCGCCCAGGCCGGGATCTACGCCGGGGACGAGGTCCTGGACCGTTTTCACTGCTCAGAGGCCAGAGCACAGCTGGAGCGGGAGCTGAACCGCCTGTATCTGGAATACAGCCTCCCCCGCGGTGAGCTGTTCCGGAAAACGGCGGTGAGCGCCTCGGGGGATGTAAAGCCGGTGGTCTTTTATGCCATCAGCCTTTTCATCCTGGCCCTTATGCTGTCAGCCATCCCTGTTTCGGGCTTTCTCCAGCCCCTGGATCCTGTGCTGCGCAGACAGCTCCTCCTGGCCGGCGTCGGTCCCGTTTCCATGATCCTCTCCCGGATCCTGGGGCTGGCCCTTCTCTATATGATTCTTCTCCTGTCTGCCGCCTCCGCAGCTGTCCTTACAGGCGCTATTCCGTTTTCCTCCGCACTTCCCGCAGCGCTTCTGCTCTTAAGCGTTTCTGCGGCCTCCCTGGCTGTATGCGCCTTCCAGGCGGCGGGGAACCGGATGGGAGGCGTACTTTTCCTGTTCCTGGGAGCCACAGCGCTGCACTTTTTTTCCGGCGGGATCCTGCCTCTGGTATTCCTTCCCTCTGCCTTCCAGAAGGCGGCCCCGTTCCTTCCGCCCTATATTTTCATTGAGACTGTAAAAATGGCTGTCACCGCCCACTGGGAGCCCTGGATCTTTGCGGCGCTCCCGGCAGTTTTCCTGGCGGGAGCTCTCATAAGCCTGGCATTTGAGGTAAAACGCCCATGAAAAAAGTCATTCTATGGTTTTTCTTATGCTGCAAGCGGTATCTGAAGCGGATCCCGTTTCTGCTCCTTCTGGCCGCCCTTCCTCTGACCGCCCTCGCCGCATCCAGGATGGAAAACGGGAAGGACGGTACGGTACGGATCGCCGTCTGCTGTCTGGATCCAGAGCCGGCCAGCCTGGGAAACCGGTTAAAGGAGAATCTCCTGGCCCGGGATACGGGACTGTTCTCTTTTTATCCATGCGAAAATGAACAGCAGGTACGGGACCATGTGGCCGCCCGGAAGGCAGAGTGCGGATATCTGATCCCCGAAAACCTGGAACAGAAAATAAACAGCGGACGCTTTAAACGCTCCATCACCGTTTTTTCCGCCCCCTCCACCGTGACGGCCTCCCTTTCCACCGAGGTGGTATTCTCAGAGCTGGCCGCCATCCGGAACAAGGATATCCTGGAGGATTACGTGGAGCAGGGCGCCGCCTTTGACGCCCTGGGGGCTGCGGGATCCCCAGAACGGAAAAAGGCCTCCGGACAGGCCGGAGACATTTATAAGGAACGGATGGAGGACGGCAGTACCTTCCGTTTTGAGTATGTATACACATATGCGCCGGAGCAGACCGGGAATGGCTCCGGGGAGACCGGGACCGCAGCCTCTTCCACTGGCCTCTTTCCAGTCCGGGGGCTGACGGCTGTGTTCCTCTTTATCACCGGACTTTACAGCGCGGTCACAGCCGCAGAGGACAGCCGCAGGGGGCTTTTTATCCCTCTTCCGGTCCGTCTCCGCCTTCCCTGCCGCTTCGCCGCCCTGGCGGCTCCTGTGGCCTTGGCGGCCCTGTCCGGACTTTCTGCGGTGCTCCTCTCGGGAGGACCGGGAATCTCATCCGGCGGTGCGGCGGCCATCCTCCCGGAGGCGGCGGCCATGGCCCTTTACGCCCTTGCCGTTTCCATTTTCTCCATGGCCCTGGGAGCCGTCCTTAAAACGCCGGAGGCCCTGGGAGCTGCGATCCCCTTCTTCATCATCGAAAGCCTGGTCTTCTGCCCCGTATTTTTTGATGCAGAACGGCTTCTTCCCGAGCTTGGACAGGCCGGAAGGCTCTTTCTGCCTTATTACTACCTCCGCGGCTTCTTCCACTGGCCCTGAAAACCAGTGGAACGGCCCGCGCTTATAAAACCGAATCCAGTAACTTTCTGAGGTCAGAGGCGCTCTGAAGGCCCACCTTCCGCTCCACAGCCCTGCCATCCTTAAAAAGGATCAGCGTGGGAACGTTCATAACGCCGTAGCGGCCGGCGATATCCATGCTCTCCTCCACATCCAGCTTTCCGATCACAGCCTTTCCCTCATACTCCTCCGCCAGCTTCTCCACTGCCGGAGCCATCATTTTACAGGGGCCGCACCAGGTGGCGAAAAAATCCACAAGAACGGGTTTATCCGAACCCAGTACCTCTGTATCAAAATCAGCGGCTGTAAACATTTTTTCCATATGCATTTCTCCTTTTTGATCTTTATTTTTTTGCTTTTTTACCCTTTCCGCAGAGCGCGGCGCTGGCCTCGTCAAAACACTTTTTAAACCGCAGCACTGTGCGGTCCAGCTCCGTCTTATCGCAGGTTGCCCTGGCTAAGCTCCTCCGGATCCTGGTCTTTATGTCCATAAACGCTCCATGGCTGTTTTCTCGTAATATTGTATGCAGGCCGGCGCCTTCTATCCTTTTAAAAAGAGAACTCTTATTTTTTTCTGGACGCCACCAGCTTGCAGATGGGCTTTCCCTCGGAGCAGAACTTTGTCTCGTACTCGGTCATCACATTCCCCTCCGCCATTTCGCTATTGTGAAGATCGAAGGTGTGGGCGTCCACCGTCCATCCGGCCTCCGGAATGGACTCCAGGGAGTACCGGAACAGGTCCTGGTTGTCGGTTTTAAATTCGATGATGCCGTCCTTTTTAAGGATCTGATCGTAAATAGGAAGGAACCGGTCAGAGGTCAGCCGTCTCTTGGCGTGACGGTCCTTGGGCCACGGATCCGAGAAATTCAGATAGATCCGGTCCACCTCTCCGGCATCAAAAACGTCCGCCAGCTCCAGGGCATCGATCCGCATGAAGTAAATGTTGGACAGCTCCAGCTGGGACCGCTTCTGGAGCCCCCTTAACAGCACGCTGGAATACCGTTCAATACCAATGTAATTCACATCCGGATTCTTTTCCGCCAGTTCCATGATGAATTTTCCCTTTCCCATACCCACCTCGATACGGATCGGATTCTGGTTTCCAAAAAATTCATGCCATTTTCCCTTTAAGCCCTGGGGATCCTGGATCACATAGGGGCTTTCTGCGATCTGCTCTTCTGCGCCTTTAATATGGCGTAATCTCATATTTTTATGTCCTCCTGATCTGTTTTCATCTGTTTTTTGTATCTGCTATTTTACCATCCTGTTCCTGTATTTGCAACAGCGGCCATGGACAGAAGCGTGTGCTCTGGAATGGAGGCTTCAAAAGCTGTTATCGTTTTTTGGAATATTTCCACGAATGTTCACAAATTGTTAATGCAAATTTTTCATTTTTCATTTATAATAGGATTATAGAGTGACAATATGGAGGAAATATCTATGGCAAAAGTAGATAATCCCGGTATCTGGGAAAAAATACAAAAAAATGTCCAGGAAACGGAACGCCTCATGGGCCAGAAAAAATACAACCAGTCCATGATCAAGGCCCGGCAGACCCTGGAATATATGGTAAAATTAAAATGCGATAAGGCGGGGATCGTGGAAAGCTCCCTGGATCATATGATCCATGAGCTTTACGACGGCCAGTGGATCAGCAAATCCACAGCCGAGCACTATCTCCAGATCCTTTCCATCGGCAACAAGGCCGCCAGGGAAGGGGACAACAGCGCCTACAACGCCAACCAGGCCTACCATGTCCTGTCCCAGGAGATCTACTCCTTTACGGACGCCGACAAGGCTGCGCCCAGACCGCGCCGTTCCCAGACCCAGAGCCGTCAGGCCGGGAGCAGAAAAAAACAGCCCTCCAAGGGCGGGCTGGGACTGAATCCTGCGGATATGGTAAAGCTTCTTGTCCCTGTGGTGCTGATCGTCGTCCTGGTCCTGGTGATCCGGCTGCTGACGCCGGATAAGGATCCCACCGATGAGACCGTGGCCTCCATCCCCACCACCGCAGCCACCACAGAAGCCACCACCGCCGAGGCTCCCTCTGAGGAGACCTCCGCAGAGACCGTCTCCTATAAGACTACGGATACCTTAAACGTCCGGAAGGAGCCGTCCACCGACGCTGACCGGATCGGAAAGCTGGATCCCGGCGCGTCTGTGGAATATATCCGGGACCACGACGATTTCTGGGCCGTTATCCTCTATAACGACCAGGAAGCCTATGTGGCAAAGCAGTATCTGACCGCCGGGGAATGATCCGAAAAACCGCCGGGCAGCTAAACATAACCAAACAACGACAGCCGCAGGACCTGGGCCATATGGTTCTGCGGCTGTCTTTTCTATACATTTTCTCCATTCTGGGAAGCCATTCTGCCGTTTCTGGACAGACTGCGGAGGCATCTTGCGAAAACCTGTCTTAAGACGGAAAAAGTATTTTCATCTATCTTCGTCCTTCAGCCCTCTCTTAAAATACCCGCACAGATAATCCACAAACTCTCCCACCGCCGGCTTCTCCTGTGCCTGCTTGTACATGGTCACCACCACGTCCCGGCGGCAGACGGGATAGCAGATGGGGATCAGCTTCACCTGTGGGCCCGGCTGTTCGTCCCAGGACCGCTCGGGCCAGAAGCCGATGCCGAGGCCGGCGGCGATCAGGTTCCGAACCGACTCCGGGCTGTTGCTCTCGAAGATCATCTGGGGCCGGACACCGGCCTGATGGAAAAAGTTATCGCAGATCTGCCGGAGCTGCCAGCCGTTTCCCAGCCGGATATACCCCTCCTCCCGAAGCTGCCTGAGGTCCACCGACTCCCGCTCTGCCAGCGGCGAGTTGGCGGGCACAGCCAGATAGATCTCCTCCTCCAAGATCTCCTGGCGGACTGCCCCCTCCGGCATCTGGATCTCCCCCATGGCCGTAGGACCGTAGACCGAGGCCCTGGAATCAATGTGGATATCGCAGCCGCCCATGGTCTCCAGCTGGGATACCTGGAACTTCACATCCGGGTGCTCCGCCTTATATGCGATGATACAGTTGGTGATAAACTGGGAGGCGGCAAAAAAATTCAATGAGATGGTCTTTTCTGAGGAACAAACTGATTCCCACAGCTCGTCCTTCAGGCTGTCGATGGATTCCATTAAAGGGATCAGCCGCCTCCTTAAAAGTTTTCCCTGGTCATTGAGATAAACGTGATGATTTCTCCGGTCAAAAAGCTTCACTCCCAGTTCATTTTCCAGCCGCATAATAGACTGGGACAGGGCGGGCTGGGCAATATGAAGCTCATCCGCCGCCCTGGTCAGGTTTTCATACCGGGCCGCCTCTAAAAAATACCGGAACTGGAGCAATTCCATTCTGTTTCCTCCCTGTAAACCGACCATTCTGGTCTGTTTATAACATCAATGTTATTACAATATAAATATTATATATTTGTCATGAATAAAAGACAAGTTGTATTATTCAATGTGGCGGAGGTTCCGATGGGGCTCCGCCAAGGAGGCAGTAATTATGAACACCATCATTGAAAGACTCTCACAGATCGAAGAGCGGTCCGTTGCCGCCGCCGCAGAGGGAACGGAAAAGAAAAAAGAGCTGACCGCGCAGTATGAGGAACGGACCAGACAGTTTGACAGGGAACTGGACCAGGAAACAGAAGAAAGGATCCGGAAGCTCCGGGAACAGGCGGATGCCGCCGCCAACGCCCGCATCCAGTCCCAGGAAAAAGAAGCGGCCCAGTCCATCCAGCAGCTGGAGCGCCACTATGACGCCTTCCACAAAGACTATGTGGACCGGCTGTTCCGGGAAATGACCGGGGTGTAGTCTATGGGAAATCTTATGACATACAGCGCCGTTTCGGCCAAGATCCGCGCCATGCAGGGCCGGTTTCTTACAGACACAGATTTTTCCCAGCTGGCCTTTTCGGACAGCGTATCCGCGGCGGTGGAAACGCTGAAAAGCCGACCCTCTTACAGCTGTGCCTTTGAGGCCGCGGGGGACGGAGAACTGGACCGGAGCCGGATCGAGCAGCTTTTATGGCTCTCCCTTTACCGGGACTATTCCAGCCTTTACCGGTTCGCCGCCGTAAGCCAGCGGAAATTCCTGGATCTTTATTTTATGCACTTTGAGGTCGATATTCTGAAAAAATGTCTCAGGGACGCCGCTTCCAGCCGGTCCTCGGACCTGGATCTGAGTATTTTTGAGGATTTTTTCCAGAAGCACTCCCATCTGGATCTGGCCGGACTGGCCGAATGCAGCTCCCTGGACAGCTTTGTGGAGGGTCTCAGGGGCTCCTTCTACTATGAACCGCTCCGCAGGCTTCGGGACCAGGGCGTCACCGCCCTTTTTGATTACGAATCCGCCCTGGATTCCCTGTACTTCATCCATTTATGGAAGGATATGAAAAAACAGCTGGGCCGGAAGGAGCTGGAGGCCGTCTCCCAGTGCATCGGGGAAAAGATCGACCTTTTAAATCTGGAGTGGCTCTCCAGAGCCAAGGAATATTACCGGCTTTCCGACCACGCCATTGAGGACTTCCTGATCCCGGTATACTATAAATTAAGGAAGGATCAGATCAGAGCCATGGCCCAGGCTGCCTCCAGGGAAGAATTTCTGGGGATCTTAAGGACCACCCGCTACGGGAACCGGATCTTTGGACAGCCGGATCCATCCTCCGGCCAGGAAAATCCCCGCCTGAAGCGTTTGTTCCGCTCACTGCTGGACGCTGTCTACCAGACCTCTGGGCGGAAGAACCCATACTCAGCAGCAGTCTTAAATACTTATTTTTATTTCAAGGAAGAAGAAATACGGAAGCTCACCACCACCATTGAAGGCATCCGTTACCAGCTGGACGGGAATGAGATCCTGTCCTGTCTGGCCGAAAGCTAAAAAGGGAAGGAAAAGAAAGGAGGAGCGGCTTTATGATCGAACCAATGAAGTTCGTCAGCATTTCCGGCCCCAGAGACGACCTGGACCGTATGGTCAACCAGGTCCTATGCCGGTATGAGATCCATCTGGAAAATGCCCTGACGGAGCTGAAATCCGTATCAAAGCTGATTCCCTGTCCCGGGACCAATCCATACCGGGAGCCATATGAAGCGGCGGAAAAGCTGACGGCCCTGTGTTCTGAGGGAACGAAGGCTGTCTGCACGCCGTCGCCTGCTTCCATGACGGCCGAGGAAGCCATTGCCTTTGTCCAGGAGACAAAAAAAGCCATGGAGGCAGCAGACGCAGAAAAGGAAGCACTGAAACAAAAGCTGAAGGATACTCACGCCTTGTATGAACAGGTGAACCTCTACCGGGAGCTGGACTTCAGTATTCCGGAGCTTTTGAAATTCCGTCACATCAAATACCGGTTCGGAAGAGTCTTAAAGGAGCTCTATCCCCAGCTGGAGGCCTTTGCGGAATCCTCTGAGGATACGATCCTTTATAAGTGCCATGAGACCGACCACTATGTGACACTGATCTATTTTGTCCCCGGCCCCGTATCAGAGCGGATCGATGCAGCATTTTCATCCCTGCAGTTTGAAAGGATCATCCTCCCGGACCAGTATACGGGTACTCCCACAGAGGAGATCCGCCGGCTGGAAAAGGAACTGGAGGACATAAAGTCCCAGATCACCCAGCTGGACGCCAGGGAAAAAACGTATCTGGAGGATCAGAAGCCCGCCCTCCTGCAGGCTGTGGAGGTCCTTGGCTCCTATAACGCCAACTTTAACGTGCGCCGCTGCGCGGCCGTCACTGACAAAAAGGAGCATCCCTTCTATATTTTATGCGGCTGGACCACTGAGACCGACGCCAGGGCCCTCCAGAAGGAGCTGGAGGAGGATGCCTCCACCTTCTTCGTCATCGAGGACAGCCGGGAGCATGTAACCAGCATACCGCCTACCCGGCTGAAGAATCCGGCGCTCCTGCGGCCCTTTGAGATGTTTGTGAAGATGTATGGCCTCCCGGCCTACAATGAATTTGATCCGACACTTCTGATCGCCGTCACCTATTCCCTCTTTTTCGGCTTCATGTTCGGAGACGTGGGACAGGGGCTTTTGCTCCTTATCGGCGGTTTCCTTCTTTACCGTTTTAAGAAGCTGGACCTGGCGGCCATCATTTCCTGCTGTGGATTCTGCTCCACCATCTTCGGCTTCCTCTTTGGAAGCGTCTTCGGCTTCGAAGACGTGATCCCAGCCCTCTGGCTGCGTCCGGCGGAGGCCATGACCGCTCTCCCCTTTGTGGGACGGTTAAACACCGTATTTGTCACCGCCATTGCCCTGGGCATGGGTATGATCCTCCTTACGATGATCGTGAACATGGCCGTAAGCTTCAAATGCCGGGATACGGAAAAAACCTGGTTCGACACCAACGGCCTGGCGGGCTTCGTCTTTTACCTGAGCCTGGCTGCCATCATCATCCTTTATATGACAGGAAGGCCGCTTCCAGCCACTGCCGTTCTGGCAGTCATGTTCGTGGTCCCGCTCCTTCTGATCTTTTTAAAGGAGCCCCTGGCCGCCCTGATGGAAAGGCGGGGCCCGGAGCTTTCCGGCGGAGCCATGTTTTTTGTGGAGGGCTTTTTCGAGCTGTTTGAGGTGCTTTTAAGCTACTTTTCCAATACCCTGTCCTTTGTCCGTGTGGGCGCCTTTGCCGTGAGCCACGCTGCCATGATGCAGGTGGTGCTTATGCTATCCGGAGCGGAGACCGGGCATATCAGCATCCCGGTCATCGTCCTGGGCAACCTGTTCGTCTGCGGCATGGAGGGCCTTGTGGTGGGGATCCAGGTGCTGAGGCTGGAATACTATGAGCTGTTCAGCCGTTTCTACCGAGGTACTGGACGAGAATTTAAACCATTCCTGAAAAAACAAACTTTTTAAAAAGGAGATCTTATCATGACATTTACAGTAAAAGTCCTTTTAACCATTGCTCTGATCTTAAGCATCGCAGTTCCCTTCGGGGCCTTCGCCGCAGGCGAGAGATCCAGAGGACGCTATAAACGGGCCCTGGCAGCCAATGTATTCCTTTTCTTCGGCACCATGGTCTTCGCCTCCTGCCTGTTCTTCACAGGAAACGCCTTTGCCGCTGAAACGGCCTCCGCTGCCTCCAACGCCACTGGCATGGGCTACATTGCGGCTGCCCTTTCCACCGGTCTTTCCTGTATCGGCGGCGGCGTTGCCGTGTCGGCCGCAGCCTCCGCTGCCCTGGGAGCCATCAGTGAGGATTCCTCTATCCTTGGTAAATCCCTGATCTTCGTGGGACTGGCTGAGGGCGTGTGCCTTTACGGGCTGATCATCTCCTTTATGATCATCGGCAGCCTGTAAACCGGGGTGAGACTATGAAAATGTATCTCATCAGTGACAACACCGACACCCTTACGGGCATGCGGCTGGCAGGCGTGGAGGGGATCCTGGTCCGCAGCCGGGATCAGGTAAAAAAAGCTCTGGAGGACGCAGTCTCTGATAAGGACAACGGGATCCTCCTGCTGACCGAATCTCTGGGGAAGCAATATCCGGACCTGGTCAGGATCACCCGGACCGGCCATAAGATGCCCCTTCTGATCGAGATCCCGGACCGCCACGGCACTGGCCGGAGACCGGATTTCATCACCGCATACGTCAACGAGGCCATCGGGCTGAAACTTTAGAAAATCGAGGTGACTGTTGTGACCATTGAACATAAATTACAGCATTTTGAAGAGCTCTGCATCCACAGCGCCCAGGAGGCCGGAGAAAAAATGACCGCCGACTATACGGCCTACCTGGAATCGGTCCTTAGGGATCATGAGGAAAATGTCAGAAAACAGGCAGAAGCAAGGATCCAGACGGAAACAGAAACCATACAAAGGGAAGCCAATAAACGGCTGGCCATCAATCAGATCGGTCTGAAACGGACGTACAGCCAGAAACAGGAGGAGCTCCAGGGCCGGATCTTTTCCGAGCTCAGGGATCGGCTGGCCCGCTTCATGGAGACCCCGGCTTATGAAACGCTCTTAAAGGAGCAGATCAGAAAGGCCCGGGATTTTGCCCAGGGCGAGGAGATCCATATCTATATCGATCCTGCGGACCAGGAAAAGCAGAACCTCTTATCCATGGAAACCGGCTGCGACATCCGTGTGAGCCAGTATCCCTTCTCCGGCGGCACCCGGGCTGTGATTGCCTCAAAAAACATCCTTATCGACAATTCTTTTGAAACGAAATTAAAGGAAGCCGGAGAAAACTTCCAGTTTATTTTAGGAGGCAGCAGATCATGACAGCTCAGGGAAACATTTACGGAATCAACGGTCCCATCATCTACTTAAAAGGGGATTCCGGATTCCAGATGAATGAAATGGTCTATGTGGGAACGGGCAGGCTGGTGGGTGAGGTCATCGGACTTACCTCTGAACGGACCACCATCGAGGTATACGAAGAGACCACCGGCTTAAAGCCCGGAGAGCCGGTCGCTGGTACAGGGGCTCCCGTGTCCGCCACCCTGGCTCCGGGGATCCTGACCAGTATTTTTGACGGCATCGAACGGCCCTTAAACGCCATCCAGAAGGAAAGCGGCTGCTACATCGACCGGGGCATCCACGCGGATTCCCTGGATACAAAAAAGAAATGGCACGCCCATATGACAGTAAAAAAAGGCGACCGCCTCTATCCCGGCGCCGTCATCGCCGAGGTGCCGGAGACCCGGGCCATCACCCATAAGGTCATGGTGCCGCCGGACATGGAGGGATTTGTCCTCTCTGTGGCCGAAGATGGGGATTACACCATCGAGGAGCCTTTGGTGACCATCCAGAAAAAAGACGGCTCAGAGGCCGTTCTTTCCATGACCCAGAAATGGCCGATCCGCGTCCCCAGACCCGTAAGCCGCCGATACCCCGCCTCCAGGCCCCTGATCACCGGGCAGCGGATCGTGGATACCCTATTCCCCCTGGCCAAGGGAGGCACCGCCGCCATCCCGGGGGGCTTCGGCACCGGGAAGACCATGATGCAGCACCAGATCGCCAAGTGGTCCGACGCGGACATCATCATCTATATCGGCTGCGGTGAACGTGGAAATGAAATGACCCAGGTGCTGGAGGAATTTTCCCAGCTGGACGATCCCCGGACCGGAAATCCTTTGATGGAGCGGACCACGCTGATCGCCAATACCTCAAATATGCCTGTGGCTGCCAGAGAAGCCAGCCTGTATTCAGGCCTTACCCTGGCAGAGTATTACCGGGATATGGGCTACCATGTAGCCATCATGGCAGACTCCACTTCCCGTTGGGCCGAAGCTCTGCGGGAGCTTTCCGGCCGTCTGGAGGAAATGCCCGCAGAGGAAGGCTTTCCGGCCTATCTGGCCTCCCGCCTGTCCCAGTTCTATGAGCGGGCCGGCATGGTCCAGAACTTAAACGGTTCCGAGGGTTCCGTTTCCATCATCGGCGCGGTCTCCCCCCAGGGCGGCGACTTCTCCGAGCCTGTGACCCAGAACACCAAGCGGTTCGTGCGCTGTTTCTGGGGCCTGGACAAAAATCTGGCCTATGCCCGCCATTTCCCGGCCATCCAGTGGCTCACCAGCTATTCCGAATATCTGACAGACCTTTCCGGCTGGTATGAGACCAATGTGGACAAAAGCTTCGTAGAGTACCGGAACCGGCTGGTGATGCTCTTAAACCAGGAAAGCAGCCTCATGGAGATCGTAAAGCTCATCGGCTCCGATGTGCTGCCTGATGACCAGAAGCTGGTCTTAGAGATCGCCAGAGTGATCCGGCTGGGCTTTCTGCAGCAGAACGCCTTCCACAAGGACGATACCTGCGTACCCTTAAAAAAGCAGTTTAAAATGATGGAGATCATCCTGTATCTTTATGAAAAATGCCGGGCCCTCATCTCTATGGGCATGCCGGTGTCCGTACTGAAGGAGGAAAAGATCTTTGAACGCGTCATAGCCATCCGGTATGACGTACCCAATGACCGTCCGGACATGTTCGACGGCTATAAAAAGCAGATCGACGATTTCTATAACTCCGTCATGGAACGGAACGCATAAGGAGGCATAAGAAAATGGCAATCGAATATCTGGGCTTAAGCTCATTAAACGGCCCCCTGGCGGTCCTGGAAGGCGTTTCCGGAGCCGCCTATGATGAGATCGTGGAAATGACCGTAAACGGGAAGGAAAAAAAGCTGGGCCGCATCATCGAGGTCTATGAGGATAAAGCCGTGATCCAGGTCTTTGAGAGCACGGAAAACATGGCGCTCCGCAATACCCACACCCGGCTCACTGGCCATCCCATGGAGATCGGAGTGTCCGTGGATATGCTGGGGCGCACCTTCGACGGCATCGGAAATCCCATCGACGGCCTGGGACCGGTCCTTGCCGAAAAACGGCTGGATGTCAACGGAAAGCCCCTGAACCCTGTGGCCAGAGAATACCCAAGAAACTATATCCGCACCGGGATCTCTGCCATCGACGGCCTTACGACCCTGATCCGGGGCCAGAAGCTGCCGATCTTCTCCGGCAACGGCCTGCCCCATGACCAGCTGGCCGCCCAGATCGTCATGCAGTCGTCTCTGGGGGACGATACCGATGAAAAATTTGCTGTTGTTTTTGCCGCCATGGGTGTAAAATATGATGTGGCGGAATATTTTGAACGGACCTTCCGGGAAAGCGGCGTCCTGGACCATGTGGCCATGTTCATCAATCTGGCCAACGATCCGGTGGTGGAGCGGCTCATCACTCCCAAGGTGGCTTTGACCGTGGCCGAATACCTGGCCTATGAAAAGGGAATGCACATCCTGGTGATCCTGACGGATATGACCTCCTATGCGGAAGCCATGCGGGAAGTCTCCTCCTCCAAGGGAGAGATCCCGTCCCGAAAGGGCTATCCCGGCTATCTGTACAGCGAGCTGGCGTCCCTTTATGAGCGGGCGGGCATCGTGGCGGGGGTAAACGGCTCCGTGACCCAGATCCCGATCTTAACCATGCCCGGCGACGATATCACCCATCCTATCCCGGATCTTACCGGATATATCACCGAAGGCCAGATCGTTCTGGACCGGACCCTTCACGGCCAGTCCATTTACCCGCCCATCAGCGTCCTGCCGTCCCTGTCCAGACTGATGAAGGACGGCATTGGTGAAGGCTATACCCGGGAAGATCATCAGGACGTGGCCAACCAGCTCTTTTCCTGCTACGCCAGGGTAGGAGACGCCAGAGCCCTGGCCTCTGTTATCGGAGAAGATGAGCTCTCCCCGTTGGATAAGAAGTATCTGGAATTCGGAAAGGCCTTTGAGAAGCGGTTCATCGGCCAGGATCCCCACGACAACCGGACGGTCATCGATACCCTGAATATTGGGTGGGAGCTTCTGGGCCTGCTTCCAAGAGAAGAGCTGGACCGGATCGACACAAAGATCCTGGATCAATATTATAAACCCGCATAGATGCGCCACAGCCGCCCTGTGCATATAAGGAGGCAACCATATGAATCCCAACACCTTTCCCACCAAAGGAAATCTGATCCTGGCCAAAAACTCCCTGGCCCTGGCTGTCCAGGGCTACGGACTTATGGATAAAAAGAGGAATATTCTCTTAAAGGAGCTGACCGGACTCATCGGCCAGGCCCGCTCCATCCAGTCGGAGATTGATTCCACCTTCACCTCTGCCTACCGCGCGCTCCAGAAGGCCAATATTGAGCTGGGGGTCCGCTTTGTGGAGGAGATCGCCGACTCCATCCCCACAGAGGATTCCATCCGGGTCAAGGCCCGCAGCATCATGGGGACAGAGATCCCTCTGGTGGAATATACGCCCAGAGAAAAGGAAAGGCCTCCCTATTCCTTTTACAGCACCAGCGATTCCCTGGACGAGGCCTGCCTGGCCTTTGAGCGGGTGAAAGAGCTGACCGCCCGGCTGGCCACGGTGGAGACCTCAGCCTACCGGCTGGCAGAAAGCATCAAAAAGACCCAGAAACGTGCCAACGCCTTGAAAAACATCACCATCCCGTCCTATCAGGCCCTGGTCACAGAGATCACCAACGCCCTGGAGGAAAAGGACCGGGAGGAGTTTACCAGACTAAAAGTGATTAAACGGAGTGCAGGAAAATGATTCAGAAAAGAACCACAGAACCCTCGAAAAACAGCGTGCATGCCCCCTGGATCCACGCCGCCGGTATCCTTACGGCCCTATGGCTCATGATCGTATTTCTGATCACTGCTGTGGAGGCAGTGGCCTACTGGACCCCCGGCTATTACAAAATGGAGTATGAGAAATACCAGGTCCTGGACGACCTGCCGGAAATGACCATGGACGACCTTTTATCCGTCACAGATGAGATGATGGCATATCTGCGCGGAAACCGGGAGGACCTCCATGTGTTCACCACCATGGACGGAGAATACCGGGAGTTTTTCAATGCCCGGGAGATCGCCCACATGGAGGACGTGCGGGGGCTGTTCCTGGGCGGCCTGTGGCTCAGACGGATCGGACTTATGTTTACCCTGGCCTTTGCCGCTCTTTTATATTTCTGGAAACGGGGCCGTAAGGACCGGAGCGCATACCTGGCCCGGGCAGTCCCCGGCTCCCTCTGCGCAGGGACCGGCGTTTTTTTCGCCGCCTGCCTGGCACTGGCCGCCGTCATATCCACAGACTTTTCCCGGTATTTCGTTGTTTTCCACCATATCTTTTTTGACAACGACCTTTGGATCCTGGATCCTGACACAGATATGCTCATCAACATCGTACCCGAGGCGTTCTTTATGGATACGGCTCTGCGGATCGCCATTGTTTTTGCCATATTCGTGACCATTTTCTTCGGAGCCTGCCTGTTCCTTTGGCTCAAGGGGCGGAAAGCCGCGGAAAAAGGGGGAAATTAATCCTTTACTTGTGTTTTGATTTCTTATATAATGACCCTAAAGCGACAAAATGGGGACTGTTTATTTATGAAATATAAGAAAAAAATACTCTGCTTCTTTCTGTGCATAGCCCTTATGACAGGGCTTTTTCCAGTTTCCGCAGCCTTCGCTGCGGCAGACTGGCCCACAGACGTATCCATCTCCGCCGACGGCGGGATCCTTATGGACGCCGGTTCCGGCGCGATCCTCTATGAAAAAAACTCCCGGGAGGCCTATTATCCCGCCAGTATCACCAAGATCCTGACAGCTCTTGTCATCCTTGAAAACTGCGATCTGGACGAGACTGTAACGTTTTCCAATGAGGCCGTCAACACCCTGGAGCCTGGAGCTTCGATCCTTGGGGCACGGGCCGGAGACCAGCTTTCGGTCCGGGAATGCCTCTACGCCCTTCTTCTCCAGTCAGCCAACGAGGTGGCAAACGCTCTGGCGGAGCACTGCTCCGGCAGCATCGATGCCTTTGCGGAGCTGATGAATGAAAAGGCCCGGTCTCTGGGCTGTACCAGCTCAAATTTTGCCAATCCCAGCGGCCTCAATGATGAAAACCACTATACCAGCGCCTACGACATGGCCCTGATCTCCCAGGCAGCTTTTTCCAATCCCACCTTTGTAGAGATCGATTCCACCACCTATTACGATGTTCCGGCCGGGAAATTAAAGCAGTATCCCGACGGCTGGCGCTACTACGCCCACCACCGGATGCTGAAAAAAAATGATTCCCTCTATTATGACGGGGTCATCGGCGGAAAAACGGGCTACACCTCTCTTGCAGGAAACACCTTGGTGACCTGTGCAGAGCGGGATGGGCTGAAGCTGATCGCTGTGGTCTTAAACGGCCATCAGACTCATTACTCCGATACGAAGGCGCTTTTTGACTTTGGTTTCCGGAATTTCAAGTCCGTGTCCGTTGCAGGCCAGGACAGCGTCTATCAGGACATCGAAAACGACCTGGCCATCGGCGGGATCCATCTGGGCGGCTCCATACGGCTTTCTGTTGAAAAAAACAGCGCCGTTACCCTTCCCTCGGAAGGGGATTTTTCTGATGTGTCCTCTTCCTTAAGCTATACTCTGGAGGAAGCGGCTCCATCATCTGCCGTGGCACGGATCAATTATACGTATGGAGACAGAAATGTGGGACATGCCTATCTGGAGGCCGTCAATGTCCCTGCCTATACACCAGATCCATCTATGCTGGCAGAGCTTGCAGAAAGCACCGGGGCCGTAAACGAAACGGCCAAGGCAGATTCCGGGCTGGAGACCGGAGAGACGGAGCAGGCCGATACCCCGGAGAGCTCCAGGGCAGATGAAGACGGATCCGGCGTCCAGGAAAAGGACGAAAAGCCGGAAACGACTGGCAGCAAAGCTCCGGAAAAAAAGGACCGCTCTCCTATGGTTTCCATCCTCATTAAGGGGATCTCTGTCCTGGCTGTGATCGCCGTCATCGGGGCGGCCATCTTCGGATTCCTCACCTACCGGGCCCACAAGGAGCGGGCCGAGCGGATCCTCCGCCAGCAGCGCCGTGAAAAACGGCTGAAGAAATGGGGCTACTCCACCAAGGAATTTGACCAGATCATGGAGGAGCATCTCCGCTCTAAAAGCCAGATAAAAAAGCCGGGCCTCCGGGACCGGTGGAAAAAATAATACGCAGATGGGGCGCCTTTTAAGCGCCCCATTGATCATTTCCCATGTTTTTTTGTTTTCAGCCGCTCTGCCCGGCGGACTCTGGCCTCTTCCTTCTTCCGCGCCACAAACTCTGCGCCCTCTTCTCCCACCAGCTTCTGGGTCTTCACCACAAAGATCGAACCATCCTCAGCCTTTTTCATCCGGATCTTCCCCTTCATAAGCCCATGCTCCGGGCACGCGGCCAGACAAAGGTAGAATCTCTGTCCATAGGAAAACCAGCGGATCTTTTTCCTAAGCATCCGCCGGCATTTATAACATACCATGTCCGTGACCCTCTTATCCTTCATGGCCTCTTCCTTTGATGCAAAGCCTCTGGATACAAATTTGGAATAATCCGGAAAATTCAAAACAATTTCCTCCTCCGGACACCGGGGGATCCTGTAATAATCCACAGATACATAATCCCCCACCGCTTTCATGTCCAGACACGCCATGACCTTTCCTGTGTAGACTGCATCGCCCAGAGCCCTGTGAAAGGGTGCGTCCATCCGGATATTCAGAAGCTTCACAGCTTCATCCAATGCCTCCCTTGTCTTTCCGTCAGAAAAAGTAAGGCTGTATAATTTCTGCACATCGTAAAACAGCAGCGGACTGGCAAAGGGGATCTCCATGCCATGGTATACCATATTCCTCTGCAGCTCTGTCAGATCCATGCTCCCCCAGGTACAGAAGACCGGCGCCTCCCCGCACCACTCCATGAACTCCTCCATGACCTCCTTAAAGGGCCTTCCGTCCCTGTCCAGCTCGTCCATGGAAACATGGGTCACCTCGGAAATGATATAATGCAGCTGCCGGTACACGCAGGGGCGGACCAGCCGGTGGAACTGGGATACCTGCTCCATTTTTTCGTTGAGCTTCACAGCTCCGATCTCAAAAATCTCAAACGGCAGATGATCCAGGGATGTTTCCTTTCCTGCCGCGCTCTGGTTCCATTCCAGATCAAATACAATGTAATTACTCATAATACGCCCAGTATAACACAGATTCTTCCCGTTGTAAATTTGTAACCGGCGGCGGCCCGCAGCGTACAGGACAACGGCCCCGATGGCTTTGGTCCCCCAGACCGGGAGCGGCCGAATTTCCAGTTGTGTTTCTCTCCTTCCACTATTATACTAGGATCATAAGAAAAACATACGGGAGGTGCCCATGAACGCCATCACCATCGCCCATTTAAGCGATATCCACCATAACCCCGACGAAAACAGCCAGATATCCACATTGCTGCGGGAAAAGGGCCTGCTTGTGGAAAAACTCCTGGGCCAGTGCCTGGAGACCCTGAAGCAGAGAAAGCCGGACATTGTCCTGATCACCGGAGATATGACCCATGAAGGAACGTCCAGCCATTACCGGTATCTCCGTGACGCCCTTTCCTCCGCTCTTCCAGGTACTCCGGTGCTCTGCGCCATGGGAAACCATGATGTAAGGGGCGCGTTCCGTGAAGGCTTTCTTGGGCTCGCCCCTTCAGGCGGGCCATACTATGCCTCCGCATCCGTCAAAGGCTGGCTTTTTGTCTCCCTGGACAGTGCCTTTGAAAAGGGTCTGGAAGGGGTACTGACCAAAGAAGCCATGGATTTTCTGGAAAATTCCATGGAAGCGGCGGGAAAAAGCGGGCCTGGATCGTCCGCCGGGCCGGAAACCATTCTTTTAATGCACCACCCCATCCTGAAGGCCGCCGGACCCATGGGGCTCACAACAGATCCCCGTCTCCTCCGGCTGCTGGAAAGCGGCCGCATCGCCGCCATGTTCAACGGCCACGTCCACGGCAGCTATACGGGAACCGTCTGCGGCGTTCCCCAGTTCACGGCTGACTCCTTAAAGACCGGCTGCGATTACTGCGGCCATTTCCTGGCCTATAACGACCGGGCCGGCTACCAGCTTGTGACCTTCCAGGAAAACGGAGACTGGAACGTGGAACGTTTCCTTCTTCATCCGAAAATTGAAACATTTTTTCAAAAAAACCTGTATACATAAAATGGTTAAACATTCATTATTTCAAACACGGAGGTATCATGTATGAAACACTTTACCGGACTTGCCCACATCGCCCTGTTCACCAAAGACCTGAAGACCTCGACAGCGTTTTATGAAGCCCTGGGCGGCGTTGTCACCGACCATGCGGACGTGGAAAAACCGACCGGCACCAACCACATTGTCATGGTGCAGATGCCCGGCTTTTTTCTGGAGATCATCGAGCCCCACGACGGCAGCCCTGTGACCGCCGAAGGAGGCCTGTTCCCCCATATTGCCATTGAGGTGGACGACATTGACGCGGCCTTTACCGATGTAAGGGCTGCCGGAGTTTCCTCCTTCCGCACGGAAGAACCCATGACCATGCCCATTTTCGGCGGGATCCGGAATCTGTTCTTTAAGGGACCCGACGGCGAACTGATCGAATTATTACAGCATTTATAATTTTCATGACTATACAAGAAAAAAGCCCGCTTTTAGGCATCTCCGCCTGCGGCGGGCCGCTTCTGCGGACAAATTTCCTTCCGCTCCATGGCGATCCCCGCGGAGCGTTTTTATTTCATAGGACGCACCTTCCTATTGCATGAAAAGATCCCCTGCCGGACGGCTGATGGCCGCTGGCAGAGGATCTTTTTTTACTGGAACAACTGTCCTGTCACTTCCAGAGGGATCGTGAAGCTTACAGCTCCCATATATCCAGGAGCCACGTCATACTCGTCAAAGTAGATCACCAGCTCCCCGCTGTCGCTGAAGGAATAGCTTTCTTCTCCGGTGAGGCCTGCAAAGTCCATTTCCGGAATATCCGAATCGATGAAGTATGCGATATTTTCATCCTCCTTCATCTGGGCCCGCATCTGCTCCTTGATGTTTTCGCTGATCTTCGTGAGCATTTCTCCGCTTCCTCCGGTCAGATCCGCAAGGCTCACTGTATTTCCCGTTGTCTTATCAATGGTGAACACCTTCACATACTGGGTCCCGCTGGCCATGACCAGAGTTGTATTGATCCGGATGCTCACGTACCGGTCGTTCTGGGACACGATATCATAGCTGGATTCCATGGAATAATGGCCTTCTCCGCCGGATGATTCCAGATCCTTCTCATACTGGGCGATCAGAGACTCTGCATACTCCTCGATCTCCTGATTGGCCGCGATCTCGGTCCCGTTTTCACTGTCGATCTTGGGAATGTCGATCTTACTGTTAAAATTCCCCTGCTCATCTTCAAAGGTCCGGAAGGTCATCACCTTTGCCAGAGTGCCGATGATCGGCAGCTTTTCCATGGCATTGGCCGTTACCGGACTGATATTTGCCAGGGCGCCTACGGTCACCAGAACAGCGGCGGCCGCAACAGCAGTCCTCTTCATCCATACATGATTTTTCATATTTTTTCTTCCTTTCCTGTCCTCCAGGGAAATCACCCTGGATACAGACCTTTCTTTTTCTTCTTTTGCCTGCCTGATACCGGCCAGCATACGGTCTCTGGCATGGGCCGGAACCGGAATCTCCCCATATTTCTGTTTCATATTCATCACCTGGCTTTGGAACTCTTTTTCCAGAAGTTCCTCTTCCTCATATTTACAATTCTTTTCCATTTTTTCCCTCCTACTCTCTATATTCAGGCCATTTTCACTTGCAGCTCTTTCAAGGTACGGTAGAGACGGCTTTTGATGGTATTGGGATTTTCATCCATGACCATGGCGATCTCCTCCAGCTTCATATCTTCAAAGAAACGAAGGCGTATGAGTGTTTTCTGTTCATCCGTCAGTCCCGAAAGGGCTTTCTGCAGATCTGCATTTCCATAGGATGCGTTGACAGCGATCTCGGCGGCCTCATCAAGAGAAACCGTTTCCCGCTTTTTCCGAAGCTGGCTGATGGCCGTGTTGATCACGATCCGGTAGATCCAGGTCTTGGCAAATGCAGGATTTTTCAGTTTTTCCGCCTCTTTTATGGCTTTATAGGCGCTTTCCTGGACAATATCCAGGGCGTCCTCCTCATTTCTGACATATCCATATGCCAGACGGTAAAATTGTCCATAGTTTTCTGTCAGCACATCTTCAATTATTTTTTCACAGCTGTTCATATTGTCTTGTGCCTTTCTGTATTTTGTTTTCTATTCATTAGACACCCCGCCGTCCGGGAAAGTTTCACAGACCGGATATTTTCCTTTTGCTCCGGAATTTCCGCTTCTTGTACCGGAGCTTCTGCCTTTTATACCGGATTTTCTGCCTCCGGGAGCCTTCCATCCTCTGGCCGGGTGCTTCACGACGGTTTTGACTTTCCTTATTATAACGCCTATAATAACAGAAGATACGGCTTATTTTTATTGAGGAGGATGGACATGCTCGCATACACATACAAAGAACATGGAAAATTTATTTTAGAAGAAAAAGAAAGGCCTGTTTTAAAGGATCCGAAGGATGCCATTGTAAAGGTCACTCTGGCCAGCATCTGCACCAGTGATCTTCACATCAAGCACGGCTCCGTTCCCAGGGCTGTTCCCGGCATCACCGTGGGCCATGAGCTGGTGGGGATCGTGGAGGAAGCAGGAAGCGGCGTCACAAAGGTAAAGCCTGGGGACCGGGTCACGGTCAACGTGGAAACCTTCTGCGGGGAATGCTTCTTCTGCCAGCACGGCTTTGTCAACAACTGTGAGGATCCTGACGGCGGCTGGGCTCTTGGCTGCCGCATCGACGGCGGACAGGCTGAGTATGTGCGGGTTCCCCACGCAGACCAGGGGCTCAACCGGATCCCGGACTCTGTGACCGATGAACAGGCCCTGTTTGTGGGCGACATCCTGGCCACCGGCTACTGGGCCGCCAGAATTTCAGAAATCAAGCCCGACGATACGGTCCTCATCATCGGAGCAGGTCCCACGGGACTGTGTACCCTGGCCTGTGTTCTCTTAAAAAAGCCAGAAAAAGTCATTGTCTGCGAAACCGATGAACGGCGGATCGCCTTCGTAAGAAAGCACTACCCACAGGCCCTGGTCTTTGATCCCAGATCTGAGGACCCGGAGTCCTTTGTAAGATCCCATACCCGCCACAGAGGTGCAGACGTGGTCCTGGAGGTGGCCGGTACGGAAAAAACCTTTGAAATGGCCTGGAAATGCGCCCGTCCCAACGCCATCGTAACAATCGTCGCCCTCTACGACCGCCCGCAGACGCTGCCGTTACCGGATATGTATGGAAAAAACCTTACCTTTAAAACAGGAGGCGTGGACGGCTGCGACTGCGACGCGATCTTAAAACTGATCGGGGAAGGGAAGATCGATACGACGCCCCTGATCACACACGCCTATCCGCTGGAGAAAATTGAAGAAGCTTATGAGCTTTTTGAGGAGAAGCGGGATGGAGTGATCAAGGTGGCGGTGAGGGTGTAGGAAAAGCCTCTCTGAATCAAAATATTTTCATATCAAAAGGGGCATTGCTGAAATATCATTTGCAGTGCCCCTTTTCTGGAAATACAGGTTATCTTCCTTTTCATAAACTAAAATGAAATTGCTCATTCACAGATGTTTTTACCATATCGATCAAAGAAGTGGCTGCTTCTGTCAGATGCTTTCCTTTTTTATATACTGCATAAAAAGTTGCCGTAACTGGCGGATCTACCACAGAAAAAATTCTAAGATTTTCACTATGAGCGCTTCTATCTATGTAGCCAGCCAGAGAAAAACCTACACCATATCCGATATTCACCAGGTTAATCATTACAAAAATCTTTTTTAGGAGAAATATATTTTTAGGAAAGACATTACAGGCCTTTAACACTTGACTGCTATATCTTCTAAGGCTCTGGGATTCATTTACCAATAAAAAACGTTCATCTTGAAATAAACCCATATCAATATACGGAAACGTATGCCCCGGACATATCTGAGCATTCGCACAAAGGGGATGATTTTTGTGTACCATAAACACTACTTCATCATTTAAAAGAGGGACATACTCAAAATCCTTACGAAGCGTATTACAATTGCAAAAAAATAAATCCAGTTCATTATTCAAGAGCATCTGTTCCATTGGTGCGTAATTATGTTCCATCCAGACCAGCTTTGTCCTTGGATACATTTTATCCATCCAGGGCAATACTACTGGCGTAAGAAAATGAGATCGAATGTCCTGGATCCCCACGCGTAAACGTTCATTTTGTCCATTAACAATTTCTGAAAGCCCATAATCAAAGCTTTCTTTAAGACTTAACATCTGTCTGGCTTTTTCTACATACAGTTCTCCTGCCTGTGTCAATACAAAAGACTTTCCTATCCGTTCAAACAGACGGATTCCAAGGATGTTTTCCAGATTGCTAATATACAAACTCAGCGCAGGCTGGGAAATAAAAAGAAGCTTGGCAGCCTGTGTAATATTTCCGGTCTCCGCTAATGTGCATACATACAGCTGTTCTTTTAAATTCATCGATCATTCTTCCCCCTTTTCTTTATTCTACCATACAAACATAAGGAAAACAAATTATTTTAATAATTTTAATTGATTTTACAAATATTCGGTAAATAATTATAATATTACTATAAAATACATTATCAGACGTAACTATCCAAAATTTCCACATTTCTAAGTAAAGGGAGGAAAGTTTATGAAAAAACGATTTTTAAGTTTATCACTGGCTTTGTGTATGGTTTTGACGGCCTGCGGAAGCGGAGGTGAAGAAAAGCAGACTACGGATGGATCCTCACCAGCCCCTTCAGAGACCTCATCAGAATCCGCATCCGCCGGAGTGGAAAAGGGACCTGTGCAGACATCAGACACTGAGAAAGTCTCGTCCAAGGATACTCTGGTAGTTGCCTTTGATAGAGAGCCTGCAACTCTGGACCCTCTTGGAAACAATGTAACGGTAAAGCGTATGATCGAAGGCAGCATTTTTGATACGCTCTTAGAATTTAATGAAAATATGGAGCCATCCCCTTGTCTTGCTGAAAGCTGGGAGCAAATAGACGAGCTGACCTGGAAATTCAATCTTAGAAAAGATGTGAAGTTCCATAATGGTGATCCTCTGACCTCTAAAGATGTAAAATTCAGTTTCTTAAGGGTCGGCAACGGAACTTTAGGAAATGATGCTGCCACACAGTTCGATCCAAATGGATACGAAACTCCTGACGATTACACATTTATCCTGAAAACCCTGGAACCATGGGCATTCACAGAAGCCCAGGTATGTTCCGAAGCCCTCAGCATTGTTCCAGAAAAAGTAGTAACCGAGATGGGGGACGATGCATTTGGACGTGCTCCTGTCGGAAGCGGCGCATATAAATTTGTCTCCTGGACCGCTGGCGATAATATTACGGTAGAGAGGAACGATGAATACTGGAGAGATAAATCCATCTTAAAAACAATTAAATTCCGGATCATTACCGAAGCCGCCAGCCGTACCATCGACCTGGAAAGCGGAGGCGTTGACATCACTCTGGGGCTTCCTGCTACCGACGCAGAACGTATTGAAGAAAATCCCGATACCCAGCTTATCGTCAGCACCGGTGCTACGGATCGTTATATTGCCTTCAACTGCCAAAAGGACATTTTTAAAGATAAACGCGTCCGTCAGGCGTTAAACTATGCAACTGATAAGGAATCCATCCGGGTTGTATGTTACGGAGAGAATACCTCTGAAGCCATGGACAGTGTGGTTCCAAGCACACTTCCAGGACATATTTCTTCTCTTAAACAGTACGATTATGACATTGAAAAAGCGAAGGAGCTTTTAAAGGAAGCCGGTATGGAAAATGGCTTTGAAGTAGAGTTTATGTATCTTGCCAATTCCACCAATAATATGCTGGCAGAACTCCTCCAGCAGATGTGGAGCCAGATAGGTGTGACCCTTATATTAAAGCCCACAGAATCCGGAGCACTGACCACATCCTTAAATAAAGGAGAGCAGGAACTGTGCTGTGCTGGAACAGGATATAGTCTGTTTGAAGCAGGCGCTGGATTATATAATATGTTCCATACTGAAAGAATGTATTCCGGAAGTGCCCGCTCCAATCTCTCAAGCCCGGAAGTGGACAAGGTCCTCGATGAGATCAATATAACCTCAGACGCAGAAAAGCGTGCAGAGCTTGTTGGACAGGCCCAGGAACTGATTCATGAAGAATCTCCATTTATTTATATTGCTTTTACAAAAAACATCATCGGCGCTGGAAGCAAAGTACGCGGATTTGTTCCTACTCCCACAGCCATGTATGATTTCAGAACTGTATACTTCGTAGAATAATCTTACTAATCTGACTCGGACTGACTGATTCCGGGAACCTTTCTGGGATAGATGATATTCTTTTATACCAGAAGGTTCCCGGCTATTACAGAGAAAGGAGATTCCAACATGCTGAAATACATTGGCCGGCGGCTGCTCATGATGATCCCAGTCATGCTGGGAGTTATTCTGATTGTTTTTACTTTAATGTATATCACTCCCGGTGACCCTGTGGATACACTTCTTGGAGATGATGCAACTCCTGAAATGGCAGAACAGCTGCGGGAAGAACTTGGACTCAACGGTACCTATATTGAACGGTTAGGTAAATATCTGGTAAATCTGGCCCACGGAGATCTCGGGATCTGTTACTCCACAAAGCAGCCTGTCATGGACCGAATTATCCAGACCTTTCCCAATTCTCTAAAACTTGCGGGATGCTCTGTGCTTCTTTCTGTTGCGATCGGGCTGACTCTCGGTATCGTATCTGCTGTAAAGCAGTATTCTCTTTTTGATAATATCGCTATGACCCTGGCCATGATCGGAAATGCCATGCCGAACTTCTGGCAAGGACTCCTCCTGATGCTTCTGTTCGCGCTGCACTGGAAGATACTCCCAGCATCTGGCTTTGATGGATGGACCTATATGATCCTTCCCGCGATTACCATTGGTACCAGTTCTGCAGCGGCTGTCGCCAGAATGACCCGATCCAGTATGCTGGAGGTCATCCGGCAGGACTACATCACAACTGCTGAGGCAAAGGGCCAGACGGAACTGAAAATCATTATCTTCCATGCCCTTAAAAATGCCTTGATCCCTGTTATTACCACCATCGGCATCCAGTTTGGCCATCTTCTTGGCGGTGCTGTTCTGACAGAATCCATTTTTGCAGTGCCAGGCGTTGGAAAGATGATGGTTGATGCCATCAAGGCAAGGAACTATCCCGTTGTCCAGGGCGGTGTACTTATGGTAGCCCTTACATTCAGCCTTGTAAACCTGGCCGTGGATATCCTGTACGCTTTTGTTGATCCACGAATCCGTTCACAGTACAAGTAAGGGGGTGGCAATATGGAAAAAACAAAGGAATTAACATCATCCTCTGAGGCTGGTTCCATCAAAAAACGAAGTCAGGTCAAGGAGGTATGGAGACGGTTCTGCCGAAATAAACAGGCCATGGTCGGTATGTGCATGCTTCTTCTGCTGATCTTTGCCGCTATTTTTGCTGACATCATAGCGCCCTATGATCCCGTGGAGCAGGACATTATCAACCGTTTAAAACCACCGTCATCTGCCCATTGGTTCGGAACCGACGAACTGGGACGCGATATTTTCAGCCGTATTCTCTATGGAAGCCGTATTTCCCTCACTGTCGGTCTGATTGCCGTAGGACTCTCCAGCATTGTTGGCTGCGCCCTTGGAGCCATAGCTGGATATTATGGCGGCGTACTTGACAATATAATTATGCGATGTACGGACGTACTAATGGCAATTCCCAGCATTCTTCTAAATATTTCCATTGTAACAGCGTTGGGAACCGGACTCCAGAATGTAATGATCGCCATAGGAATTTCCAGTGTTCCTGCCTACTGCCGTATTATGCGTGCATCCCTTCTTTCGTTGAAGGAACAGGAATTTGTAGACGCTTCCCGTGCAGCCGGGGCCAGTGACGTTCATATTATCATCCATCATATTCTTCCAAACAGCCTTGCCCCTCTAATCGTTCAGGCGACTTTAAAAATTGGCGGTGCGATTCTTTCCTGTGCCAGTATGAGCTTTATCGGACTCGGAATTGTACCTCCTACACCAGAGTGGGGCGCAATGCTCTCCACTGGCAGGGATTTTTTAAGGGATGCGCCGCATCTGACTGCTTTCCCTGGAATGGCTATCATGTTCGCTGTATTTGCCATGAACTTAATGGGTGATGGATTACGGGATGCGCTGGATCCCAAGCTGAAAAACTAGGGGGTGAATCTGAATGAATGAGCACACAAACCTTTTAGAAATCAAGGACCTTACAGTGCACTATGTGACTGTGGACGGTACCGTCCATGCTGTTGAAAATCTGAATCTTACTCTTCCCGAAGGAAAAACCCTGGGACTGGTGGGGGAAACAGGAGCGGGAAAAACTACAACCGTTAAAGCGATCATGCAGATTCTCCCGGATCCGCCTGCAAAAATCCTAAATGGAGAAGTGATTTTCTGCGGGGAAGATCTTCTGAAAAAAAACAAAAAATCCATGAGAAAAATCCGTGGAAAACAGATTTCCATGATTTTCCAGGACCCCATGACCTCTCTGAATCCTGTGATCACAGTTGGAGAACAGATTATGGAGGTAATCCGGCTCCACGATAAAAAAATGAGTAAGAAGGATGCTTATACCAAGGCCTGCGAAATGCTGGAACTTGTAGGAATTAAAGCGGACCGGGCTGGCGATTATCCGCATCAGTTCTCCGGAGGTATGAAACAGCGTGTGATCATTGCTATGGCTCTGGCATGTAACCCCAGACTTCTTATTGCAGATGAACCCACCACTGCTTTGGATGTTACGATCCAGGCGCAGGTGCTGGAGCTGATGAGAAAACTTAAGGCCAAATACCAGACCTCCATGATCATGATCACCCACGATCTGGGAATCGTAGCAGAAATATGTGACTATGTAGCCGTTATGTACGCCGGTGAAATTGTAGAATACGGAAACAGAGAGCAATTATTCCATCGTCCATCCCATCCTTATACAAAAGGCCTGTTTGCATGTATTCCAAATCTGATGGAGGAAGAGACTACATTGATTCCCATTGAAGGGATGACCCCTGATCCTACAAATCTTCCAACTGGCTGCCGTTTCCATCCCCGCTGTCCATATGCGACAGAAGAATGTTCAAAAACGAATCCTGCCAGTAAGGAAATCGAAAATGGGCACCATGTCAAGTGTCTGCACATATAAAGGAGGGATTGACCATGAGTGAAAATATATTGGAAGTCCGTCATTTGAAAAAATATTTTCCGACCAAACGCGGACTGCTCCATGCTGTTGACGATGTAAATTTCTCCATTAAAAAAGGTTCTACCATGGGGTTGGTCGGAGAATCCGGATGCGGAAAATCAACGGTTGGCCGTCTGATCTTAAGGCTTACGGAAGCGACAGATGGGGAAATCCTCTTTTATGACGACGATATCAGAAAATACGACCGTGAAAAAATGCGTCACACACGGAGAAGGCTCCAGATTGTTTTCCAGGATCCCTACGCTTCTTTAGACGGAAGAAAAAGCATTTTTGAAAGTATCGCCGAGCCTCTCCAGGTTCAAAAAATATATCAGAACAAAAAAGAAATGGAAGAAAAAGTTTATGAGCTCATGGCTACTGCCGGCCTTGCCAGACGCCTTGCCAATTCATACCCTCATGAACTGGACGGCGGCAGAAGACAGCGTGTTGGAATTGCGCGGGCCCTGGCCTTAAACCCAGACTTTCTTGTTCTCGATGAGCCGGTTTCCGCATTAGATGTCTCTATTCAGGCGCAGGTATTGAATCTGATGGAACAGCTCCAGGAACAGATGGGACTCACCTATTTGTTTATTTCCCATGATCTAAGCGTTGTAAAACATATCAGTGATGAAATCGCTGTTATGTATCTGGGACAGATTGTTGAAAAAGCTGAATGCAAGGATCTTTTTAAGCATCCATCCCATCCTTATACCCAGGCTCTGCTGAGTGCAGTTCCAATCCCATCGATTGATTATCATGTGGACCGGATCGTGCTGGAAGGTGATGTCCCAAGTCCCATCAATCCATCCCCTGGCTGCCGCTTTGCCGGAAGGTGCCGTTTCTGCAAGGAAAAATGCCGTCACGAAACACCCGAATTAAAGGATATTGGAAATGGTCATATGGTTGCCTGCCATTTTGTGGGTGAATTCTAAATCAAAAGATGAGAAAGGAAGAAAATATGGAACTGCGATTGGAATCTTTCGTTCAGGATACAATTAAAAGAAAGCTGGATCTATACCATGTAGTCGTCCGTCAGCATGGAGAAATCATTGGTAAATTTGACTGGCGTGAAAACCGCAGGGAGGACATTCATTCTGTCAGCAAAAGTTTTCTCAGCATCGCCATCGGTATTGCCATTGATGAAGGGATCCTCCGGTTGGATGAAAAACCAGCTGAGATATTTTCTGATAAGCTTCCGGAAAGTCCATCCGAAAACTTACAGGCAATGACGATCCGGGATATGATCATGATGGCTACCGGACATGACCATTTTATTCTGCAAGGCTATTCTGCTTCTGATGACCGGCCTGTCAGGGATGCCATTGAAAATGACGACTGGGTTCAGTATGCTCTGGAATTTGACGTTCCGTATAAACCCGGGACCTACTGGAAATATAATAATTTCGGCCCATATCTGGCATCCGTTATCATTCAGGAACGGACCGGGGAACGTCTTGTGGATTGGTTAAAGCCCCGTCTGTTCACTCCCCTCGGCATACGCAATCCTCAGTGGCTGGAATCTGTAAAAGGATATACTCTGGGATGCGGAGGGCTTCATCTTTCCACAGAAGAATTATCCAGATTTGGGCAGCTTTGTCTTAATAAAGGCCAATGGGAAGGAAAGCAGCTGGTTTCTGCCTCCTGGATCGAGGAAGCCACTGCCTGCCAGATTTCTAATAAAATCGAGGGAAAAGTCCAGCATCCCGATGAATGCGCCGGATATGGATACTTTTTCTGGAGATGTTCCAGAGATAATGCATACTGTGGAAATGGTTATGCCGGACAGAGAATTTTTGTCTTACCGGAGCAGGATGCCTGTATTGCTGTTACTGCCCATGAATTTAACTCTGGATCTATTTCTGACTGCGTATGGAACCATATCGTTCCCCAGCTAAAATAAAACCTTACATAGACGGATCCGATGTCCCCAGTTCCTTCCCAGGCACTGGGGACAATCTGTATATTTCCATCCATAACATATCTATCTTTATTTGCAGGAATACTTACGATCCATATCCGCAGCACTAACAGGTCAATCATCTATAATCCGTGCAAATCTTGCATAGGGTTGTGCTATCTGCTACAATAACACTACTATCTAAATTCCTTTTTCATAATATATCAGCCAAAGGAGGACTCCCTATGTTCCGCAGTATGAGGCGTTCCAGACAGCAGCTGGAAAACGATGAAACCATTAAAATCCTGCGTTCCGGCACCACCGGCGTTCTTGGACTGACCGGTGACGACGGCTATCCCTATACGGTTCCCATCAACTATGTATACGAGGATGGGAAAATTTATTTTCATGGTGCGAGATCGGGCCACAAATACGATTCCATAAAAAACCATGACAAGGTGTCCTTATGCGTAATTGAAAAAGAGGACATTATAAAGGAGGAGCTTACCACATATTTTCGCAGCGTGATCCTGTTCGGACGTGCCAGGATCCTGGAAACAGACGAGGAGATCCTCCATGCCGCCAGGGTCTTCAGCCTCCGATACAACGCAGACCGGGATTTTGTGGAAAAAGAGATCCAGAACGAATGGAACAATCTGTGCTGTGTGGAGATTTCCATTGAGCATATGACCGGGAAAGAGGCCATCGAGCTGACCCGTGCCCGCAGCAATAAAATTTAAACTGGAGGTAGTTTATGTGTACAGCAGCAGCCTATAAGACAAAAGATTTTTATTTTGGCCGGACCCTGGATTATGAGTTTTCTTTTGGCGACCAGGTGACCATCACTCCAAGGAACTATCCCTTCCGCTTCCGTTTTCAAGGGACCATGGAAACCCACTATGCCATGATCGGCATGGCCCATGTGGCTGACGATTATCCTCTCTATTATGAGGCCGTAAATGAAAAAGGCCTGGGAATGGCTGGCCTTAATTTCGTTGGGAACGCTCACTATGGGGAAAAGGCGGACGGAAAGGATAATGTGGCTCAGTTTGAATTTATTCCCTGGATCCTGGGACAGTGCGCTTCTGTAAAAGAGGCCCTCCGTCTTCTGGAACAGGTCAATCTGGTCAATACGCCGTTCAGTGAGAGCCTTCCCCTGGCCCAGCTCCATTGGATCCTTGCTGACCGGGATGAGGCCGTAACAGTGGAATCCGTTCTCTCTGGAATCCATGTATATCCCAATCCGGCGGGAGTCCTTACCAATAATCCGCCGTTTCCAGAGCAGATGTTTAACCTCAATAACTATATGCACCTGTCCCCAAAGGATCCGGAGAATTGTTTTTCTGACAAGCTCTCTCTGAAAACCTACTGCCGGGGCATGGGCGCGCTGGGCCTTCCCGGAGACTTATCCTCCCAGTCCCGATTCGTCCGTGTCGCCTTTGTAAAGCTGAATTCCGTATCGGGCGATTCTGAGGAAGAAAGCGTCAGCCAGTTCTTCCATATCCTGGGCTCCGTAGATCAGCAGAAGGGCTGTTCGGATCTGGGAAATGGAAACTTTGAGATGACCCTGTATACCTGCTGCTGTAATGGGGATAAGGGGATCTACTATTACACCACCTATGGAAACCATCAGATCACTGCCGTGGATATGCACCGGGAGGATCTGGAAGGGGACCGGTTAATTCCGTATCCCCTTGTACAGAAGGAGCAGATCCTGTACCAGAATTAGCCCCAGGCAGACGGAAAACCTTTTGGGAACCCCCGGAAAGCGAAGTTCCCTGATCGGATGAAAAACGGCAGAACCTCTGCAAATGGCAGATTCCGCCGTTTTTCTTTCCGTTTTTATGCTTCTTTTTTCATTTTCCTGAACACTGGCACATACATGAGCAAAGCTGCCGCCATGACTGCCATCATAAACAGGATCAGACCGTTTGCAGCAGCCTCCGGCATTCCGTACCACAAGAACAATACCAGCATTCCCACAAACAGCAGGGCTGTACAGACCTTTCCGAACCACATTGCGCCGTCCAGCTTCTTTCCCCGCTTTAAGAGGATCAGTCCCATAACTGCCATATACCCCTCCTTCACGGCCAGAAGCGCCGCCAGCGCCCACATCAGAGGATACTTGAACGCCAGACAGAGGGCCAGGGCTCCGTGGGTCAGTTTATCCGCCAGAGGATCCACGAACTTCCCCAGCTCTGTGACCATATGAAACCGCCGGGCCACCCAGCCGTCCAGAAGATCTGTCACACTGGAAATAAAGACCACAGCCGCCGCCCGGTAAACATCCTCCCTGGTACTGGCGGTAAGATACATCCAGCTGAATACTGGTATCATGAGAATGCGAAAATAGCCCATCAGATTGGGAATCGAAAAAATTTCTTTTCTGCTGATCTTTGCCATATGCTCCACCCCGTTTTCTTTTTTAGGTTCCGGCAGCCACGGCTGCCATTCTTTCCCTTATCCTCATTATAAACGGACTGGTCCCCCAATACAACCCCGATCAGGCCATGCTCCCCGCCAGAACAATACTGGCGCCGATCCCGGCGGCCGTAGCTGCCAGAGCCCCCGGAAGCGTCCACCGGGTCTTCCGGATCCCCGCAGTCATAAAATATACACTCATGGTATAGAAGATCGTCTCCGTGCATCCCATCATAATAGACACCATATTCCCTATCAGTGAATCCGGACCGTATTCCTTAAAGATATCCAGGATCAGCCCCGTGGCCGCAGAGCTGGATACCAGGCGGACCAGGACCACAGGGACCAGAGGGACCGGGATATGGAGCCAGCCCGCCGGGGTCCTTAGAGCTTTTGCCGCAGCTTCCAGGAAACCGGACTCTCTTAAAATCCCCACTGCGGCCATAAGACCGATCAGAGTGGGAAGGATGCCCGCAACTGTCTTCATCCCCTCGGAAGCCCCCTTTAAAAAATCATCAAAGACCGGCCGTCCAGACAGTATCCCAAACCCCACAATATAAAAAACCGCCAGCGGAACCATAAATTCCGACAGAAAAACCAGTATGTCCATAAGCTCTGCTCCTCTATGCCTGCTTTGAACCATTGTATTCTCTCCGGAAATCAGATATACTTATAAAAAACAACAGGAGGTTGTGCATATGAGTCTGTTATTTTTAGAGTATCCGCCCTGTTCCACCTGCAAAAAAGCAAAATCCTGGCTGGACGCCCACGGGGTCCAGTATACCTCCCGCCATATTAAGGACCAGAATCCCTCAAAGGAGGAGCTGAAGGCCTGGTATCAGAAAAGCGGGCTGTCTTTAAAGCGCTTTTTCAATACCAGCGGCCTTCTTTATAAATCCATGGCCTTAAAGGATAAGCTGCCGTCCATGACTGAAGAGGAGCAGCTGGAGCTCTTATCCACCGATGGAATGCTGGTAAAGCGTCCCATCCTGGTATCTGAGGATTTTGTTCTCGTAGGTTTTAAAGAAAGCGAATGGAGCGAAGCGCTCGGCTGATCAGGAGCCTGGACCCTTGTCCGGGCTTTCGCTTTCCCTCTTTTCTCTTCTTCTGGACATCCATAAAAGCGCCGTGCCTCCCAGGATCAAAATGAAAAAACCAGTTCCAAAAACCACTTTGGTCAGATGTTTTTTTATCCAGTACAGGAACCTCTCCGCCGCACTGAGCGTTTTTTTCTGCTCCTCATGTGGAAGCGTTTCCATTTTCTCCGTTTCTATTTCTGTTCCCTGGCTCTCTTCCTCCTTCTGGCTGCTTTCCGGTTCCCGGCGTATCTCCTGGTACAGTCCGATATATTGTTTTCCCTTTACCTCCGGTGTTTTTACCTGTCCGCCGTACCGTACCTCCACATTTCTCACCAGCTTTTCCCCGGTGGCCCGTGCGTCCCGGCACAGGATCCCTTCTTTTTCATAGGTTTCCCCGCTCCATTCCACATTCTCTACACGATAGCACTCTTCCGGAAGGCCCAGGTACTCCAGAAATTCCGTTCCATAAGAGGACAGCTCCGCATCTTTCGGTATTTCCGCGTTCCCCAGCTGGAATACATCTGCATCATAGCCGGACACTGTGATCAGGAACTGAAAGCCGCCGGTCCACTGGGCGCTGGTCTCCTCCGTCTCCAGCCTGGGGATCTCTCTTTCATATTCCTGTCCGGTCTGCTCATCCGTCAATGTGACCCGGGCCGTTTCCGGGGGCTCCTGCCTGCCCTCCAGGACATATGGAACCGTGACAGAAGCATACGTCATGGTCCCTCCCTGGCTGACCTGGCGGATCCGCCTGGAAACGAGCCGGTACTGCTTTCCATCCCGTTCCAGGATCTCCTTTAGCTCCGGGGCCTGTCCCGCATCGGTAAATACCGGGCCTTCAAGGGTAAGCGTCTCCGCCGCCGGTGTCTCTTCTGTACGGTTCGGCAGGTTTTCTGCACCATAAGCGGCGGCTGCTCCGCTTATGGCACAGGAACCGGACCATATCCATGCCAGGCAGAAGCTTATCCCAAAAAGCACAGCCCCGGGGACTGATCCCTGCCTCTTCCATCCTTTATTTTTCAAATGTATCCCTCCTCCAAAGGATCAGACAGATGCTTCCGCCCAGGATCCCCAGAACAGCCAGGGCTCCATATACCCAGGGCCTTTGCTGGTCTCCTGCCCTTGGGATCTTTGTCCGGATCCTGGATGGGCGGCTGATCCGAAGCTCCCCTCTGCCATCCAACTCGATCTCATACCGGGCAGTTATGATTCCTTTTTTCCTGGGCTCCTCCGTCGGCTCAGTTTCCGGAGTCTCTGTCTCATCTGGCGTTTCCGGTTCCGTTTCTCTGTCATCATCCGGTACCGGCCGTTCCGGTTTTTCCGGTTTCCCTGGTTTTTCTGGTTTTTCCGGCTCCTTTCTTTTATCCTCCATGACCACCCGGTCTATGGTCCCATCCTCTGATACTGTAAACGTCACCTCCTCTGCGATCTGATATCCAGAAGGCGCCGTCACCTCTGAAAGTGTATACGCTTCTCCTGCGTTGAGTCTTCCCATAATCCTGTGAGGCGTATTCCCCGATGTCCACCGGTCCACCACATGCCCATTCTTATCCTTCAGGACCAGGACTGCTCCGGGAAGCTCCTCCCCAGTGACCATGTCGGTTTTTCGGATCTCCGCCTGGGTGGGCCTGTCCTCCATCCTCACCCTGTGGATGCCTCCATCCCCGCCGACTGTAAATGGGATCTCCTCCGCCCAGGCATAACCCGTGGCAGGTAAAACCTCGGCTAAAAGATACGTTTCTCCCGGCTTCAGGATTCCCGTGATCTGGATCTCCTCTCCGGATACCCATTCCTTTAGCAGCTTTCCATCCAGGCTTTTTATGGAAAGCACTGCCCCGGAAATCTCTTCTCCTGTGATCAGATCCGTCTTTCGGATCCGCACGTCTGTCTCCTTATTTTTCAGATCTGCCAGGATCATTTTTCCGTTTTCACCAATGGAAACGGATACCCGTCCGGATAAAAATTCGGTTCCATCGCTGAAGACTACAATTTCCTCCAGGGTGTATGCCTCTCCCTTTGCGAAAAGCAGTTCTCCCTGTCCGTTTTCTTCATTCACGATTTCATGGGTCAGTCCTCCTCCCTCTGTTTTCCAGGTATCCAGCACCGTATGTCCTTGTCCGCAGAATACGTACCGTGTCCCGACAGGCACCCTCTTACGGCTTTCCAGGATACGCTCCCGGTTTTCATCCGAAAGGCAGATCGTCTCCCTCTCTAAGAGCATGCTGCTGCCATCGGAAAAACCGATCGCTTCTTCCCAGGTAAGGACCGCTCCTGTATTTTCCTGTTCCACAGCCTCTCTAAAAGCCGTAAGCTCTCCTGTCATGGGAGCCGTAAGGATTTCCTTTCCATCCCTTTTTAAGGTGATCCATCCTCCCTGGACCCTGCGTCCCCTGACAAGAATCGATCCGATCCTGTCCTTTTCTGCGTCATACAGGATCTGGATCAGACTGGATGCGCCGGATATCTCAGCTATGCTCCGTCCGTCAGCCGATACGGTAAACATCACCGGATCCGCTGCGGAGTATCCCTCTGGCGCTTCCTCCTCCACAAGGAAGTACGTTCTTCCTCCGGATAATTTTCCCGATACCAGGTGGGGCTCCGGACCGGAGATCCATGTTTCCAGCGGCTCTCCCCAGGGCTGCATTTTTCCATTTTCTGCCTTTGCATTATAAATGGACAGCCGCGCCCCCTTTACAAAGTGATCCGTATGAAAGCTGCTTTTGGAAAACCACAGCCTGGTTTCTTCATTTTCTGCCTTTATTTTCTGCACGGCCACCGGCGTATGGTCATTGCTAAACCAGAATTTCCATACCCTATGGTCCAGACAGAAGCCCTCCGGGGCCTGGATCTCCCGTACCTGGTATTCATACGGCACAGCCCTTCCATCATCTCCCAGATATGCCGCCGGAAGTTCTCCGGACACCGCTTTCCCATCGCTGCCGGTCACCATACGGAAAAGCTCCCCGGTCTTTGCATTTTTCACCTCAAACCATGCTCCCGGAAGCGGTTTCTCGTGCCACTGGGCATCCAGCTTTAAAATCTCGATCCGTCCTCTGGAAAGACGGTTCACCGCCTGGATGATCCCACCGGAATCCTTTCCGATCTCGATCTTCTGCGGCTCCATGGCTGAAAAATGATCCGGCGTCCTAAGCTCTGCCAGGTAATAGGTCCCCTCCCTTACAGGAGGGAGCCGGTGCAGACGCAAGTCGCCTGGTCCATACCCCTCCGGGATCCTTCCCTCTGCCAGATCATCCGCCGTATAGGTCCCTTCCCCTCCCGACGTCCAGGTATCTTCCAGAAGCTCTTCCTCTGCGGAAAATCCCCCGTTTTCGTCTGCCCGGTAAAGGGCCAGCCTGGCTCCGCGGATCTGCCGTCCATTCTCATCAGTCTTGTCTGCATACCACTGTCTGCGCCTGTTCTCCATATAATACCGGATCACCTGGTTCTCTTTCTTCACCTGGACCAGCACCGGCTCTGCCGTTTCATAGCCCCCTGGCGTTTCCGTTTCCACCAGAACATAATATCCTTCCGGGATACGGTCGATCCGGTGGAGGCCTCCCCTTGTATCAAAGCTGCATGCCGCCGGGGCATCCCGGAACATACCTGTTTTATAACGGTACTGATATTCAAATTTCCAGTCCCCATCTGGTCCGGTCCGGGATGCAGTCACCCGCAGACAGCTTCCGTCCGAAAGGCTCCAGAGCTGGACGACCGTTTCCCCATTTCCTGTGCTGCGGCTTTCCGTCCGCTCTCCTGCCCCGGTACGCTTTCCATCGTATACCTTCCAGGAAAAGTGTTCAAAATCCTCTCCGTATTCCCGGAACATGGCCTCATACGCCTGGGAGAGCTCCGTTCCGTAAAAGGAAAGATCATCCGCAGTCCAGGTATCCACAGGGTTTCCCTTCTGGTATACATACGCTCCGTTTTCCGTCATGACCGTTCCATTTTCCTCCAGAACCGCAGGATAAAGAGCGAGCCCTGCTCCATGGCGCTCCGGCAGAGGCCTCCGGATTCCCTTTTCATCCTCCTCATATTTATAAATTTCCACCTTCGTATGATCGTCCTTTAAAACGAAGCTCTGGAGCTCATCCACTGGCCTTATGGTAATCTCCATGGAGGACGGCAGATATCCGGGAGGGGTCTTCAGCTCCTCCAGGATATAATCTCCTGCTGGAATCCCCTCAAAATACATCGGACGCCCATCCGTTATCCACCGGGCAGTCTTTGAAACCGGGTGATTATCCACAGGATCCTCTGTATTCCACACAGCCGGAGTATTTCCTTTTTTCACAAGGTAATAGCCCTTGGGATACTTCTCCAGATCCTTGGAATATACTCTTCTGGCCGGATAAAGGGCCAGCTCTGCCCCCTTCACCATCTGATGGGAATAAAAGCCCTTTCCCTCCACAGTCCATTCCTCTGTCTGCCCGCTTTCCCCATTTACCACAGGGATCCTGTACGTCTCCGTTCCATCTGTTTTCAGTATTTCTACCCGTATTTTTTCATCCGTCATGGCGGTCCTCTGAATGTCCCGGGTCTCCTCTACCCGGACTGCCTGCGGAAACGCCCGCGTATACCCTGGCGGAACACCGGTTTCTTCCATGATATAGGTTCCAGGGATCACGCGCCGGAGCATATCCGCCTGCCCCCAGGTCATCTCCCCTTCAGACGGATCCTGGGGCGACCTCTCCCCGGATATCCACAGATTCGGAATGATCCAGAACTCCCCGTTCCGGTGCCGGACGGGTTTTCCGTCCCCTTCTGTCTCTGGATCTCCCACATCATAAAGTGTTTCCGGCTCTCCTATGGTATAGGAAGCCTTATGGTACTGCTCCAACAGGTCGTCATACCGGAAATACAGATAATCCCCATCCCTGTCATAAACCGCCTCGCCCTTTTTGTACGTTTCCCCATTGACCGGATAGTAACGCACCATCCCATAAGAGTCATAAAACGGCTTCAGCCTTTTCTCCAGTTTTCCTGTCTCCGGATCCCAGGTTCCCGTAAGATACGCATTTTCTGTTCCGGCGTTGACCTCTCCGGGACGTCCGGTGAGGATCTTTTCCCTGGCGATCCGGTTCCCATATGGATCATAAAAGGAGATCACCGGCCATACAAAATAGTGGGCTTCTTCCTTTCCAAGGGGACCGGTTCCGGATTTTTCCACATAAGCCAGCCCCGTGTATGGATCCACACAGGCATCCCGCTGCATCTCCTGGTTCAGATGGTAGATCTCTGTTCCCGGATCCATGGACAAAAACGCCTTTGCCCCAGGGTCATAGACCAGACTGGACAGATCCCCTCCGGCCAGCTCAAGGAACGGCTGTCCGCCCTGGAATGCGTAAACAGACCGGGTATCCGGAGTGATCCTTATTTTTTCCCCATCTCTTCCAAATCCGTATACGATCCCATCCTCTCCTGTCTCCAGTACCTTAAGATTCCCCAGATCGTAGAACAGTACCGAGGTATCATCCCGCTTCTCCTCCTGTAATGACCAGCGGCCATTGTCATCCTTTTTTAACCGGAAAGCGCTGCCTGCATACCCTTTCTTCACCTGGATATCCAGAACGTTTCCATTCCGGTCTCTCTGGATCTCTACCCCCTCCATCCTGTGATCCCCCGTATCGCCGGAAGGACGCACCTCTATGGCTTCAAAAAGAGCCATTTCCGCCCCGGCCACATACCGGTTCTGATCACCGGCTGTTTCCAGTGTCCTGGTCACATAGCCATAGCCCTGGAAGATCCCATTTTCGTAAACGATCTCCACCCGCTCCCCGGCTGCCTTTCTTTCCTCCAGATATTCCAGGGTCCCTTTTTTCCATCCAAAGCCCTGGTACGTTCCCATGGAATTATATGCAGGCTCCAGGTTTTCCAATCCGTAGACCGCTTCCAGGAAGGAAAGGCTTCCCTCTACGCGTCCCGAGACCTTCATCCCCTCGTAAGACGCCGGGGTCTTCACTTTGGATACCTCCAGGCTGACTCCTGTGTTGTTTACATAGATCCTGGCTGTGTCCTCCACAGCTTCATCCTCGCCCTCCTTCCTGGAGCTGAAACGGACCGCCGCCCTTTTATCCTGGGAGTCTCCGGTATAATACCAGATCCCATCGCTGTATATTTCCACGGGAACAGGCAGACTCCTGGCGTACCCGGCCGGAGCCAGAAGCTCTGCCAGAACGTACACCCCTGCTGTCAGCGGCTCTGGTGTCTCCACATAGCCGGTGATCTGCAGTGGTTCCCCTTCATCCCCGTCATAAACGGAGGAAAGGGCCAGAAAGTCTCCCGTCCTCACTCCGGACTGGTCCCTGAAAATAATACAGTCCTCTTCCCGGCATACAGGCGTTCCTGCGGGCACGGTTCCATAAAACAGACTGCCTGGCCCCTGGATCCTGGCAAAGGGCATGATCCCCCTTGCTCCCATGGCCTCCAGAAACGCCCGGCTTCCCTGGATCACCGTCTCTGCTTCATACCGCTTTACAGCGCCGTCCCCATCCTTCTCCTCATTCCGGTCTGCTTTATAAAGGGCAAATACTGCTTCATCATGGAGGATCTGCTCTCCGGTCTCCGCATCCAGCTTTTCGATCCGCAGCCTGGTCCAGTACAGCCTGTTTAAAAAGGTCCGGAATACAAAATCCTCAGTCTGGCTCCACGGCTCTAACATATGGGCATACTTTCCATCCCAGGACGACCTGTCACGCTCCTCCCCATAGGGATATACATAGAAATCCCCGCTGTGGCCATGGCCCTTTACCACATATTTCCCGTCCGGTTCCCTTTCGTTTCCTTTCTTTACTCCGTCAAACCGGATTCGATACCGCCCGGCTGTTTTTTCCGGCGGCTCCTTACTGTTGTACACCAGCTCCTCTGAAAGACGGTCCGGGATCTCCGCCCATCCGTCCTCATACACCGATGGGAGAACGATCTCCTTCGGCGGATCGATCCGGTAATGCCGGTTCTCAAAATCCATCCATTGGGCTTTAAAGGGCTGCTGCTCTGCCAGGACATAGGTTCCATATGGCAGATACTCCGATATCCCGAAGGCGTACTCCGCTTCTCCCCCCTGCATTTTAAGCTGCCAGGCGGACAGGGTCGTCTTATCCCGGTCAATCCCTCCATTTTCCTCACTGTCCCACCGGATGGAATACAGAGAATCCAGATCATACTTAAAAAATGGCTCCAGATACTCCTCCGCCCTGAGGATGGCTTTATAAAGAGCCCGGTCGTATACCTGGTCCCCATAGGCGGCCTCTGTTCCATTCTCTGCCAGTTCCTCCTTTACCTGGTCCTCCAGATACCAGGTGACTGCAAACTGGCGTACTGCATCGGACCGCTTTGCATTTTCCCTGGCCTCCGGCGAGGAATTGACTGTATTTTCTATTCCCGTAAGAAGACTCCTGGCAAATGGCTTAAAGGAGGAATTTACCACCTGGCCCCCCAGGTCCCACTTGTCTTTATCCGCCGTCCGGACCGCATGGAAAAATTTTTCATAATTGTGATCCTCCAGGACTCGTCTTTCCGTCTTTACCGTATACAGCTTCTGCACCAGCTCCGGAAATACCCTGTGGTACTGGTCCACGTCCACAGCCGTTCCGTTTTTATCTGTCCATGTGATCGCTCCGTCCTCGTCACAATACAGCCGTTCCAGATTGGATCTTAAATAAATTTTAAACCGGAAATTCCCCAGGGCCTCCCCGCTGTCCACATCCTTTACGACCTTTACCCTCTGCCTGACGGGGCGCTCCAGGACCTGGACCGGAGCCAGGCCTGTATCGCCATCCTCCGTGATCTTATGCTGGCCTCTGTAAACCAGATGCTTTGCCACAATATATGTATCGGCCCCTCCATCCCCTGTAAAAGCCGAAGCACTTATGGAAATATTTCCAAACCGCGCAAGATATTCTGCAAAGCCGATCGGATCCCCGGCCCGGTAGCCATATACATTCCCTGCTCCCAGGCTGTCGACCTCCGCTTTTGTAAGCACGGTCTGCTTTCTGGGAAGCTTCGCCATAAAGGAAAGCGTCAGCCGGCCATTTTCGTCTGAAAACGCTTTTCCAAAGCTGTCGGTGCCCTTAGAGGCGACCCGGACCCTGTGTATCCCCATTTTCCGGTCATACTCTGCCTGTTCCAGCCTTACATCTGTATCCGCCAGCTCCTTTTCTGTGGTGATCTCAATTTTATCTATGGTTTCTGTGAGGGGGACCTGCCAGCCGTGCTCCGGGTCTCCATCTATATAATCCACGATCCTTTCACCGGCTTCATGATATACCATCACCTGATGGTCCATATCCTGGAGCTGACCTTTTCCATCCACAAGCACCGCCGGGGTCAGGACCACGTCTATGTAATACCGCTTTCCAGCCCCGCTGCCCATATAGTACCGGCGTTCTGTCTGGAAACGGTGGCTTCCTTCCCGTCTGTATTCCTGATACACCCACCGTAAATGGACCGGATCCTCCAGGACGGAATATACCTTATCCACCTCCGCTTTTCCGTTTTCCTCCTTCATGGTAAAAAAACGGCGGCTTCCCCGGACCGACGCGCCCGCATACAGGACCGCACGGCATGTATCTCCGGACATTTCAAAGGCGTCGATGCCGCCAAAGCTCCACTGGGGGTGCTCCGCATACCATAAAAGGATCTTCTCCAATACGGCGGCGATCTCTGCGTCCGGCCCCAGGCCTTCCAGGGAAAGAGTCGTGACCGCTGCTCCATAATGCGTTTTTACTGCTGGTTCCCCGGGAGCGGCTGTCATGCCAAAAATATCCGTCTGGCCCCTTTGGACCCCTCTGCTGTATACCGGAAGCTCTCTCGATGAGCAGGTCCCGTCCGCCATGACAGGGATCTCATATCCATTGCGGTTCAGGATCTCCTCCACCTCTGCCTTCAGATACCGGAACGCCGGGTCCTCCGGATCCGTAAGGTCGTGGTCCGCCGCCTTTTCCCTAAGCATCGGCTCTGCCTCATCCAGCTCCAGATCTGTGAGCCCCATGACCGGCGTCTGCGGAACATGCTCCGCCCTTAAGATCTGCGGCTCTGTCCGGCTCATGGGATGCTGCCCGGTGATCCTGCCGTCCGGCCCATATTCCGGTTCATATCTCACATGGCTCCGGTCTGTGTCCGCAGTTTTCCATACCTGGTCCCCATTCTCATCCTTCACAGGGACCTCCTCTGTGCCAGTCACACGGGGACCCGTCACCTCCTTCTCCCCTGTATCCACCCGGAAAAATTCCGTATCCTCTGGAAATCCGGAAAAAATAAGCTCATATCCTCCGGTTCCCGACTCCGGATCCACAGTCCCGGAAGAGGTCACCATAAATGGAAGCTGGTCAAAGCCGTTTCCGCTTCCACCCTCTCCCTCCATGGAAGCGGAAAGCTCCGGCATGGAGACAACGGACGTCCCCCTTAAGGAGGCTGCCCCCTCTGGCGTTTCAAAGCCAGATCCTTTATTGGTCCACTGCCCGGAGCGTCCGTTGACTGACAGCTCATATCCCTCGCTTCTGGACAGTTCCTTCACATAATACCGTCCCAGGATCAGAGGTCTCCCGATCCAGCAGTTCCCATTGACGGACAGATTTTCCCCATAACGGTTTCCAGGACCTTCCCAGCCTGGATCCGTCCGTCTGACCGTTTTTCCTGCATCATAATCAAAGGTGGTTCCAGGCGCCTCTGTATAAACGGTAAATCCAGCATTTCCATCCCGGTCGGTGGCTGCCACCGCCGTAAGATCATCCTTTTTATAAACAATCCCCGTATTGGTCAGCTGCCCATCCTTTCCCAACTCCGAGTCTGGATGAACGATATCCTCGGCTGCAAACAGGCCGTAAACGGCTCCCTCCAGGCTTCCGTCCCCTTCCGTATCCCCGAAAGAGGAATATTCCTCTGATTCTCCCTTATAAAGGTTCAGATCCCGCTTGTTAATATGGATCTCTCCCTCGGTCCTGTGATCCTTAACGATCCATGAATCCCCACAGCCCTCCTCTCCATTGCAGTGAGAAAAGATCCCAGGATCCCCTGTCTCCAGATGACGGATCCCGTCCGGACGGGCATTCTCCAGATACGACTGGAAATCTCCTCCCCCCTGTTCCTCCCAATCCTCATCCTCCGGCTCCCCTTCGTCTGCCAGCAGCATGGAAAACAGCTTCCAGGCATTGGAGGAAGTAAAGATCCGTCCTGCGTTGGAAGGCGTAAGGAGCCTCTCTGTATCAGACGGGGTGGAGATCCCAGAAGCCTTTAAGGTCTGCACCTTCCTTCCGGCAGTCTCCGCCTGTATTTCTCCGCTGTCTCTGGAGCCCGTATACCAGATGTTTTCTGTAATGTCCCCGCTGTCTCCCTCTGCCCGGCTACATACAGCCCCGTTCTGGGACGATGTGGTTGTCACCAGCTCCACAGGAATATCGTCGTTATGGAGACCATGAAGGATATAGCCATTCCTGGCCTGTATCTCCTTCCACGTATAGGTAAATCTCAAGGAAGTAAAATTCTCATATGTCTCTTCGCAGTCAGCCCTGCAGCCGGACGCCTCAAAGGCGCTGCCGGACCCCGTATCCTCTTCCGGTCCGCCTTTATCCCGCTCTCTGGCCTCTCCCCCGCCGGTGCCGCTTTCCAGAACTCCGGCCACCTGGTCAAACGCGCTTTCATCAGAAACCCAGTGAAAATGAACGCCCCCCTCTGCCTCTGCTTCACAGGCCTCCACCAGGGACAGCCATTCCTCTGCCGCCGCACGGTTCTTATCCCTTGTGACCTCTGCCGCCTCTTCCCAGGAAGCATCCCCGCTCCTATCCTCTTTTCCTGTGCCGGAGCCTGGATCCTTTTGGGGAATATCTGCCCATTGGGGAACTCCATGGCCATCGCAGTACGTTTTGGAATACCCGTAGCTCCGGCTGTCCGTATGGGAGATCTCTCCATTTTCGTCTGTGGTCCCCTCGGCAAAGATCTGAAAGCCATCCCATGGAGCAAAGCTTATATTTTCCGTCGAAAGCCCGGCTCCTCTTTCACCGGTCCCAAGGCTTCCCCCATCCTCAAACCGCTCATACAGATAAAACTGGCTCCCCTTTAAGGGCATTCCAGTCTCATCGTCCAGCTTTTTCAGCCGCACGTTATAATCGGACTGAAAGGTTTCCTCGTGGCGGAAGACCTGGAAAGACAGCTCCGGCTCTCCGCCCCCGTAGGCCGGCTCACGGTCGTCGTCCGGGCCGCCTCCATCCCCCTCCTGGCTTACGACTATATAAAAGACCATATCCGACGGAACGATCTCGATCCCGGCCTTATAAAGCCTCTGGTGCTGCGGAGCATTGACACACGCCTTAAAGTCCATCCATTCATGGAGATAGTCGTCGTTCCAGCTTCCCTCCGTATACCAGCCGGAATTTTTCCGCATGGTGATCTTATAGCGGACCATGGTCTTATTGTATTTCTGCTCCTCTGTCATGGTACTGTCCAGAGCATTCTCATTGGCTGTGGCAGAGCCGTTATTATGGATCTTAATGGAGTCTCCGCTCCAGGTGATCTCATATAATTCCTCTCCCAGAACAGACCTGGCGATATTTTTATCCTGGGATGCGTCCAGCCAGCCCACATTTCCTCCCGTGGAGCCGTTGTCCCAGACGCTCTGGGGCTCGATCTTTGCAATATCCCGGATAAACTCACTTCCCAGGAAAAACTCTGTATCCAGGGCTCCTGGACCATCGGAGAAGGGCAGTACCGTAAACGGTACTGCCGTTTCCTCGGAGGTGGCATCCCGGATGGCGTCCGGCGCTTCTTTTCCTTTCTCCCCACCATCCGCTGCCATCTGCTCCATGGCGGCTATGGCCCTTTCCTCGATCTCCGGGTGATCCGCCACCCACGCAAACCTTGTACTGGGATCGTCCTTCACCCGTTTTACCACATTGGGGCCCGATGCCGTGGAGGCGATCTCCCCATAAAGCTCTGGATCAAATTTCCGGGCCGCCTCTTTTAATGCGGTCCAGTTACTGGGATAGGCCCAGAACAGCCGTTTCGTCTGGGTCTCTGTCAGCGGCGACGGCAGGGTATCGTATTCATAGATGTCATACCGGTCCACCTGCTTCCATCCCTTTCCTCCATCCAGACAGTAAAACGGAGCCGTTGCCTTCTGGGGCCATACGCTGGAGGCCCTGGCCGGGAGGGGAAACGGCACAGCCAGAGCCAGCAGGACTGCGGCCATGACCAGGGCTGTCCCCCTTTTTACTGATTTTTTATTCCAAATGCATTCCATCATATCCATGTCCTTTCTTGATCTCCCGGCCAGGAAAACAGCCTGCTGGGACCGGCCTACCGGCCCTCCTCCAGATCCCTTCCCAGGACCTGTACCTTTCCGTTTACGGTCCAGGCTCCGGAGCTGTCCACCGTATACCCGTCGGGCGTCACTGCATCCGACAGCATCCTGCCGCTTTCCGGCTCCAGATAATAGCACCTTCCGTTGATCCAGTTCCATCCGGTCAGCATCCTGCCGCTGGGGCCGAAGGCGTACCAGCTTCCTCCGATCCTGTGCCAGCCTGTATACATACGCCCCAGACCGCCGTCGGAAATATCATGGAGGTAATACCAGTTTCCGTCTGCCGGATCCTGGAACCAGCCAGTCACCATGGCCCCGTCGCTGGAAAACCGGAACCAGGACGTGCTTTCCTGTCCCTCGCCCGCATAAGGATTATGGATATAGGCCCATTCACCGGCATAGGTACGCCCGCCGCTGGTAAAGATCCACCTTCCCGAGCCATCCTGTACCCATACGCCTGTGACGCTTCCTTTGGGAGCCTGTACGTCCGCCGTCTTTTTCCCCCTGGTGGTGATCCCCGAAGAAGCGCTGCCCGAAGAGTGGCCTCCGGAGCTGCCGGAGCCCGATGGACGGTATGTCCGGTCCTCCATTTTGAAATTCAGGACCACTGTGACCTCCTTCTTCTTATCCCCGGAGCCCACAACAGCCGTTGTAGTTTTCTGTGCAGAATACGGATATTTCTTCATGGCCTCCTGGATCCATCTGGCATTCACTGCCGGAGTTACCAGTCCGTCCCCGCTGACGGACAGAAGCTCTCTGTCAGCCTTCCACTCCAGCTCCGGCCAGTCCTCCTCCGCTTCCCCCTCCGGTCTCTGGGGATACAAAACTGCCGTCACCTTCTGGCTCCCTGTCCCGGTCCATGTGAGCACCGGATCCGAACGGCGGCCGGTCTTTGTAAGCACCATGTCAAATTCCAGCTTTTCCCGGTCTGTCTGGATCTCCTCCGCCAGTACCTTTGTCTGATCCACCGTCACAAACGATACCTCTGCCCGGCAGGAAGCCGTCTGCCTGTTTCCCAGGGAATCATCCGCCGTGACGGTCACAAAGGCCGTCCTCTTTCCTTCCCCGCTCCGTCTGGAATATGGATCTGCCTCGTGGACCGCGTCATCCGCTGCCATGATATCCCGGATCCACCGGGTGTCCTTCACAGCTTCCGCTCTGGCATTTTTATAATCCTCCTCCGTATTTCCCTGTCCGTAGCCTCCGGCGTCCACCCGGATCACATTTTTATCGTCCACAGACCAGGAAACATCCCTTTTATCAAAATGATCCGGAGAAAAAACGGCGCTCAGTGTCTGCGGGCCGGTGACCGTTACTGTATCCACCGGAGTTTTTCTGTCGCCTGTCAGCGTCCTTGTGACCGTAAAGAAAAGATTCTCCCGGTCTAAGGAGGCCCCCTCTGCCGCCACCCGGGTCCTGTCCTTTATCTGGAAGGTGACCGGGATCCGGCAGTTGGCCGTCAGGGGCTTTCCCTCAAAGCTGGCCGCAGGCCTGGTCTTTGCAGTCAGCACAGCCAGACCTCCCAGGGTGCCGTTTCCATATATGGTATCGGGGATCGGATACTTAAACCCCTTATCTGCCTGTTCCTTCTCCGCCTTCTCTATGATGTCCCGGAAAAAACCGGCCTTCAAATCCAGCTCCAGGGATGCGCTCATCTCCGTATAGCCCTCGCTGTCCTCATCGGGATTCTGCTTTAAAAGAAGAAGCTCTCCGTCGTCCACGCTCCACTGGACACGGCTGTCTGCCACATCGTTGTTCTTATCCACAACTGCCTCCACCTTCACCTCCTGGACCTTTGTTCCCTCTTCCAGACTTCCATTTATGTATCTGGCGATCAGCTTTCCCGCGTCATTTCTAACCTCTGTGACGATAGAAGGGGACTTTCTGTTCCCGGTCCTCTCCTCTGTCACATGGAAGGCCAGCTCCTCCGGCGTCACCCGGATATCTGCCGCCACCTTTTTATACACGGCCGAAATTTCCGTATCATGCTCCGGCATCACAAAGGCATAAGAGCCGCCGGTCTGATACGCCATGGGTGTTTTCCCGCCCCCGGGTTCCGTATAAAATGGAACTCCGTCCATCTGATATTTCTCCTCCCCGTTATTTCTGGGGGCCGTGATCACTGTGACCGTGTCTCCTGCCGCCACAGCCCCCCGGTGGGACTTATCCAGCTCCTTACTGTAAGCGGATCCGCCCCGGGCCGTCAGCGACGCCACATCATAATAATTCTGTACGTTGGCCGCCGTATCGATCTGGAGCACCGAGACCAGGAAGCCTCTGGCTGGCCGTCCCGTCTTTCCCGGTGCAAAATGGTCCGGGGAAAATTCCATCTCCTTCACCGAATCCTCTGTGTCGATCACATGAAGCGCTCCTTCCTCCAGCTCCTCATAGAAGTACCGTTCCTCCTCCGGCCTGGTGCTCTGTCCCTGGACCAGGGTAAACCCATTGTCCTTCCCGTGCCAGAAGCCGATATGGGCGTCGTAGCCAAACCGGTTATCGTCCGGGATCCCGGAGCCGCAGACTCCGGCCATGATCTTTCCCTCTGTATCCGCAAACAGATAGGCCAGATCTGCCCCGGCCTCCGTTCCATAGCGGAAATGAAAGCCCGTATCATGGGTCCCGATGAACGTTCCCTCCCGGGCGCTGCTCCCCAGGCCCGAGCTGGCGATCCTTCCCTCAAATCTGGCCACCTTCATTTTGCCCGAGGCATATTTTCCTGTTACGCCCCCAATGGCCTGGGACCCGCTTCCTCCAATGGTCCCCATGACGTGGGCATTGAAAATATCTGTATCGTTCTGGAAGCCTGTGATCCCTCCCACATAGCCGCCGCCCTGGATCCTGGCGTTCAGGCTGTCTCCAGTATTTACCGTGCAGTCTGAGATCACAGAGCCTGCGGCCTTTCCGGTAATCCCCCCGGCAAAGGTCTCCTTTCCCTTTCCCAGATCCATGGCCACATGGTCCGCCGTACAGTTTTCCACCACCGTATCCTCGATCTCCCCGGCAACCCCTCCGGTGTTTCCTGCTGTCTTTAAGGCTCCTGCCACAGCCACATTCCGGATCACACTGTCCTGTACGCTGCCGGCCAGGATCCCAGCCGTTTCACCCGCTGTGATCACATGCCCGGGACTCACTGTAAGATCTGTGATCTCTGAATCCCTTACGGCCCCGAACAATCCCATATGGCTCCAGTCCGGGCGGTAAAGACGGAAATTGGAAATGGTCTTTCCATTGCCGTCAAAACGCCCCTGGAAGGCCGGGATATGATCCGAATGGATCTGGGAGCTGTTCCGGTAAAAGCCTATGGGGATCCATTCCATCCCTCCCAGATCGATGTCCCTTGTAAGCTCAAAGCATGCCCCTGAATAATCGCCCGGATACGTTCCCTCTCCCTCTTTGATCTCCATTTCCATGGCCGCAAGCCTGGAAAGGCCCATGAGCTGTGCCTTTGTGGAGATCTGGAACGGCTTTTCCCGGCTTCCGTCCCCTCTGGTCCCATCCAGGAATCCCAGGTCTCCGACCCAGTTTTCCCACAGATCTTTGGACTCAGGCATCAGAAGCGGACGGCCCAGGGCATTGGAGCCTGTGGCCCTGCGGACGTATTCCGTCTGCTCCCAGGCAAATCCTTTCATCGGATCTCCCAGCACCAGACCTGCGCACAGGCAGAATACTGCTGCCCGGCCGGCCTTCCCGGCCAGTCTCATTTTCATTTCATGTTTTTGAAACTGCATATATTTTCCTCCTGTTACAATAGAAATCCATAACCTCTGTTCCCAGTGCCTGCCAGATCCCGGAGCACCGGCTATGACTGCGGCAGACAGTACGCTGGACGGAGGCCGAAGCTTCCGTCAGAAACCTCTGCCGGGCCTATGGTCCCATCCCTCAGATCCACCGCATATGCCTCCGTTCCATAGATGAAGCCTCCGTTTTCTCCCTCCTGATAAACAGGAGTCCTGAGCCAGTATCCCCGGCTGTACGGACTTTCCTCTGACACTGTGTCCCACAACTCCTCCCTGTATTTCAGCGCCTCCTCCACCGACAGAAGGAACATCCGGTCCGACATCATCTGCGGAAGGAGCGTATATTTCACCAGCTCCGTTTCCGCCGCCTCTCCCTCCGTACCTGGAGACGTCTGCCCGAGAAAAGCCGTGCAGACCCCGACGTTTACAGGCATAAGGGCCCCGGCTCCCATCTGGAGACCGGCTTCTCCCGTACAGCGGTCCCGGAGCCATTTCCGTATCTCCGAGTCCTTATAATTATTGTTTTTTCCAAATGTGATGATCTTTTTCTGGGAATCTGTACTGTCCATATCTGACCGTATGACAGTTTCGCATAAGAATAATGCGTATTTCTGATGATCGGTTCCTGCACTGCTGTAATCGTCGTCCACGCACCGGAACTGGTATGTGTCCTTCCCAAGCCTTCTCGTCTGGATGTCGCCCACGGCCCACCGGCCTGTCTCGATCGGTTCATCCCCGTTCAGAGGATCCCTGCACCGGTCACAGAGCCTGTCCCGGTCCGCATCCAGGTGCCCCAGGGCAGCCGGGGACCGGACCTTTCTCAGCCCGCAGAGGCGGCAGGTCAGTTCCTCCTTTCCTCCCCAGAGACAGGTCCCGGCCTCCAGGATCCTGGTCTCCCACCGGTGGGTACACGCTTCCTGGTCCGGCTGCCGCTCAAACCCGATGCGGCAGGTCACATATCTGCGGCCGTTTTCCTCATATTCCTCGATTTTTGTGTTGGAAATATTGACGGCGGCCGGGAACATCTGGGCGATCACCAGGGTCTCCGGCTCGTAATCCTCCCCGGTGATAAAAAACTCCTCCCTCTCCTTCCCGGCTCCTGCGGAAACCAGTTCCATAAGAAGGCGGCGGCATTCCTGGTCTCCGGAAACCATATATTCCGTCTCTCCGGACATCCGCTCCTTATCCAGCAGCCCGGCGTAGGATTCCATATCCAGGCAGAAAGCCCTTCCTGTACAAAGCCCCGACAGGACAGCCGCCGCCCCGGCCGCTGCCAGAACTCCCCCTATTCTCTTTTTTTTCATAATACCTCCAGGATCTTCTGGCTGATGACGCCAAAGCATTGTGTGTGTTCAAAGAAATGAATTTAGAATCTTACAAACAGTATACCATGTCCGGAGGACATGGTACCCCTCCGGTGGAATTGGGCGCCTGGATTTTCGCGGTGTACGCGAAAACCAGATGCGCGATGTTATAATGTCTGTATTTCACAGACATTATAACATTCCCCTTTCCGGTGTGTCCATGGCGGATCCATAAAAAATGCATGGTAAAAACCATGCATTCCGCCAAACCTGATGGTAATAAAAAAACGATTTCCTGTCATTCTGCCAGTCCATCGGAAATCAGCCGGGCAGAAAAGCCATGGTCCTGGGGCAGGACCACGGCTCCGCCTCCGGCTGCCTATGGCCTCTGTTCTCCAAAGGTCAGCCGTTCCAGCTCCTCCGCCGTTGTGATCCCCTGGTCCACCAGCCGCAGAAGATCGTCCCGCAGCGTCCTCATTCCCAGGATATTTTCTGCATAGGAGGCGATCTCCTCCTCCCGGCAGCCTCCGGCGATCATTGCGCGGATGGTCTTATCCACCGCCAGTACCTCATGGACAGCGGTCCGCCCCTGGTATCCCGTATAGCCGCAGCGGGCGCAGCCGGTTCCGTACCGGATCCGGCGGATTCCCGGTCCCAGAAGCTTCCTTTCTTCCCCGTCCGGTTCCCTTTCTGTCTTACAGTCCGGACAAATCTTCCTCACGAGCCTCTGGGCCAGGATGCCGCTCAGGCTGCTGGCCGCCAGATACGGCTCCGCACCCATGTCCAGCATCCGCACCACAGTCCCCGCCGCGTTGTTCGTATGAAGCGTGGAAAGCACCAGATGGCCCGTTACCGCAGCCCGGACACTGGTCTTCAGCGTCTGGCTGTCCCTGGTCTCTCCTACCATGATCACGTCCGGATCCTGGCGCAGGGCAGCCCGGAGCCCCGTTTCAAACGTAAGCCCGGCCTGGGTATTGACCTGCATCTGGCTGATGCCCCGGATGTGCTTCTCCACTGGATCCTCAATGGCCACAATGTTCACCGGAAGCTCCGCCAGTCTCTCCAGGATCATATAAAGCGTCGTCGTCTTGCCGGAGCCTGTGGGCCCGGTGATATAAAAAATCCCGTTGGGCCGCTTTAAGATATCCAGTACCTTTCCATAGTTTTCCTCACTCATGCCGAAGGTTTCCGGGCTGTCAATGACTGTATCTGTATTCAGAAAGCGGAGGACCGCCTTTTCGCCGTGTATGGTTGGGATCACGCTGACCCGCAGATCCGTCGCCTTCCCCTGGATGGAAGCCCTTATGTGGCCGTCCTGGGGAAGCCGTTTTTCCGCAATGTCCATATCCGCCATGACCTTCACACGGGTAAGGATCATAGGATGGTGCCTCATTTCCACAGCCGCACATACCTTCAGCCGCCCGTCTGTGCGCATCCGCACGGTCATCTGCTCCTCTCCCGGCTCCAGATGGATATCGCTGGCCTTTTTCCGGAGCCCCAGGGCCAGCAGATGGTCTACAAACTGCACCGCCATGTTTTCTCCGCCCTCCAGGCCCTTTAAAATTTCCATTTCCCTCATGAATCTCCTCCGTCTATGTACCAGACCGCCGGATAAGAAGCTCCCTCCGCGGCAGACTGCCCGGTCCTTCCGCTGCCTTCGAGCCTTCCAGTTCCATAAAAAGGAACGTTCAGAAGCTCCACCCTCCCAGTCCTCTCATATAGAAGCTCTTCTCCCTGGTTTACCCGTACCGTCAGCCAGAGGCTTCTTTCTCCTGCTGCCCGGATCCCGATCTCCACATCGGAAAAGCTCCCGAACGTATCCCCATCGATGCGCTTCCACGGCTTTTCTGAAAGCGATACAGATTCTGCGTATCTGAGCTCCCCGGCTGCCAGCTCAAAGACCGCGTCCCCTCTCATGGCTGCTGCTGTTTCACCGGACAGCCTGCGGGCAGTCCGCTGGGCCATGAGCATCAAGGGAAGGGCGGTCAAAAGCGCCGCTCCTGCCAACATGGCAGCCGCCATCAGCTCCACCAGCGTAAATCCCCTGGTCCCCTTCATTCTGTCTCCCTCTGATCCGAAAACACAGGATCCAAAGACTGCCGTTCCAGCTCTCCTGTTCCCGGCTCCATTCCAAAGCCATAGATAAAAAGCTCTCTGTTACGGCCTGTAACCGTCTGGCGGCGCACACAGCCCTCTCCGGATATGACGGTTCCGTCACCTGTCCGCATCCTGAAGCGCGCCGGGACCTCCCAGACCGTCTCTGTATTCTTCAGCTGTTCCGCCCGTCTCTCCATACGAAGGCCAAAGGAGATCCCCAGGCTCAGAATGCCCGAGGCCATCATCACCAGAGCCACAGCCGTGACCGCCTCCACCAGCGCGTATCCCTTCTTTCCCATTTTCATTCCTCCAAAGGCTCTGCCGGAGCATACCGCACCGGCCTCCAAACCGGCGCTGCCGCAGATGAAGGCGTGACACCGCCGCCGCTTCCTTCCGTTTTCTCCATGAGCAGGGAGACGGCCTCCGTCTGCCCTCCATAGGCGCACATCCCGTACAGGACCAGATTTCTGCCTTCCTCTCCGGCCCAGACGGTGACCGGGACCGTAAACGTTCCCAGACCGTCCTCCGGGATCACCTCCAACTCCGTTTTCTCCGGCTCCATTTCCTCCCCTGGTCTGTTTCCTTCCATAATATCCTGCGCCAGAAGCCTCACCGCTGTCAGAGCCCCATCCCGGGCCACATTTTTCTCCAGAGTCCTCACGGTCTGCCGGTTCAGGGCCCGCCCAGACGCAAACAGGACGGAAGCCATCACCAGAAATACCAGGATCACTGCCATGGCCTCCAGCATGGCTGACCCCTTCATCCTCCGGAGCCGGCCTGCCCGGCGGCAGAAAATCTCCTTCCTGCACCGGGACCGTCCATTCCTATCCCATGTACCCATACATCCTCCAAAGCGGAACCATGATCCCCAGAAGGACTGTGCCGATGACCGCTCCCAGCCCCAGGATCATCACTGGCTCCACCAGGCTCACCAGACGGGAAACAGCCATATCCGCCTCGTATTCAAAGCTGTCTGCGGTATTTTTTAACATCACGTCCAGCTTTCCCGTTTCCTCCCCTGTGAGGACCATGAGAGCCAGCCTCCGGTCCAGCCCGTCCACATCTCTTATGGCCAGGCTGAGGGCCTCCCCGTTCTGAAGCCGTTCAGACAGGAACCGGGTCTGAAGCTCCACATACCGGTTTCCCACAGTCCTTCCTGCCATTTCCAGACACGTCAGCATGGGGATGCCGCTGGCATACAGAATGCTTAAGGATTCAGCAAACCGGAAGGTATAGACCGACCGCAGGAGCCTTCCAGCCACTGGAAGCCTCAGACACAGACGGTCCAGAAACAGCCGGATCCTCCGTTTTTTCCCCGCGCGTTCCCAGACCGCTGTCCACAGGACCGTGAAAACCAGGACCAGATACCACCATTCCTTCAGAAATATACTGGCCGCCATGAGAAAACGGGTGAACCGCGGAAGCTCCATTTCTCCAAGCAGCGGCTCCAGCGTGGGCATGATCACAAGAAAAACCGACAGAACCAGAAAGACCGACAGGATCCCCAGAAATTTCGGATACAGGAGCGCTCCCTGGATCCGGCGCTGCATCCGGTGCTCCTTCCGGTAATGGACCGCCAGCCTTCCGGCCATTTCCTGCACGGTCCCTCCCGCTTCCCCTGCACGGATCATGTTGACGGCCATTTCCGGGAATACGCCCGTCTGCTCCATGGCGCTGCTGGCCAGGGTCCCCTTCTCCATCTTCCTGCGGAGTTCTTCATATATTTTCCGGAACCTTCTGATGTCCGTACAGTCCCCAAGGATCCCCAGAGCCCTGCATAACGGGATCCCCGATCCGGTCATCACCGCCATCTGCTGAAAAAAATCAGCCAACTCCCCGGATCCCCATTCCTTTTTTCTTTTAATGCCTTCCATATATACGTCTCCCTGCGCGTACTCAGCCAAAAAGCCCCGCATACCAGAAAAAGATCCTCTCTCCATAAAACAGGCTGATCCCAAGTCCCAGGCACAGGGCCGGGCCAAAGGCCATATGGGCCCCCTCCCCAGGCTTTGCCCGTCCCGATGCCAGAAACCATACCGCCTCCAGCCCGCCCAGCAGAAAGCCAATGAACACGCCGGGAAGGAGCGCCCTCCAGCCCAGATAAAAGCCCATGATGGAAAGCAGAAGGATATCTCCGCCGCCAAAGGCCTCCTTTACGACCATGCATAATGTATACATAGGAACCGACACACAGACCATGCCCATCAGACGCTCCCCCACAGGCAGCCCCGGGAAAAGAAAAAAGTCCGCCAGGGCACATATGGCCAGAGCGCCGCTTAAGGCGTATGGGATCTCCATGGTCCTCCCATCGATCCAGCCAATGACTGCCAGCAGACCCGCTGTGACGAGCTCCAGTAAAAGTTCCTCCATTCCTTGCCTCCAGTATAGCAAAAGCGCCGCACATCTTTTCATGCGCCGCGCCAGAGTTTATGCTTCTGTATATGTCCCGTCCACGGTATCAAAGACCCAGTCTGAGCCTTCACCATGAAAGACGACCGCCGTACAGGCGGCTCCGTCCCTTCCGTTTTCCAGGTAAATGGAAAAGGTTCCGGCAGAGCCTCCGCTCCCCGGCGTTCCCTCTCCGGACCCGATTCCGCCAACACCGGAAAGCTCCTCCACATCCTTCAGAAACCTTTCCATATCCAGGTCCTCCACTGTGACCGTGCCTTCTCCAGCCTTCAGAAAAGCCTCCTCCAGACAGGACTGGGCCGCCACATAAATGGCCCGGCATTCAGACAGATGCTCTGCCGCCCTGGCCTTTTTCACATAGCCCGCAAAAACCGGAGTTGCCGCAGCGGCCAGGACCGCCATGATCACGATCACGACCATCAGCTCCACCAGAGTAAACCCCTTCTTTGCTTTCTTCATCCTGCTGTCCTCCCAGATCGTACTCTCCCGCCGTCAAATGCGCGTCAGCACCCTAATCTTAATAAAATTGCCAGAATTTGTCAATCTTATCCAGATATTGCGGATAGATGGAGGATCCGGCTGCAGATCTTTTCCAAAAGCTCCTGAGAATGGCTCACTGCCACCAGGGAGATCCCACGGCTCTGGGTCTCCTTTAAAAGGGCGCTCCAGATCTGCCTCTGGGTGATCAGATCCAGCATGGCCGTGATCTCGTCGGCCAGAAGGATCTCCGTTCTCTGTCCCAGGGCCCGGGCGATGCTAAACCGCTGGAGCTCCCCGCCGGATACCTCTGCCGGATACCGTTCCTTCCACTCCTCCAGGATCCCCATTTCCTTTTCTATACGCCCTCTCATGACGCCGCCGTCCTCCGGCCAGTCCCCCTCCGCCAGCACCGTTTTCAGCCGTCTGGCCGGGTTTACCGAAAGCTCCGGGTGCTGCCAGATCATCTGGACCGGAACATATCCCCGGAAGCGCTCCAGAGGAGTCCCGTCCAGCAGCACCTCCCCGCTTTCCGGCCTTTCATATCCGGCCAGGATCTTTAAAAGCGTAGTCTTTCCAAAGCCGCTGGGGGCCATGATCCCCACCCGTTCCCCGCTTTCCACAGTCAGATCCACGTGGGCCAGGACCTGTCTCTCTCCTTCCCCGTACCTAAAGGAAATATCCCTTGCTTCCAGCTTCATCGTCCATATTCCTTTCTCATATATTCCAGGATCCCTTCACCGGGGATTCCGTCCTCCCGGTCGTTTTCCAAAGCGTCCGCGGACGGCCATTTCCCCGGCATGGACCGGCACAGGGCCTTTGTATACGGATGCTTCAGCAGACCTTCATCCAGAAAGGAGGAGGCTTCTGTTTCCTCCACGGTCCTGCCTCCGTAAAGCACCGTCACCCGGTCCGCCGACCGGACCGCCAGCTCCAGATCATGGGTGATGAGGAGCACACCGGCCCCCCGCTCTGCCATCTGCCTGAAATGATCCATGACCCCCATGGCCGTTTTCTTATCAAGCCCCGGCGTGGGCTCGTCGGCAATGACTAACTCTGCGTCCTCCATGGCCGCCGTGGAGATCAGCACCCGCCTGGCCATACCGCCCGAAAGCTGGAAGGGGTACCTGTCCATGACCTCCAGGCCCAGTCCACAGGAGCTCAGGATATTTTTGCATTTTTCCAGAATTTCCGGATTTTTTCTTCCTTTTGTTAGCTGCTGCCCGGTCTTCATCAGCGGATCCAGATACGTCACGCTCTGGGGCACCAGGACCAGCTCATGGCCCCTCAGCCGCCGGACACGCCCACTGGTCAGCGGCGTTCCTTTAAACAGGATCTCCCCGCTCATGGAGGCATTATATGGAAGGATCCCCATGACCGCATGGGCCAGCAGGCTCTTTCCTGATCCGCTGGCGCCCACCACGGCCACGATCTCCCCGCTCCGGATCCTCAGATCCAGGTCTGTGACCGCCTGGATCTCCTTCCGTCCAAAGCCCCGGTCATACTGGGTGAAGGATACGGACAGGCCCTTTACTGTGAGGATCTCCTCCTCTGATCTGTGATTCTCCATATGTTCCTCCTCTTTACTCATGGACACTGCCCGGAGCCGCCATCCGGCATATGGTCTGCCCCGCATAATGGAACATCAGCACCACCGCCGTCAGAAGAAGCCCCGGAAACAGCGCCAGCCACCATTTTCCCATGGCCAGATATTTCATGCTCTCCGATAAAATGATCCCAATGGCCGGTTCCTCCGGCGAAAGGCCGAACCCCAGAAAGGTGATGCTGGCCTCGTGGAGGATGGCATGGGGGAACATGAGGATCAGCCCGGTGATAAACTGCGGCAGAAGATTCGGTGCCATATGATGGAACGCAAGATAAGCCCTGCTCTTTCCCAGCTTCCCGGCGATCCGGATATACGGACTCTCCCGGAGCTGGAACACCTCCCCGCGGATCAGCCTGGCCAGAGACGCCCAGTGGGTAAGTGCGATGCCAAGGGTCACGCCCCAGAAGCCCTTTCCGCAGGCAAAGGAGATCAGGATCAGAAGCAGCATGTGGGGGATCCCCATGACCAGATCGATCAGAAGGGTCACAAGCCCGTCCACTGCCCGTCCCAGGACCGCGGCCGAAAGCCCCAGGAGAAAGGCGATGACCGCGCTGACCGCGGCCGTTAAAAGTCCCAGGCGGATGCTCATGGAAAGGCCCGCCACAGTACGGACAAACATATCCCGCCCCATCCAGTCAGTGCCGAACAGATATCCGGCACAGGGAGGAAGGTTCTTCCTTGAAAAATCCGTGACCGATGCCGCATCCTGCCATACATACCCAAAAACGGCCACCAGGAGCAGGAACAGGACCGACGCCCCAAACAATCCCATGGAAAAAAGGCGGCGGTTCCCCAGCCTCTTCCCGTTTTCTCTTTTCTTCATACCGCTCATCGGGCCGCTCCTTTCCGGATCCTGGGATCCACGATTCCATAAAGAACGCTGGCCGCCAGGTTCCCGGAAGCTGCCAGTACCGCCGTGACCACTGTGATCCCCAGAAGAAGGGGCACGTCGTTTCCCAGTCCGGCTGTCACTGCCGCCTGGCCCAGTCCCGGATAGGAAAATACCTGCTCCACCAGAACAGAGCCGCCGATGATCTCGCTGATGGATGCAAACTGCAAGGTCATGGCAGGGATCAGCACATTCCGGAGGCCGTGGCGGAGGACGATGGACGTTTCCGACTCTCCTCTGGCCCTGGCAAACAGCACAAAGTCGCTTTCCATGATGCTGACCATTTTTTCCCTGGTATGGAGGGCCACTGAGGAGATCCCCGTAAGACTTAAGGCCGCTGCCGGCAGGACCGCATGGCGGATCCTGTCTCCGAGGGCGATCTCCTCCGCCGTTACGCCGATGGGGACGCTTAAGCCGATGGGAAACCACTTAAAATAAACGGCAAAGACCATAAGAAGGACCATGGCGGTCCAGAAGGCGGGGGTACTGGCCGCCAGGAGAGAATATCCCGTCACCAGCCGGTCACAGAGCCCTCCCCGTTTTCTTCCCGCCAGGACGCCCAGGGTAAAGCCCAGCAGGCCCGACAGCAGCCAGGAAGAGGCCAGGAGCCAGAGAGAGTTGGAAAGCTTTTCCCAGATCACCTCCGCCACTGGTCTCCGATACAGAAGGGAGGTCCCCATATCTCCTCTCAGAACATCCGCCGCCCAGGAAAGATACCGCTCTGCCGGAGGCAGGTCCACTCCCCAGTATCCCTTAAGCCGCTCTACCTGCTCCGGACTCATGGCTCCAAGGGCCGCCTGGCCCACATTGGTCTGAAGGGGATCCACCGGAGAAACAGAAAGAAGGACAAAGGCCAGGATGCTCACCAGGGCCACCAGAAGGGCCATGCGGGCAGTCTGGAAGACCAGAAGCCCCCAGACTGTTTTTCCAGTTCCATAGCCCGTCCTTCCGCTCCGGCGCGCCTTCCGGCCTACTCCCATGTCCACTGGTCCACATTATTTACGATGGACCAGCCATGGCCGTGGGGATGGAGCTTCTGCTCCGCCACCTGGAGCCCGTCCTTCACCCAGTACAGATGATCGATGTTCACCAGCCAGATCCAGGGAAGATCCCCCTCCTGGGTAATGCCGGACTCTCCGTCCCACTGGGCCTTTTTCCACAGCTCATAAGAAGCCTCCAGATCCGTACAGGCCAGGGCCTCGTCCATATAGGCGTCCACAGCCCCGTTGGCATAGGGAGAATACTGGGCATACTTCCCGCCCGGCCTTGTGTGGTAGATATTATAAAGCTCCATGGGCGTGTGGGCTCCCCATCCCCACATCAAAGGCTCCGACTGGGCCCGGTCATAGGCCGTATCCCAGCCCACGCCTTCCACAGTCACATGGATCCCAAACGCTGCCAGCTGGTTGGCCGTATCCTCTGAAAGGGCCTGGCGGACCGAATCTCCTGCGGAGTAAAGCATTGTGAATCCAGCCTTCTTTCCATCCTTTTCCCGGATCCCGTCCGCTCCTGTCTTCCATCCGGCTTCATCCAGAAGCCGCTCCGCCTCCTGGGGATCGAAGGCAGCTTCAGAATCCTTGCTGTACCAGGGCATCTTGTCGCAGACACTGTACGCAATGGTCCCATGGCCGTTGAGCACATGATCGATCATGGCCTGCCGGTCGATGGCCAGGTTAATGGCCCGGCGGACACGGACGTCACTGGTGAAATCATTTCCAATGGGAACTCCGTTTTCATCGGTCTCCCCGGCCGGCACAGCCGGAAGATTAAAGCCCCGGTTATCCACCGTCTCACAGGAAAACAGCGAAAAGCCGTCCATGGTCTGGTCCGAGTAGGCCGCCGAGGTGTAGGCCAGATCCACCTGGCCGGAAAGAGCCGCCGCATAGGCCGCGTCCTCCTCCATGAACAGCACCGTCACCTTCTTCATCCTCGGAGCTTCCCCGTAATAATCCGGATTGGCCTCAAAGATCACCTGCTGCCCCTTGTCCCACTGCTTTAAAATATATCGTCCGGAGCCAATGGGCTTCTGTCCGTAATCCGGGCCATAGGCGTGTTCCGGCACGATCCCTGTGATGGCCATGGTATAAGGCCAGATGGAGTAGGGCCGGTTCATATGGAACTCCACGGTGGTATCGTCCACCGCAACGGCCTCCTTCAGCATGGTAAAATCGTTGACAGAGCTTGTATCCTTCAGCGTGTTATAGGTAAAGGCCACATCCTCTGCGGTCAGCGGCTCTCCGTCCGTAAATCTCACATCATCCCGGATCTTCACCTGCCAGGTGAGCCCGTCCTCACTGGCCTGGACGTCCTCCGCCAGATCATAGCCGATCTTAAGGTCCGGCGTGGTCACCGTCAGAGTGCTCTGGATCAGAGGCTCGTGGACGTGCTCACCGGCTCCCCAGCCGTATGCCGGGTCAAAGCCTGCCTCCGGCTCCGATGTGGGGCCCATGACCACGACGACCGAATCCCTGGTCTCAGTCTCTGCGGACTGGGAGCTTCCGCTTTCCGCCGTCCCGGCTCCCTCTGTCCCCTTACTGCCTTCTGCCTCTGTATTTCCTGCCGTTTCTGCGTTTTCCTGTCCGCCGGAGCAGCCCGTCACACAGGAGGCCGCCAGCGCCGCCGCCAGAAGGGCGGCTGTCACTCTCCATTTCTTTTGATATCTCATACGTTTCCTCTCCTTTTTCTGCAAAACCATAAGAAATACGCTGCGCAAGTTTCTCATGGCTATCGCGGTAGTCGCCAAGGTCTCGTGCACACGCAGACTTTGGCTCGCTGCCCGCGCAAATAAAAAGGTACCAGAAAAATCAGGGAGCTTCTGTTCCCTGTACCTTCCTGGTACCTGATATCTGCGTGTTTTTTAGTCGCGGCCCATGCCGCCTGCATCCTTCTGGGTGCGGTATGCGGCTTCTGCCGCGCATATGTATTATCATAAAGTCTCCCGCCGGAAAGGTCAACTATTTTTTAAATTATACTGGACACCATATAAATCGTTCTCCTTATATGATACCATATCTTTGCTGTCGACTCTTTCCAGCGGGAGGAGGTGAGCAGATGGAGCTATTGGCTTCATTTTTAGTTTCTGTCGGAGCAAGTGTAGTAAGTTACTACATATGCAGATGGCTGGATAGAAACTAACGGACAGTAACAGCCTGAACGGACCAGCTCACCGAAACGAGCGAGAAACCCCAGCGGAGGTGCTGACTCCGCTGGGGTTTCGCTTTTGCAGATGAAACTATTGGCTGTTTTCATATTGATGATATATATATAAATGAAAAATGTCAAGTGTCTCCGGTATAAAATCGTATCAGGATCTCCTCACCTCCGCCGTTTCAGAAGACAGTACGCCACCCCTGTCAGAGTGCTCACCGCCGTCGCCGCCAGCGCCGGGCCCACGATGGCAGACGGGCTCACGCTGCCGTACTGGCTCCGGTAGGCGATCATATTAATGGGGATCAGCTGAAGGGACGAGATATTGACGATCAGAAATGTACACATTTCATTACTGGCCGTTCCCCTTCCGAAGGCCCCCGGCTTTTTCTGCCTTCTCCGCTCCTCCTCCAAAGCTTCCAGTTCCTCCATGGCCTTTAGCCCGGCGGGGGTCGCCGCCCAGCCCAGGCCCAGCATATTGGCGATCATATTGGTGGAGATATGGGCCGCCGCCGTATGGTCCTCCGGCATATCCGGAAATAAAAGCCGGATCACCGGCCTCATCTTTTTTGTCAGCGCCTCGATGAGCCCGGCCTCTTCCCCGACCTTAAGGATCCCGCACCAGAAGGACATGATCCCCAGCATCGTTAAGCACAGGGTCACCGCCTCTCTGGCCGAATCCAGGGCTCCGTTGGTCACCTGGGCCAGATTTCCATGAAACGCTCCCCACAGGATCCCCAGGGCCATCATCCCGGCCCACAGATAATTTAACATATAAAAATCCCACCCTTCTGCCAGATTTTATGACAGAAGGGCGGGATTTATTCGCTTTCCTCCTCCGGCTCCACGCCGCAGAGCTTTCGCATTACCTCTGGCACAGTCTCGATCCTCTTGCACCGGTACGCGTTGCTTCCGCAGAACAGCAGGGCTTCCTCTATATTTCCCTCAGCAGCATGGATGAGCGCCCGGGTGATGCAGTACGGGGTCTCCGCCGGATTGCAGTGCTCCAGGCACCGGAAGCACCCCTTCACCGGGATCCTTCCCTCCTGGACCCTTTCCAGGAACCGGTTCCGTATGGCCCTTCCAGGCATTCCCACCGGGCTCTTTACGATCACGATGTCCTTTTCCTCCGCATCCAGATACGCCTGCTTATAGGCAGGATCCGCGTCACATTCCTCTGTGGTCACGAAACGGGTCGCCACCTGGACGCCGTCGGCCCCCAGACGGAGCTGGCGCAGCACGTCCTCATGGTCAAAGATCCCTCCGGCCGTCACCACCGGGATCTCCTTTTTATACTTTCCGGCAAACTCCTTCACCACGCCGATGATGCCGCGGATCTCCGTTTCATACTTCTCTCTTTTATACGTTTTTGACACGCACTGAGTGTCAACTTCATATTCAGAAAGCTCTTCCCTGGAAAATCCCAGGTGGCCTCCGGCACATGGCCCCTCCACCACCACAAAGTCTGGAGCCATTTTATGCTTCCGGTCCCACATCTTACAGATCACCGACGCCGACTTAATGGAGGAAACAATGGGAGCCAGCATGGGACGGCGAAGACACTCTTCCCCCATTTCCTCTGCAGCCTCCTTCACATATCTGGGCAGATCCACCGGAAGCCCCGCGCCGGAGATGATCACATCCGCTCCAGCCTTCACGGCCTCCTTCACACACCGGGCGTACTCCTTCGTAGCTACCATGATATTAAAGCCCAGGATCCCATCCGGGGCGGTCTTCCTGGCTTTTTTAAGCTCCTCATGGATGGCTCTCAGATTGGCCCCCATGGGATCCTTAGAAAAATCCGGATCCTTAAAGCCGATCTGGGCCGTGGAAATGATCCCGATCCCTCCGGCCTTTGCCACAGCCCCCGCCAGGGACGAAAGGCTGATCCCAACGCCCATGCCGCCCTGGATCACCGGGTATTCTGCCGTCAGCGGACCGATCTTCAACGGCTTTAACTGTAACGCTGCTTCTCCCATAACTCCCTCTTTTCCCCGGCTTACGGCCGGTCTGTCCTAAAATCTGCGGAACCGCTCATACCGGAGGAGTGCCGTCTCCTCCGGATCCACGTCTCTCCAGTCCTCCAGGAACCGGCTTAAGGCCTGGTCCAGATAAGAAGCAATGGCCGGAAGCGTTTCCTTACATGCCGGCTCCTCCTCCGGGATCACCCGCTCGATGATTCCCAGCTCATAAAGTTCTCTGGCCGTGATCTTCATGACTCCGGCCGCCTCTCCGGCCCGCTTGCTGTCCTTCCAGAGGATCGAGGCAAAGCCCTCCGGCGACAGTACGGAATAAATGGCATTTTCCATCATCCATACCTCGTTGGCCACGGCCATGGCCAGGGCGCCGCCGCTCCCGCCTTCTCCAATGACAATGGAGAGCACCGGAACCTTAAGCCCCGACATCTCCATAAGATTTCTGGCAATAGCCTCGCCCTGGCCCCGCTCCTCGGCCTCAAGGCCGCAGAATGCGCCGGGGGTATCCACAAAGCAGATCACCGGACGGCCGAAGGTCTCCGCCTGCTTCATGAGCCGCAGGGCCTTCCGGTAGCCATCAGGAGAAGGCATCCCGAAATTCCGGTGGATATTGTCCTTGGTGGTCTTTCCCTTCTCCTGTCCGATCACCGTCACAGGGATCCCATGGAACTCTGCGATCCCGCCGATGATGGCCCCGTCGTCTTTGAAGTACCTGTCTCCATGAAATTCTATGAAATTTTCAAATAATGCATCAATATAATCAGAAGCCACCAGCCGGTCAGCCTTCCTTGAAAGGAGCACCGAATCCCAGGCGCTCCGGATCACGGCTCCGGCCTTGCTCTGGACGGCTGAAAGAAGAGAGCCTTTGATGCCGTCGGAGTTCTCTGCCTGCTTCCGTGTCCCGCCGCCGTTCCTGGCGCTGTCTCCGCCAGCTGTTCCTTTCTCTTTCCGGTGGAGCCGCAGGATGGTCTCCAGGGTCTGTTTTAATTCCTTCCGTTCCACAATCTTATCCACAAAGCCGTGATCCAGAAGAAACTCTGCTCTCTGGAACCCCTCCGGCAGCTTCTGGCCGATGGTCTGCTCGATGACCCTGGGGCCCGCAAAGCCGATAAGGGCCCCAGGCTCCGCCAGAATGATATCTCCCAGCATGGCAAAGCTGGCGGTGACGCCTCCGGTGGTGGGATCCGTCAGCACGCTGACAAAGAGCTGGCCTGCGTCATGGTGGCGCTTCAGGGCTGCCGCCGTCTTGGCCATCTGCATCAGGGAAACAATCCCTTCCTGCATCCTGGCGCCGCCGGAGCAGGCAAAAAGCACCACTGGAAGCTTTTCCCTGGTGGCCCGTTCCACAGCCCTGGTGATCTTCTCACCCACATTGTGGCCCATGCTGCTCATAAGGAACCTGGCATCACAGACGCCGATCACTGCCGGATTGCCGCCGATCCTTCCGCAGCCGGTGACGATGGCCTCGTTGAGCCTGGACTTTTCCCTGGCTGCCTCCAGCTTTTTTTCATATCCTGGGAAGTTTAAGGGATTGGAGACCTCCATCTCCCGGTCCCACTCCTCAAAGGTGCCTGGATCCGTGACCATCTGGAGCCTCCTCCAGGCATGGACGCGGAAATAGCCTCCGCATTTGGGGCAGACGTAAAAATTCTCCCTTACATCCTCCACATAGATGGGTTTCCCACACTTATTGCACTTTCTCCACATTCCGGCCGGAATCCCCGGTTCCTCTTCCTGTTTTTCCGTCTGCTCCGCCTCCGGGGCACGGTATCTGGTGTCGATCTTTGTATATGTTTTCTTGAACATATCCCGCAGCATGGAAAACCTCCTTCACTATCAGCAGTCTGGAAAATGGGACGGGATAAAATCCGTATCCACATTTCCCTCTTCAAAATCCCTGTCTCCGATGAGCTCATACTGGAAATCCACATTGGTGGTGATCCCCTCAATGACCAGCTCTCCCAGGGCGCTCCGCATCTTGGCAATGGCCGATGGCCGGTCCTTGTCGTGGACGATGAGCTTTAAGATCATGGAATCATAGTTGGGCGGGATCGTATAATTATTATAGACCGCCGTATCCACCCGGACCCCGCGCCCGCCGGGAAGATGGATATCCGTAATGGTGCCCGGACACGGCATAAAGTGCTTATCCGGGTTTTCGGCATTGATCCGGCACTCAATGGCATGGCCGGTGATCTGGATATCCTCCTGGGTCACGGACAGCGGCTCCCCCGCCGCGATCCGGATCTGCTCCTTAATAAGGTCCAGATCCGTCACCGCCTCGGTCACCGGATGCTCCACCTGGATCCTGGTATTCATTTCCATAAAATAAAATTCTTTATTTTTATCCAAAAGAAACTCAATAGTCCCTGCATTCTCATAATGTACGGATCTTGCGGCCTTTACCGCCGCCTGGCCCATGCGCTCACGAAGCTCTTCTGAGATAGCCGCCGACGGGGCCTCCTCCAGAAGCTTCTGGTGGCGTCTCTGTATGGAGCAGTCCCGCTCTCCCAGATGGACCACATTTCCAAAGCTGTCCGCCAGGATCTGGAACTCGATGTGTCTGGGACGCTCCACAAACCGCTCGATGTACATGGTATCGTCGGAAAATCCCTTGACCGATTCCATCTGGGCGTTCTGGAAATTGGACGCAAAATCGTCTTCCCCATAGGAGACCCGCATCCCCTTTCCGCCGCCGCCGCTGGACGCCTTGATCATCACAGGAAAGCCCACCTCTCTGGCAGTCTTTAAGCCCTCCTCCACCGTAAATACCGGCTCCTTACTTCCAGGGATCACCGGAACTCCGGCCTCCATCATGGTCTTTCTGGCCTCGGACTTATTTCCCATCCGGTGGATCACCTCTGCCGGAGGGCCGATGAACCGGATATGACATTTCTCGCACAGCTCTGCAAACCTGGCGTTTTCCGACAAAAATCCAAATCCTGGATGGATGGCATCTGCCTTCATGGCCACGCAGGCCGTAAGGATCTGCTCCATATTCAGATAGCTTTCTGCCGACGGGGCGGGGCCGATGCAGATGGCCTCGTCCGCTAACAGCGTATGAAGGGCGTCCCGGTCTGCCTCCGAATAGACAGCCACCGTTTTGATCCCCATTTCCCGGCATGCCCGGATGATCCGCACCGCGATCTCCCCGCGGTTGGCGATCAGAATTTTCTGAAACATATCTTCACCAGCCCTAACCGATCATAAACGTAAGCTCTGCGCTCACTGCGATCTTTCCGTCCGCGGTGGCCGTGGCCTTTCCAACGCCCACCGGCCCTTTCCGCTTAATGATCTCACATTCCAGGCGGAGTCTGTCGCCGGGAACTACCTTTTTCTTAAATTTCACCCGGTCCATGCCGCCGAAATACGCCGTTTTTCCCTTATTTTCCTCCATGCTGAGGACGGCCACGGCTCCTGTCTGGGCCAGGGCCTCCACGATCAGAACGCCCGGCATCACCGGCTCCTCCGGGAAATGGCCGGAAAAATACGGCTCATTATATGTGACTGCTTTATATCCAACAGCCCGCACGCCCGGCTCCAGCTCCTCGATGCAGTCCACCAGAAGAAATGGATGGCGGTGGGGGATGATCTCCTTGATTTCCTTGATTCCCAGCATATCTCTGCCTCCTGTTGTTTAACGGATCCTGAAAAGCGGCTGGCCGTATTCCACGGTCTCCTCGTTTTTCACAAGGATGGCCTCCACCACGCCGTCATACTCGGATTCGATCTCATTCATCAGCTTCATGGCCTCCACGATCCCGATGACCTGGCCTTTTTTTACATGGTCCCCGACCTTTACAAAGTCCTCGGCATCCGGAGCCGGAGAGGAATAAAACGTTCCCACCAGCGGGCAGGCAACGACCCGGTCGGATACAGCCGTATCCGTCTGCGGAGCAGGACTGCCCTGGTTCCCGTTTAACGGCATTCCGGAAACGGTCTGGACGGTCTGGGTCACGGCTCCATCGGCCGGCTGGCAGCCAGCCAGCGCCGGAACCGCCTGGATGACTGCCGGCTGCTCCTTTTTAATGACGATCTTCGTATCGCCCTGCTCGATCTTAAAGCCCGTCAGCCCATTGTCTGAAACGGCTTTGATCAGTTCGATGACATCCTTGATCTCCATGGCTTTCCCTCCTAGTATAATAATGGTGTAGTCAATGATGACTACAGATTAATAGTTACAAAGTCTAAATGAATAACT
>OFOU01000035.1_pt1 | contig 114512 bp, 102 predicted proteins | sample 1542061 | NCBI WGS metagenome assembly OFOU01 (sample SAMN04209239, study PRJEB22552) | human gut metagenome | biome: gut; material: feces | host: Homo sapiens | place: USA: Oklahoma
TTTATTAATCATATTCGACGTTAGGAGAATATGGACTTAATTAACATCTAAAATACCTCAGAAGTGTCTAAAATTTATAACTTACCCTTCAAAACCTTAAGTTTGTAATTAAAAATATAAAATTATGTCAAATAAATTAACAACATTAATAAATATTTATCCTTATTTATTAATTGAGAATAATATTACAGAAGATTTATTTAATAAGTATAAAAGATGGGTCTATGAATTGGAATATAATGATCTATGTTTTAATTCAGATCAAGTCCAATATCAAATTGAGACAGATTCAATGGAAGAAATATTTGAAATAGCTAAATTTTTATCTAAGTATAATATAAAATGGAAATTTAGAGATAATTCCAGAGTATGTGGATGGAAATTTAATAGTAAATTAGAATGCGTATATAAAGAATTATATAACGTAACATTGGATGACATAAAAACTTATAGAAATTATGGAATAACTGTTAATATCTCTCTTAAATATAATAGTTATATTGAATTTATAAATATTATAAAGGAATTGTGTTTAATAAATAATATGAGTATAGAGGCATTAAATGATTTCCCAAATACTTATATCCCTAAATATAAATGGGTCAGAGATAAGATAAAGATAATAAATTTTTAAATAATTAATGAATATGAAGTTAGTAAGCATAGTTAGATTAAAAGAACTTTTATTTAGCAAAAGAAATGATGATATACAATCAATAGGACAGTGTAATAAATTAACTAAGGAATTTATAAAGATAATGGAGATGTATGATAAGGATCCAGATGATGTTAAACATTGGATTGATGGATTAAATTCATGTATATTAAATTGCTATCCAATAAGTGATACTGGATATAAAAATATGTTATCAAAAATACTATATAATAGCGTATCTGATAAGTCCGTAATAGAATTAATAAACGATGATCATGGAAACAATTTTATAAATAGAATTAAATCAGAAGTTCAGATTAAATATAGAAAATATATACCTGCAATAAATAGTTTCCAATATGATAATAACTATTATACCAGACTTTTAGGAATATTATATTTAATATTAGTAGGAAGAGAGGATGTAGATAATATTGATTTATCATACATATGGGATAGGAAATTTGATAAGATAAAAATATTACCTAAAGATAAAAACGTTATTAAACCAGGTGAATCAAAATTGATGTTATATAAATACATATATCGTCTTAATGGTAATCAGGGAATATTATCTTCATATATTTAAACCGTATTAAAACCCTTGAAAACCTTAAAGGTGTAATGAAAATAATATTAGAAAAGGAGATTAAACAGAAGAATATAATATATAAATATAATTCTCAGAGAAGTGTTAAGAGGTATCTAAATGCTTCCTGAGATGTTCTGGTTTACTGTTTATATTTTTCCATAAAAGTGGTGAAAGTACTTAGCCTGTGAAGGTTAGGTACTTTATTTTTTTTTCTTCCAAACCTGATTGAAAGCCTTCTAAGCCTTAAAGGTGTAATATATTAATTTAATTTATATGGAAAAATATGCAAAAGTAAAGTTATTTAATGGATCAAAGTCTTATAAAATATTATCATTATTTGATGAGAACACATTTGAAAATGAAATAGATAACTTAGAAGATGAAAATGATATAATATTTGAAGTTGAGAAAGTAATAAATTCTGATAAGTATGAAACAGCATATATTGATTGTTTCAGATTGATTAAAAGAGAATTAACCGAGATGAGCAAGTATAGATTGTATCCTATTTACAGATTCTCCATTAAGTTCAAATATAAGAATTCAGAAGAGGAAGATTGGATGGATAATTCTATATGTCATTCAATAATGTATAGAGAAAGTAAAACAAATGATGAATTAGATATAATAGTAGGTGATATAATAAATGGATTGAGTGATAAATATAAGTTTGTTCATCCACTACAGTCATATGAACATAAGTTGATTAGGTATGAAACTTGGTGTCCTAATTATTTTAGTCATTACACATTTGATAATGGGCAATCTGACTTAGATCTATATGAATCTTTTGAGAAATATGTTAGAAGGTATGAATACCAACAAAATTTATCACCTGATGAGATAGTAAAGTTGGGTGATAAATACATATGTCTTATGGGAGCTGAGGATAGATGGAGATGGGGACACTATAAGAGAAATAAGTCAGGAAAGATGATAGAAGATAATTTAATTCCTGGTCCATGTAGGTGTGATGAGTGTAAGAAGGCAGGTGTAATTAGATTTGATCATTAAGATATGAATATAAATAAGTTAGAAGTTATATTATCGACACTTCCATTTTATTCGTTTTATAATACTAAAAATGAATATAAGGAAATTAAGATATTTAGATTTTTAAGTTCAGCTACTAAATTAATAGTATCAGATGAGGATATATCTTCTGTAGTAAATGAACCTGATGAAAATAAAGTTAAGGAATTAATACCTAACTTAATGATTAAGGGACTGTCTGAAGTAATATGTAGTCATAATGAAGATAAGGTAGTTAATAACTTTATTGATATTCATGATAAAGTTCTAAAAAGATTTATTGAATCTACTAATTGGTCTTTTAATATATTCGATAGCATAACTGAATATTATAGGTCAGATGATGACCTTAGTCTTATGAGGATATATAAATATAGATCAGTATTAGATGAGATTAGTCCTCTGTTAGATAGATGTATAAATGACCCTGATTTAAAACCCTTTAAACCTTAAGTGTGTAATTAATAAACTAATTCATAAATTTAATTAAACTAAAAATTATGGTTACTCAAGTAGACAACAGAATTTACTATGATGAGAAGTTATTTAGTACTCCAGGATATCATTGGATACTAAGTCCTACTAAGAAGTCATCTTGGTTAATATTGGTTAAGAATATTAAAGAGAGTTTCTTTTATATACCCACTTCTTATATAGTTATAAAAGATGAGAACTGGTATGAAGTACATCATTATATTAACATAGGAGGAAAATTAAAAGAAGGTAGTGATGTAAATAATTCTTTAGGTATAGTTTATTACATAAACAGAATAGACTTTGATTTTCAGGAAGTTAAGGATAAAGTATTAGAGGTTGAAGAATTTTGTATGAATAATTCTTTGAGAAGCTCTCTTAAAGAGTTAATAAATTATAATTTTCAATTAGATGATTATGAGTTTCCTAATCTAGAGATTATTTATGGATCATCTAATACTATATTATCAAATACTGTAATTAGAAGTATGTCATCTGACAAAATATACACAGGAACATCAGATGATGGGTTTAGAACATATATCCTAATTAACACTTCAGGATCTATACCGACAGGAGATATAGGAAGATCCCTGGAACCTATAGGATATGTAGATTTGTCTAATCAGGATTCAATAGTCATATTGAATATAATGATAACGGATGACTTCTATTTAACCATAAAGGGATCAGCATCATGTATGTCAACTGAAGATATCGTGAGATTATATCTTAGTATTAGAGAATGTCCTAGTCCAAGTAATAGACTAAATATTATTTGTTCTAATGAGTTTGAAATATTACAAGGAATTTTAGATATATCAGTAGGATGGAAATATTAAGATTAAAACTAGGAATTGGGGCTGTAAGTTATTACTTCACTTCAAAGGAATTGACTCCATCTAGATGGAGGGTAGGAGAATATATAGATTATTCTACGTTGGATGATAATAATCTATGTAATTCAATACTTAAAGTTTGTAAAGATAACCATAAATCTTCTAAATTATTTAGAATAAGAACTTTAGTAAGATCAAGGTGCAAAAAGAGAAATATACCTACAATATGTGTAATTGCTGAGATGGTTAACATTATAAGTGAACCAAATTCTATAATGAATATAAACTGGCCAGAGTAAAAAGTAAAGAGGTAAGGGATTAATCCCTTACCTCAATTTTTTTTTGTATTTTAATCTTTGTGACTTCTTTCACATATCCTAGCTAAATAGATAAATTGATTTACCTTATGAAACATGTCATCACACTCATTTATTATCCCTGTATACATACTTTCAGTTAATGTTGATTTCATATTCAGAATCATAGTTCTTACTTCTATAAGTAAATCAACTAATGTAGCTGCCTTAGGAAGAACAGGGTTTAACTCTCCTACCTGGATCTGACCATAAATTGCTTGAGCATCCTCAGCTATATTATCTTGAAAGTCAGATATTGATTCTCCTACTTCATCACATAACTTGTGAGTTGACATGTTATAAGCGGAGTAATGCAGTTCATGTACTCTAGTCATAAACCCTTCACATTGATTAATTACATTTAAAATTTCTTGTACCATGCTAAATTAAAATTTAAAATTGTTAATAAAATTATAACACTCTATGCTTAAAAATCAAGGAAGAGGGACTTTCTCAAGCCCACTCTCCCTAAAATATTTAGCATAGTAGTATCTATTATATAAATCTCATTTCTTCTTTCAATTTCTTTTTATGACTCCATTCGGCAAATGGTTTACCTCCTTTTATAGGATAGTCTTCATCTTTGATATACTTCTCAGAGAATTTGGCCATAGTGCTAGAATCAGAGATCAATGGATAGAAATCTGAATGAAGCATATTCATAACGTAACATTTATCAAAATCAGTAACTTCTGAGTATTCACCAACAAATGTTATACCCAGAGATTTCATTATACTACATACCTCTTCAACACACCATTTAGCTCCAATTTTCTCAAGAGCTTCATCCATTTTCTCATGGTTAAAATGGTATCCATTGGCAAGTATATAAAGTTCATGCTCATATTTATCAGGACAATCTGACTCTAGAATTAAATCCTCCATTAGGCATCCTAGCTTCTTTATCTTAATAGGATCATGAAACTCACCAACTTTCTTCACTATATCTTTAATTTTGTGCATTTGTAGGTACTCCTCTCATTTGAGTTAATATATTTTTAAATTCATCAACATCAGACTCAGTGAATCTAATATTCATTACTTTAATACCTCCTCTATTCTTTATTTCTGATTTTAGTGCATTTAGTAACAGATCAGAATCTAGACCTCCGTCTTTATCAGTAAATAGATCAATAACAAATCCGTATTTGTTAGCAACATTTCTTACTGCATATTTCATTAATGCTTGAGCAGGTAGACTAGATATACCAAATAAATTTCCTACAGTGTTAGTAACATACTTCTCAGCTGCAGCCACTAGTAATTCTTTATTAATAGTCATATTTATTTATTTTTCTTGTTAGTATTTTCCACTATTTCTCTTGGTTCTTGAATAGGAGGAGTTACTTGAGATAATCTAGGAGATGTTAGCTGTTCATATCTAGCTCTCATTTCTGGATCAGAGTCTAGAAGCTCTAACATCTTATCCATCTTTTCTCTTTTAACTTTAGCCTCATAAGTTATTTTATCCTTAACACTCCTTATAGTATTAAGTAATCCTTCAGCTGCTAATTTACCATCAGGGCTAGCCATATAATCACTAGAAAATATTCCAGATAAATAAGCCATAAATCCTGCTTCGTAAGTTTGCTTAGCTAATTGATATTCATGAGACTCCATTAGGATCCTCTGTTCATCTGATGTCATTGATGATACTAATCTATTTATCTCTTCCATTACAGGTAGGGAAGTTTGTTGAGTCTGTTTCATATTATTGACTCTCTCCATCTGTAATTGATAATTTCTTTGAAGTTCATCAAGATTCATTGTAGAAAATGGATTGGAAGAAGGATTATAAGTGCTACTTCCATAGTTTCCAAACATACTCATACTACTATCCTCCTGTACTTTTATTAATATTTAATTTAGTAGGAATATATTTCAATTCCTACTAATATTTTTTTTATTGATTAGAAGAGCATCCGCATCCACAGCTAGGAGCAGTAGGAACTACACCATTTCTTGTGAATGGAGCACAGTATAATGGGCTGATACTAGGAACTGGAGCGCATAGATCTGAATAAGCATATTTCAGCTCACCATCAATCTTATGATCCAATTGACGTTGTAATCCGTTAGCAGTCATTAACAAGTTCTTTTCAGTACTTCCTGCTAAAGATAAGATATCCTTTTGAGTCTGGCAGCAGCATGCATCAGAATATCTTTCACTATGACATTTACTTAACTCAAACATTAGCGGAAGAGCGGTTTCTGTCTTAGCCTGAGCTTTCTCAAGATCAGTTATCTTATTATTCAGGCGAGTGTACAAGTCAAATTTCTCATTTAGATCTTGTATCCTTCCTTCATAATTTATTTTAGTGAACTTGTTATCTAGAGCGTAGTCAGCATCATTAGACATCTTGTATAACTGGAATTTTTCATCCTTGTCGTTCAATGCATATTCACAGATTCTACGATTAGTAGCTCCATTCTTATCATCTAAACGAGTATATAATTCAAACTTTTCAGTTAAATCCTGCTCACGCCTCATCCAAGATTGATTAGTCAATAACTGTACTTGATCAGATAATTTGTTGTCAACATCATTTATCTGCTTATTAACTACTCCGTAAAGAGCTGTATCATCCTGAATAGATGCCACTCTATTCTCCCAGTCTTGATTGTTAAGCCTATTCAAACGGGTTTCATTTATTTGAGCGTATGCACCTAAATCTTCTATACCTTTAACACGGTTTTCCCAATCTATGTTACTCATTATATTCATGCGTCTGTCTAAATTAGCATAGACAGTAGCATCATCCTCCATGCTCTGGACACGATTAGCCCACATTAAATTGTTTGCCATTTGTCCCTGAGCCATGGCCATTGTCATAGCTGCATCTGCTCTATTTTCTGCTTGTTTAGCTGCACAGCAACATCCATTACCTCCACGGTTTCCAAATAGGTTACCTAGGATTCCTCCGTTATTACCACCTCCGCAGCAACAACCATCACCGCCATTATTACCTAGTAATCCTGCACCTAGTGCTGTTCCTATTATTCCTAATGTTAACATTTTATTAACTTATAGTTTCCTATAAGATTAGACTATATCTTTATCCTTATATTCAAGGATATTTCCCATTTCCATATTCTAAATATGTACTCTATTTCTAGATAGTCGTTGAAGGTTAATCTAATATATTAGATTCTTCCAGGCTGATCATCCTTTTAGGACTTTCCAGCAATTAAAGAAATTGTAGATATACATTTCTGTATAAATGAGCTTAACTACAAACCCGCATTAGTTTTTGATTTTGAGCCGTAATCTTTGTCGGCTTGCTCTTTTGTCAAAAATTCAGCCATTTTGATATAAGTTTTAAATATTAATTTATTAAATCTAGACTAAAACTTCGTCTATTAATCTTGTATATTCATTTCTAAATTCTTCGTTAGTTATAAATTTTATACAATCCTTTACTACTTCTTCAGGATTTTCTTTATATTCGTATTCATGAATATAGAATACCTTATATCCCATATTTCTAAATACTCTTAATTTTACTAAATCATTCCTAGATGACTCGAATATCCTATCATCCATTAATTCATCTAAGTCTAGGAAGTCCTTAGGCCTGGGATGCCAGTAATCTCCTTGAAACTCTAATATTATTTTCTGAGACTCTATTAAGAAGTCAGGCTTCCTACAGGATTTTTCAGTATCTCCATATTTATCTGTATTAAATATAGTCTTTTCATTACTTCCATAAAATACATCATATTCTTCTATATCTAAAAGACTAAATATGATATCAAATATGGATTTTGAGATCTTAGAATAAGAAGGTTTTCTGGATTCTATGTATCTTTTAATGAAGTTATCTCTTCTCTTAACTCCTTCTTCATAACCATATAATTTTATATACTGAGATAAACTTCTAGACATATTTTCGTTTTGCTCTTTATATTTTATCTCTCCTAATTCCTTTCCGTACTTTCCTATTTTGCCTTTGAGAGTTTTTGACTCAGATATTTTATTGCACCTTTCTAGATATGTGGATTTTCCTTTAATTTCTCCATATTTGCTTATCAATCCCTCTAAAGTTCTTGAATAGCTCATATTATTTATCATTGATGAATATTTAATTCTACCTTCATTCTCTCCATAAATATTGATCATTCCTTCTAAAGTTCTTGAAGTAGATAGCCTGCTTCTATATTCATTATACTTTATAGTTCCTATTTCTTTTCCATATCTAAGTATAAAGGAGTATAGACTAGTTCTATCAGAACCTAACTTTTCTATTCCAATTTTAGCAGCTTTTGAATTATTTTCACTTATATATAAATCTCTATGAAGTTCACAGTAACATTTATAACGTATATTTTTGAGATCATATTCTGCTATCTCTCCACAATATTTACATTTGGGGTATATAATATCTCCATTCCCATCTCTTAGAAGATAATGATAATCCTGCCATTCCTTGAAAGTTATACCTCTTCTTTTTAATATGAATACTAATGATTTTCTAGATATCCATTTATTCTCTTCAAAATAGAATATGACTGTATTAGAATTTTCTTTTCTTGATTTAAACTCACCTCCTATGCATCCAGGAGGAAATTTCTTTAATTCTTCCTTTATCATAAAGTTATAATTTAATTGATTTATTAATATCTATTAGTCCATCTATATTTAATTTAAAAGTAAGGTAGATATTAAAATAAGAATTTGCGCAGTTTATTTTAACAGAGCTACCATACTCCTCAATTAAATTAATCAATATGATTAAAGACTAATATCTTATTTTAGAAATATACAAGATTAATTCTGGAACCTTAGTCCAATTTGTTAATTTGTGAGGTTCTCTAATAATACTTAAGAAATCCTAATCCTCTCCTCACTTCTAAATAATCAGGATCATTCATATTATCTAACGCCTCCATTTCCATAGGAGGTATCTCTATATTACTTAATCTAGATACGAGGTTTTCAGCCAATTTTATCAAATAATACATAATAGGAATAATTGTATAGTAAATAAATGACCCTGTAATTTGATACATAAGGTTTGATAATATAATTCCTATTAATAAACTCTCTTTATATTGTTCGGATTTAATCCTTAAATACATAAGTCTTCTACTGTTTATTTTTCCATTATAAATTATAAACCCCAGAATCATAATTGATTTACCTTTACCAATTATTCTCTCTATCATGTAATTATTTAATTTATTGATCATAATTATTTTACTAGATATAGTAATAATTTATCCTAACTTAATTATTGTTAATGTACTAGTTGACAGTCCATTAGGAGTCAACGGAGTAATAGGGTAATAAGTAGTTATAACTGGTTCTGCAGCTGCTGCAGTTTCAGCAGGAGCAGGTGATGTAGGTATAGCATGACTAGTATTTACTATTTGGAAATAACTAGGATTAGTCCTACATGGTGCACAATTACATACTTTTATAACTGTATTTCCTGTAAGTGTTTCATATTCATTTGCAGTAGGGTCAGCTATCTGGACATTGTAGATAGTAGATCCTGGGTATATAGACTGCAGTGAAGCAGCTAAATTTCCAGTCTCAGTACCTAGTGTAGCAGTAATACTGAAGCTAACTGAGTATATTCCTACTGGTAAGCTGAATGAACCATTGGGATTCAATTTTACTCCAATAGTATCTACTGGCTTAAATGCATATGGAAACACTCCTTTAGCAGGTATCTCAGCACTAGATGAGAATTCAAGTACTGCTGATTTTATATTTCCACAACATTCCCCTATCTGACTAAATTGATATGAGCTAGAGCAAGGGCATGGGAGTGTGTATCCGTAATAACATGTACTCATAATTATTCAATTTTAAATATTAATTTATTCTAGCGAAGAAAACCTCTCAAATAATTATTACCAAAAGAATAAGTGAGAAGTCCTTAGACCTCCCACTTACACCATTAAGGTTTTGAAGACTACCTCAGCAGCCTTATTAACCTTAACCCTCTAACACCTCTATTCTAGATTTTAGAGATTCAATTATCTGTTTTAGTTCCTCTATTTCAGATTCATACGCTATTTTCTCACTAGATCCTCCTTTTATATCAATCTGAGGTCTTTCACTAGCATTTAGTGTTAGTTTATTTTTAGTAGTACCTACTTCAGTTACGAATGTTACTCCTTCATCATAAGTTCTCTGAGCTAACAATACTCCTCCTTCTAATGTAGATTCATCTCTTAGAGCAGATATAGATCCATCTTTAGGAAGGGATATAACCTTCTTCTCAGAATCCCAGTCAACTTTAGTAGATAGAGCAGATGTAGTATTAGTTAAATCTTCTTCGACTCTTCTTCCTACATAATCTACATCAGTCCTAAGTTTATATAATTCAGATTTATCTTCATTAGTAAAGTCATTAGTTGATAGTCCTTTTCCTTGGACTTTATCAACTTTATCAGAGGTAACTTCTACTATCTTTTCGTTTAATCCTGTTAGGGTATCTGCAGTTACTATTATATTAACTTCCTTAGAGGATGACCCATCATATATTCCTTTTGTTTCTCCATTATATTTAATGGTTAATGACTCTGGATTAGGAAGTTCTGATGGTATGTCACTTAAATTAGCCTTTTGTACTAATTTACTATCTACCTCGCTTTTAGTGTATGCATCTATATGATCTGTAATATCCGATAGGAATGCAACCTTTTCTGCAGTCTCACCTGTCTGACCTGGAAGCTGTACCTTAGGGCGTTCTGAGGAGTTAACAGTAACTGGAAGTTTAGATGATCCTAAGTCAATAACTCCCCACGCATTTATCTGAGCAAGTACAGCTCCATCTCCATTAGACATAGTTCCAGATATCTTACCCCCATCTGGTAATACAATTATTTTTCCAGATTCATCATAGTTAACTTTCCTAGCAAGTTCCTTATTGATATTATTTTCAGCTTCTAAGGCTCTAGATCCTTCGTAATCTAAATCTGTGCGTAATTTCTCAATTTCTTTTACTTGATCATCAGAAATTAATCCTTTTCCTTCTTCTTTATCTACCTTGGTTGAAATAAGATTACGAAGTTCTGTATCATCATAATTTCCTGATTCTATCCCTTCAAGATCTGATAGATATGCAATCTTATGAGCTTCCTCTCCAGATTGACCTGGTTCTTGAACTGTAGGTCTAACTCCACTAGGAGTATTTAAGTTAATTGGTAAGTTTGGAGATCCTAAATCCACTATATCCCACTTAGATACCATAGCTATATTAACTCCAGTACCATTAGTCATAATTCCTGATATAGAATCATAATTAGATAGTTGAATTGTTTTTCTATTTCCTTGGAACGTAGAGTATTTAATAGAAGAATTTAAGGATTCTTTATCCTCATTAGTAAAATCGTTTGTAGATAGACCTTTTCCTTCTACCTTATCAATCTTCTCAGATAATTTCTCATCTATCTCAGGTTTAGTATATGTATTTATTTGTCCAGTTATCTTTGAATCAACTTCATTAATTAGATCTCTTACTTCAGTATCATCATAATTCTCTAAAGAATCAAGTTTTGACTTATCATCGTTTGTGAAGTCATTAGTTGATAGAGATTTTCCGTTAACTTTATCTACCTTTGAATTTAGTTTTATATTTACTTCTGACTCAGTTATAGTATCTATATTTATTTTCTTATCTTCTATAGGAAGATCTATTCCATTCACTGATATGGATTCTATAATATTTACTTGAGCTCCATTCTCTATAGAATTTAACTTTACTTTATCATCCTTTGATAGATGTATGTCAGATATAAATGCTATCCTCTCAGCTGTATCTCCAGTTCGTCCTGGTAATTGAATAGTAGGACGAACTGAGGAATTTAAGTTCAATGGTATTTTAGATGATCCAAAATCAGCAATTCCCCATTTACTAACCATAGCTAGGTTATATGATGAAGTTCCATCCTCACTATAACCAAGAAGATTTTTATGATTCTTTAATTCTATTCTTCCATCAGAATAAGATACCTTATTTTCTAATTTAGAATCAATAGACTTAGATAAATCAGATATATCCTTTGAAGTTGATAATTCTACAGCTTCATTGCTTCCTACTTGAACTGTAGGTTTAACACTAGAGTTTAAATTTAAAGGAATTTTAGTAGAACCAAAGTCAGCTATATTCCACTTACTTACCATTGCTAAGTTGTAATTCTCAGTTCCATCTGAGTTATATCCTAGTAGATTTCTATGATTCTTTAGAGCTATCCTATCATTATCATAATACTCAACTCTAGTATTTAAATCTTGTTTTGTAGCATAGTTAGAAAGATCTATTTCAGATCCTCCTCCAGTTACAGCTGCTACTACCTCAGTACCATCACTCATTACAAAAGTGAAGGTATTCGTATCTTCATCAAACTTTACACTAGTTACATAAACTCCTGATGATACCTGCATATCCTTAGGGAATTTAAATGATAACTCCTTATAAGATGATGCATTTAAAGCTTGAAGAAGTCTTTGAGATACTTGTTTATCTCCTGTTGTGGATATCTCTATCCAATCCTCATAAATCTTTGAAACTTCCATATTAATATATTTAAATTATTTTAATAACTCCAATAATGAAGTATAACTATTCCTTGATAACCATTTCCTCCAGATGCTCCAACAGATCCTATTCCTGAAGATTTTGATGCTCCTCCACCTCCAGCTCCATAGAAGGTAGCATTTCCTCCTCTCTTACCATTATGAATTCCTTCTGAATCATCATCACTGGCTCCTTTACCTCCTCCGTAAGAACCTCCTGAACCCCCATAAAAATATCCTTCATTCCATCCTCTAATATAACATCCTGCACCTCCACCTGCACCATATCTATTAGGGTATTTAGAAGTGTAAGTTCCGAACAAATATGTACCATCATATCCGTCACCTCCATTACTAGGACTAAGTCCATCTGACTGTGGTACATAACCTCCTCTAGCTCCATACCCTGAGGTGGCACTTAATGACAAAAATGAAGAATTTTCATTTGCTTTTCCAACAGTTACTGGAATTGATTGTCCAGGAGTTACAGGTATATTTAATTCATATACTACCTCACCTCCATTACCTCCTAATCCTCCATTATAAGGACCTGAACTACCTCCATCTTTTCCTCCAGCTACTACAAATGCATCCACTGAAGTACATCCTGAAGGGACAATCCAATTCTTAGAAGATGTTATTTCCTCATATTTCTCAGTAAGACTTTTATCTTGAACTCTTCTTTTCAACATAAGAACCTCCTTCCCTTAGAGATTCTGTTTTTTTTTTCATGATCTACTTGTATATAGAAATTCTACAATAACCTTTATCCTTATGACCTACCCCTAAATCATAGTAACCTCCGTTAGGATTTGGAATCTTTTGAAGATCACCTATAGAATCAGTCCATTTATATCCCTTTCCATCTATCATTATAGTATCAGAGAATTTATATGTAGAATATGTAGTACATCCAGGATGACCTGAGATATAAGATGAACCTCCACCTCCAGTTTGAGTAGCATTACCACTGATACCTCCAGAAGGTCCTCCATAGAGACCTCCACCTCCTCCTGAACACGCAGTTCCTCCACTATCTCTTAACATGTTTCCTCCCCTACCTAATGATCCTTTATTTCCATTAGTAATATTATTTCCTGTATTAAATCCTCCTGCAGTTTGGGTAGCTCCAGTTCCCTTTCTATATCCTCCTAAATATCCTATTAATCCTCCACCTTCTCCTCCTTTTCCAATATTATAATAGCATCCACCGCCTCCTCCTCCAGCGGCTACTATTATTCTAGAGTTGAGAGATGAGGTTTCATAAATATCTGAATTATACGTTAACCTAACGTCAGTAGCTCCACCTCCAGATGCCATAGTTATAGTAGATCCTTCATAGCTTCCATCATTTGTTAAAGTTCCTCCATAACCACCTCCATTATAATTAACTCCTATAGTTCCTTGTATAGAACCTGAATTAGCTCCATTTCCTACTATTATATAGAGCTTAGTACCTGACTGAAGATTTATTATCCCACTAACATAGGCTCCTTCACCTGGGAGATTATAGTAAGGCCAACTTATGTCTCCTTTATATCCGCTATTTCCCATAGCTCCCCAGCACTCTATCTTATATAATCCTGACCTATCTAAGGTTAATGTTTGAGGATTTCCTGTATACTTATATAATGCTAACTGAACAAAACTTTTCTCTTCTTGAGCTATTCTTCTTTTCAGCATATCTTATAATTTTAGTAACTTACTCCATTTCCATCATTATATAATGAATCAACTTCATTATCAGTTAATGCCCTATTCCATATTCCTACTTGACTCATATATCCTATCAGGTTTCTATTAGATACGTTAAATCTACCTATAAAGAAATTCTCATTAGGATTTAAATTCACATAAGAAGAATAATTCTTATATGTCTTTATTTTATTAATATAGCATATTATTTTACTTCCATCATAGGTTATAACTAGGTTATTCCATGAATTGAATAAATTTTTAGGGTATATATTTATCAAAAAAAAATTATTAACATTTACATGAATAGAGTTACTTTCTAGGTTAATGTGAGACCCTAATGCATTGTGATCTCCTACATTACTGAATAATAATCCTTGAAATGTTCTATTAGTTGAATTTGCATAGAAAAACATGGACATAGAAAAGCTATAATTAATTAATCCTTGAAAATTAGTCCCTAAATCTAAGTAGTCATCTCCTGTAAATTTAAGGCAATCTAATCCGTTGAAATTTAGAAAATTAGATTCTCCTGTTAGTATAGGATTATTTTCATTTTTACTATCCTTTATGTTACTACCTAATTGATACCAGGATATTAACCCATTATTTAATGTTGAACCTTTTATTCCATTTAAATTGTCTAGTCGTCTCTTTAACATATTAATATATCAATCCCAATCCATTGTTGTATAAAGTTTCTATCTCTGAACTATCCAGTGCTCTATTCCATACCCCTGCAGAACTTAGGTATCCTCTTAATCTTCTAGACTCATTTATACTCCAAAATCCACCTACATAAAACTTCCCTGATCCAAATTCCATCCCATAATAACCTATGCTATTACTCTTTTCTAATTTATTATTTATATAAGTTTTAAGATTATATCCTGAGCATATTGAGGTTATGTTATACCATACTCCTGTATCATAGGAATATTTAACTATCTGATTTAAACGTTTCTTATTACTGAACATAAACCCTTCTCCTGATTTCTGAATACCAACCATATCCCAGTCTCCGTTATATTGATGAATTAGCCCTTGGTCTGCCAATGAGATATCTGTAAATTTTACAAAGCAAGATAGCGTTATATTTGATCCAGTAGATAACCCAAAATTAGATGTATTAGTATCTATACAACTATACCCATTAAAATACCCTACTTTTCTTCCTAAATCTTGAGTGTAAGTTATATCACCTATGACTGATGGATTAGTATTACTAGTACTATCTTCTGTAGTCCCATTTAATCCATACCATGACACTAACCCATTACTTAAGGAAGTGCCTCTTATTCCTTGTCCATATTCATTTATTCTTCTTTTTAACATATTATTTATACGGTTTATCTGGAGGAGTAAAATCTGATTTCCATCTACATACCTTTGATAGCCTAAACTCATCTATTTTACAATTACCTTTATGACCATCATCACCTTTGTAATTAAGATATAATGAAGATGAGTGACCTGATAGATAACAGTTAGCACTACCCTGAAGTATCCCATTTATGAAAAAGTACATTTTATTTTCAGATTTATCATAACTTACAGCTACATGATGCCATATATTAGTTCCTACATAAGTGTTAATAAGATAAGTACCTGCATTATAACTAAATGTTGTAATTCCTACTCCAGTTCCAGGTGCAGAGTTAGAATCATTTATAGTTCCTATGAATATTGTATATGAGTTAGGTGATGTATTACTTTTATCATCTCCCCATGAGGAACAAAATGTAAAACTATCACTAAAACTAGTCATTCTATTATATAACCAAAAATCTATAGTCCAAGATTTGCCTCCTAATTGAGTTTTCCATATGTTATCAGGAACTTTTAAATATCTGGAGGAATTAAGATCAAAAGATAAATTAAATTTCCCCTCTGAATATCCAACAGTTCCAGATAATCCACTTCCTCCTAAGGCATCATCAGTTGTTCCATCTGCATGAGCTAAAAATACAGTGTCATCATCAATTCTATAGATATTTTGATTATCTACCAATCTTCTCTTTAACATTTTTATATTGTTTTAAAATATGGAGGGTAAAAATACTACCCTCCTTGTAACTATCTATCTATCATCTGGTATTATTATAGTAGCAATTGAATCATCTCTAATTATAATCTCTCCTTCATCTATTTTAGAAAATGAATTATAATAGGGATGAATAGTTGGTCTATTTACATTATGAGTTAATGAGATAAATATAAATGATACTACAAGAAATAATATTAATAATAGATTCTTATCTTGATTATTAATTATTAGTTCCATCTATGTCTAAATTAAGTTCAAATGTTAAGAATAATGGGTAATTTTTAGTTACATCAATAGAATTAACTTCTTCAACAGTTTTAGCATTGTAAACTGCAGCTTCATTACTAGACTTTAAATCATAAGTTCTTTTAGCATATAATTCAACTAATGGTAAATTTTTCAATCCCCAATCTATAGGAATATCTACAGATTCAGGAGGAATTGTATTAGTCCATAGTTTAGTATGAGTTTCTCCATCTTTTTGTAAAGCTGGTAGTGTCATATTAAGAAGTGAATTTCTTAAATCCTTATCTACCCATATTTCCTGATTTTTAATTTCTACTCCTTTTGATTGTACTGATATGAAAAATTTATTACTTAGCTGATCCTGTCTATAAATCTCATTAATCTTTATTTTCTTAGCCCTCTCTAACTCATCTACCTCAGGAATAGGAGGAATTGGAGATTCATCTAATTTCATGTTAAACACCTCTCTAACCGAAGCTGTAGGATTCTCATCCCTAAAAATTAGCTGATCCTCAGATAGCAATACCCACTTTCCATCTAGATAATCCTGCCATGAAGTTCCAGTTGAATAATTCTCATCTAGTAGAAATCCCAGTTCTACATAAATAGTAGAGGAATCTTTTTGTATGTAAGTGTTCATAATTTATATTTTTAAATTAGTCTTTTTCTTTAATTGATATAGAATACATAACTCCACTAGTAGCTATACATAATATACTAATCTCAAAATGAACTCCAGAAGTTACACTTAATGAAGTACCTGACATAGACCTAAATGATCCAGAATTAGGTATAGGTTGAGTGAATGTAGCACTAGGAGTACATACTATATAAATTTCATCTCCTATATTCATTCCAGAAGCTACAGATATCGTAGTAGCCGTAGATAGATTAGCCAAGATTAGTCTCTTACTGGTAGGAAGTGAAGCTAACGTAGTAACTGTATTATTTCCTCTATCTCTTTCTACATATCCTGCCTTAGCTGCATGAGCTGGAGTTAAAGTTCTATTCTGACCAGCAACTGTAATGGATATATTATTTCCTGAATTACTTAAGTTGCTAAATACAGAACTAGCAGTACATTGAGTAACTGTTCCTGCATTCATATATACTGGAACTGTAGCTGATCCTACCGTTGAAGAACATGCAGTTACAGTACCTGCATTCATGTATACAGGTTTATTAGCAGCTCCAACAGTTGCAGATAATGCTGTAGCTGTACCTGCATTTAAATATATAGGTTTAGATGTAGATCCTACAGTAGCAGTTCCTAGCTTAGACGCAGTACTAGCATTTCCAGATAAGCTTCCAGTAAATGTTGTAGCATAAACGTTATTCCATTTATTACTAGACGTACCTAATGTACCTGTATTATTAGAATTTGGATAAAATGCCCTAGATGAATTTAATATAACTCCCACTCTATTAGCTATGGTTTGACAATTAGTGTAAAATTCTATGTTATCGTCAGAGCTAATCTTCATAGTTTCTCCAGAATTAGTCCCAATAGCCGTTTTTAACTCAGAAGCACTTTCTCCAGATCCTATGTAAACATTTCCTCCTGCCTGAATAACTAGTTCAGACCCATTAGCGTCTGTATCTCCATCATCATAACATCTAATTACATCCTGTACCTGACCCTTACTATTCTTCATAGCAATAGTCTCTCCTGTAGTTAATTTGCTAGAGTAATTACTAAAAGTTAACGCACCAGTTAGTGTACCTCCTGATAAAGGTAGATAACTATGGGTATGAGAACTTGCAGCAGCTCCTATTTCACCAAGGCTCCAGCTTACATTAGCAGATCCATTTACTGATTTACCTGTGTTTCCTATAGTTAAAGTTCTAGATGTACCCCAATTTGCTGTAGTTATAGCTGCAGTTCCATCAAAATTAGTTCCATTTATAGCTCTAGCTGTAGATAATTTGGTCGCAGTATCAGCTGCACCTGCTGTAGCTGGCTTCCCAATAGACACTGTTTGAGCTGACCCTCCACTGGGAGTTACAGTAAATGCTCCAGTTCCACTTGCAAATGTATAAGTTGTATTAGTATTTGTAGGAACTACCCATGTACCATCACCTCTTAGAAATGATGTTTGCTTACCTGCTGCAGGAGCTGGAACTAAACCTGTACCTCCCGCTGCTGATGAAGTAGCTGCCTTGAATGTTGAATAAGTAGTATTACTCCAAGGTACATTAACAAAACCTCTACCTGCATTATCCATTTCTAAAGCATAGTATCTTCCTGAAGTAGTAGTTATAGCATTAACAGCTACGGCAGTTGAATTGCTTCCAGCTGTAGGTCCAGTAGATGCAGCTGTATGATTGTACCAAGGTTTTATTAATCCATTAGTACTATTAGTCGCTATACCATATGTAGTATTGTTATCAGCTCCCCATACTGCTGTTCCATCTGCACTCCAACGAAGAATCTGACCAGAGCTACCTCCAGATGGAATATGTTTATTTCCTGATGATGTAGGGTGAGTATAATTATTAGCTCCTGCTGATATTCCATCCAGTTTAGTCTTATCTGATGCTGACATAAGACCATTTGATGAAGATGAAGCTAATCCATATGTAGTATTTGTAGCAGATATAGTTAACTTTCCTGCAGCAGCTGTCAAAGTTACATTAGATCCCTGAACTATATCTAGAGTCTTTCCTGCAGAACCATTAAAGGTATATAGATCAGTTCCTTCTGTAGTTCCTGACTTTAATTTTAAAACTAAAGAATTAGCTACTTTAGATGCATTTACTGCAGTACCTCCTGAGGCTAATGCTCCTACGCTTGCTGCAGTTATATTAAATGATTTAGCTGCAGATCCATCATAAGCTCCCTGACTAGTACCATTCAAACTTATAGTTAACGAATTAGGATTCTTTAGGGAGGAAGGGAAATCGGTTATTTGACTTTTAGTATGAGTATGAGTACTAGGAGTAAAAGTGCTAGGTTTATCAGTTACTCCTGACCAAGGAACTGAGGTAGCTGATCCTGCAGTATAAACTGAATATCCAGCTCCATTAGCTAGATTATCTTCATCAACTACATAGTACATTAATCCAGTTGATTCAACTTTTACTGTATCACCTAATTGAACATCATTCTCAGTTAGTTTATATCTTTCAGTATCAGATGCGACTACTACTAATCTTTCTAAAGCTCCCTTAGGAAGTCTATCTATACTAATTGTTCCTGAAGTAATCTTACTAGCATCAAATCCAGATAAAGTTGTAGTTATAGATTTATTAGAAGATCCATCAAATGTAGTTGAACCTGTTACAGCTCCAGTTAGAGATATTGTTCTAGCAGTTTGCAGTTTAGTTGCGGTACCTGCATTTCCAGATATTGTGGTTTGTAATGGATGGACATGATCAACAGATGCAGCTAAACCTCCAGTTGTTGATCCTGCTGAAGCAGTTCCATTAGCTTCAGGTACCTGAGTTCCTATCTTAACAGTTCCAAATGTAGTCGATGTAGCAGGAGAGTAAGTAGTATTACTCCAAGGAATATTTACATAGGCTTTTCCATTCTCATCTAATTCTAATGGATAATTCTTTCCTTGCTCAGTAAATCCTAACTGTATACCTCCTAATTGAGTAGTAGATGCTTTAGGTAATGTATAGTTATTAGCTCCATTTTCAACTCCATCTAACTTCTTTTTATCAGTGGAGCTCATTAAACCATTTTCAGTCTGAGTAGCTACATCATAAATAGTATCAGACCAAGGTATATTCACATAAGCTTTATTTCCATCATCTAGTTTAACTGGATAATTTTTACCTGACTGAGTATATCCAGTTTGAATCCCTCCTAGGCTAGTATCAGTAGCTGCAGGTAGTGAATAATTGTTAGCACTATCCTCAACTCCATCTAATTTAGTTTTATCAGATGATATCATTAATCCAGCGAATTCACTTGTAGCTCCTTGTAGATATAAATCCTTAGATACTATATCTCCAGTAGTAGTGTCAGTATCTGAATAAGTTATTTTAACTCTATCAGATGAGGTACTGTTAGATACAGAGATACCTGATACTAAATTGTTAGAAATATTATTTAATTTATTCTTTTCTTCAGTAGTATAGTCATTTGTAGATAGACCTTTTCCACCTTCCTTATCAACTTTATCAAGAAGACTACTATTCATTTGTTGAATGATCTGAGATTTACTATCATCAACATATTTCTTAGTAGCAGGATTATAATCATCTACTGGAGTATACTCATCTTGATTGTCTTTTCCTAAATAGTTTTCCATATCAGCTCTAGTCATAGATATTCTTATCCATTTATCTATTCCTATAGCTCCTTCATGCCATTCAGGATTTGGTACTTTTATCGTTGCCATATTAATCTTTATTTATACTTTTTCTTAAATCATATAGAAGAGATCTAGATCTATAGGTTATATTATTTCCTATATTCTTTTCTATCAAATCTAAATTATTAAATATTTTATCTAATATACATAATTTATCAGATATAGAAGATTTATTTAATGACTTTGTTAAATTTGTTATATCAGAGCATAATTTAACTGACTCATAAATATACTTCCATTTAAATTCCTCAGGAGTTATTTTAAGTAGTGATTTTATATAATCTCTTGTCCTATTTATCCCCTTTACAAATGCGTTAGATTCAAATAACTCCATACACATACTATTATACTAATAATTTAATTTAAGTTATAAAGGTCAGCTTTTAGTTATGAGTTATCATCTTTTAATAATAAAAATTCAGTTACATATCCTGTAAATCTATTATTTCCTTGAGGATATAATTTAACGTATAAAGCTCCATTTCCATAATTTATAGAACTGCCTAAATTTGAATAAAATCTCCCTTCTGCACTATAATCTAGAGGAGAATTATATCCATAAACATCAGCTACATATCTTCTGTTATTTACTATAAATGATTGCTGAAAATGTTGATGAAGCTTATGTTTTACTATAAAGTTATATTGATCTTCTGTCACTGTAATATCTATACTTCCATCAGACTGAATATTATCAATAACTATATTTTTGGAATTATACTCTAGAATCATACTATTTTCATCCTTAACAACCTTATAGTAGTTTCCATCATCCATTAATGCCTTAGTTCCATCACCTTTACCTAGACTTATGGTTTGAACTAAGTACCCTTTCACAGTTTCATCTACATCTTTATAGATATCAAAATGTTCTATGTATATAAATGATTTTCCTTCACCATGAGGAGATCCATTTTGTTGAATTATAACTAAATGAATTGTACCATCTGCATCATATGATACATTAACAGGAACATTAGTAGCTCTATATAAATATTTGTAAATACAGATGTTTCTAAGATTATCCCAGCCATTATAGGTTCTATTAACAAATTCAGTAATATCAGAAGGAGTATAATATTTCCTTAATTCAAGTATAAGATCATTAATACTAAACCATTTATTGTCTACGTACTTCTTAGTTGCAGGGTGATAGTCTGAGGTTGGGGTATATTCTGTAGTATTCGTTTTAATTAAAACCTCAGATATTCCAACTAAATTCTCTTCGTTATACGTTATATTACATGTATTATTCTCTGAACTTATATTTTTAATAGTAATAAATATTATATCAGGGGATGTTACATTTCCGTAATGTATAAAAGCATTGATTGTACCATTAAATTTATAAGCATATAATCTCCTTTGTACTGTATTAAATGTGCCTCCTATAATAAACCATTCATTATTCTTAATGTTTAATAACTTATCAGCATTAGTTATTGATACACTCTCATTGCTACCATTACTTAGATTTAAGGTTCCTAATTCTACTATTTTTAATATATTCTCATCTCCACTTTTAACAACGCTAGCATACTCTCCATTATTCATCAACGCTTTAGTTCCGTCTTCTAATGTTTTAAGTTCAACCTTAGATGACCTATATCCATATATCTCATTGTTTTCTCTTCTAAGTATATAGACATCTAAAATTATTCCATCAGACTTTGTAACAAAATTAGTAGTTATCTTAGATATATATGGATCAGATTTTAAGGAACCATTTTTATTACAAAAATTCTGTCATTTCTAAGATTTCTATTACTGAATTCATTTATAAAATTATCAATATTTCCATATTCTGATAATATTATACTAGTTACATTGACTTCTTCCTGATTCTCTGAAATATAATTTATTATTGGTTTAATATCAAGTATTAGTTCATTTAGTTCATCTTTAGTAACATAATTACTCAGATCTATGTCTACTGCAGGTGAATCTTCAGATAGGTCTACCCATATCTCTTCATTTCCTGTAGGCTCTTGACCATCTGATACAAATACTTCATCATTAGGTAACGCATAATAAGTACCATGTGTCCAAATTAATTTCCGATCCTTTATGAACACAATTGAGGTATCAAGGATCTCATTGGCTGCTAATTTCTCCTCAAATTTAGCTAAAGTCCTAAAATGGACTAATTTCTTTTCTATTGCCATATTACATTATATAAAATTTATAAGAAAATTGATACTAAAAATACAATAAGTATTGATAATATTAAATAGTATGAATCCTTTATAGGGAATTCATTCTTAATGGATGATATCATTATTCTTATTTTTAATAATAGTTCTGGAAAACTATTATAATCTAAATTTATCTCTTCCTCTTTAAATATTACAGTTATCTCATATATAACCCATACTATAAAAGAGTATATTACAGAGGTTATATATCCTTCATTAGATATAAGAAGAAAGGAAGGAACTATTAATCCTATTAGGAAGCTTAAAAATCCAGTGCTGCTTAATAGGATTCTTAAATTATTCATTTTAATTTTATTACTTTATCTTTAGTTATTAAATCTATCTTAGTTAAATCTCTATTCACTCTAATATATCTGGATAGTTTATTTATAAACTCACAATTAATTATCCTACATCTTTTATTATAATTATTACAATGAGACATAATTCCTAAGTAAGAGTTTATTGAGGATCTTAATTCTTCTAAATTTATGTATTCCTTGTTTTCAAACTCCTCTAATTTACTTATAAAATTGTATACTCCTCTATTACTAGTAATTATATACCCAGGTTTTACAACTGATCCTATAAATCTAGCTCCTTTAGTGTAGTGTTGTAAATATAATTTATCAGGGTGAAGAGTTAATCTCAACTTATCATATAAGAAATTTCTAATGTCAGGAAGAGCCTTAAGTATCTGTTCTTTATCTCTCACTAATAATATAAAATCGTCTACATATCTACAATAATATTTAAATCCTAAATATCCTGTAATAAATTTGTCAAAGGAGGTCATATAGAGATTAGCAAGATATTGAGAAGTTATATTTCCAATAGGTATACCTTTACTTCCATCTAATGTAAATAAACTTTTACCAGGTCCTAATAAATCCCAATCTCTAGGGTTACCTTTAATTATACAATTTAATTCAGGTCTATTATATATTATTTTATTACCTATTATTGCTAATAAATTCTTTAGATTAATGTCTAAATCAATTTTCATTAGAGTGCTAGTATAGATATCAAACAATATATCCTTATTTATACTCATAAAGAATGACTTTATATCAGACTTAAATATATAGCAGTCATCTCTAGTATACCCTTCAGTAAATTCATATAACATTGACGAGAATTTCATAACTCCAGATAATACTCCTTTACCCTCAGTACAAGAGAATGAATTATCTATAAATTCCTTATAAAATTCCTCTTTTACGTACCTAATAAGTAAATGATGAACTACTCTATCCCTAAAATCCGCAGCGAATATCTCCCTAGGTTTAGGATATTTAGTAACAAACGCTATAGATCTTCCTATTTCATACCTATTCTCGTTTAATTCTCTCCATAATTCTATAAGATTATTTTCATAATCTATCTCAAATTTTATTGCATTAGCTGTATTTCTTTTATTCTTCCTACATTCATAGTAGGCACTAAATACATCATCTAGACTTATTATATTATTCATTTTTATTTTTATTAATATGATAGATAAGTTGCAAGGCCGAACGTAGTTCGAATTCCACTTATTGTTGTTGGCGTTGACGTTCGAGTTGTTCGAATTGACGTTCCCAGCGTTCTGTACGGAGTACTCTCATCACGATATCATTATATGCAGGAGTGTATACATGCATTTTCAACGAGATATTTCTATCCTGTAGATATCCCTATTTATCTATCAAATTGCTCGCTTCATAATTAATTAATAGCAATTATGAACTCTGGCCAAGATAAACTTTTTAAGCAAGTTTATTCTTATAATTTCTTTTAATTCCGTGAATTTGCTTTCCAATACTCTCCATAAGAAGGTGTATAGAGGATAGATTCTTCCTAGGAATAGCACCTAATTCCTCACCTAATCTTAATTGTATTTTAAGTAATTCTTGGATATTTATAAACTTATCTATATAAATAAGTTTTTCTCTTATATCACTTACACTATTACATTTATATAGGAGATCAATTAAATCTAATGAATTATCTATTATTCTAGTACCTAAAGAGTACTTAAATTGTTTACTAAATTTAGTTGTTAATCTATATAATTTAAGAGAAACTTCATATGTATCTCTAAATATAGAAGTCTCAGTGAATAAGATGGGTCTTCCTGACATTTTGATTTCTTGTTTTAATTGATTTATTACCTTTGTTCCTGACCATGAAAGCTTCCCTGCGGTTGCTTTCAGATAAACCAATTTGTTCCCTTTCGTTCACAAATTGATAAAAGTTAAATAGATAAGCAAGGCCGAACGTAGCCCGAATACCACTTACCGCTGTCGGCGTAGACGAGCGAGAGGTTCGAATTGACGCCCCCAGCGCGCTGTACGGAGTACTCATTACTAGTCCAGTACCAGGTATTATCTCTATAATTGACTACATTTGAGGCAGGAAATTTACTTTTTATCTGCTTAACTCCATTCTCTATTAATGCTTTCCTAATAAAAGCATACCATCCGTCAGCCCAATCTCCTAAATACCAGTCACCTGCAGAGGTTCCTGTAGTTGAGTAACTTAATACATAAGCATGAGCTGGATACTTAGAAGTAGTATACCCACTCCAATTTTTAATTGTATTTGTACTTGTTATTCCATTCCAAGTTGATATAGAAGTAGAGGTTCTATTAGATAGAGGAGTATCTTCTACCATACTTTGAGGAGTCCATTGTCTAGTAGTATCAGTAAGAGCCATAACCTTAATTTGACTACCTGAAGATCTAGAGCTATCGTAGTCAACTACTAGACCTATAGCAGGAGTACTAGAATTATGAGTATAATTAGATGGACTTACTACTGTTTTATTTGATAGAACTATGTCTCCAGGTAATATAGTATTTAGTCTACTCAGAGTTCCTCCTAGTTCTTCTCTCAGTTTTGATAATTGATTGAATGACCCAGTGTTTCCAAAACATCCCATCCAGGATTTTATTGATGACGCAGTACTCCATTGAGATACACCTCCATTAGTAGGCTCAGTTATTGAAGATCCTGAGCTTAGCCCAGTCAAACCTGTACAAAATCCAAAAGTACTACATGCACTATATACGCTTTTAGTAATCTTAGCAAATATACTTCCAGGTATAGTCTTTAATCCAGTACAACCATAAAAGGTCCTATCTAATCCTAGTCCTGACCCTGTTAAACCATCGAATATACCTTCAGGTAATGTAGTAAGACCTGTGCATCCCTCAAATGTAGCAGTTAATCTTACATTGTTAGCTGAAGTTTTAGAGAATACGTTCTTATCTATACTAGTTAATTTACTACATCCTTTGAAAGAATTCCTAAAATCAGTTGCTTTTACGCTAGGGAATACTCCTGCAGGTATTGATCCAGTTAATCCAGTACAATTCCAAAATGTACATGCATAAGTAGTTATATTTGGACAATCTGCAAATATATTGGGATCTATAGTTCCAGTTAGTCCTGGACAGTTAAAGAATGCATATGATACATTAGTTATGCCTGAATTTCCGTCGAATATTCCAACAGGTAATCCTCCAGTTAATTTTCTACATTCAGCAAAGACGTATGAGTAATTAGTTACCTTCTGACACCCTTTAAATAATCCTATTGGTATAGTTCCTGTTATATTATTACAATTATAGAAACAATAGGAGAATGAAGTTGCATTAGAGCATCCATCAAATAACCCTTTCTCAGTATTTGAATCGTAAGGTATCTCTTTTAGTCCAGTACATCCGTAAAAACAGCAGTAAAAAGTAGTTACATCACTAAAAGAATTAGTTGTATCAAGTAAAGGTATTTGAGTTAGTTTTGTTTCACCTCTAAATGCTTCACTCATAGATGTTAATCCAGTATTACCCCAGGATATCACTTTAGTTAACTTATTTAAACTGGGATAAGGATTTATTCCATCAGCACTTCTATACATCTTTCTAAATGTTCCTGTTATTCTTATTTGATATGTTCCTGTTGATTTATATACATGATAGCAGGCTTCATCATTTAAAGACTCAAAAGTATTGGAGGTACCATCTCCCCAATCAACTGTAAAATCATAGTCAGATGTAGCTAATGGCATTATTTCTTTCTCTGCATTATACATAGCCATCTGTTCCTCAGGGTCTAAAGTGTTATCCCAATCAGGAACTCCAGTAGGAGCTCTAAGCAGTTCATCTTCTATTGAATTGTTGTTAATATATTTCTCAGATCCCTCTACCATCATCTCATTGCCATAGTAATCCTTTATTTTATAATTTTCTTCAGGGTTACTAGATATAACCTCAGTATCTATGCTAGCATTCAATAACATAGCTGAGTCATCTACTATAGACATTGTAGATAAAGAATTAGCTGATGAAGAATTAATGCTGTTCTTTATAGTAGTATAGTTTATTCCTGACATAGGAAGAACATAAGATCTATCCATTGCAGAATTTGAACTTGTTATCTCTATCTCAAATATTAAAGATGGAGCAGGAATACATTTCTTTATTTTATCAGCGTAACTTTGAAAAGTCTCATAAGTATTAGGAGAATTAGAATTTGGAGAAGATGATATTCCTATTCCATTAAGAGCATCAGCTAAAGCTTTCTTTCCTTTCTTTATATTATTTATTGAATTTTCTATTCTTGATTTTAATGTCATACTACTATGCTATTTAATTTATACAGAATATACTTCCAATTCCGTTACAGTGGCACTAACTCCATTTAGTTCGGATTCTACAGAAGATACCCTCGAAGATAAACTATCAATTAATGACTTTAAGGTTTTACCTTGTTCTGCTGATAAAGAGTTAGTAGAACCTCCATCAGTTAGATTGTCTATTATTTTAGAGGAATAGTATGATCCATGAGTCCATATTTGTTTAGTATCTTTTATGAATACTATAGATGTATCTAATATATCTTTATTAGATAACATACTATTAAATTTAGTCAATGAAGGAACTGTGACTAATAATTTTGTTATCCGTGCCATAATCTTATTTAGTTTTATTTTGGAAAATATTTAAGAATAAGGAAGAAGAGACTATTAAAATCCCCCCCCCCTTATAGATCTTTTACTCAGTAACTTCTTCCCATTCTAGCAGCAGCTCAGCGTAACTTTTCGCATCTGCTAAAGCTTTATTTATAGATCCAGGAGTTGATTCATTACCTTGAATTATATCTAACTTTCCTTCAGCTGTAGAAACTCTCTCAGTTAATGCAGTTAAATCACCATGCTCTCCAGATACCTTATCATCTATGTATTTATAAAGTCCAGAAGCCTCAGAATCTGTATCTTTAGGATATCCTACCCTAGTATCTAGGTCAGTTAATGCCTGAGAAGTTACTTTCTCATTGTCTTCTATTATTTTAAAGATACCAGTGGCTGGAGACGAATCTCCTTCAGATGGAGCGCCTACTGTATCTTCTAATTCTGTTACTTTTGAAGTAATATTTCCTTCAGCTCCTGTAGCCCTAGTAACCTCAGCTTTAATGGCATCTTCTAGGTCACCTAAAGTAGGATAATCAGTAGCAGATCCCTTAAGATCACTTATAGCCTTAGTTACTTCCGTCTTATCAGCTTTAAGATCTAAGGCACTCTGAGTAGCTGTAGATATAGGCATCTCGGCAGGAGCTAAGTTTTCTACTTTTCCTAATCCTACCTGAGACTTAGTTACACTATGAGGATTTTCTGTATCAGCTACGTGAGAATTTACTTTATCTTCTAGTGCTTTACCTCTATCTCCTGGGAATGCAGTAGATGAAGTCTCTCCTAATGCTATAGAAGGTGATATTTCTACGTATTTACTTCCTCCCCAACGATATGTAAGATTAGTATCAATAGCTACATAAATTTTACCTGACTCTCCTGATTCTGGGAATCCTGCAGCATTAGGATATTCAAGAACGTCATCTACATAGCTAGGAAGTTGAGCTGAGGGAACTTTTCCAGTCTCATCCAATGAAGCTAAACCGCTAGCTTGCCCTTTAGTATTCTTAAAATTAGTAAGCTCAGTCTGAACTGCCTCTATAGCTTCTGTAACATCCTGATTAGATGACTTAACATCACCTTCTACCTCCTCAATTGCCTGCCAAATTTTAGTTGAAGTAAGAGTAGGAGAGGTTTTCTCACCTATCAATGTATTAATATCTGAAATTCCGGATGCGTTAGCTCCTTCAGCTGCCTTAGCTCTAGATATCTCAGCATTAAGGGCATCTTCTATCTTTCCTAAGGTGTCAAGATTTTCTACATCTCCTTTAAGTCCATCTATAGCTTGCTGTATTTTAGTATCTATAGACCCTGTAGAACCTTCTCCTCCTATTAATCCTTCTATAGCATCAGCATTATTTTTTATAAGTCCTGCTAATCTCTTATCCTCATTTTCTAATGCTGTATCTTTAGTGATACGAGCCGCAGTTTCATCATCTAAATTGCTCTGAACAGCATTAATAGCTGCATCTATGTCGGTTTGTGACTTAAGAGCACTTAATTTGGCTTTATCTGCAGCTGACATTAATCCTGCGTTATCGGATGTGGCCTCAGGGAGAGTGACTGTCACTGAAGATCCATCTCCCTTAGTAAATTTTATAATATTAGGAGATGTAAATTCAACATCTTTTACTTTTTCATTTACAAGATTAGTTAGATCTTCAATCCCTTCTGCACTCATACCATAAGCTACATTATTTACTAATAGTTCATGAGTATCAGTAGCAAAATATATACCATCCTTGTGCTCTACAGCTGGTTTATAAAGAGCTTTACTTCCTCTAAAAAATTTAATCATTTTAATACAATTTTTAAGTTAGAATAATAGTGACCTTAAAATTGGTCACTATTATAAATTATTTATATATAGACCAATCTATGCTTTTCTTTTTATTCCACCCTTCTTGAAGACAGCTTCTAATATGACTAGATATACTTTTTCTAAAATTTTCTAATTCTAGCCTACTATTAAATGTATGATATACAGGTTCTTCTTCAGTTCCAAGCTTTAAAGTTAACGGAGTTAACTCAGAATTAGAGAATAAAGAATAATTCATTTGATTATCTCTGCTTAAATATATTTTTATTCCCTTCCATACAAACCCATTTATTATTTTATCTTCGATCTGAGAGTTATACCAGTTAGTTATAGTATTCCTTATTTCATCCTCAGTAGGTTTATGCCTAAACTCAACTTCCTCAAATGAATCCTCTGATATATCCCACCTCAATCTCCATATATTACGTCTGGAGTCAATACACTCCAGACTTTTAATATTATTGTTAGAACTTCTTACTCTCATAACGATATGTATGTATTACTATCTTTTATAAAATTAGTTGATGTAGGTACAATAAGAACTCTAAGTAGATTACTTATGCTATAGTTAGTTATAACTGAAGTTATAGTACTTACTGATATTTTTATACAACTAGTAACATTAGTATATCCTTCAGCTCCAGAATATCCTAGAACTAAGTATCCAGAATTGGCTGAGGTTGATTTTTCCTTCATTTCTGAGTTGCAGTAACCAGTAGTCTCAGTTCCTGTAGAAGTCTCTCCTACTCCAAATATATCTAAATATCTACCTCCCTGAACATTAAGAGAATTTCTATAGGTATTATTAGCAAATAATTTTGCTTTTCTTCCAGTTCTCTCATTGGAGTATACATCGGTAAGTCTATTTACTAAATCAGAATCAGATACTACACTACATTGACCTATAAATTGATGATAACCCATTAGAGTAGAAACTCCTGGATATATTCTATCAATATCGTTTGACTTGTAGTAAGATACATAATCTGAATCGGTATTAGTATCTTTAACTCCATATTCAGTATAGTCTACGCTATTAGGTAAATAATAAGATACTTTAATTCTAGAATACCCTCCAGTTGAGTCCCTTCCAGTTCCTACTTTTGATCCATGGAGATTAGTAGTTCCATATTTAGCGTAACTCAACATCAGAATATCTTTATATGATTCATAATCAAATGGGTAATATCCTGTTCCTTTCCCTTTAAGCATACTAGATAGCTCTCTCATAGTCTTACCAGATCCTTCAGTTGGATAGTATCTATTATTAGCTGTTAATAATAAGGCTGAGTTAATTGACTCATTGTATGGAGCTGATATAATCTTTCCTATAAAACACTCTTTATGTTCTACCCAATCTGGCTCAATAGACTCTATTTCAGATGATTCAGTAAGATATAAGCAGTAATCAGTATTATTGTAAGTATCATCTGCAATAACCGTAAAGTATATATCTTTAGCATTACTAGGAAGGTTATTAAATAGATAAGATCCAGAAAACATTCCTAAATTAGAATTGGCTTTCAATTTTTGTAATATTCTTCCATCTTTATCAGAAACTACAGCTCCTAGTGAATCAGATGCTACACCTAATACTCTATACTGTTTATAATCATTATCATCTGGTAAAGTATACCTATATATATTATAAGATGAATTACTTACCTTAGCAGAATCTACTGTAGAATATAAATCAGTTGCGTTAATAGCATAACCTTGAGTTATTACGCAATCACTCTTTTTAACTTTTAATCCAGTTGATACAGTGGGAACTGAATCTAAGGAAGAGAACATAGCGTAAATTATTCCATTCTTATGGTCATTAACTCCCTTATACCAATAGTGAGGCTCATACATACATAGATCTCCATGTGATCCGTCTACTTTTGATACATTACCATCTGAATATAAATTACTATTATTATCATCCAATTGACATGCAGCAAATACTCCTGCACCTCCTGTAGGATCTTTCTTAACAAGATAAGAATGTCTTTTATCTAATATTTTTGTTAAGAATCCAGATGGTTCATAAGTATTCTCATAATCATACCCTGTTTGATTATCTAGATTAGTTATCTTCTCAGGAGTATCTTGTCTATTATTAAACTTTATTGTAGTAAATGTAGGTTGAACTATAGTTAACTCATTAAAATATTCAGATAAGGTTTTATATTCATTATCTTCAAGTAACCTAGTTAACTTATAAGTCCCTACTAATCTACAATGAGATCCATCACTATTACCTTCAGCAGTTATACCTCCTAGTCTTGAATCATATATCTCCCTTAGATCATCTCCATTTCCTGATAATTCAAGTCCTGTAATTCTGACATACTTAAGGGTATTCTCATCTGTTCTAAATATCTTATAGAACATATCCATTCCATTAATACTTTTACAGTTTTCTACCCTAAGAAGTTGAACAGATTTTATATTATCAAATACTATATTGTTAATTGTAATATCAGGAAGACCTACTAATACTAAATTTTGAAAGTTAGCTGGAAGATAAACTTTAGATATTTTTCCTCCTTCAGCAAATGATACCGTAGTTAAAGATGTGCATCCTCTGAGATCTAGTTCTTCTAGGTATAAGCATCCAGATACATTTAGAGAAGGAAGTCCTGTGAACCTATTTACAGTTATCTTTTTAACTAATGGGAAATTACTAGAAACCTCAACTGCCTTAACTCCTGCATTATCAAATCTATTATTTCCTAGTTTAAATTCTTCTAGAACTGGCATTCTCATTATGTTTATTTCTGAGAATCCATTCCAGTCACTCAGATCTAGCTTCTTCATCCAATTACATCCATATAAACTATATGCTGTACCAATAGCTGTATCATCCTTCCTAGTATATACCCACTCTTCGTCAGTTTTAACTAAACTATGCTGTTGAGTTAAGTTCTCAGCCTCAATACTAAAGTAGTAATTACGATAAGCTGTAGCTCTAACTATAAAATCTCCATATACTGAATGAGATGCAGCTCCTTTCCAGCTAATACGATTTACCTTATAGTTACCAGCAATATATTTAGCATCAAACAAGTCCATACGATTACTTATAAACCAATGACGGTGAGCTTTACGAGTACCTTGAAGTAACTCAATATAATTATATTTAGTATTAGTTGTTTGACCATCTACTATTACTTCTACTCCTTGTGTTAATGGCTCAGAGTACTTATATATAGAGTCCTTGTTAAAAATCTTTTCACAATATTTATCACTCTGATTATTATCAAAACTCTCATACATAAACTCATTAGTCATATTACTATTACGAAGTCTAATGTAAGATTCACTAAGCTCAGTCTGACATAGATCTCTTAGATTTTTCCACAAAACACTATCATGTCCTGCAAATGCATAAGTTCCGTCATCTGGATTACTAGGGTCTCCTGGTGAATTCTCATCAATATCCCAATTATACACTAAACGACCATCGTTACGAACTCCTAAAATAGTATCACAGTCATAGTAAATTGGATAACATAACATTCCATCTCCTTTTCCAGAATAATCAGGATCATACCAGAAAGCGAACATCATATTCTTAACCCTTTGGTCAACTCCAGCAGTACAGTCATTAAGTATATAATAGTCACATAGGAATTTAACATCAAAGTAATCCTTTAATTCATATTTAAATTTAGCTTGACGATACTCTGCAGTATCATTAGTGTAAACTTTATCATATGTTACTGATTGACTTAATGAAGAGTTTGTTGCCTGTTCAGTATCAGTGGAATTAATCCACTTAACTAATCTCATTAGATATTTAGGTTTAAGAGATCCTGAGGCATATTGATCATTTAAATCGTCATCATCAGGGAACCTGGCTTCCCATACCTTTAGCCAGAAAGGTTCTTGTGAGGTCTCATCTATCCTATCAAAATCAGCCTCCTTAAATCTCCCCATAGGGTACTCATTACTTAGGAACTCCCAACATTCAGTAGGATTCTTACCTTCAAATTTTTCAGTTACCCATTCTTGATCATGATAACCTGGTATGTCTAAGAATCCAAATACAGCCTCAGTAGACTTATCATTATTGAAGTTAAACTTACCTGCGAATATAGGAGTATCTTCTGCAGTATTTCTATAAAATAATAGTGCTGGATGTCCTTCAATTGTTGTTCTAACCTCATAATTATATTCCTCTTTATTCACATACTTTTGAGCTGGAGTCAGATCGTTAGCTGTAGCTAGAACCTTCTGAACCATCTGAGTCATACCTGTATTATGAGATGAGGATGATTCTGCATAATCTGCCTTAATACAGAAGGTATGTACTGGAGCTGCAGTTTTACTCATAGCATACTCAGGTTTACTTTGAAGCTCACCTCCATTACCTGATGAATCACATCCTAGGTATAAATTAGCTCCTTTTAGAATTAGTTTATAATTCTTTCTAGGATAAGCTAGGGATGAAGTTCCTTGTAACTGTATCTGAGGTTTTTTCTCTCCATTCGGTACACATATAAAGTTAAATTCTGGATTAGATCCATCAATGTACATTATAGAATCTACATCAAATTTAGTCTTCTTATTATTTACTACAGCTGCGTAATGTAATGTAGACTGGCCATTAGGCTGCTGACCTGTAACTATTATATAAGGTATTTTTCCATATACTGATGATACTGATATATTTCCATTGGAGTCAAGTATATCATTCTTATTGTAGGCATCCTCTAACTCTTCTGCGGTTCCTAAGTCAATTATATAACTAGAGAACATCTGCTCGTCAGTTAAGTGAGTATTGTAGACCCTTATAGAATATACATCTAATGTACATCCACTAGAACTTAATACTATATTTTGAGGATCAGTTTGATATATACTATCGTTTGAACTTCTCTGAACTGACCCTGACATAACTCCGTTTATATACAAATAGATTATATCAGTATTAACTTTTAGATCAGTATTAGATGAAGTGGTTGCTGTAGGATATGATACAACTCCAATATTATAAGTCTCTCCAGATGCAAACTTAGATGATACTTTACTACCACTTCTAGTAACAAACCTTACCTCCTGAGTAGTTATGATAAATCCAGTTCCATTAGAATCTACACACTTGACTATCTCTTCTGAATCATTAGTAGCATTTGTTACTTTAAACTTAATAGAGAACGCAAACGAATTATCACTAGATCCTGACTCAGTACTCAAAGGTTTATAGTTGATAGTAGCTTTGCATCCTCCAAGTAATCTTAAGGCTCCATTTACCCATCCATCTCCTCCAAACGTAAATCCTTCAAAATCAGTTGTTATCTCATTGTAAGTCCATTCATCTTTATTTGGACTAGTATTCGTTTTACCATAGGCATCTAGATAGAGGACTTGGCTTCCTGTGGGTTCTTCTATATTTAATGAAGACTGATTAACTGTTACCTTATACTTAAATGAGGTATTCCTACATCTAATCTCATTTTCTTTAACTCCATAAGAAGTATATCTATGAGAATAAGTATCTGCTACTTGGGATATAGTATTAAAGTTAACTAAATCTCCTTCCGAATAAAACTCTACCTCTGCATTGATATTTAAAGGATCGTGAACTGAATACTGAATACTGTATGAATTATATTGTTCAATAGTTATATCAGGAATTCCTGTAACTAAGTCCCCTGACTCAATATTAAATCTAGTAGCAATTACTGGATTAGTATTGACATCATCTACTACCATTATATTGTAATATAAAGTATTACTATATATGCTAGTTAATTCATCAATCTTATACTCAGCTCTAATCTGAACTGTATGAGAACCATGGGATAACCCTGAGGTATTTAATACACAATCAGATACCGTAGTTATAGCCATCTTGTCATAGAAAATATTATATTGACTAATTCCGTCTAGATATCCTACAACTCTTTTCTGTACTGTATTTCCTTCAATTGTCAATGGGATATTTAGTGACTCCCCTACCTTGACCACCTTAGCTATACTAAATCTATCATCAGTTAATCTAATATTAAATAATGATACGCGAAAGCTAGCTTGCTGAGATTGAGGACCTTTATTAGGATCTTCTGCGTCTACTTTAATTATTACATTAATAGTATTACCTTCAACTAGATACTCTGTTACATCAACTACAGATATATCACCAGCTACTAGATCTTTAGTAAACTCAGCTGAGGCTCCAGATCCTTCTGGTTTCTTTACTGATATAGTAGCTTTTCCTGGTATACCTGTTGAATTTCCACTAGAGTTTAATAGATCATACTTAAACCTAATCTCAGCTTTTTGTCCAGGTTTAACTGTTAAATTAGTATCACTTAACCATTGTATACTAATACCACTAGCATCAGCCTCAGAATCACTAGTTACGAAAGCAGCAGTCTCACTCAATTTAGTGTTTGTTCTACTATCATAGAGCTCTACCTTATAAGTATTACCTTGTTTAGCTAGTACTAATTTATTACCTATCATAGTTGAGCTAATAGCGTCAGTTATTGAATCTTGAATAGCTTTATATATAGCTCTACCTTCTACAGGGTTAGTACTATTACTTAATAAGGTATCGTCTACTTCAGTTCCATAAGATTGACCATTAAGTATTATTTCCCTCTTATCAGTAGCGAAATAAATTCCATCTTTATGTAAATCTGAGCTATAGTTAGATTTTAAACCTCTATAAAATTTTAATTCTTTCATAAATCTTTTATTTATGAGTTTATCTAAATTTAATACTCCTCTTTTATAATTTTAGAGGAGTATTATAATCAATTAATATCATTCCAGACTAACAAATCTTCTGCCTCGGACAACGCTAGGTTACGAACAGATCCTTCAACTGTATTATTATCAGTGAACCTTTTAAGAATTGAGGTATCTGTATCTTGTAAGGTTGAAATATCTCCTTCCATAGTAGTTATTTTTCCCTCAGTGACTTCTACTCTATTCGTAAGGTCCTCTAAATTATTAGTTATGTCAGAAGTATCAACTGACCCTCCTAATGCATCCCAGTCAGTTCCTGTCCATGCATAATTAGTTCCTGCAGGATAATTATTATGTTTAGCTACTACATTATATACATCACCTACCTCAGCATCTTCTGGTAACTGACCATAAGTATCTACACTTCCTTTATACCTATATGCGCTAGATACCTTAGAATCAATTAACTCATTAATCTGGGTAGCAATCTTTAAAGTTGCTACCTTCTCCAGTATTTTAAATTCTCCGAAGTCAGTGGATACATCATCTACCTCATTTACTTGAGCTCCAGGTTGAATAGAGTCTAACTTTTTCTTATCCTCTTTAGACATTAACCCATTTTTATCAGCATCAGAGATAGGAATCTCTATAGTAAATGACTGATCATTTAATGAGTCAAGAAACGTAAAAGTATTAGTTTCATAATCATAAGATCCACTTTTAACCAATCCTTTAACTGCTGATTTAACAAAATCTTCAGTAGCATATCCATTAAGATCTACATCAGCAAATCCATAAGAGGTTCCATTATGTATAATTTCTGCAGTATCAGTAGCGAAATAAATTCCATATCCATGATCAGTTATATTATACTTAGCTTTGAGACCTCTATAAAATTTAATTGAATCAACTGCCATATAATTATTATTTTTAATTAAACTTCATTCCAGTACATTACCTCTTTCTGATAATTAGTCCCATCGTAAGTATATAAAGAATTAGTTGGTATATCTACATATACTGAACTCTTACTAGGATTTAAATATGGACTGCTATTCTCATCATTAAATGTAGTAGGATTTACGTAATATCCTCTAAATACAACTTGACCTTGTTGAGCTATCTCAGGAAGCTGGCTTTCAGGTATTTTTCCTGATTCATCTAATGATGGTATTCCATTTGGAGATCCTTTTAATTCTTCAATAATCTCAGTAACTCTGCCTTCATCTATAGATACTCCAGTAAGGTCTAATTGATCTGATGGAACTTTACCTAGATCATTCAGAGAGGCTAATCCATTAGGCTTGCCTTTCTGATCATTTATTATTTCTTCTACATCTTCTCTATTTAATCCATCTCCAGATCCTCCTTCGTAATTTAATTTTTTCCAGGTTAGAGGATCCATTGATGATACATAATATACTGGAGATCCTTCCTCATTCATAACCCTGACTTCACATCCTAAAGTTAACCTCTCTAGAGGAATAGCATCCCTTTCTTGTATAGTATTTACTGAACGATAACCTCCTTTTCCATATAACGCATCATGAGTTGCAAAAGTTTCCTCAGTTGATGCAGGATAAATAGTTCCGTTAATTATAGTTCCATATAATTCAGACATGTTTATTCAAATTTAAATATTATGTTTTTAGAATAGTATTTATTCATCATCCTAAATACTGTATAATTAGTTGTAACTCCATAGTCATTAGTAACATCTATTAGAGATTTATTATAGGCATTAAATAAATATCCATTTCCATCTTTAATTACTACTTTATCACTGTCGGAAGTTGGAACTATATAGTATACGTACTTCCCTCCAGAGCAGTCAAATACCTGTAGCCCTAGAGCTCTATTATTAGATAAAACTATCTTGTCGTCCATTAAGGATTTAATAGAATCTTCATTTAAGCTCTCTAACTCAGATACTCCATAATACATTCTAGGAACAAAATTTATATTAAGTTCAGAAGTTGCTGTATTTAAAGATTTGACTTTAAGAGTAACCCTAGTATCCTCAGAAATATTAGTTAAAGAATAACTTCTTAATTTAATATCTAAAGATTTTCCATTTATCTCTTGGGATAATATTTTATCACTAGAATACTTCCACTCAAATTTTGGATTTAGAACTGATCCTATTTCATTATATTCCTCACAATCCATAGTAAATGAAGTAATCCTTATAGTTACTAAGTCTCCTGGATCCTCTCCTCCACTTATTATATTATCTACTTTTTCCTCTAGATCTGTTAACCTATCCTCTAAGCTTTCTATTCTATCCTCTAATTCTTTACAATAATTCGACCCACATATTTTAGTCCAGGTTCCATTGGCTTTTATTATAAGATCAGATGGATAAAATTTTATTCCAAATCTAGTACCAGGTTCTCTAACAATAAAATAAGTTCCTTCATCGTAACTATCTCTATTATTCAGAACAGGAGAATTAGAGTTAGCATCCCATACTCCTAGATAATAAGCACATTTTTGAACTTTTTCTGGAAGTTGATCCATATCTATCACTCCATCTATAAGATCAGCTTTAGATTCTAAATCAACTTTATTAGCTTTAATCTTATCTAATATTCTACCCTGATTAGCTGACAATGAGTCAATAGAGGATGTAGATTTAAGATCATCTATTACCTTAATTATCTCAGAGGGATTTGATCCAAAGAAATTAGAGTGAGTCCAAATCTGCTTAGTCTCTTCTATAAAAACTATATCTCCTATTTCTACAATTCCTGATGATAAAAATTTATTTAATTCATCAACAGTCCCTAGATATCTCAATCTATATTTCAGATTATTCATATTATTTTAAAATATTTAATTATATTATTTAGTGAGGTAATTTTATTATCACCTCACTAAAAGGTAATATTTAGAATATATTTATAGAAGGATATCTAGATCCATCTCCATAAGGAATTGACTCTCCTTTACTATTCCATACATAGAATATTTGATTGGAATCTGAAGTTCCACATATAGAAGATAAGTCTTTAGGATTTGTAAGTTTAGATCCGTCGGGTTTAGTTAAATTAGATATATTTATAGTTATCTTATCTTTGCTAAATAAATTATTTGATTCTTCAGATTTAATAGATCCTGAAGTATAATCCTGACAAATCAAAAATCCCTGCCATGGAGAGGAGACATCCCACTTATCACATTTACAGTTAGTTATATTAACTACAACATTACTAGAATTATTTTTGTTACTTAATCTAATACAATTAGATACATTCTCAAAATAACAATTATTAATATTAATAACTGAATTATCCTGAGTACCAAATATCAGTATAGCATTATTGGAAAATTCTCCTCTAAATTCACAGTTATCAATTAATACTCCCTTAGGTAAATATTCAGAATTAAGTCCTATCTCAATAGCGTTATATAATGTTGAGTCAAATACAACATCCTTAATAACAACATATCCATTATTATTTATATTTACTACACTATTTCCTGAGGACTTAGGGAAATCTCCAGATATATTGACATCCTTTAATTCGATATCTTTCTCAGCAGATACCTTAGCCCTAACATTATTTGATATACTAACATTATTTAAAGATGCACTTTTTCCTGATACTAGTAATGATGATCCGCTATCAACTGTTCCACTTATTACATAATCTTTAGTAGAATCATTCAACTCTTCTGAAGATGCCCCACTTATAGATATAGGTTCAATATTAGTTTTATTCAAGTTGGATACTCTATCCTCAAGGACACTTAACCTAGATATGACTGAAGATAAGTCAGATTTAGATGAATAACTATCAAAATCAGATACATAAGCTATCTTATAAGCCTCCTCACCTGACTGACCTGGCTCTTGAACTGTAGGACGAATTCCTGACGGGGTATTTAAGTTAATAGGGAGACTAGGAGAACCTAGATCTACTACATCCCATTTATTTACCATTGCTACATTAACTCCAGTACCATTAGTCATTACACTAGATATAGAATCATAGTTAGGTAACTGAATAGTCTTCCTAGTTTGACCTCCATATACGAAATCCTGATATTTTACTGAATCCTTAATATCCTCCTTAGTAGAATACCATGATAAATCTATATTAACACTTTTATCATCAGATCCTATCTCCTGAGCTAATCCATTGACCTTAATATTCTCAATCCTATTAACCTGAGATCCATCTTCAATAGTATCTAACTTAATTTTATCCTCTTTAGTCATAAACCCATTTGAGGAATCAGATGCCATAGGTAAATTAGATGGAACTATATCTTCAGATCCTGTTTTATAATTAAACTTAGTTACATCTAGTCTAACTCCTGAATCTATTGAGGATATATGAATCTCCTTAATAGTAGAATTATTCAATTTGGAATCAAGTACCATACCTTGATTAGCAGATAATGGACTATCTACTGAGGATGAAGTAAGATTATCTATAGGATGAATCTTATCTATCTCTGACTTAAATAACTTCTCAGAAGGAACTTTTTTATCACTAGTATCATCATTTATTATAGTAGTAACAGATACTCCATTAAGTCCTATCATACTATCTAATGCTGCCTTATCTCCTGCAGACATTAATCCGTTAGATCCTGTAGTAGCTACATCTGATGAACTAATTTTCTTACTTAGCTCAGTATCAACATAAGATTTATCTGCTTTAAGATCTAGTGATAATTGTTGAATTCTAGATACAGGTTTCTCAGAGTCAGGAGTATTATCAACTTGACCCAGTCCTACTTCTGATTTTCCTATCTTAACATCACCTACTAATCCATTAACGCTTGTAACCTCAGACTCATGAGCACTACCTACAATTCTATCAACCTCTTCCTTAGTGTAAGTATTTGATAATTTATTACTTAGTTCATTTACCTCACTAACATAAGCTATCCCTTCAGCATCTTCTCCTGATACCCCTGGTAATTGAATAGTAGGACGAACTGAGGAATTTAAGTTCAAAGGTATCTTAGATGATCCAAAATCAGCTATGTTCCAATCATTAACCATAGCTAGGACTGCTCCATCAGTAGTTCCTTTCACAGAATCCGTATATGTTCCTACTAATTTTTGGCCTAGCTCCAGAAGTAATGACTTTCCATTAAAATAGTCTACCTTACCTGATAATTTCTCGTTAACGTAGGATAGATCTGCCTTAGAATCAATATTATACTCTTTCCAATCGGTCCATACAGTCCCTGATACTATATTTCTGGTATATATCAGCCCAGATTTAGAAGTAGCTACCTGGAATAAAACTGATTCTTTTCCACTAACTGCCAAAGATATATTTTCTTCTACAGGTTTATTTAATATAGTGGAGACTACATCATCATTGGTATAGTATAATCCTGGTTGAGTAACTAAATTAAGGTTACTATTCAGATCAAGTAACTTAGGAGATAGAGAATAATGAGTATGATCGTTATTACTCTTTGAATCCCAGTAGTTAATCTTCTCATCTGAAACAAATCTATGAGTTGAGTCTTGAGTAACTATTGATGGATCAACCTCAGTCAGTTCATAAGTATTATGGACTGTAATTGATTTAGATATAGGATCAGCCTCTATATTAATATTATCTCCTGATACGATATTAATTTCATCATTATGAGATGTTGAATTTATCTCAGATTCTCCTACCTTTACTTTACTAAAAGATGTCCTGGAATTTATCTCCTCTAACTTGGTTTTATCAGAAGAGCTCATAACTCCTGATGTATCTGAAGTAGCCTGAGGTATAGAATAAACTGATTCATCAAATTCACCTGTAGATGAATTAGTTCTAGATAATATTATATCTATTGAAGATTCTTTAGGTGATCCTGATAGTCTAGTTCCTACATAATTTATATTATCTAACTTAGTTTTATCTGATGGAGACATTACTCCAGAATTATCAGATGTAGCTGGTAATATTACTGTAGAACTTAGGGTAGCCTCATTGCTAGATATATTTTTTCCACTAAGTTTTATAGTTACTCCTGTTTCAGATGATTCACTAGATATAGAGTTATTTATTGACTCTATCCTGTCAATCTTAGCCTTATCCTCAGAGCTCATTGTACCTGCATTAGTAGAACTTGATACTGGGAAACTTATATCCTCAGATAACTCTTCAGTTCCATATTTAGAATCCCTAAGTATGGTAAATATTGCTTTAGAATTGTCAGAGGAAATTATAAATGAGTGAACATTATCTTCATTAAGTCCATCTAACTTCTTCTTATCCTCCTTAGACATCTTTCCATCTACACTTTGAGTAGCTAAAGGAATAGAATTGGAACTTATAGGAATCCATTCTCCTTGTCCATCATATCGATAAGTAATATCAGTATCAGCTACATTAACTGTCCATCCATCCTCAGGATTTGGATAGTGAGTCCTAATATCATCATAGGTAGCTACAGTTTCCTTCCAGTGAAGTGACTGAACTCCCTGACTTATTTTATTATCAACCTCCTCCTTAGTATAGGTATTTGACTTATCAGCCTTAAGATCTAATGCTTGTTGCTGAGGTCTAGATACAGGTTTTTCTATATCTGCTGTATTATCAACATTAGGTAACTTAACACTGTGTTTATCTAAAGACTCAATTATTCCATTAACATCAGCTTTAGTATAGGTGTTTTCTTTATCTGACTTCAAGTCTAACTCAACTCTGGTAGCTGATGATACAGGTTTATTGATATCTGAAGTATTATCTACTTGATCCAGCTTTACACTATATTTATCTAATGCATTAATTATATCGTCTACCTCAGTTTTTGTATAAGTAGTCTTTCTATCAGACTTTAAATCTAGTGCCTTCTGAGTAGCATTAGATACAGGTTTCTCTAAGTCATTAGTATTATCTACTCTATCTAATCCTACATCAGATTTATTTAATAATACATCACCTACCTTTCCTGCAACTGAATTAACTGTATTAACCTGAGCTCCAGATTCTATATTTACTAATTTATCGAAATCAGATGAAGACATAGCTCCAGACCTTGATGCGTCAGCCATAGGAAAATCTAATACTCTATCATAACTAGAATCAGTATTAGGGTTATAATCAGTAAGTTTGACTGTGACTGAATCTTCTCCTGATTCAATTGAGATATCTTTTAAATAATCTACAATCTTATCTATTTTCCTTTTAACTTCAGAATCAACAAAATTTTGAGTTCCATCCCAATATTTTCCGAATGCATATATCATTAGAGGAGATCCTATAAAACATACATCCCCATCCTCAATTAAATTAGCAGTCTTATCACTTACAAATGAAGCTGAATCTTTATAATACTTCATTCTCAGTATACTAGAGTCATTCCATAAATTTAATGAATATAATCCATCCTCACTAATATTTAATAAAGTCTGGTTAGCTGAGTTTCTATTGGAATCTATTATAATATCAGCCTTTAATTCTCCATTATCAGTATTAGATAATTTCACTGACTCTGAGTTAACCATCTGCATTTGAGCTAATAGTCCATCATTAACTACAGATAGTACTACATTTCCTCTAGATGAACTAATCTTTAGGTCAGCAGTTATAACATAATCATTTATATTAACAGAAATACTATCAGTCTCATTTCCACTATAGTTATCTACTAACTCAATTAGATCAATTCTTATTGATTCTCCATTTGTTAATGTAAATTCAAGTATTGGATCACCTACTGCCTGAGCATATCCTGCATCTACATCACTTTGAGTGGCTGAATATTTTCTAACGCTAGATAAGAAGTTTTCCTTAGCTAACTCAATTGTTGATAAAAGTTCATCATTAGTATTATAGAACTTCATCTCCATTAAATTCTCATTACCAGCTCCAGGCTTCTGTTCATATCTAACGTTTCCAAAAAATTCTTTAGCCATGTCATTTAATAATTTGGCTACAGCTACTTCACTTGGTATATTATCATTAGATAACTTACTAGGGTCTATTGAGAATTTAAGTGATCTTTCTCTCATTATGAACTCGTTAGGATCTTCAGGGTCAGGTTCTTTAATTGTAGCTACTACCTTCTTATTTCCTAAATTAGACCATAAACTATCCAGTCTTTCTTTATCCTCCTTAGACATTAGTCCAGACCCTTCCTCAGATGCATCGGAGAACGATATCTCTAACTCCCTTCCGTCAGTAAATATGAATGTCATGGTGGTTCCATCGAATCTAACGTCTTTTACGAATGACTCGATTATAAACTCAGGTATTAAACCTTCATCTGCACTTCTTCTTAGATTAGATATTATCCAGTCATATACTCTAATCTCACCTGGATCTGATCTTTCTATCCAGTCTTTTAAACTATCCATATGTAATTAATTTTAAATTATACATTAAATAACGCAAGAGAAAAGTATCTCTGTCCATGGTCATAGCATCTCTGAACTATATTAATAAAATCATTCCAATCATCTATCCTGCGTATAACACAACAACCTGCTGACCAGGTGGATACCTTAGGAGATGGTGAATTTTTATTAGTACCTGCATGATGAAGATTTATACCAAACATTCCTTCTTCTATAGTAGATTTATTTATATCCGGATGAGAATCTTTAGTATTATCTCTATATACTTTTACAGGAGAATACTGTTGTAATGCTTTATATCCCTTATGAACTCCTAATTTCCATAGTTTTCTATGCCATCCTTCACATATTATAGCGCATCCAGACGAATTCATAGGATTCTTTAAATAATCTATACCTGGGTCAGTCGTGGCTTCTATTATCTCGTTATAATGTAAACCTCCTGATTCATCCCAGTAATAGTAGACTATTTTATCATTCCATTGATCAGGATTATTAAGATTTCTAAAAGCTGCTATATTAAGAAGGAAAGGAGTTCTCCACACAATTCCTCCTATTCCTTCAACTTTTTTTATTAGTTCATCTATATTCATACAAACTTAGCATTTATATTCATATCCTTTCCTACCTTACTAATAATATAAACTTGAGAACTGGTAATTAGATTTCCATCTGAACTATAAAATCCTTGGAATTCATGACCTTCGTTAGGTATAGCAGTTATAGTTACTGATTCTCCATTCATAGGTCTATCTTCAGTAATTCCCACTATTCCTAAATTTCTATCATATTCTATATTAACCTTCATTACCTTCTTGAACTCAGCTATAATCTTTGTGTCAAATTCTACTGAATCTATAGTATATTTATTATCTTTTGATAAAATCTTTCCATCTTCATCAAGATAACCATAGAATCTATATCCTTTTCTAGGTGTAGCCTCTATACTGTAAGAATCCCCCTTAGATAAAATATTATTATTACTATTTACTATTCCTGATCCTTTAGGTCTAACTTCTGATATTATAGATACTGTCTTTTCAAATTCAGCTACTAACTTAATATCTCTATCAGCTATTACTTTGTATATAGGATCTGATGATACTAATGTTCCATCATTTACAAATCCTATAAATCTATATCCAGGAAGAGGGTCAGCAGTGAATATTACTTCCTCACCTATATAAGGTCTAGATTTAGATACAGTAACTCTTCCCATATGGTTAGAATTACTAATAGTGCATGACATATTGAACTTTCTCTTTTCTTTAAATAATGCTGTAAACGTAAGTATAGGATGACTATTAAAACTAGTTATTTTTCCTAGGTTATATTCGTTTAATATAATTTCTGGAGTTCTTTCAGATATCTCCATTCTAGTAAGATTATTAATCCATCTATCAAATTCATAACCATATTTCTCTTCTACTGATAGACTAACTGAATCTCCATATTCACCTCCAGGATGACTTACAGATACAGATCCCTTATTATCATCACAATTAGCAAATACTCTGTATCTTCTCTTTATGCATTTAACTAAGATATTTACATCATCAATTATATTAGTTAATATTAGTTTGGTATACCCTTTCTTAAATAACTTTCCATTAACGTAATATTCTGATACCATCCAATCTTTATTTACTATAGTATTTAATGAGCCAGCTTCTATTTCTATATTACAATTATTAGGTAGATTAGCTGATGATTCAAATTTATCATTATTACATTTAATCTTACATTTCAAGTTAAGTTCTGACGGAGATACTGAAGTAGTTATGTTTATTAATTTTTCAGTATACACTGCTTTAATATTTACATCAGATTCACATTTAAATCTATACTCAGAGTCTTTACCTAAAGTTAATTTATATTTATCAATTGTTTCCCAATGGTCGAATTCATATCCAAATACATTTTTCTCAGCTTTTATTATAACTTCTTCTCCGAATACTGGATTATAATTAGATACAGTAACTATACCTGACCTACTTAAAGAATTCTCTACACTGATATTGTATCTATTTATTTCCCAGTTAGATTTTATATCCCTATTACTTGTAAGATTATTTATAGTATATACAGGATCTAAGCTAACTATGTTATTCCCTTCAGTCATATTAACAAAATGATACCCTTTATTAGGAATAGCTACTATCTCAACTTTCCTATTATACTCTATAGGATTGGACATAGAGCACTTAGTAACTCCACCTTCACTAATATTTTCTGAAGTTATAATTTTATATCTAATTCTTTCAAAATTAGCAACGATCTTCATAGACCTTTTAGCTATAAAAGATATACCTGCACCCTTACCTATAATATTTCCCTTGTCATCAATCCATTTGGTAATCATATAACCAATAGGTATAGTAGTACTAGCCATAACTTTATCTCCATGGTTTGGTAAGGAATTAGAAATTGATATGACTCCTAATCCTTTTGGATAAGACTCACCACTAATTTTGTACTCTATCTTTCTAAAGTTAGCTATAATTTCTATATCGTTAGTTATGTTCTTTATAATTGCTGTATCACTAGATCCATAATTATAATTCCCTACTGACCAATGACTAAATATAAATCCTTCATTTACTTTATCTAGCATTGCAGTAACAGTTCCATACTGCCCTATTTTGCTATCAGATAATGAAAGTTCCCCTGCTCCTTCTAGATTTGATTTAACAGAAACCTTATGCAATATCTCTTCAAATTCAGCTATGTAGGTAGTATCAGATAATATTACTGGAGTAAATATTGACTCATTAGTTGATATAGTATTATCAAATTCATCTGCCCATCTGACAAATCTATATTTAGGAGAATTTGGAGTAGCAGTGATAGGTATAGTCATTCCAGTAGACAGAGTAGTACTATTTGTAACTGACCCCCATAGAAGATTATTTGACTTAAGAAATAATTTTACCTCTTTTAGTTTAAAGAATACCTCAACTTTATACTCTATCCTGTCTGTAATTTTTAAATTATATTCTTTTACAGCTCCTAATGATTTCTTATTAATTCGTACATCTTTAATCTCATGAAGATTATTAGCCTCAAACTTAAACTTAATTGTATCCCCTAAATTAACTTTTGTTTTCTCTGACCAAGGAGTTACAGTTCCTTTTCTAGAATCATAAGATAATACAAGTAATGGATATTGAGAGGACTGATCATTTATATCCTTCTCAGACATTGAACTTCTTGATAAATTATTCATAATCAATTTATTTTTAGTGTTTCTTTAATTTTTTGGATATCCATCATTATGTTAATCTGATTCTCATATAACAATTTAACTCCCTCTAATGCTAATACTGATAATTTAGAGTAGTCTACATTGAGATATCCATCTTCATCCTCAATAATAATCTCGGGACATATGTCCTTAATCTCATTAGCTATAACTCCAATCTCTTTTTTACTTAGATCATTCTTATACCTGAAATAAATAGTAGATATCTTTACTAAATCTTCTAAAGATATATTTATTTCTTCTACATTAGTCTTTTTCCTTATATCTGACTCCTGAAAGAATCCTCCAGAAGCTTTTATTGTTGAGGAGGAAGTTACTGGACCTGTAAATTTACCACCAGAATATCTCATAAATAAGGCATCTGCTAATGGCTTTTCCAGTAGCTCTCTACTTTTGCCTCCTAATTTGACTATTATTTTATCATATTTAGCCATTACTAATTTCTTCAGAATCGTTATTATTTCTTGTATATTTTGGCTTCTCTTTTCCTCTATCCCTTCTAACTATAGGAGGATCACTAAAGGACTTATTCTCTTTTAAGGTAAGTCCTAGAAGCCCTGCTCCTATTGTAAGAAATTGAGCTATTAATATTAATATAGAATCATCTACAGTCATCTTAGGCACTGTAACAAACATAGCTATAAAAGATAAAACTATACTTACTATTATTAAAAGAAGTCCTGAAACTCTTTTGCTAGAGATACCACTATTTGAAGTAATAATCTCTCTAATAATTGCACTAAACCTCATAAGCTTCCTCAAGTATATAGAAATCACCATCTTTCATAGAATTAATTTGATCAGTAGTAGGTTCACTAGACCCTTTAGATACTTGAACTCCTAACTTAGTAACATGATTCCACGAATTAGATCCATAAGTACCTTGAGCATAGTATATATCTTTATTCTCCTTAGAGAATATTAAAGAATTAACTAAAGACCCACTTTGATTTTTACTAAACACTACCGCATCAATTAGCTCACTTCCTGTTTGACCTGATCCCAATCCTGACTTAGTAGTGGTAAAATATTTTAAACCATCACTCTTAAATGTGGAAGGTAGAACTGTTGAAGATGAGTATGATGGTAAATAATCTACTGTGAGATAATTATCATTAACTGATCCAATTCCAGGTCCTATATTAAATACTCCAGGAGTGAATGATTGTCCAGATCCTGACATGAACGGTAAAATTCTATAATCTAGTTTCTTAGAGTCATCTTCATATATTATTTTACTTACTGGAAGATTTGGTATATCATCTGAAGTAACATTTCTATATTCAGTAACATGACCTTGAGAGTCTAATTTAATAGAATATAATAGTTCACTAGGTGATGTAGTAGCAATTATGGAATTAGTATGTACTAAATCCCCTTTAGAATCAACTGTTATACCTTTATCACCTCCTACTATACTAGTACCTACCCATGAGGATCCAGTGTATTTATATATCTTATTATTATTTATATTAAATACTATATCCCCTTGTAAAGCTTCATCATTAACCCATGAATTTCCTCTCCTTTCTTTTATAACCTCTTGAAGGATATATCTATCTCCTTCTTTTAAGTTAGATGTAGGTAAAGATGACACAATATTAATTATAGGCTCATGGTTCCTATGATAATGTACTTTCTTAGCAAATTTAGACTCATCAACATCTCCTTCAACTAGTATAGATTTACCATCATAAGTTGGTTTATTAGCTGATAGGAAAGTTAGATCATTAAATCCATCTCCTATAGATAATGAAGAAATACTACTAGATATCGAAGCCCTTAATAGATTTCTTCCTGTTCTAGATAATGACCAATTATCAGTTCTTAAGACATAGCTTTTATCTCCTGATACATAATTATATAATGTATCCTCTAGATCCTCTTTAGTAACTATTTCATCATTTAAAGTTACTATTACTCCGTCTTTATTTAAATATTCTTTATAATCTTCAAGATTAACTACAACTGACCCTGATTTAAATAGCTCTTCCTTAGACTTATCCCATTTACTAGATCCTTGTTCATACTCTTCATCAGTTATTCCTGATGATACTCTAATAACTAACAGTGACTTTATAAGAACTCTGGTTCCTAGGGGATATAGATCTTCATTATCGTTATTTATTATTAGATCTACTGGGTCATGATAAAAATGGTAGTGACCTATATTAGATTTCTTATCCAGTAAATCATTAACTTCAGGCTTAGTATAAGTATTTCCTGTAGATTCTGAGTAAGAATTCCATCTAGCTCTATCTTGAGAAGATACATGAATTGAATCATTATCTAAGTGAATTCTTAATTCCTGAGCAGTAACATATATGTTCTTCCTATCTTCAGGTCGTTCAACTGGAGTACTATCATAATAAGATATCAATCTATTTATCTCTCCTTCAGTTACTGAATCTGACTTTATCTTCTTATAGTTATCTCCATCATCAATAGAATCCATAGATATGATCACTCCTGAAGAGTCTAAAACCATAGGAACCCACTTACTTCCGTCACTGACTTTGATTACTCCGTTATGAAATACAGTTTTTCCCTTAAAATGAATCTGAGAGTCTAGCTCATCATCAGTCATACAGATTTTCATACCTCCCACTATTCGAGTTTCTCCTGTAGCTCCTACGAATAGGTCAGTATTATTCCCTAAGTCTAATAACCCTATGTCACCTACTTGCAGTGAAAGAGAAGATGCTATACTAGGATCTTTTGTTGTTCTAACTGAGAATTCTTTAGTATTAGTAGTATCCCAATTTCCTATATTGAACTTATTTATCCTTACTGATGATCTATAATCTCCAGGACCTTGAAAGGTAAATCTTAAAGAAGCATCTGATTGAGCGGTATTCTCTAGAGTTACAGGAGATATGAATTGTTTAGAAGACTCAGGTACAAATCCAGTAAATGCAGGATTGTGATCTAGATTTACTAATTCAGACCCATCTGCCTTAATCTTACCATAATTTCCATCAGTGTCCCTCAAATCTATCTCATTTGACTTATAATTAGTATCTATTATTATCCTTCCACTCTCAGTCCTAGATCTTCCTTCTACTACCCCAGTTAGCTCTATATCGGATCCCTCCTTAGAGGTAGGAAGATTTATTGAGGTATCTACAGTTTCACCAGCTACTTTTGGTCCTATTTCAAATCTCCACCCTTCAGTATAATTCAAAGGAGATACTACTCCTGAGCTAGTTTTCTGCTTACGCTCAGAAATTTTAGTCATCTCATTTATACTAGAGGTTTTAACTCTATTAGACTCTCCATCAGGTGTAGTCTCTAAAGTACCTGATAAATATTCAATAGATACAGTTACATCAGTTCCCCAATTAGTATTCTCATCTCCAATAAGAATTGATTTCAGTATATTTCCTACCTTATTTCCTTGGGATGGATCAATTTCTTGATGACAGAAGAGTGCCGTCTTAGCACTTATATATTCAGATCCTTTAGTTTGATCTACTGAGGCATATAACCATTTGTAACCATCAGAACTACTACCTGATATATGACCTTCAAATAATGTCTTCTTGGGACTACGTACTGAAATTTTAAATCCTATACAGTTCTGATCAAGAGGTAACGATGGTAGTATAATTTTTAAATATCCTACTCCAGAGTTTTTAATTTCAGTAATTGCTTCAGTTTCACTATATACTAATGACCTAGTTAATACATTATCTATTACAGTAGACCTTCTATTAACAAATGGAACTGCATATTTAGAAGTTATACTACCCATTTTATTATAATTTTTTAGAATTAGTTAATAATACATTAATAACCTGAGAAGATCTATATACTTTGTTTCTAACAGATACCCAATCAATAGAGTCATTCTCGTTTTCTTCTCTAACCCACTCTACTACTATAAATCCAAGAGGTATCTCTATTCCTGATAGCTGACATATAACTGCATTTTTAGAGTCATCTTCTATTAGTAAATTACATATATTCATTATATCACACTGCTTATCTACATCTCTAAATTCTATGTAAGTTTCATTTCTTAGCCTTTGAATAAACTTAGTAAATAATCCAGTGTTAAGTTGATTATATTTAGCTAAATCAAGAGGATCTACATTTCTTTTAGTATCATAAGAAGTTATAGACATGAACTTAAATGGGAGACCTCTGAGATTAGATATAGTATTATGATATTCTATTACAAATACTCTATCAGCTCTTAAATCTCTTCTAAGATCAACTACTATTTCATCTATCTCACGGCTTATCTCATCCCTAGCTTTTAACAACTCTAAGTGTTTCTCTTGTTTATGGCTATCTATAGTGTCACTGACTATAGTTACTAAACTTCTCCAATTTAATGCAGCTATTATTACTAGAATATATATAACATACATAGTAACGTACTTAATTCCTAGTTTTTCATGAAATCTAACAAAGGAATTAAGTAAAGCATTTAATTTTTCTATCATTGTATATGATTTAATTTTACATAAATAATTTAATCTAAAATTTAAATTCTAATATAAGCTCTCCTGCTCCTAAAAATTCCTAACCTCTCAGGTAGATTTATCATGGGAGCAGGAAGTATAAGTGATATTAAGTCCTCAATAGACGGAACTAATAGTATGTCATATCCTGTTACTCTTACAAATGAATTCCTTCCTAATCATACCCATACATTATCAGGAGGAGAATATAATACAGGGGAAAGTGGATCAGCTCATACTCACTCTATTACTATGGAAAGATCAGGATCTAAATCAGACTCAGGAGGAATAAAATTCTTTGATAAAATAGGAGGGTCAACTATTTCTGGATCAAGTGACAGAAGAGATGAGGAGACTGGAGTTACAGGAAAAACAAATTCAGCATCAGGTGGTCACACTCATAATATCAAAGTAATAACTCAACCTTCTGTATCTAGTAGCGGAGGATACACAGGATCGAATCAGTCTACTATAAAGCTACCTACATATTATGCTCTTGCATTTATAATTAAAGTAAAATAATCACTTAACTTTTATGATGAATGCCAATGAATAATATAAAGGTTCTATGCTTATAGGGGATGCCTTACCTCCTGATGACATATTTCCTACAGTTACGGATACATTAGCTTTTCCTGAATTTACTTTTCCTGAGGTAGAAGCTGACTGTATAACTCCATCTCCACTATTGGATGTTCTTCCACCCATAGTGTCAGCACCTCCTCCTTGCAGGTATCCTTTCATGATATTAGCTGTGTCTTGACCTGAATCTATATTATCACTTTGAGCTCTTTTAGTTATCTTAGTAGTATAATAACCATGAGTATGTGAGTCTCCTGTAAAAGTATGACCGTGACCACTATCGGTAGCAGTAGCTAAGTGAGTGTGCTGTGGTAGCATATCTGCAGTTAGTGTCACTGTAGAATTTCCCCCAGTCTTATTAATATCACTTATACTTCCTGCTCCCATGATAAATCTACCTGAGAGGTTAGGAACCTTAACATCCCCTACCATTCTCTCAGAGTTACATAATTCCCAACCTGATGGTATCCCGCTACTATATCCACTCCACATAACAATAACTCCTTTAGGAACTCCAGCTACTCCAATAAGTCCTCCAGTTCCATTAGTCCCTAATAATGCTTTTATTAAGTTCTGTAAGTGAGCTTTATGAAGTGAATCATTACTTCCTGATATTCCATCCATCCAAGTAGAAATATTATTATATATATCTTTTACTGAGGATTCAACACCCGTTATAGAATTAGAGTTATTGTTAGTAGCTAATTTCATTAACCCAGGTCCTGAAGAGATACCACTTCCTGTAGGAGTTGACCAAGTAATTTTATTTATTCCACTAACAACTGGAACTGAATTTAAGCATTGCCAATCATGACCTCCTGCTAGATCTTTGGTTGAACCTCTATGATATGCAGCTATATTAATATGTCGTCCATTGGAATTTGAACCAGATATACTGACTATAGGATCTCCATAATCACCTGAATCACTTATTTTTTGATATGGGTTCCCTGTAAAAGGTACTCCATTAATAGTAGGAGCATTAGTGGAAGTTAAATTAGTGGTTGGCATATTACTATTCCATTGAATAAAATTTCCTCCACTTCCTGAAGTTAGAGCTAGTCCTCTAGCACAATCAGTATACCTGGAATCAATTACCTCCTGCTTAACTCTCTGAACTCTTCCTGTGAATGTATCTATCTCTATATCACCAATTATATCTTTTCCATTACTTCCTGGTCTATATTGATTAGTACTTCCGCTTCCTGTCTCAGCTGCAGAAGATGGATCCTTAAGAACTTCAGGAACATTAACTCTAAAACTTCTAAGTTTTATTTTATGATCTAATCCGTGAACCGTTATGTCTAGACATTGATAAGTAGTTTTATCAAAGGTATTTAAACTCAATAATCCCGTAGCATATGAATATTTCTTTGTTTCAGTCTCAGTTGAATTAGTTGATTGAGTTAGATTACTTACTGCAGTAGAATTAGATTCAGCCTTTATTAGTGTAGCTATATTGCTCTCAGTAGGTCTAACGTATGTCCCTGTTCTTTTACTTCTATGGTCCTTATTTACTACCTCGATTAGCATATCATGATCAAGACCATGAACTACCATATTTAGAGGATTATCTGCCTTAGTATTAGTATCTAATGACTTAACCTTATCTGTCTTAGCTAATGATGTATCTTTAACTTGAACCCAACTATTATTAGCGGAATTATATTCATAGTGACTCTCATTTCCTGTTGCCTTACTAGAAAATGTAGCATAATTTACTGAAGTAGGATCACTAGAAGGACTCATAGTATAACTATTATACCCTGATCCAGCAGTACCATTACTAATCTCTTCTGGTTTACTTCCTTGATAATTTCCGGTACCTGTACTAACGTTAATATCATGAGTAAGCTTAGATATACTAATAGGAAATGCGTTATGAATAGGACCTTGAGTTGGATCTATATCAGTATCAATTAAACTCTTAGTATTCCTCTGATAGTCAGTTGCATGAGAGTTGGCTGCTTCCCAGGTTTCTACTAACTTAGGATGAAGAGAATCTCCATATAATCTAAATTTAATCTGATGATTTAAGCGATTAACTGATATAGGGAGATTTTGAACTACTTTACAGTCTATCTCATTCGATTTAAGTATAGTCTCTTTAATTGAATTACTCTTACTCCATGGTTGAGAATTTATTGTATCTTTAAACCTTATATTAGTGATAGAATGAGTTTTAGTATTATTGTTATATGTATCGTTCTGATCATTAGGTTGAAGTCTTATTGGAATATCATGATTTAATGATCTAGCGTAAGTTATAACTCCTTCCAGGTCACTTTCAAATAATATATTCCCACTAACTCTTGATTTCTCACAATAAAATGAAAACTCCTTACTACTATCAAATAGAGTATCTGGCCATGTACTACCTGGATTTGAATCTACTACATTAACTGGATCAATATTCCTACACCAAGTTAAATTAACCCATAAGGCATCAACTTCTGGTTTCTCACACACTAAGCTAATTAACCATCCTCCTGTCTTAAATTTTCTAAATCTAAGTTTAGTCTTAGCTAGATATGTAGTCTTATCAATTATAGGACCTGAGTTATTTGAGTCTGATCTTTGTCCTGGATAAAACCCTCTACCATCTATATGAGTGTACCCAGTCTCGGGATAATTATTTTTAGATCCATCCTGTAACCCATTAACATTCCACTTAAGATCTTTATCAGATCCCATGTCATCTGGATTGTTATTGCTTACAGTAAAATTATAGTTAATAGCTCCATTATTAGTAAGCATAACCTCTAATCTGGATACGTCTCTGCCTATATATTCACTAACACCTGTCCACTGCCCTAGACCAAATAATATATTAGTGTAGGAAGAGTTAGGTTTAAGCTTAACAATAGGGAATTCTCTTTTCTTCCCAGTCTCTTCACCTACTGACTTATCTAATTGATATATAGTTCCTTCGTTAACTTGATTATTAACGTTTGCTAATATAGCATTATTAAGCTCAGAGAAGCTAAGATTTGGAACTTTTGATAATCCTACATCTCCTTTCGACTTAGAATAGAAGGGATCTCTTCTCTCTGAGTTAATAGGATAATTAATATTGTCTTTTACGTCTGCCATAATCTTAAATTTTAATTTTACTTATGATTTATAATAATGAAGTATTACTATTCCTTGATAACCGTTTCCTCCATAAGAAATATATGATTCGTTTACGTTACTTTTTCCTCCACCACCTCCACCTGCACCATAGAAAGTGGCATCAGACCCATCATCTCCTCTATTTTGAGTTCCAGAATTACCTCCCTTACCTCCTCCATAAGAACCTCCAGATCCTCCATAGTATGTAGATCCTGAGTAGTCAGTATACGCTCCGCCTCCTCCTCCAGCTCCATATCTATTGGGATATTTAGATGTATATTTATTATCAAATGCATAAACTCCCTGACTACCTGGATTTCCATTTTCATATGAAGGCCAGTCTAGTCCAGACAATCCTGACCCTCCTAAGGATCCGTAACCTCCCCTAGCATTATAAGTTGTTGAATCTAGAAAATATGACTGTTGTGAAGGACCTCCTACAACTATACTGATTTCTTGACCTGGAGATACTGGGATATTATAATAACTTTTACATTCACCTCCTCTTCCTCCTGATCCACTTTTCCAAGCTCCTCCATTACTTCCGTTAGATCCCCCTCCAACGATGAATACATCTACTGATCTGCATCTATTTGGAACTCTCCATACAGTTGACGAAGTGATCTCTTCAAATATCTCATCTCCCTCGGATTCAATTAATCTTCTTTTTAACATAACTTAATATGATTTTAACCCAAATTTATTTATAGTAACTCCTCCATAATAAGGATCATTACTAGATATAGAGTTGTAATAATACCTCATATAAGATCTTTTATCTATATAAGTGCTTTTACTGATCTCTGATCCTGAATCTATGGAAAATATATTGGCGTAATTAGTGTCTACTCCAGTTCCCTCAAGGTGTATAGTATCTGTATCCTTTCTCGTCAATACTTCACACTTAAATGGAATATTAAGATTTATGAGATTTCCATGTCTCCCTAGGTAAAGAGGATTTAATCGTAATTGATCAGCTCCAGGTCTAGATGCTCTATCATACATTATAAATGCTAGTCTATCATTACCCGTAGTAGATCCTACTATGTTACTATTTAAGGAGTTGGAATAGAATACATACAATATTCTATACGCCTTAACTTCATTATTAAGCCTTATTCCTGCATCATTATCATTTTTTCCATTAAATAGAGCTGGTAAATATAATTTTAAATTATTAGTTTTTTTATCATATATTCCTTCAAAATAATAAGCATCCTTATCCTGAGGTGAAAAGTTACTCTTCAACATGAATGCATAATCTATTTGACTTGGAGATTTAATTACCTCTTTAGTATCTGGATGAAGATACATTCCTGTCTCAGAATCTTTAAGATAAGGACTAAGTCTATATTTGCTCATTTCTATGGAGTTCTCTTCATTCATTATATCCTCTTTAAACTCCTCTGTAAAATAGATGTTATTCATATTTTATTTATTAATATTTATTTTTATGATCTACTATGCTAAATATTTTAATGCAGATGTCGCTTAGTTTAACCTAGACCAACTTAATGATCTAGGTTTATATTGGTTACAGATACCGCTTAGTTAAAAGGACCTTGATTAATTTCAAAGTCCTTTTATTTATAATTTTATCTAATTATTTCATTAGAATATCTTGATCTTAAATCGTATAATATCTCATATAATTCATCTCTATCTCTTTTATCTAATGCCCTTCTATTACTATTCTTTAATTTATTAAGACTGTCTGATAAATCTTTTAATATTCTTTTAGTTAATAGATTATTGTAGTCAAGATAATCTATAAGGAATAATTTATTTTTACTCTCCTTCTTTATCTTACTTATTGCCTTATTCATTTGATCATTGGACGTATCGTTTCCTAAATAGTGGGGAAATAAATCTGAATAATCTAAATTTTTAACAAAATTTTTACTTAGAGATGATATCTTAGGTACAAATATAAAGTTTCCTACCTCAGTAGACCAATGATCTATAGGGTCATAATCTTTAGAACATATGAATAACAATATATGAGCTACTAATACTCCTTCTTTATCTCCTATTATATTTCTAACTTCACCTATCGAAGAGAAATTTTTAGATAATTTCTCTCTAAATCTTACAATCAAATATGACATTCTCCTTCCTAGATATTTTTTTTGTCCTTAATATTTCATCAACTCTAAATCCTAAATCGTAAAATATATTAAATAATTGAAGTATCCTCCACTTACCTAGATTAGACAGTATGTTTACTATTCTATCTAATTCTTCTTGAAAATCACTAGACACTTTTAAACTTCTAATTAGTTTAATTATATAATTCTTATCATAGTTTAGAACTTGGCATTTATATAGTAATATGGTTAATATTCTCATTCTAAATGATAAGTTACTTATTTCAGAAACTTCAAATATTCTGGTAAATTCATATAATATTGTATCTATAAATATAGATTTTATATTATCAGTAATTAGATGATAGTCAACTTTATAATACCTTGATATTTCTCTAACTATCATTTTAAATTTTCCTCTTCCTCTATATTTTCTAAACAATGTATTTATTTCATGATCCTCATTAAATATATCATAAATATTAGAATTATACCCAATTCCTGAATATATTAAGGATATCATCTCATTAAATGTATATATCCCCAATTCATAATAATATGATGAGTATACTAAATAATCTCCTGGAAGGTTTTTAATCCATGTATCTGGTATCTCATTGTCATATCCTATATAATTATAATTCAGCTTCATAAGTTTTAATTATTACTAAGTTGATAATATGATTATAAATTTCTTTTAATGAATTATAATTTAGTTTATCTTTCATAATAACTTTATAATTTTCTAATTACAAACTTAAGGCTTTCAAGGTTTAGGTAGAAAGTTTAGACACTTCAAAGTTATTTTAGATGTTAATTAAGTCCATATTCTCCTAACGTCGAATATGATTAATAAACTTGGAGAATACCTTATATTTCTTACCAATTCAATTTCTATCTAATTTCTATAGGGTTCCCATTCGAGCTTTAAGTTACCTGAAGCGTTAGCGAAGGGTATTCAGTTACGTAAGGAACTGAAGATAGCGAGAATGGGAGTTTAGTTTAAGGTTAAATACTATCTCATTCTTTTCTTTCGGAAGAGATCTATAAAATATCCTTTCGCTTAAGGCTTCAGGAATTTTATCTCTCAAATCTCTTCCTCTCGAAAATTCATTGTCTTTAGTATTAATAATTAGGAGATGTCGTTTTTAACGTCATAAAGGAAATTTAATAATGTTTAAAAACTTCTCCTCATCTACATTGTTTATAATTAACGATAGGGTATTTTTAGACCCTTAAGGAAATTATATGTGTCGAACAAAAATCCCCCCCCGTTAGGTTTTAGGATTATATATTGAAGTGAACCTAGTATCATTACTTTCAATAGTTATCTCAATTCCTAATTTTCTAAAATAGTTAATCAAAGGATAATATGATTTTACTTTCTTTTCATTTAATGGAATAATATTATATATCTCATCTAAAGTAAAAGTAACCTTTCCTCCCTCTTTTATTTCAATCATCCTCCTAAACTCCTCACTAATCTCTATCAATTTCTTACATTGATTCCTCCATTTAGGTTTAATAAAGTCTAAACTAGTATCCTTTTTAATTACTTTATTAGATGATATATAACTAATTAGATTGTTTATACTCCTTTCATCCCAATCCTCAGTATAATATATACTAATACTTTCTCCTTTATGATTTCTTATCCTAGTTCTACATACTGCTTGAATTAATTGATAGGTTAGATAGTTCTCAGAACTTGTATTACATGAATATTCGCAGTTAAATTCTGATACTACATAGTTAGGCACATGAAATTCACCTAAGAAAACTATGGAACTAAAATTTCTAAACTCATTAGTAGCCTTATCCAATCCACTCATATAGTGAATAATTTCAAATGGATTAGTCACTCCCATTTGGATTAATCTCTTCCTATAAAATTCTGTAAGGCTAAATTCTTCATTCAGGAGATTATTAGTTATATTTAGAGTTCCTTTAGTTACTTTATAATTATCTTCCTTCAAGTTCTTCCAAGTTACTATTAAGGTACCGTCAGGATTATTATCTATTATCTCCTTTAATTTAATTATATTTTTCTCTAATTCCTCCTTAATTTCATCTTCATTAGAGTTAGGTTTCTGATATCTTTTAAGATTATATTCAATTTTTGTTAGACTAATGGAACTTGAATATTTCTTATCAAAAGTAAGAAGTCTAAATCCCTCACTATTATATAAAGTCAAATCCCCAGTTCCATCAAATATAATATATCTGCTATTAACATGAGATTTAACTAAACTTGACGCATTGTATACTATAGTTATTTCATCTCTATCTTCATTTAATAAACTTTCATAACTTCTATAAATCAAGCTTAATATCATTTTTCTCTTATAGTCTGATAATGAATCATCTGAATTATAAAATTTTAGACTAGAAGTTAACTCAGTATTATACATTTTAACCATTCTATCAAATCTAGGTCTATCATATACTATAGGATCCTCAGGTATAGACCATGTTTCGCCGTTAGGTCCATATTCTAAATGATATCTCCTATTACCTAACATCTTTATAACTGATTTGTCTATCTTTAACTTCAATGAATTACATGTAGGTAACTCATCAATTAATATTAATTGACGTGGGTAATAATATTGTCCATCACTAGATGCTATCAGATTGGCTCTTTCTATATAATCTAGATATTCTATATTAACGATATTTCTTCTATATCCTATTAATAATTCAGGAAATTCATTTAATAGCTTATGGTGGGTGCATATTATAATAGGTTTAGTCATTATTTCTTTGGGATTATTCCTCCATAAGTTATTATCAGTTCCCTCACTTCTATAATCTGAGTGTAGAACTATTACATCATTAGTCAATTGATCTTCATGTCCCTCAGATACATATAGATTTTTACAGTATTCATACATTTCGTTACATTCTTTAATAGTAGAAGCAGAATACAGTATTCCTTTATATCTTTGAGTTCTTATTAACTCCTTAATTATTGTAGTCTTACCTGATCCACAACCGGAGGCTATTACATATCCACCATATTCTCCAGGTATAGTTATTTTACCTCCATTTAAAAATTCCATATGTATAGGATTTAATTCACCATATACATCAGTTTTAACTTCAATTTTATTCATACACTTTAACGTTTAATTTATCTATTCTTAATTATTCCTGATTTGTGAGGTGAATAGAGTTATATATTTTATAAAACTCCTAGGGAGGCTCATGACTTCCTCCCTATTATTGGAGAATTATAATTAAGTATAAACTCTTAAACGTATATCACCTTCACAGGCTAGTTCTCCCTATCTGATCGAACAGTAGTCTCTTATTGGACGTAGGGAGATTATAATATCTTAAAATAAAAAGTAAAAGGAACCCTAAGCTAATCATATTTAAGTTTATATAATTAGTTTAAAGTCCCTTAACATTGCGTTTATTACATTCATTCACAAAGTTAAGGTCTTCACGGCTTACAAGACCTCTTTTGTAGTCTATTAAAATCCTACTGGTAATGCTATAAATTCAGCAGGATCTTCTATAACTTGTATAGGACCTCTGTATTGGATGCGAGAGCCAATACCGGTACCAGAATTGCCAGAAGTATAAGAGGAAAAGAAACAAGCGACACCACCATAATCAATGGCAGAATAAAGAGAGCGCAGAGCAACATACCAACTAGGATAAGCCAAATCGCTAAAGTCACAGTAATGTGTAGTAGAGGAAGCACTTACTTCTGTAGGAATCATATCCCCATGTTCGCCCCAGTATACTTTACTTATACATCCACTTCTAGATGATCCACCTATATCTATTGTACGATAACTAGTGGTAGGAACTTCATCTGGTTTAAATCCATCATAAATATAGTAAATAGAACCATTAGAATGTATTCCACCCATCCATTCATACTTATCTCCATAGAAATCTTCTATACCTAAGAAACTAATTTGAGTAGAAGTCTTTCCATCATTATTACCTAATGAAGATGTAGTACCAATAATTCTAGTATTCGAATTCTCTCCAGTACCAAATTGATCCATTGCCTGAGGATTTCTATTAGCATATTTAGCATAGAATAAATGAGCTATTTTGCAGTGAGTTTCATAATCAATAATATCAAATCCACTTCCTAACTCTGTAGCATAATTATGAAATACTACAGGAGTTAAATTATCAGTAGATTGTCCTCCCTTCCTAGACCATAACTGTCCATCAATATTTACTGCTTCAGTTACTCCTACAAGACATCTCCTAAATAATCCAGAATTTCCCCATTGAGTAATATTATCATCTTCATCATTATGTGTTAAAGTAACATCATGTATAAGATTAGGTATATTATTGACGTTACTCAAATCATACTCACCTCCCTTATGGCTGTATCTATAACTTGGTATATCTGTCATCCACTGACCCATACTACCGTCAAGCGAGGCAGGTGTCACGCCATCATGGAACAACTCAGAATTATTCTCATCAAGATAACATATGGCAACTCCATTATCAGTCTTCTTAACTAGACATCTACATCCCTTAATCCATGAGGTATCACCAGATGAAGGTATAATTGGATCTGAATTACTATCATCACAAATGAAAGAGCACTGATTTGGAATTATAGAAGGTTCTCTAATTCCTCCATATCTTACATTATTCTCACTAGCCTCCTCAATCCAACTTACATTATATTCTAATTTATCTATTTGAGGTTTAGCTTGATTATATTCCTCTTCCGTTTTAAATCTTGTTAAATATTTCATGTCATTTAATTTAAATTATACATTAGAGGAATATAATCCTCATGTTACCGTTTTTCATATTATATCATTTAATTCCATTATATATCTTAAATTCATCTATATATACAGGAGGTAAGTCTGAGGATATAGGACCATTGTCACCTGTATATCCAATATCAGAGAAATATAGATTATTCATATCTAACATTCTCGAGCTAGTTACTGATCCACTTAATATTCCATTAAAATATACTCTATATACATTATTACTTCTAGTTAATTTTATTTTATTTGAACAATTAGTATTAAATGAATCTGACATCCAGCTAGTATTTTCTCCATACCATAAGTCACCTATATGAAGAACAAATCCATAATTATACCCTCCGTATCTGAATGTAAATGAGCTTACTCTACTTTTACTGGTACTGAATATACATCTATAGTCACTGTGACCAGGATTTGATAGCTTAATAAAGTTAAATTCTATAGTAAAATTTTTAGTATTCAATTCTATATTAGATATATTATAACTTACTTTATTAGATCCTAGATACGCAGCACTTCCAGTTGTATAAGATTCTTGTATATAACTGCCAAAATCATTGTTACTAGATGGAGTAAGTCCATTTATACTATCTATAGGAGATCCATCAAGTTTGAGATAAAATAGAAGATCATCCTCATATTCCTCAGTTTCATTTATTCTTCTTTTTAACATAATCTAATATGCATAATATCTAATTAATACAGTTCCATCACCTCCTTTGGTAGATACGTTATTTCCAAAGGTTCCTCCAGCACCTCCTCCATAACCACCTCCACCTTTTCCTCCTATATAGGTATCCTGAGATTTGTTAAAGTCCTCTCCCTTTCCTTCTGTATAATCACTAATTCCTCCATTATAAGAATTCATTCTCCCAGAACATGCACTTCCTCCACCTGCATTCCTTTTACCTGAAGGTTCACCAAAATCTCTGGTTGTATGACCTTGTCCAGATCCTCCATGACTTCCCATTCCATTACTGCCATCAGATCCACCATTACCTCCAGTTCCTATTAAAGAAGAGTCCTCACTACTACCTCCTGATCCTCCGTTAGATCCATATCCATTTCTATCAGATAATTTACCTCCTTCAGCTCTATAGTTAGAATTCATGAATTGAGAATATCCTCCATTTCCCTTACTAACCCCTCCACCTACTATAATCTCTATTTCTTGACCTGGAGATACTGATATAGCATCTCCATCCCTTCCCTCAGTACTAGTTCCCATCCAGGTTCCTGATGAAGGTTTTATATATCCAGAGCCTCTATAAGTTTTAGTATATCCTCCACCACCTCCACCATAAGATGACCCAGAATACATTTGACCTGCACCACTTCCTGCACCTACTAGGAATACATCAACTTCTGTACATCCTGGAGGTACTATCCATGTATAAGTTCCTGCTGGATAGAATCTTTTAGTATACAGTTTTAATGGTTTGTCATTTAATAATCTTCTCTTTAACATATATAATATTATATTTTATTAATCGATGAAGGGGTGATATAAGTTACACATCTTAGTAGAGTTCTAAAGCTATGACTATCTACTAGATCAGTATCTGAATAATCAAATGAATCTTTAATAGGTATTATACACCATTGCATGCCAGGTCCATATTGTTCAGCACTCCAGTAATATTCACCCTCGTTTATTATATCACCTCCTGAAATAGATAATTTATTATTTATTAGTGATAGATGAGTGCATATACTTCTCCATACTACAACAGGTATAGGATAAAACCATCCAATTTTAACTCCTAATATTTCTAATTTTTGATTGTAAGGTAGACCTCTTACTGCCCAATCATCATAAGTGTTACCAGTTATTCCAATTGAATCCCAATATTGTGGGAAAGAACTATTATCAGTCAGATAATTATCATATAGTATATCATCTAAGGTTTGATTAGATAAGTCTATACTATTACTATAATATTTTAAGTTTATAGACTGTATATTATTCCCTCCACCAGCTAATATATAATTTGTATATGGATACATTTGTGAGGTGAGGTTATAGATATTCATTATAGTATATAAATAATCTTTTCCAGAATTTATAAATTTATGAACTATAATTCCTACTAATCCTTTAGATGATAAGTAATTATCTGAATAAGTTCCATCGTTATAGTAGTATCCTCCTAAATTGACATTTATTTTAGAAGGGTTTGATGTAGTTCTCCTTCTAATCATAATGTATTAATTCGATTTTATTAAATACTACTATGCTAAATATTAAACCGTTTTTTTTTCATACTAATATGTATAATATCTAATTAAACTTATAAATCAACGCTCTCATCTGTATTCACTACTACATACATCTTTATATTGCACTCAACTACGTTATCATTATTTGAAAAGAATACCCCATTACTTATAGGAGTCAGAAAAGCAAAATTTCCTCCACCAAAACTTAGTCTAGGTATATGTACATCAGATACTACTTCTCCATATCCAATGCTATATAATTTAGCTTGTACATCTGCAGAAGAAGTTCCATCATTATTACTTGAAAGTTTAAATCTATAGATATACCCATTCCTTAGAGAATTAACTGTATTAATATCACTTATAGTTCCTCCATTATCTGCACTTATCATAAAGTTATGATTTATAAGAAATAGCCCTTCTAGATTAAAGATTATAATTAATAAAGCAGATCCTGGTAACTGTTCAGATAATATAGATGAACCAAATCCATGACCTGTATTATCAATGAAATCTTTCCCCATATTTTTAGGATATACAGATATATGAATTAGATAATTTTTGAAATTATCATCAGAAGCAATCCAGCTAAGTTGGTCACTACTTAATAGATATTTAAATATCAATGCATTACTATCATCAGTATAGTCATTATTCTTAGCTATATATGACCCCTCAAAGTTATATGCATATATCTCCTTTTCAAGAATCTGACTCTTTTTATTACTAAGTGACCTTCTTCTAATCATGATAAGCTAATTTAGTTTTATTAAATACTACAGCTACTATGCTAAATATTAAACCGTTTTTTTTTCATAGATATCTTAATACATTATTTTTATCTTTATAAAATAATATTCCTCCAAATGTTGCTATTATATCAGGAATTACACTATAAGTTATGGGGTTCTTTCTAAACCCATCTATTAATTGATTCCTAGTATCACTTAAACCTATTGTATGCCTCAACCTAATATTATCTGGACTTGTTCCCTTATAATCTATTGAGCTACCACTGTCAGTAAAGTAGAATACTAAAGAATTAGGTTTCTTTTCCATTAGGCAGTTATCGTTAATTACAAATATAGGATTGGGAACTGTTTTAGATGAAGTACTACCATCTTCATTTATTATAGTTGATGTAGTATATGTCTTGAGGATAATTTGTCCCTCAACATTTACATATCTAGTAGTATCTCCATCATCTCCTGTATTCATTATTATGAATGTCCCTACGAATCCTTTAATACCTAATCCTATATCATAATTTTCATTTGTAATTAGTGATTCTCCTGAACTATGATAAAAGGATGAATTTATATATTGTATGAATTCCTCACTCTTTATTCTATTTATTGAGGATAACACTGTACCTTCTTCACTGTCATCCCTACTAGACTCCTGAACAATTTCATCATCAGGTCTATTATCTACAACGAATCCTGGTCTACTAAGATAGGGGTTGTATATGAATTTAACATCGTCTCCTCCCTTCCTAAGCAAAGATTTATTTTTTGTATTGAATACTAGAGTCTCCTGACCTGGTTTTAATACTCCATTGACATAAGTATCCATCTCTTTACATATTATATTCATAGGAGTAGCATCAACTATCTCACATTGAATTCCTAGTTCAGTGTAGTCACCTTTTCTATATACATAATTCCTCTCATTCTCATCCAATATTAGAAGGCTAGTGACCTTATAATTTTCTTTATCCCATTCTACAGCAACTAAATCTTCTTCATACATACATATTTTTATATTATCATATGTTAATGTTAATGGATTTATTTCTAATTTTCCATAATAAGAATTAGATATATATTTATTTCCATTTACTATAACATTAGACTTATCAAATTTCATATGATGTATATAATTAGTATACTTTGGATACTTTTCTATTGACTTTCTTATTACTGAAGTTTTAGTAGGGTATAGATAATCATATTCGGAGTTCTCAGAATCAAGGTTACCTACAAACTTAGTCTCTTCAATGTGAGGTTTTAATGTATTTTCTAACTTATATTCTTTTAATACTTTTATAGAAGAGAAGTTTAAATATATCCTCCACTTAGATATTTTAGCTCCTTCAGTAGATTGCTCAATTCCTTGAGTTGCAGAATACCAAGTATATCCAACAGGTTCTCCAGATAAGGACATGTATATTATAGCATTGAATATTATTGGATTCTTAGGATCTAAGTTTCCCTTTTCCTTACTAAACTCAAATGGAATACTAACAGGATCTTCATCAACTTTCCAATCCCTAGTTGAAATCCAAGGACCTTTGCTTGAAGGAAGCCTACTAACTCCTTCAACTACCTTTTCTAGATTTGATAAGGTAAGGTCAGGACTCATGTCTTCCCACATTATTAACCAGATGACCTTACAATTATATAGGTCATCTGGACTAATTGAGTAGAAGGTATTACTTGCATTATCAGGTGGATTATGTTTTATACCCTCAAGTAAGTCAAAATTAAATGATCCGCTCATAATATAAATAACAATAAGTAATTATACACTCTATCACTTTATTATTCCTAGGAAATAATCTTATACATTTATTTGAGTACTCTATTTCTATATCTCCAACAGAGTAATGAAAATTATTGTTACTATCAAATAAAAGATCTTTAACGGTAACAAATCCGTTTTCATCAGAATATTGAACTCCAATTTTTACAGTAACTGAGTCAGATGAAGGATCTTCTTCTATTATAGATCTTACTGTATTTAGATTTATAATATCAGTATAGACTTTATTTCCCATAGTTAGAACGTTAACTACAGTACTTTTATTAACGAAGTCTCTGATCATTTTAAAATTATAGTAATTCTCATTCATAATATCTAAATTCTCCGCATATCCATTTAAGTTATTATCTAGTCTAAAGGGAATATCATCTATCTCAGTATTTAACAAATTTTCGTATAGATTACAGAATTTTTCTATATTCTCATCTGTAACATTAGTATTTATTATAGGTTCAAATTTTTTAGCTGGATTATAGCTACCCAAAGGCTTATATTCAGTTATAAAACTTAAATTTCCATTTTCATCTATACCTTTAGTGTCAAATCTATGGAAGCTTCTCTTTTTTAGGTACCATATTAGATCAGATCCTAGTGCAGGCCTATTAATAGGATCACTGGTATTATCTATAGTGTGTATCTTGTTATTCTCATCCTTATATTGTATAAGACTACTATTAGGATCTAATCTTATATCCCCTCCCTCCCAATCAGAGGTTACTATACTTAATAATTTACTATCATCCATAAAACTCATGTATATAGATATTATCAAACTTAGCTGTAGGGTGAGGAGTCTTAAACTCTGAATCTGAGTATAGAGATATGCTATTCTTAGTCACTTTTATATATATTCCATCAGATATATATTTTTCTATGTTACTAGATAAATCAATAGTTATCTCTGTCTTCCTATAAAACCCATTTACTTCAGTATCTTGCCACTTTATCTCAGCAGTTAATCTTACTTTATCTATGTAGTTTAGAGGTATATTATATACATTACTATTTAGTCCAGAATCCATAGCTCTATATTTAAAATTCCTTCTAAGTTCGTTTATAACTGATTGAAGTGCATTTATTCTGTCTTTATAATCTTTAACTAAATCCATGATTCTATCATGGATATTAGTCATATTAAGAGTTATAGATTTCCATGGAGTAGGGGTATTATTAGTTGCATCTAGATCTACACTCCTATACCATACCATATACTGAGTATGATCAATTAGTTCTTGAACCCTCATCCTATGTAGTTCTTCTGTAGACGATCCTGCGAACATTTCTTGAGTATAGGTGTATTGCTTCAATATTAATTTATCAGGCTGACCTACTACATACTCTCTACTATAAACATTATCTGGTAGTCCTCTAAGACTCCTAGTTACTGTATACATAGCATGATTTATCAGAGGATCAAATAATATCTCATCAGCTACCACTCTGGAGGTATTTCCATCAATATCTGAACTATTATACTCAAGATCCTCTATCATCCCCTTCTCATTTACTCCAGTTAGGTAATGATTAAGGATAATAGGTAGAGATCTAACTGAAATATATTTATCATCAGATGGATTACCTGTATCCATATAATTTAGGAATTGATCTATAGTAGTATACTTATCTATACCAGGATATAATTCATACTTTTTCTCTGTATCTTTTTCTGGATCTATTCCAGATACTTTTGTCTTAGCTATATAGATTGAGGTTCCTTTTAATATAAGGTCCCCCTGAGTATATGTAACTCCATTTTCGTATCTAAATATACCAGTTATTTCTCTATCATTTATTATCATAATCTATTTCTTATATTCTCTAACTAATCTAATTGAGCATTTATTATCAACCATTTCTATCTGTCTATATATCTTAGACGAAGAATTCTTTAGCATTCTAATCATAGCTGAGTAAGTTCCTCCTTCGGTTAGGGAGGTAGACCAGAATTTAGCTTGTAATCCTAGACCAGCAAAGTATCCTTCAGATGATTTATACCCAGATGGAACTGCTCTAAATCCTGTATTCTCCTCACTAGATGTAGGATATCCTTTCCACTCTATTCCTGAATATACACCATCATCCTTCTTTAATCTTTTCCCTTCATCAGTTCCTCTAGTTCCTCCAGTAGCATTAAGATCACTTTTACTTGTCATTCCTAGCGACTTCTCAAGTTCTTTCCAATCATCATCACTAGGTATTCTAAACCCATGAGATTCTTGAGATAGAAGATTAGATATAGATAAGATATCTTCGAAACTATGTAAGGTTCCATATTGAAGTAAATAATTATTATCATTCACTTCCTCATAATATTCACCTAAATCAGGATAGCTTAAATTCCTAAGAGTCCACTCATAATTTCCAAACCTTTTAACAATATAATCAGATCCTAGTATTTTAACAGTAACAGCATCTTTAACTAATCTCACTGATAATCCTCTAGTATCTATTTTATCCTTATTATATATTATTGATCCAGAATTATAAGTAAATCTAACTGTTTCATTTGACTCAGTAGAACTATCATACGTGCTACTCCAGAAATAGGCATCAGTATTAATTCCTGAGTATGATTTAGTCTCTCCTGGTTTATCATAGCAACCTCCTGGAAGAACATTAAATCTATAGCTCCCTAATCCAGGTGTATTACTAGATTTCCATCCATCAAGATCTACTCCTGAATATATTCTAGGAGATTTTAAGTCACCTGCAGATGAATCTCCTCCTACCTCTCTGGATAATTTTTTCCAATCTTCTATAGTAGGTATTCTAAATCCAGTTCCTCCCTTATCTAATATCTTTTGTATATCTTTTAATTCCTTACCTAAGAATAAATTACCGAATTGTCCTGAGGTACCTTCATATATCTCACCTAAATTCTCAGAAGTTAAGTTCTCTTTAGTCCAATATAGATCTCCTATTATCATATAATCAAATTGTCCTAATTCAGGATCTAATACTGATTCTCCAGGTCTTCCAAATACAACTCTCAGTCTATAGGGAGATGTTACATTAGTGACTTCATACTTAGTAGAATTTTCATCTAACTTTTTCTTTATTCCATTTACTTCTATATAGCTAACGACGTATCCATCATACGGATTCATATATAAAATAAAATTATCTCCTGAATTTACCAATACACTTCCATCTGGATCTATATATCCTCCAGTAGAACATGAAGTAGATATTGAAATTTGCTTAGTTACAAAAAATGCAATTATCTCAGTATCATCATTTAATTCATAAGTTATTGATATATCAGTAGAATATAACTCTCCATTTACTGACCAGTAATCAAATTCATAGTTACTTGATGGATTAGCTGTCAATGATATCCTAGATTTATATGGTTTAGATCCAGATGAGCTTCCAGTTATATTTCCTCCTGAGCTTGGACTAGATGATAATGTCAGATTTACTAATTTTCTTACAAATATAACATGAACATTAATATTACTAGTTATATTTTTTAATACTATATTATCTCCAGTTATATCAGTTTCTTGATCATTTACTAATACACTTCCTACTAGAAAATTATTATCAGGTATGAATCTTACAGTTAAATTCTCTCCATCTTTAACTCTATATTTTCCTATTGGTGATGTAGCTCCACCTCCTTCACTAGTTATATTTACGTACCAAGTTTTAACAGGAGTAGGAGGATTTTCAGGATCTACTTCAGTATTAGTATTAGGACCTTGAGAGATAGTTATAGTTATTATATTTCCACTTTCTTTTTGTTTCAGTAATATATTAGAATACCTTCTAGATCTAGTAGTATTCTCATCAGCTAAAAATTTTAATCTAGATGAATCCTTACTAACCGTTAGCCATGATGAGTCTAGGGATATATCATAATCAATAGATTCCTTATTCTTAGTACTAATTATTCCTATACTACTATCTATAGGACTGTAACTATCTTTATAATCCTCTATAATTAGAGAAGTCTTACCATATGAGTCAGTAAATATATACTCATTCTTAGGATCCTCACCTGGATCTATCTCCTCACCTCCTTCAGTTGATCCAATACCTCCCTGAGACGTATTAATAGTTATCTTTTTATTACTTTCCCTTTGAACTAACATTATAGTAGCATACCTTCTTAATTCTTCAGTATTTTCCTCAGCTCCATAGCTAACTATATCCTTACTACTAGATACATTAACCCAATCACCTATTTTTACTATATCAAATTCTATGGAGTACCCGTTTTTGGTACTTACTATCTTAAATGAATTCTGAAATTTAGTATGGTCTTTCCTTTTCTCAGTTATATTATCTACATTAATACCTTCTATATTAAATACATATACATTAGTAGGATCTTCTCCAGGGTCAGGCTCAACTTCTCCTTCATCTCCACTTCCTCCATCTGGGTCAGTTCCTCCTCCAGTAAAATCATCCCACATACCATAATCAGGAATTCCAGGAGTTATAGAAGGTGTACTTAAATCTGACCATAATGGAGATATAAATGGGTTCTGTCCTAAATTTCCATCAACTAGGGACTTAAATTCTCTATCTAGATAATATACTATATCTCCATAATTATATTCTACATAGGATGAGAACTCATTATATCCATTACTATTACTTTCTATTCTTCTACTATAATCATTTAAAAGTATATATTTAGATTTATCATCTTCATAAGTCCCTAGTAATGTATTAGATCTTTTATCGAATACCAGGTTAGACTCTTCAGTTATATAATGTTCAACCAAAGAATCTTCTGATAATACTATCTTCATTTCATCATTCCTAAGAATTGAATCTTCTTGTAGTCTATGAGGATCTCTATTTAAATCGTATCTATGATGATAACTATCTGAATGGTAATTATCAGCTCCTAGAGTATGAGAGTGAAGAGATAAATTTACCTTATCTATTTTTCCCTCAGATTCCCTAGTTATAAATATGAATTTTCTATTACTATACTCATCTAATTCTTTTATATACTTATCTTTATCTTCTTGAGTCCAATTATCAGGTTTAATAGGCATCTCCTCTGAAGGAGTTACATAATCTTCAGGCTCATAGCTAATTTCAGGACCAAATTTAATTATTAGGGCAGGAATTAGGTCAGTTACTGGATCATATCTATCAGGATCATAATTTTTAAATCCAGATATGTCACTAATTATATCACTATAAAATTCTATTAATTGAACTTCAGGATCAACATCAAGAGCATATTCAGTAAAATCATCAAATTGTAGAGCTTTAAAGTATGAGTATGACCTAGTAATAGAGTCATTTTTATCTAATTGATAAACTATAACTCCATCAGGAAGATTATTTAGGTAGTCTGACTCTACTATCATGTCTTTATCTGAATCTACTGAGGTTAGAAGACTATTTAGGTAATCTCCCATCATATTATGAATGTTAAAGTTACTAAGTATTCCTTTGTCTACCTTGAACTTGAAATTATATTCCATAAAGGGATTTAGCTCAGTAGATTCACTACGTACACTTATTTCAAATTTATAGGGATATTTATCTAGTCCTACCTTTGATCTTTTATAAAATACAGCTGTTTTAATTCTGCTTATATCTCCAGTTATCTCATATCTCATTAGTCATCATCTCCATCTTCAAAATTATATGAATATTCCTTATATAATATTAAGTTAACTCCTCCTATAACTGACATTTTATCATCAACTAATAAATTCATAAGATCTAGATCAGCATCGGGATTAGTAGGAAGGTCAGGTTCCTCTGGATCTACATTTATACTTCCTTGAGTTACAGTTAATATGAATATATTATAGCTTTCCTTCTGGATAGCTGTTATTACTGCAGTTCTAGGTTCATCTGACTCATTACTATCTTTTACTTCATAAACTATAGATCCATTTTCTGCCCATACTTTTAACCAATTTACATTAGTAGATACTGTGAAATCAACAAAATCTTTATTATCTCTAGTGCTAATTAATTCCCAGGAATCTTTAAAAGGTTCTTTATTTTTCTTATATCTTTCATCTTCATTCTCAATTTCTCCTTCTGTATCTGTAAATATATAAGTATGGTCATCTGGATTAATCTTTACTCCTCCTTGAGTTACTACTAAAGTTATTACATATCCAGTCTCATTTTGTATAAGAGTTATGACTCCTACTCTAGGATTTGTAGATGTATTTACTGTAGCTGTATATAAAAGATTTCCATTAGTATCTATAGTAACGATCAACCATGGAGAATTAGATGATGCAGTATATCCTAACGGAAATCCATCTTTAGTACTTATTATATCCCAAGAGTCAGTAAATTGAGAAGTACTTCCTGAATGTCTATTATCTATAGCATTTTTATTTCCTTCCCAGTCAGTAAATATATATTTGCTACTTGGGTCAGGATCTGGATAGGAAGTTCCGTTAGCTCCTCCTTGAGTAACAGTTATAGTGATTATCTTACCACTTCCATCCTGTACTGCTGTAATTACTCCTATTCTTGGTTCATCATTAATATTCTCATCAACCTTATATTTTATATCACCATTTTCATCTATTATAGGGATTATCCAAGAGACATTAGATGACACTGAATAACCTATATCCTTCCCTCCCTTAGTACTTATTATGTCAGTTGAACCTATAAATGAATCTGAGGAGTTATTATGAGACTTATCTTTTATAGATGTGCTTCCTTTGCTATCTGTAAATATATAGTCAGGATTATCCGGATCTATTATTCCCCCTCCTTCACTACTTTGAGTGATAACTATAATAATTACCTTACCACTATCATCCTGTATTGCTGTAATTACTCCTACTCTATCACTATTAGTATCATTCTCATCTAATTCATAATGTATGTCTCCATTTTCATCAATAGTAACATGTATCCATTCATTATTTGTAGTAATCTTATATCCATGATTTTCTCCATCTTTAGTGCTTATTATCCCTACAGTTCCTTCAGAGGATTCTTTATCATTATTTATTACTACTCTAGTTTCTCCCTTATCAGTAGTAAATACATAGTCACTATTATCTATAGGGTCCTCCAATTCGCTATCATTGCCATTTGGATCAGTTCCATCATTTACAAAATATAGTAAACTCCTTAGGAAGTTTTTCAACATACTAAAATAATCTGAATTATTATTAGTGGTGGCTGATTCTAGAGAATAGTCTAGATGATTTATATCGTAATGTATCTTCTTAAATTTCAATCCTAGATGTTTCTCCATTTCTGAGAATACCTTATAATTTCCCTTTAGTTTATAGAAAAGATTTATTAAATATTCGTTAGTAAATGAATCTCTATTTCCAGTTCTCTCAATGAAGTTCCTTATATAGTCAAAATTCCTATCTCTCTGGAGATAATCATTACTATCTACATATTCCTCATATCCAGATTCAGAGTACTTATTCATTAACATGTACATCTGAAGGACAACATTAATTTCAGTTAAGTGACTAGGTATTACTAATTTCATGGATTAATAATTATTTTTAGACATTATTACTCTACTAGTTATTGTAGAATTTATTACACAATATGAAACCTTACTCGGTTTATATTCAGATTCTAGACCATTTTTATCTATCTTATAGAATTTTATTCCATAGTCAGTTATAGTTCCATCAGATGAAGAAGTTCTTATGAATGATTTAACATTAGAAATTTTACTTATAGCTGACTCTATCTCAGGCAATTTACTAGCTAAATCCATATTGAACTTATTCTCATAGTGATTAAGTATCTCATCAACCTCCTTCTGTATAGATAGATTTGAATATAACTCAACATTAATTCTAAATGATATCTCTACTCTTTCCCCTGTCTGAACCTCAATATTCTCTGTTACATAATATGCTGTACATTCTTTCTTGAATTCATTTATATCAGATGGAGTTAACAATTTGTTTAAGTTATATGGAATATAATATATTCTTAGTCTAAGAACATAACCCTTTCTAGTAGTATAGCTATTAGGATCATCAGGATCATACTCAACATCAGGTTTTTCTACCTTCTCATCCTCTGCAGTCCTAAGCTTAACGAAATCATAAAAGGTACCTCCTTTAACTACTTTATCAGGATACATCTCTTCAAGTAAAGCTCCTATATCTGTATTAGACCTTAGAATTGAATTTACATACCTATCTCTATTAGCTTTATAATGAACCTGATCAACTGTATCTCTAGGTATCTCATTTATTAAAGTTATTCCTGGGTATGACTCACCCTCTATCATTTCAGGAAACTCAGTTCCCTTTATATTTATTTTGCTTAATTCAGTAACGTTAAAGTCTGATAATAGGCAATACCTATATACCCATGTAGTTATAGTTGTGTTAGAAGGAGGTAGATCTTCATCTCCATTATATGATTCAATCTCAGGAACTTGTCTAAATATATCAGGAGCATATAATCTCATTCCGAAATCAGGCATAGTTAAATCAAATAGACCTCCATACCTTAGATGATCTGAAAATCTTCTGTATACATCTGTTTCAGATCCATTTACCTTAACAAATACGTCATTTGATAAATTATTATATACAAGATCTATATAATATCTATTATAATCTGGAAGAATTTGAGTATCTTCTATTCTTTCTGCAGCTAATATACATTCTATAGTATGTACTTTCCCTTCATTGCTATCAGGATAAAAAGTTTTCGGTTCTTCATCATAATATAAAGAAAATCTATTAGATGAATATACTACATCATGTTTATTAAAGGATAGTATTTTCTTACATTTAAATCTAAGTTTTACCCTAGGGCATTTTCCTCTAAATACTGAGTACATTAAATTTACACAATGTTGTATTTTAGAATTCATTAGAGTTGCCCTCTCTAGTGAAGCTTCATTAGCAAATGATACTTGTTCTACTTCACTTATATAGGTAGCATTAGCCATCATTTGGACTAATAGCTCCACAGAATCTCCAGTCAACTGAAGATTGTTGGCTATCTCCCTATAAATATCAATATAATCCTGTAGAGATTTCATAAACTTGTGAGTTATTATTTATATCAATTATTATTTTTGCTCTTTGCTCATCAATTAAAGATATCTCCTTCACAGTTATCTGAAATTCTTTAAATTGAGATTTGAATAATTTTACTAAGTTATTTACTCTATCTTTTAATTCATCAGCTAGTTCATCCTTCTTAACATTAGATAAATTAAAATCAAATCCTATATCACTATGGGGAATGTCATTAGGATGAATTAATAGATATATTTTAAATAGATCAAGTAGGTATATCTCCATCTTATTGGTAGATTCCCCATTGGATAATAGGTATCTCATTTTTTATCTGTTAAATATTCCTTTTCCTATTGTTTTAGCCTCAGTTCTATAATCTTGAAATTCTCTCCATTCATCTGTGATCTCCAAAGTTATAATTCCTGTAACCATTTGATTTACTATATTTGATTTTAGAGCATCTTCTTGATCTTGAGTGTACTTTAATCTAATTAATCTAGTTACAAATAAATCATATGTAGGTTCCTCATTAAACTTAAGTTCACAGTACTCATATCCAGTTATATTATCTTGAGAATATCCAGATATATCCCATCTTACTGCCCATTCGTTCATCCCCAAGTATTCTATTACTTCAGGAATATTATCTCCATATACTTTTCTTAACTCTATCATAATTATACTTGATTTTTCTTAAATGTATCTGAATCAACTACAACGATCTTACCGTAAAAGGCCAGTCTTGCACTAACACCTTCATCTGAACGAGAACCTGAAGATGCATTAATATCAGCTGTGAAGACTCCGCACCTAGATTCATAAACTGAAAGTCCTGACCTAAGGAGAATTCTATTTCCTGTCGGATTAAACCAACTATAGTCAGAATAGTAAGTAGTCTCAGTTCCTCCAATCCCTATTGGTAACATATCTCCATATTTTCCTTGAGATATTTTCTTAATAAATCCAGAATATGCTTCCGTTGCAGATGGATTAGGTTCATATCCTACAATTCTGATATTAATGGCACCTGCTGCTTCAAGTTCATCTACATCTTTATCAGGGAATGAACCTCCATCATATACGACATATTTACCTTTTAAAATGTTTATCCCTTGAACAAACTCCCACTTGCTATAGTAGCAGTCTTCAAGTCCTAGAAAGTTAGTTGAATAGTATCCTGTATCCTCTAAAGTTTCTCTCCTGCCATCCAAATTTCCTAAGTGAATTGTAGATCCTGTTAATCCATAATTGTATCTCTTAGTACCTCCCGAACATGGAATATTGCTATTACTAGTACTGATGTCAGTATTCTTGTAGTAGGCACAGAACATCCTAGCTATGGTAGCATGAGTTCTATAATCTCCAATTCCCCATAAAGGTCCATGCGTCCTGGCAGCTGTAACGAACTCATTTATTGTTTTAGATGATGCACTAGTCTGATGAGCTGTACTTATCAACATTCCTTCTGAATTTATTGCTCCTTCAAATGAAGCTAGCAGTGATTCAGGTTCTTCTATATAATCATTGTCTAATTGCTGCTCAGATATATATGTTCTCCAAATACTTGGACTTTTTTCAACAGTTTTATGATAGTATTTAGGGAAATGAACCATTCTATTTTGATGATTACTCTTAATCTCAATTGTAGTTCCATCTGGCCATTCAGCACTATAATTTTCTTTACAATAACTAATCATTGCTGCGTCATCTCCATAAGGCATAGCAATACATCTCTTAAACTTACTTCTTAATGATTCAATTACACTTCTATTACCACCAGTTGCACATATAGTAGATGGATTATTCTCATCAATTTCATACCAGTATGCTAAATTTTCTTCGTTAAGATCAGGATCATAATAATATCTAAAAGTATTAGTGTTCAAGTCTAATCTAATTCCGCATTTTCCATAAACTATATCTGAACCTCCTTCAGGTTCATTAGTTTGAGTAGTAAGTGAAGAAAGATCAATATTCATTGACTCTTGGCCTACTAGTCTAATTCTTGATTTATTTCCATTCCATGCAGCTTTAATACATATCCAAACTGTTCTATTTCCATCTATCTTAGATAGGACTTTAATTTCATTATCTAATAATCCATTTATCTTTAAACTTATAGAATTATATGTATTATTATCATTAAATCTTGATACTTTTATAAATAATTTTTCTAAAGTCGGGTAATTATTATCACCAGGAATATCAATTTCTACTTCTACATATCCATCAGATTCAATTTGAGAAAGATCAAGTAATTTTATCCAATTATATGATACTTTACCTTCCGTATATTCATATGTTACAAAATTATTCCATCCACCTAATTGAATATTACTTATATGATATCCGTCTAAAGTATCTGCATCCAGACCACTTTCTGAGCCATCATTATCAGGAGTCCAAACTTTGTGATACTTACCATCATTCATTAGTCCTTTAGTTGGTTCGTTTGTATCTGATAGTAAGTTTATTATTCTTCTAAAACCTAAGACAGTCTTATCTTCATTTATCTTGATAGTCCATTGAAAATAACTTATATTATTATTTCCTCCATAAGCATTACTGAAATGATAAAACCCAGTCCTATCATTTCCTATAATTAAATTATTTCCAACTACAGGAGCTGTAGCATTATAAAATGTATAATTTAATCTATTATCTAGGAAGGAATCAACACTTCCAAAAATATTATTAATAATATCAGTAACTTCAACTGGACCTCTATCCCATTGACTTCCTTCCTCTACTAGATCAGTTGATGAGTCACTTATAAATTTAGTTAAATTATATATATCTTTTATTACATTTATTGCTCTATCATCTACGTATTTCTTAGTTGCAGGACTATATTCTGAAGTTGGGATATATTCTGTAGTATTGTCAGTTGATAATATTCTCTTATATTTTCCATCATCCATCAAAGATTTAGTACCGTCACCTGATGTTTTTAACCTTAAATCTGCAGTAATACTACCTGTAATTACATCAGCAATGCCTAGATCAATATCACCATCCTGGCCATACATAGAACAACTTGAACCAGACTGTGAATAGGTAAGATCTTCCTTGATAAGAATCTTTATATGATAATTAATATGAAATCTGGAGTACGCAATTTGATATATTCTAATACCTGGCACACTTTCATCAGATTCATCAACCATTGATAAAGAATTTGATACTATTACTTTTGCTATGACTCCAGGATTTTCAGTTTTAAATTCAAATTCAGAATATCCACTAGGAGGTAATAGATTAATTATTTTATCATATTTATCTTGAGTAATATTACCATTATCACTTATAATCTGTACTATGTCCAAAACGACAGACTCTAACTTATCATTAGGTTTATCACTTAAATCATTATATGAACCTGTTGTAGCTACTGTAGATAGCGTAGATATTGAATTATCTACATACTTTTTAGTAGCAGGGTTATAATCACCTGTAGGGGTATACTCCTCTGTATTATCTTTAGAAATATAGTCTTTTAACTTCTTTTTATCAAAGGTATACTCATGTATTAAACCTGGATCATAATTCAAAGATAAAAGATAAAGCTCATTTTCTGAAAATGCTATAAATTCATAAATATATCCACTATTATTCGAATCATCTTTATTAAAATTCTTTCTAAATTCTATTACTAAACTACGTTCTACAGAATTATAGAGTTCAATAGTTATATTAGGAATTTTAGTTCTATCATTATAAACTTTATCTAAATAATTTTTCAACTCTTCATAAGATGACGACTCCCCATTTTTTAAAAACGTAAGTTCTGTCATGTAACCATCTGAGGGTACAAAATCTTCTATAATGATAAAATAATCTCCATTAGAGCTTACTTCATCCCAAGATTCATCTTTTCTAGCATATTGTTTTCCGTCCTTAGGAGCTTCTTCTATTGTAGGAACAGTAGGTGAATCCTCAGAAAGATCTACCCATATCTCTTCATTTCCTGTTGGCTCTTCTCCATTAGATATAAATACTTCCTCATTAGGAATAGCATAGAATTGTCCATGTGTCCAAATCTCTTTAGTATCCTCTATAAAGCATATAGAAGTTTCAGGGATCTCCTTTAGTCCTAATCTTTTATTAAATAAATCCTTAGTCTTAAATCTAACTAATGTTCTTTCTATCATTGACATAATTTAAATATAATTTTAATTTAAGATACTAAGGATTTACTTACCTTAGTATTAACCGTTTTTTTTTTTTTCATGATCTACTATGCTAAATATCTTAGTTATGATAATAGAAACAGATTATTCCTTGGCCTCCTTTACCTTTACCTCCATTTTTACCATGACCTCCACCACCTCCGGCAGAGTAAGATCCGCTACTTCCTGAATCCCCTTCGCTCTGTCCACCATCTCCTCCACTTGAGTACCCTGCAGCACCTCCACCTGAGCCAGAAGAACCTGTCGATTGACCTATTCCTTTTCCTGCTTTTCCTCCATAGCCACCTCCTTCAAATATTGTTGAAATTGGTATAATTATATCATTCCTTTTATATCCAGATCCATAGCTGTTTCCATACCCACTTAAACCATGATTACCTCCTCTATTACCTCCAGTTCCATCTGAATTAGTAGTTCTTTCTCCTCCTGTAGATCCAGATCCACTAATACCACTTTGACTCATTGTAGATCCAGAGCCTCCTCCGTAACCATATTTGGATTGTGATGAATTCCAATATCCTCCTGATCCTCCTCCATTACTAGAGATAGCTATATCAGTTGACTTATCTGATACATATTTAGATAATATTGATATTATTGAGGACTCATTTAGATCTCCTCCATTACCTCCGTATCCTCCGTTTGATCCATTAAATCCATGGTTACCTCCTGACATTCCTCCAGGAACTGTAATAGTTTCTCCTTTAATGACGACCTCAGTTGGATTTCCGTTACCAGATGAGGAACTTGCTATATTATAAGTTATCTCTAATTCAGGTAGTCTATCTAACATGAAATTTTTAACGTATAATATTGTTCCGCTTCCTCCACCTCCTCCTGAGTTATAACCTCCAGATCCACCTCCCCCACAGATAAGCATATCTACATATTTATATCCGCTTAGGAATGAATACTGAGTATAACTCCCAGGATTAGTTAATTTTATTAATATAGGATCTTCCTCACTCTTCTCTATTATTCTTCGTCTTAAATTTCCCATTTTGATTTAAGTTATTATTACACTAGCTGATGTAAATACTCCTACCCCAGCTATACCTGCAGGGACAGTAGGTACATATGCACCTGGAGCCATTAGTGCGTTAAATATTCCTTGAATTATAGTTGTATGGCATTGTAGACTAGTATCATTCGGAGCTCCATCTACTATACTCTTTAGCATGGACTGGTTAATAAAGGTAGCTAAGTTCACTCCAGGAAAGGCAGGTACAGGAGTTATTGGATGACTTACTCCTAATCCTGTCATTATCCCAACTCTAATTGCGTTCTCTATCATAGTCATCCATGCATCAAACCCTGCAGATGATGGAGTGCAAGGAGCTACAGTTCCTACTATTGTCCATGCATCAGTGGGAGCTGCCTCTGGAACTGGAGGAGTACCAGGTATAGTTCCTGCATAGCTACCCGTTAACTTACAATTTGCTAGAAGGTAAGTAGTTAGCTCAGTGCAGAATATACTACCCATAGTTACAGGAGTTGATGAACTATAGCTTGATGGAGGTATTGCATTTAATTTATCTCTGATTGTCTTAGCTAATGCTGATGCTGGCATAAGATATATTTATAATAATTATACATTGTTAAGAATAAACAAGGATTATTCATAACTCCGTTTATAATTGGATCTGGATAATCTTCTAGATATCCTAATATAAAATTAGAATCAAGTTCATCTAATTTATTATTCTTAATTAATTCTGGAATAAGAAGCCACATATAGTCTTCTTCATAATTCTTAGATCTTCTCATCAATCTCTTCCAGAACTTTCCTCCTCCGCACCAACAATCAGATGAGTATGCTAGGCAATAATATGAGTTATCTTTCCTAGTTACTCCAAATTTAGTCACTATAGGATAGTAGACTCTGTCAGCCAAGAAGGTAAAAGGAGCGTACCATAGTAAACTTAAAAAGGTTACAAATTTATTAGGAGTATAATTTCCCAAAACTTTTAGTGCCTTCCTAAATCCATAACTAAAATACCAATTAGTATATCCCCTTTTAACTTTTACTTTATATTTTAATGATTGATCTCTTCTATCTCTTCTACCTTGTAATCCTCCTTCATTACTAAAATCTATATACTTCCAGTAATGAAGTATCCTACTAGCATAAGGATTATATATTGTATGATTATTATCTGTTACATATTTAAATAGCTCCCTAGATATATCAGTTACAAGGTCTTTTATCTCCTCTATACCTGATAAGAGTCTTAATGATGGAGCTAAATTCCATAATTGGTCCTGAGATACATAACAGCTCCAGGTTACATCTTCATCTATCATTTCAATAGAGTTAGAGTAAGCACTTTTAATACTTTTTGTGTTTAGTAACCCTGCCTGATCATATTTAATATCATCCCTTAGGAAGAATCCTTTCTCAGTATTAAATTTTACTCCAGGATATCTCTCTTCATATACCTTCCTAGCGTTTTCAGATAATCTAATAATAGATTTTAGAGAGTTAGTTATCTCATCTAGTACATCCTCTCCTAATAAATATCTAGAATATAGGAATTGAAGATGGTGAGATAAATTTATAGGTCCATCTCCCATATCTACATATTCTGAGTCTCCTTTATTAAATCTAACTATCTGAGCAGGGATATTGTTTCCTCTTTCATTCCATACTCCTTCATGAATAAAGTATTCATTATAGAATTCCAGGTATCTTTTATATTTATCTTCAATTCCCATAATTAATATATTTTAATTTTATTTTAATATAGTATCAACATCTTCAATTTATAAAGACAATTAAAGGATAAATAAAGTATTTTAAGAAAATCTTTATATTCCTGTAACTGTTGTAGATCCAAGTTGAACCCCTGCGAAAGGACAAAAAGGCACCTGAATAAATGGTCCTAAACTATTAGCTCCTGCAGTTCCACTCACCTTTAAAGTTCCTCCTCCAGTAATAGTTACAGTAGCAGAGGATTCAATATTAATTCCACTAGGCGAGTTAATTGTGCACTTTCCTTGACTTTTAAGGTCAGTATTTCCTTGAACTTCTATATTAGCATTTCCTCCAATTTTTACAGTAGAGTTATTTGAAATATTTATAGTGCTTCCTTCACCTCCCTCGATATTAGCTTCCACATTTCCTTTAACTTTTATGTTGAGATTTGCCTTAGGACCTCCATTATATTTATCATTACCAATAACTAAGTCTACAGATCCCTTCTTATCGTCATCTTTTCTATTTATAGTTATTGAAGTTATATACTCTCCTACTTCATCCTCATTTCCATCCTCTTCATTTACATCATATATCCCAATAACTATTTTATCATCTTCTCCCTTCTGACCATCTTCAGTTTCATAAGGAGATATTAAAGTTATTATTTTCCCATATGATCTGAATCCAATAAAGTTATCCTCCTTAATACGAGAATATAGATAGACGCTTCCAAATGTAGGATCTATATTATAGAGTAATACTTTATCTCCAACTAATGGTTCATCAACTTCACCCTTCATAGGGAATGCCATAGCGTCATCAACTATTCCATCAACAGATACTCTGATCTTATAGAATACCCTATCCTCTACTTTAGATATCTTTCCAATATAGTATCTACTTGTATCCATACAAATTTAACTCGTTATTATATTTACTTCAGTTATTCCTTCTGTAGTTAATTGAGTTCTAATCTTATTGATAGTATCAGTACTACAATTTCTCATGTAGATAGTCTTAAGAGAAGTGTCTTTACTAAACATATTCCACATAATAGTGACTTTACTAGTATTCCAGTTACTTAGATCTAATGAAATTAACGAATCACAGGTATTGAACATATACCTCATATCAGTAACATTACTAGTATCAAAGTTACTTAGATCTAATGAAGTTAACTCAGAGCAACCACTAAACATACTACTCATATCGGTAACATTACTAGTATTAAAGTTACTTAGATCTAATGAAGTTAAATAGGAACCAACAAACATATAACTCATATTAGTAACTTTAGATGTATTAAGGTTACTTAAATTTAATGAAGATAATTTATAGCATCTTGCTAACATATACCTCATATCAGTAACTTTACTAGTATCAAAGTTACTTAGATCTAATGAGGTTAACGAACTACAGTCACTGAATATACTACCCATATCAGTAACTTTACTAGTATCAAAGTTACTTAGATCTAATGAAATTAACGAATCACAGCTACCGAACATATGACTCATATCAGTAACATTACTAGTATTAAATCCACTTAAGTCTAATGAAGTTAACTCAAGGCAATTATAAAACATATTACTCATATCAGTAACTTTACTAGTATCAAAGTTACTTAGATCTAATGAGGTTAACGAACTACAGGTATCAAACATACCCTTCATATTAGTAACTTTACTGGTATCGAAGTTACTTAGATCCAACGAAGTTAATAACTTACAGTAACTGAACATTAAATAAGCACTAGTAATTTTACTTTTATCAATAACTTTAGGGACTGATAATTTTCCAGATAACTTCTCATTAAATATAACTGAATTCCTAATTGACTCATCTTTCCATTTAGCCAATCCTGAATTTATCCACAACTTCTGGATAGTGTCTTGAGGATAATATCTAACTCTGTTATTATCTAAATTCTCAATCCAGCTAACATTATAATCCAGTTTATCTAATTCATAGTCCTGATTTCTATACTCCTCTTCCGTTTTAAATCTTGTTAAATATTTCATATAAACTTCTATTAAATTAAACATTAGAGGAATGCAATCCTCATGTTACCGTTTTTTTTTTTTTCATATCCTATTTCTTATCTAATCCATTAAATGTTACATTAACTTCAATTTTATTCATGTCTATATCAAATATCATTCTAGATACTACATAGTTCTTCCTAGGGAAATTTTTGATATCCTTATATTCCACCTTATCTCCTAACTTAAATGTAGGTATATAGGCTATATATCTAAGGCTAAAGTCAGTATATAGTTCAGTTAGATACCTCTGATTATATAAATAATTCTCTAGAAGTATACTATAGGACTCATGAACTAAGAAGTAAGCTTGATCATTTATCATGGACATTATGTTAATAAATTTATCAGTCCTTACTGGTTCAATCTCTAATTGTTTGTAGTAGTTAAAATTATATGAAGTAGTTAGAACTCCATCAGTTTGACCTTTGATAGTTCCAACTGGATTTCCATCTAGTCCTTTTATCATAAATCCCTCAAGGCCAAATGAGAATACAGTATTATATTTATATGACTGAGCTAATTTAACAGCTAATTCATAATCAGTCTGTCCATTCTGGTTTATCTCTAAATTATTGTTTATATCTGATTTAACCATTATATTTGTATTCCATGTATATAATGTCTGAAGAGCATCATCTATATCCACAAAAGTAACTACTCTAGACTCAGTTAAAAATTCTTTGCTAGCACATATAAAATTTAATTTAACTTCATTCTCGATATATTCTCTAGAATGTATGAATCCTTTAATGTTATAAGTTATCCCATTTAATTGTTTTAATTTTATTTCAATTATCTCTTGGTCCTCTATAAGATTCATATTAGTTCCATCTGAAGTGAAGCTAATATCCCCAAATGCTATTGTTCTCCCTAGAGATTCCTCCATATGAAGGGACTTAAATAAGTATCCATTATCTGTAAATGGAGTTGCCTCAAGATTAACCGATTTCGATGCTACTTCAAATATCATATCATTCTATTTAAAATTTAGTTCCCTCTACCTCATTGAAGAGTAAATCCTTATTTCAGATTATAGAGGGATTTTATAAGTTAATTATTCTTTATTTTTATTCCTATCATATAACTTCTTAGCTCCATATAGACCTCCAGCTACAGCTAAGGCAGCAGCTCCTCCCTTAGCATATTTACCATATTTTCCACTGAGCAATCCTCCCTTCTTAGGTCTAGGAATTGAACTAGGTTTAGAGGTAGGTGTTTGATATGTATTAGGTTTAGATACGGCAGCTAGTTTAGGAGTAGGCTGAGAATTAACCTTATTTCTTTCAGATATTCTTCTTCTAGCCTCTTTTAACTTTTCATCTCCAAAAGTTCTCTTATTATCTCGAATTACAGAAGATGGTGTAGCACTTGATCTACTGACTGAAATTCCTGAATTTATTCTATTATTCATGGAAGTATAAGGATTAGATGAGCTTCCATTAGGAATATTTCTATTATTTTCTCTCACTTCTCTAATAGCTTTTCTAGCATCAATAGAATCTTGTCTCATCTCAGATATCTTTCTGGGATCTGAAATTCCTTTAACAGATTGTCTAAGATTACTTTTATTAGCTCCTTCAATTGAAAAGGCATCTAAGTCATCTCCCATTCTTTTTCCTATTCCTGCTTGCTTAGCTTCCCATGCTTTCCTAGCTGCCTTATTAGCTCTTTTAACCTCACCAAATTCTCTCTCATCTACATATGAACTAAATCTTTTTACTTTATACATACTGTTTTTTTTTGATGTCAGTATCTGAACATCATGGTTAATAATTACATTGATTTGATAAACTCATCTATTATCTCTTTAGGTATTACCTTAAGATAAGTTCCTCTAGTATATGATTCTAATCCTATATTCATCTGAGCCATAAGTATACCCTCATATCCTGAGTCCCCATATATATCTTTAGCTATCAGATCAGGTCTATATTCATATACGGTTATTAAATAATCTATTTTCTCAACTCCAGGTTGATTCAATAATCTTAGGAAGGACGAATTATATATATCAAATCCTTCAACATAGTTATTTAATGAATTTATATCTGAAGTTAATTTTCCAGCTGATTTATACATATAAACTTATTTTAGAGGTTGAAGGTATCTCATGAGGTCATTCTTAACTATCATTCCTGCAGGTTGAAATGCTAAGGAAACTTCTCCATATAATGAGGTAGGATCACCTCCATCAGGTCTATTAACTCTCATCCTAGACATAGATACATGACACCCTCTACATACTAAGTTATCTATCATGTACATATCTCCAAATTCCATCTTCATAGTTCCCTTCAATATATTTTGAACATTCTTAATATCCATAGTAAATCCACCTGGAGGATTCTGCCATCCTATGAATGACTTCATTTCATCCATTGCACTATCCTTATTAGTAGATCCTTCAGGACTTTCATAATCTCCTATTACATACTCCATTAACGGATCTAATTGTTCTTTGATAGTTTTATTATTTATAGGATCATACATTAATATAAATTTCATTCCCAAATTTCCTAGTCCTATACTAGTCCCTGAAAAGTATACAAATCTAGTTCCTTGAACTACTAAAGCTTTATTTAGATATTCAGTTATTTTACTTGAATTGTTAGCTAGAGTATTATTTACAAAATTATCTACCCATCTACTTATATCAGATATTAATTTGTCGTCAGAATTATTAGTTTCATTAAAGTTTATCTTTCTTAACTTGTCAACTATATAGTCTGCATATGGGGCATATCCTCTTACTTGGTTAAACATTCCCTCAATAAAATTACCTCCAGCAAAATCTGACCATGAGTTTGATATCTCGAACTCAAAGTCTTCATTGAATATAGCCTTAGCTAATGGTTCATCAGTATACTTAGTTCCATTTTTAGTTCCGTATAGTCTTATAGTGTTAGACTTATTATTTAATTGATCATCATAATAGAATCCCATTACTCACCTCCTTTTCCATATAATGCTTCATTAGTTTTTCCTATGTTAGTCATATAGTATGTATTATTTACTGTAGTATTTCCTCCATTATTGTTAGTTTGAGGAGCTACTATGACTGGAGATTTTGATTCTTTAGAAGATGATTCAGATGGATTAGACTTTTCAGAATTCTCTATTCTCCTAGGATTATAGTTGTTAGTGTTACTTCTTCTAATCTCAGATCTTTCTGGAATTACTGTAGTCTGAAGTTCTGGAGGATTTACTTCATAAGGAGTTCCTGCATGAAGTATCATATCAGAAGATTCAGGTCTAAGTTTATATGTTGATACAGGTAAATCAGTGTTAATTTGATTGGAAGATGATATATCATTTTTAGGAACTTCTTCATTGAACTCCTCCCTATTCATCTCCTCATCATATCTGTCTGATCTATTAGACTTATTTTTAAATCTCTTCCATCCTGACTCTAATGAAAATCCAGGTATACTATTTTTATCAACTCCATGCTCCATTCTAGTTATAGCTGCTACTAAATTTTTCATCATGGATTCGTTATTAGGATCTATTATTTGATTTCTTCCTATTCCTGTCCATTCTGATACATTTTTGGCATATATATCTGGATTATTATTTCCATGACCCTTTGGAGCGTATCTTTTAAATATTTCGTTTATTGTATCAACTGGTTTTCCAAAAGTTTCTCCATTTATATACCTATTCAGCTGATTGAATAAAGCTTCATACCCTTCATCCAGAGAATTAAATCCTCTAACTCTAAATTTTCCAGTATTATTATAATAAGGAAGGTCCATAAGATTACCTGGATTATTATTTCTTATTCCACTAGTTCCCTTCTTATTTTTCTCATATATTTCATCACTCATATATGACTTAGAATATTTATCACCTCCAAATAATCCTTTGACTGAGAAGTTTTTTAGATCAGATAGTATAGATCCTTCTCTATTCATCTCCTCATCATATCTGTCTGATAAACTTTTTATTTTACTTACATTATCTGGATTTTGATAATATAAGGTAGTAGGACTTAAAGAGGATTTAGTTCTAGTCTTGTCATATTCTTTAAGTTCTGATCCTATTTTACTTGCTACATATCCAGCTCCCTCTAATCCTGCCCTTATAAATCCGGTAGACGAATCCCCTGAGGTATCTAAAAATTTCCCCAAATTATTAAGGAACTCTCCAGATTCATTATAGAATCCTCCTCTATCATAATCACCTCCTAGTCCTGACATTCTCTTAGATTCTAGAATGGATAAATTCTCTGGATTAAAGTTAAAGGAGCTTATACCTGATAGGTCTTGTAGAACTGGAATACTATTTTTATTAAATGTATAGGTAGTCTTATCTTTAGACCTATCATTCCTATCTATTATTTTCTTTCCTTTCCTAGCTACCTGATCCTTAATTAGTTGATCCAAATCTCTATCTCCTAGACCTAATCTCTTTAAAGTCTCTTCACTTAAAGTAACTTCTTTATCTTTATTTAATTCTTTTATAGTTTCTAGTGCTTTAAGTATATATTGAGAGTTGGTATTATCTTTATCTCTTAGGTAATTATTTAATGCAGAATCTAAGGCATTAGAAGCTCTTCCTTCATCATCATATCCAGTTAGTAATCTTCCATCCGTCCCAAATACATATCCTTTGGTATCCTCAGATAATCTATCTTTAGCTAATATTTCTTCTTTAGATACAGCCATATTTTGCATCTCCTTAGTACCTCCTAATGCTGCTGAGAATATATCTGATATTAGAGATCCTAGTTTACTAAGATTGAATGCATCTCCAATTCCAAAATCATACATACCAACAACATCTTTTACAGCTTTGGCTCTATCAGAAAATACATCTTTAAAGTAAGATATGATAGGATTAGTAATTTCTTCTGCTAATTTTCCAACTGACCTAAAGAAAGGATTAAATACATTCTTAAACATATTTGACATAGCCTCAGTAAATGTTATATCTTTACCAGGTTCTATTCCAAATACATCCTTCTTAAGTTTTCCTATAAATGACTCTCCTTTTCCTTTCCCTAGAAGATCCATAAAGTTCTCAGATATGGTAGATATTCCATCCATCATAGGTTTCCATACCTTAGGGAGCAAATTGGCTATAAATAAAGTAGCAAACAATTTAAGTTGAGACATAAAGGTTCTACCTATATTTTCTGGATTAGATTTCTCAGCAAATTTTCTAGATACTCCCTCCATTCTCCTCATAAGTTTGTCAGTGATCCTAGATAGCTCCCATTCCTTCTTTCTATACTCTCTATCTTTTATTTTTGCTTCATTATCTCTCCTAGCAAATATTCCAGTTAGCCAAGCTTTAAATTTAGATGTATTATCTTGTTGTTGAACTACAGGATTCTGTATAACTTGAGGAGTAGAAGTTATCTGAGGTGGAGTCTCTATATTAGTTTCAGTTGTAATATTGTTATTGGTTACATTATTAATAGTTGTAGTATTGGTAACTTTCCCTCCCATATCAGTAGTAGTCCTAGTAGTTCCACTTTTAGATACATTAGAAGTGCTTGACTTAGACTCACTTATGTTAGGATTAACTCCGTACTTTTGAAGTATCTCTTGAGTTTCAGGTCTGAGCTGAGATGCCTGAGGAGGTAAACTTTGAACCAGTTGTTGAGGTTGATCAGATGCCATTTCCAGTGCACTCCTTAATTCAACATTATTACTTTCCTGAGACTTTATTGATTCCCTAGAAGTCGACAAATTAGCAGACCTTTGATCCAATGTAGATCTAACCATTCCCTGAGTTACATTTATATCTGCCAATTCTTGACCATCCTTAGGGTCCTTACTTAGATGTTCCTGTATTGAATTACTTCTATCTGCCATTGTATTGTCTATTTAATAAAATTTAGTTCCCTCTACCTCATTGAAGAGTAAATCCTTATTTCAGATTATAGAGGGAGATTTATTATTTTGTCAAAGTCTCTGTAACGTTGAATTTAAACTCAGGGAAATCTATATCTACCCCTTCACTATCCTTGATATACTTATCATATATCTCTCTCATCTGATTTACGAATGGAAGAGAGTAATCATCTATATTATCAATCTTTGCGAATTTGTTTAAACTGAATTTTAGTTGAGCTAATTGGATTGTATTTAATGATTTCTCGAAAGAAGTCAACGATTAGTCCATTAGCACTAACCGTCATACTCCTCCTTTCCTTTTTTTTATCACATACAGGACAATGAACTTCAATTGGCTTAACTTTATCTATATATAATTCTTTCAATGCTAAGAGAGCGGATATATCATCATATTTAGCATTTAAAACTAAATTTTCTACTCTATTAGGATATACATGAAATTCCTTTAACATAGATATTAATTTTATAAGGTCTAGATTATCTAAGGTTCTATATCTAAGGTAATTGCTAAATACACTCATAAACTTTTCTACAGTAGGAATTTCATATTCATACTTATTATGAAATAACTCTATGTACCCTCCTTCCATTATATTAGGATCAACTGCACTATATTCTAAATCTTGAATATATACCTTCTTGTCAATCTTTCTACCACAATTAGGACAGGTTACTGTTATATTAAATGATAGATCCTGAGATACTGTTAGTAATTTCTTAGCAAAAATTAGATAGTCCATATCCATAATATAACATTTCTCAGTATTGGGATCATCCTTAATTACATGATCTATATCAAATAAATATTTACTTAATGGATCAGAAGGGCAGTTTTCAGTATATCCCACTACTTCTCTAAATGTCATTGGATTTATTTTAACACTAGGAAATGGATACCCATAACCTCCACTAGGTAATTTACTAGTTAATATCTCCATAATATCTAAATTTTAATTTTATTTCTTCTTTTTCTTTCTATCTATTGAATATATTGTGGCTCCAGTTCCTAATGCAGCAGTTCCAGCAGCTAATCCTGCAGCAACTTTAGGATTCCTCTTAGCCCACTTCACTACTTTAGTTTTAGTAGCCCTTAATTTATTTGTTTTAGTGGGAGATCCAAATTTATCCTCTCCTATCTCTATTACATCCTCTATTGCATCATCTGCCTTTGACGCAAATTTACCTGAGAACTGTCTACTTTCTACACTGCTAAATCTTTTAATTGAATACATATTACTTATTCCTCCTAGATTCGTTAACTCTTATATTTCTATTCTTAGTCATCTTATTAATTCCATAGTCTACTCCTAAAGTTCCTAATATTGCAGCTTCCTTAGCTGAAGATTGCAGGTAACTAAATCTTTTAACTTTGTAACTCATATTATTATTGATACATTTCATCTCCATTCATCATAGCTGCTTGTTGTTTAGCCCTCAGCATATCTATATATTCCTTAATTGATTCCTTAGATGTAAACGTCTCCATATTAGGATCAATATTCTTTAAGGTAGTAGTTAAGTATTCGAGATAAGACTGCTGGTCGAACAAAGGCCCAGCTATTTCTAAAGTCCTCAAACCAAATTCTAGTATAGTGCTCATCTGTTGAATTAAACCTCCTATGACTTCAGCTGAGTTAGTCATTATATTATACTCAGTTGTGGTTCTGGAGAATAGGTGAACTTCTACACTATTGATATCTAGATCTTCCTCATATATATTTAAGCTGATAACTCTACATATCTCTTGTATGCTAGATTTAAGTCCAGATATGTATGAGTTGATTCTAGAATTTAACCTCTCAGAGGTCTTTAGTGCATCCCATTTACTTAATCTATTGTTATATAGATCAGAGCTTAGTCCCATAGTTTCTAGTACATTATCCCTACAATTATCCAGCTCCATTCTAATCTCCTGTATCTTCTGATTAATCTTATTTAACTCAACAGTACCCATATTAGCTGCACTGGATGAATAGTCAGGAATAATTTTAACGTTGTTCATTAATGCATCTATAATGTCAGTAATACCAAATTGAGCAGTCAGAACTGAGCTGAGGTCAGAATAATTATTTATTATAGCTTCTACCTTCTTAGTTAATTTATCTGCATTTTCTAATGGAGTTCCTTTATCAAAGTGCATGGATAAAAGTAATGGTTGAACTAAGTCTTTGATTGATAGAAGAGATATTATAATATCTTTTAGTAGATACTCCTTAACTTTATGAGTTATAGAGTAATACATAGGTTTCAATCCTGTATACAACTCATCTACCTGTATTTTCTCTCTATTAGACTTCTCTTTATCTTTTCTCTTAGGGTTAACCCATCCTCCATCTTCATCCATATCATTCTTAAGACGAATTGAAGTACATACTAATTTAGCTACTTCTTCATATGGTACCTCATATATTTTTCCATCATCTCCTTTACAAATATAGACAGTTTTATCTTTATCTTTGGTTCTAGATATAACTACCACTGGATCATAGAGATCTTTCTTAATTAACTTTATATGACCTGTATCATCTCTTGTCTTCTCTATCATGAAGTGGTATCCTCCATAATATACTATCTCTGGAAGGTGTTCCTTTATAACTTCAGATAATTTTAAATCATTGACTAGAGAATTATTTATTCTAATAGTCTTCTGAGAATCTATATCACCGTCCTCATTTTTTATAGTTACTATGTCTCCAGTCTTATTCATAAAGTTTATAATGTAATCCCTGAATACCGATACAATCATTTCAGATACGTCACAATATTCATAAGACTTTATTTCAGAAAGTTTGGAGTAATATGTAGAGAGATATGCATTCGTTACAGCATTTCCTACAGTTGGAGAGTTACGCTGTGAGTTAGAATCTTCTCCATATTTTCCAGGAGACCCTATCGCTGAATATTTACTTCCTGTGCTTCCTCCACCGAATATATTACTTTTGAGATTTATTTTTCCTCCTAACGCTCCTGTACCAAATGCGCTGAAAAGTTTTCTTAATTCATTTGCCATAAATTATAATTTTAAGTCATCTTCTGTAATAAATCTATAGTTTAACCCTTTACTAATACAATATCTTAATGCAAAGAACGCTTTAACTTTTACTACAGGATCAATTAATTGAATTTTTGGTTTTATTTCTACAACTTCCATATAACCATTCCAGTATATTATTAAGAAGTCAGGAGTATATTTATGAACTCTTCCATCATCTGGGTTTATATATTTTATTGAAAATGGCTCTCTTATTATTGACCTAACGTTAATATTATTTGAGAACTTAAAGAAGAACTCACGCTCTAAATTTGAATCAAAAGATATACTCTTTCCTTCATATACAGAGAAAGTTTTTGATTTTATTCCGTATCTATTAGAGGATTTCCTATTATTCTTTGACTTCTTAGGTTTATTATATCTCTTTTGATATGATATGAAATTAGAAGTTTTCTTTGATTTCATAATAATTTAATATTTTAGTTCTCATCCTCTAATCGAATAGTAGATATCATATTTCAATATCAGGATGAGATTTAATAATTTTACCTCGATCTTAAGGTTTTCGTTAAATTAAGCCTTAAAATAAAGAGGTATTTTGTTAAACATTTAAGAAGATGTTATCGTACATTATTTGTTAACCTCTATGTCACCATAGAGTTCAGACTATATCTTAATCCTTATATTAAAAGATTCATCACACTTCCACTACACTTGTAGTGTACTCTATTTCTAGATAGTCGTTGAACTTAGATACTTAATTATATCTAAGCTGCTGATTGTCTTATATTATGGTCAATTATATAAGAGTTTCCAGCAATTAATGATGTTTTACGAGCACCACGAAAGAAATGTTCGAATTTAAGGCTTAATTGAATGTCAGCACGGTCCGTTCCGTCCTCATTCTGACCATCATTGCTATAAGATCCATCTTGTATAATAGTGTTATAAAATATCATCTTTCTAACAGGTACACGAGATGTATTTAGGAAGCATATCTCACATTGAGCTACTAAATCCTCTTTACGGAACGAGAACTTATTATCCCTATTAGCTATTTTCTGTTTCCAATCATCTATGAAGTAAGTTATAGCTTGATCTTCCCTATCTACAAACGCAAGGTTAATTTGACCGGCAGTCTGCTGACCTGTCTGCTGATATATTATATAGCTATTCCTAAGATGTTTCTCAAATCCTGTAACACTAGTGTCAGTTCCTACACTGGACTGAACTAATCTAGTTTGTATAATGTCATCTCCAGGATAATAAACAACATTAGGAGGATTAGTGAAGGTAAATTCCCACAAGTCCCCTCTAAGGAATTCCTTATTAGTTTCTACAAGAGTATGATATTTCAGATGTTTCATATATTCTGACTCAACTCCTGATACTGTTTTTAAATTAAGTGCCATAATTAATTCTCTTTATCTTTATAATTTAATTCTACATCTAGGAACAGATTATTTTTAACTAGAGTTCCTAGCTTTAATTCTAATCTTATATACAAAGTATTATCCTGATCCTCCGTAGATACTATTTCTAGGGATCTTATTATAGAGTACCTGTCTAATAAACTATCTATTATATTATTAGATTCTTTTATTCTATTATATCCTTGTTGACTTATTATTCTCCATTTATTTCTTCTAAAATCCCTACCAACCTTAGATATTATAAATCTAGTAATTATTCCTACATTATAATTTCCCTCCTTATCTTCGTCAAAGTAATCCTGATAGTAATAGTAATGATTGTTATAAATAAGATAGTTACACTTATTTTCCTTCATTATCTCTTTTACACTATCTTCAGGAGATTCATATTTTATTCTTAATGATTCTGCAGAATATACATCAGTAAGTAGACCATTTAAAAATACATAATAAGATGGTCTCCAATAGTTTAGATAGGTCATATCATTATAGAAATATACTAGTCTATTATCACTATCCATAAGATTATACCTATATTGATCATACCTTTTTTCTACTCCTTCATCATCTACATAACTATATGATTTATTTGTTATTAGAGACTGATTATCCTTGTTTTTATTATAATCTAAAAATAATTCTAAATCACCCTTAGATATTCTATCTCCTGACTTCCATAGCTCTAGATCGTCTATTATAAGAACATCATCTACTATTTCAGATTCTAATAGAACCTCTAATGAGCTTCTTCTTTCTATATAGGTATATTCCTCAATAGTAGCCCCCTTTAGCTCCCACTCTCCTGTAGGTAATGGATTAATTCTATCAGGAAGATGACATCTGACTAATTTTGATGATTTATTTATAGTAGTTTCAAGAGGGTGTATCTCTCCATTTTTATCAGGAGTATCATTAAGATTTACTTCATATACTTCCTCATAATCAAATATAGAAATTGTTATTCTATACTTAGATCCTATATAGTAAGGAAGATTCTCTATTTTAACTTTTATATTCTCTTCATTCACTCCTATTATCTTAGAATAGAATTCAAGCTGTTTTATATTCTCGCATCCTTCAGATAATATATCCTGAGTTTTCCTTACATTTATATCCAAATATAATCCAGGAAGATTATAGAAATAATTACTAGGTTCCTGAGATCTCTTGTATATGACATATTTTAGTCCGCTACTGAGATAAGGATCTATAGTATACCCTAATCCTGGTAATCCTGCATCAGAAGTATTCAGAGGTCTAGTTACTATACCCATAAACTCATTTATAACTTGAGTTATTGACTTCTTTACAGTACCTTGCTTGTCTAGATATAAGTCTATCCCTACATAGTTACTTCCTACATATTGTTGAGATACAGGCTCTGATCCTATTCTACTATCAAACCATATCATATAGTTAGATCCACTTACAGGAAGAGTTACATAATAATTAAACTCATGACGTTTATTTACTTGATACTCTCCAGGATTAAAGAACGACTCTACCTTTGAGAAATCTATTGTAAAAGCTAAAGTTCCATAATCCAGCTCTATCCTGCTTGTATCAATTGACCCTACTGAAGTTATAGAAGACATATCTGAATATTCTCTTCCATACTCAGGGTAACAATAATTATACGAGTATTCTTGATATACATCAGGGTTTATTAATCTTAAAGTGCTTCTATTATTCCATGACTTTGAATTCTCAGGTATTATAAAATTATCAGGAAACATTTTAGGATCATCTGGAAGGTACTCTGGCAGAAGATCATCAGGTATTTCTGGGTTATCCACAGGGGTTATTTTACTTATCGGTCTATACAGAAAAAGGGTAGCTCCTAAGTCTAGTAATTCCTCATAATATCCTCTTTGACTAAAATTCTTCCCAAAATATATGTCTAACATAGTCCTATCTCTAACTAATACTGGATATTGGTAACTTGATTTAGTCTCTATTATGGAAGTTATTATAAAGGTATCCTCCTTTACTCCGTAATTTATTTTTGTATTTCCTAATTTAATATATGACATAGCTATTAAGTTAAATAAGATCCATTAACCTATCCAGATAATGATGCACTTGATTTAGAGCTACCAGATGCTGAATTTAATCCAGGAGTAGATAGAGATGGGGTCTTAGGTTTATTAGGGAGCTCCATAGAATTTAGATTTCTAGCTGCGTCTGACATTTTAGTGTTTAATTCTCCAACTATAGAGAAGTGAAGGCTTAATTCTACAGGAGATGACTCTTGGTCCCCTACGTACTCAACTTGATAATCTCTCAAAGTTATTAATAATGGGAATTTCTTTACTGTAGCTAAATCTCCCTTAAGGACATATATAGAACATTCAAAAGTGGCGTTCTTATACATAGCAGTCATAGGTTTATCTTTATATACCTTAGTATAATCCTCTCCTTTTTTCATTTCCTTACTATCCTTAACTCTTTTGTACATGGAAGCTTCTGTACAGGTATCAAAGTACCATCTAAAGGACTTACACTGATCATCTGATATAGTTAGTCTTATTTCATTAGTAAATTCTAATGAAACAGGTATAGAGAATTCTCCATCAAATAATCCTACTGACTTATTAGTTAGCTTTTTATGCTGAAGTTCAAATCCTGTAAATGGCAACCAGTTAGTATAATTAGTTTCCACATTAAATTCCTTCATATTTCTAGTATTTATCTCAGATATATCTGGAAGGACTGTGTAATTACCATTTTCACTTCCTATAAAAGGTTTAAATACTATCTCCCATTTATCATTTGAATCAGAGTCTAAATCCATTATTTTATTCCAGGAAGTTATATAAGGAGCATTTCTAAGAACTTCAGATAGATCATTTATATTTGATATAGAAGAATTAGCTAGTTCAGATAGAGTTGTATAAAGTCCCTCAGACATATAATCACTGGAAAATATTCTAGATACATCTGATCCTAGATTTTCAGTAACTTTAGAGTATCCATAATTTTCTATTTTCTCAGGTCTATTCTTAGGCTCTATGTAGGCTACCCTCTCACCTCCATCTACTCCAAAAATTTTATTAGATACTGAATTTATAGCTCCAGTAACTGCATCTATCCCTTTCTTTACTATATTTCCTCCAAGCTTCTCATTTATAAAATTGCTTATTATTCCTTCATTATTTCCTGGAAGCCTGCCTGCATTTTCCTTAGCTAATTCTCTAGCCTTCCTTAATGCTATCTCAGTAGTTAGTAAAAGTTCATCTATTAACTCCTGTTTAGCCATTCCCATAGGTCCTGTAAAGTTATTCTGAACGGTAGATCTTATGGCTGACAATTCACTTAGTGCTTTTACTTTATGAGCAGGTACTCTAGTATTATCTCTAAAATTCTTAGCTCCTAAAACTCCAGTTACTGCAGATGATACCATTTGACCCCAATCTCCTAACTGAGCATAGTTACCTAATAGTTGTTCATACTTTCTAACTGTATTAAATCCTCTGTCTAGATCATTCTGTACACTCATCCATTTGGCTGTATTGGCATATTTATCCTTTATATCTTCAGTTAATGGAGCTGTATCTACAGGAAGTGATATTACACTATCATCTATCTCAGGTAATTCATTACTATAGTTAGGTATTTTAGTTGTATCTGAATACTTTTCCTTGTCTATACTAGGGTTATTAGATTCAGATGATAATTCAACTTTAAATCCAGAGTATCTACTCTCATCTATATCTCTATAATCTTCTATCTTTCTATCGATAGGTATAATATCTTTATTAGAAATGAAATCTGATATTTTTGATTCAGAACTGTTATCATCAACTATGAGTCCCTTCCTATCCTCAGTATCATTAGAACTTCTCCCTACAGGAGTATCCTTTCTGGGTCTTCTACTTGATGGATCAACATTAGGAGGAAGATTCCTTTCACTAGACATGTGATTACCTCCTATTGTATACCCTAATGAATCAGTATCCTCAGTATATTCTGAATCCTTAATTACTACTGATTCAAGCCTAGTATTTAGAGAAGATATAGATTCAAAATTATGAATATCCTGAGGTTTTATATACCTCTCCAATATTAGATAACCAGGTGACCTATCCTCTGCTGTCAGTTCAATTGAGGTCTGATATCTATTTCCTGATTTTATTACGTCACTATTATCTTCTGCATTTAATTTTACTGTATCAAAGTACCTAGATTCTTCTAATATATAAGAATGATCTACATCTTCTACATTAGATATATGAATAGGTGATGAATAACCCTCTGATGAAAGCTTAGAATCATAGTCACCTTCAATTCCCTCTCTAGGTATTGGGTTTATATACCTATCTTCAGTAATAATTGAGTTAGACTTATTTACTTCATCCTTGTTTACTAACTCTATAGGAGTTTCATTTATTCCCTTTTCATGAGTATTTATATTCAAATTGATAGGAGATTTATATCTATCTTCAGATAAATACGAGGAAGACTTATCTGATTGGGATTCTCCTACTGGTATATTCCTATCACCTCCTAATTTCATATTTTCATCATATCCATCAGGTAATGTAGATGAATCATAAATTTTTCCAGTAATTCCTGTAGGAGAATTATATTGATCAGAGGATAACTTATCACTGAATTTATCTTCTACCTCAGGATTTATTTTAATAGGATTAGTGTATAGATCCTCCTTCAATATATCATTTGGATTTTCTTTTCTAGATCCTTCAGGTAATTTAATCGGATCAGTATTATAATTTTCCTCTTTCATATTTTACTTATCTAATGTTTCAATTATACTCATCAGAGAATATAAGTATAGTCCTGTAGAAACTTCACTATAAGACATTTTTGAATTCACTTTAAATCTAAAAGTCCTTCCATCCCTAGTGTATTGTAATTCATCTCCTACATTTAATACGTCTAAATCATTATAAGCCTCTATAGAGTCTCTATTCCTAGACCAGACATCTTTTATGTCGTTCATATTCACTATAAGTCTAACTGTAAATTGGTCATAATCACTCTCTAACGAACTTTCACTTGAGTAACTTCCTCCAAATACCTGTTTATATTTTGATTCAGATTTTGGCCTCAATACTACAAAATTAGTTCCTAATAATTTTTTCATTAGTGCTATATTCTTCATTCCAATCGAATATAGTTTATTAGTCCTATCTAAATAATCTGACACAAAATTTTCATCTGACATAATCATTAATATTTAGTTCCAGGGCATAGTATAGTATAACCCATAGTATCTATAAGGAAGATTACTATTTTATAAGCTAATTGAGGAGTAACTCTATCTTTTATTATAAATCGTATTATATTTCTACTATACTCCATTTTATTTCTTAACTTAAGTGATCTAAGATAATCACTTATATCATACTGACAGTCATTCAAATCTTCAGGAAGATTTATTATAAACCTAGCTGGATCATAATTTATAGAAGGAACATCACTAGGAACTACACTGTCTACTCCGTAATTATATATTTTAGAGTTATCTAACTGACTAGATAATCTCTGAATGTCTACATTACTTTCCAAAATACTAAATAATCTAAATTTAATCATTTTATCATAAATATTTATATTTTTAATTAGCTTCATTATATACAATATAACTTTATCTAGTTCAGTCATATTTGAAGGATAGTATGAGATTACTTTCATCCCATCTACTTCACTAATTTTCGATAGATAAGACTTAATAAACTTCTCTATTCTAGAGAACTCAGGTGAGGAGTACATCACTAATATAAGAACTCCATTTATTAGAGTCATTGTATTATTATATTTAAATCCTCCTAATACGTAGTCTCTATTATTTTTATATCTAAATTTAGTGAGGGATTCTATTAGATAATCATTATTTAGATCTTTTAGCTTTTTATTACTTACAGAGTCTCTGAATGAATTAACTAACTCCCTCACTACTCCAATGGATTTATTTTTATGTTTGTTATATTTTAAATTACCTACATATTCTGAGCTTAAAGGATGAACTATCCTCATTAAATCTAATTCACTAATCATAATTATAAATATTACATAATTAAGTCTCCCATCCAATTAGATTGTAAATAATACTGATCTAACTCTTGTTTTGCTTGCTGATATGCTATATCTACTGCACTGAACATATCAACAGGGAAATTAGGTAAGTTAAAATTCCCTTTAAGATTTCTTATATACTCTAATAGATCCACTAGAACTTGATCTAAGAATATTTTTCCAATCACTCCATCATAGTCCATCCAATAAATAGCTGCACTATCATCAAAAAATTTATCAGGAGTATAACTTTCAATTAGAGGTCTAGAACATAAAGCTCTAACTACATACCTTCCTGAGGCTACCATTGGAAGCTGTATATAAGGTTTATCATAGTCTCCACATCTAAAGTAATTTCCTGCACTAGCATAAGCTCCTGTAATTCTAAGACCATTTATACTATTAGGTATTAATATTATTTGATCCTCATCCAATTTTCCATCTAGGTATGTTTGGAAATTACTCTTAAATTCAAAATATCCAGGTCTTCCAGTAGGAGCAGTGGTATCAAAATATACATTCATTTCCAATATCAGAGGATGATATAATTCGAAGTTAGATAATGACCTTCTAAATATCTCAGCCATTATTTCATCTCCAGATAAGTACCCATTTAGATCTAATATCTCACTTAAATTTAGTATAGGTATTAAGGCAGATCTCTTAAATATCTTCGATTTAAGATCTTTTAAGTATATCTTTTGCATATTATCAAGTTTTCATTTTCTTTGATGAGGGAATACTAATTAACTTAGATTTCTCCTCTTCTGATTTATACTTTTCAGGATTTCTTCTTCTATCCTCTGCCTCATCTAATATAGCTTTACGAGTAGCATGAGAGGTTAGTTGAGCTCCATAATGAGATCCGGCTGACATAGCTGGTAACAATGCTAATTTAGAAGTCACTGCATCAGATATTCCATATTTATTTGATAATTTAACTAGTTTGTTACCCTTATTTTTATCTAAAAACTTAGATATTCTTCTTCCAGCTACAGCTCCAACTCCCAGACCAACAGTAGCTCCTAGTATCTTACCTGGTATCTCAGTTTTCTTAGCAGCTATATCCGCTATATCGTAGTCTTCCTGCCTATCCAGCCTAGCCTTAGCTTGGTCATATAATTTACTAAATCTTTTAATTTTATACATAATATCTTATATTATAATTCGTTCTCATCCTCTCATTGAAGAGTAGATATCTTATTTCAATATCAGGATGAGATTTATTTTAATTAATCAAATTCCACTCCAATTGGATAAGCGTCTGAGTATACCGTTATGTACTTAGAAGTGTTATAATATCTAACTTGAATTCTAATAACCAACTTATTTTGAGCCTGTACTTCTGGGGGATTAAGATTTTCATCACAGGTGACTTTATAATCTGCTATAGTATAATTTTTAGGCAAAATATTCTGCTTAAACCAAGTTCTAACTACGGTAGCAGCGTCATCCCAAGTTCTAAAATTAGATTGACGACCTCTAAACTGGCTAAGTAACCTAGGCATTGACTTACTAATGTGAATTCTTAACCTCGAATTATTCTCCTCTTGCATTATGTCTTTTGCAGATTGTTTGGTATAGTTATCATTTATATAAGTAGAATTTAGTGCTACATCATTGAATATAGTATTTATCCTCTTAGTTAGTAGCATCTCCCTCTCCTTCTTATTAAACTCCTTAGATAAACTTACTGGAGATACAACTCCATTTATTTCACCTAACACTGCAGCAAACTCATTATTAGCAGCTCTATTTCTAAATACAGCTTCCCAATATAATACTGCAGGAGAAGCATTAAATGCAAACCCAACCGTTCCATCGTCTATATCCCATGGACATATCTGATATAAGTTCATATGGTCAGTAGTTATCTTAGAGAAATGACCTGAAATTGTTAGGTAATTAGTTGATCTAACTGGACTAATAGGATAGAAACAATTCATTGCTACAGCTGTGGTAGCTATATAATTTTGATGAAGTGTTTTAATCATTCCACAGTCACATACACCTTCCATTACATATCTCTCTTCCTCAGCTAACAAATCCCATGCTTTCTGATAATCTCTATCAGTAACAGTAAGCATATTACTATCTTCAGGTATAGCTACATTAACTACTAGTGATGAAGAAGGATTATCTTTAGTTACTTCTGGTATAGATTCTATATCATATAAATTACCAGATATTACTAAACTAACATCATCTAGATATTCATTTAATTCATCTATTGATATTTGACCTTCATCAACATCAGATCCAATCACATAGTCCATAGATTCTGTATTAGTATCTATATGGACATTAACTGACTCATCCTTAGAATTTTTACTGAATGATAATTTTAAAATTCCAGAAGTAGCATTATTATTAATTATATAATTAGATACAGTAAAACTTTCATCTATTGATGGAGTTATAGTTATGTTCTGCATTCCATTAGGTGCTACTGAGCTTGATTTATCTAAAACATCACTTCCTACGAATGCATTAGTTAACGTAACCTCATTTTCTTCTTCATTTATAGTAGCTGATTCAGTTATATGAAATAGACTAGTCTCATTTAACTTCTCTACTAGCATATTTAAAGTCTTGGCAGGAACATCAGCTGACACTCCACTTCCAACTAATCCTATATTTCTAAGATTAATATACCAGTCTTGCTCTATATTTTTAATTTTTATCTTGAACTCAGGAACCTTCTTTAATATTTCAGAATCCTTAATTACATACTCTTCAGATCCAGTTCCAATCTCTTTAAGATATTGAACTCCATTTAATCCTGAAGCTCTACATATTACCATTCTAGCTGAACCTAATAATCTATAAGTATTTAAGAATATAGTTCCTGCGTCTTCGTTTAATTTATTAAGTGACTCTATAAATTCTGCAGTAATGTTACCGTCAGGGGTATACATATTTAAGAAGTCTTTTCTAGAGGTCATAAGCTGAGGAGTTACATCTCCTGTATTACTTATTAATACTCCTCCAATTAACAGATTTTCTCCTGCAGCAGGTTGTAGAGTAGTTCTTTTTACTGATTCAATTACAGTTACATTTGGTTCACTAGTTCTTCCCCAACTTGCCATATTATATTACATTATATTATTATTAATTATAGGCTAGTAATGGCTTATGATTTAATTTCCTAACCCTCTTACCTAGACCTAAGCTTTTATCTATACTCTTTCCTAATTTCCTTCCTGCAGCTGAAGCTAAGGTAGAGGTTCCTGGTATTGCTCCTAAAGCTGGGTTTATAGTCATCAGCCCTCCAGTTACTGCAGGACCTGATAAGGTACCTAAGGTCTTAAACGGAGATTCCTTAGCTCTTCTAATCTCAGCTGGTACTTTTACATTGACTAATTTCTTAGGATTTCTACCATAATAAGAAATACTTCTCCATCCCTCCTTTAACGTTTTAGCTGCATTACTTCCTATACCGTACCTCTTTTCTCCAAACTTTATCATCTATTTATTTCTAGCAAATAAATTGGAATTTTCTTTTCTATAAACTTTTGTGATACCTCAGCCATATACTCTGGAGATGATTTTGCATCTATTGATGAAACAATTATCTCTATATTATTATCAGATGATTTCTTAAAGAATGATGATTCACTAGGTATCTCTTTAAATATAGATCTAGTTATTCTATCTAGTTTAGCATCATAAGTAGTATTGACTATTAAATCCATAGTGCCTAAATCTCGCCTTAGTACTATTGATACCTTAGTTTTATTTTGATCAGCTCTCTTAGGATCAGTAAAGAAATCTTTATTTTCTATATATCCATTACTAATCAATATATTAATAACTTGATTTAGATTATAATTTATTGATCCTTTTACCTCACTTATTGATCTTCTCTTATTATAAAACTCGACCAGCATACTTAACCCAGATATCACTGCTACTCCAATAGAAGTACCTAATAATACCTTTTTAAGAAATGGATTTTTAATTATATCTTTATTGTTTATTATAACTGATGATAAAGTCCCTGCAGCTAAGGCACCTGCCTGAAGATTTCCTACTAAATCTTGGAAAGAGTATATTTTCTCTCTGAATTTAATCATACTATCTACCTATCTGACGTTTCCTATCCTTCAATTCTTTATTATATTCCTGATTCTGCCTTCTTTTCATATCTGCAGTAAGTTTAAGTCCCCCTGCTAATGCAGCTACTCCTCCAACTCTGGCTCCTAGTCTAAATCCTTTCATAGCCTTAGGATTATTTTTAATAGATGTCAATGTACTTTTAGATACGTCTCTAAGGATTTTCATTTTATCTCCCTTAGCTGCTCCTTTAACTGATGATTTGATATCTTTAATCCCTGAACTAATAGCTTTTGATCTATTATTCATTCCATACAATCCACCTACTCCAGCTCCAGCTACAGTTCCTGCGGCTACTAATCCAGCTCGTTTCTCAGGAGTATCATTTATTTTGCTGAATTTCTTTGCTTCATTTTTAACTGATTCAACTGCATCCTTAGTAGTTCTGGTTACTTTTCTCCCAGAATATCCTAATAATCCTGTTCCGATATCTGCAGCAGCTCCAACTCCTGCTCCAGCAGCAGCTCCTTTAGCTGCTCCCCATCCAGTTGAGATAGCAGTTCTGACTAATCCCTTCCTACCTATACTCTTCTTTAAACCACTTATTGCTCCAGCAGCAGCTCCAACTTTAGCTGCAGGTTTTATAAAACTAGGTTTACTAGTATCTTTATATTTTGCTTCTTTAGCCTCCTTATCAGTCATATCTTTAGGAGACTTAGAATATAATCTAAATTGTATCATAATATATCTTAGTTATTATCCTCTATTGGTTTAACTATTTTATTTCCTATCTTCTCTCCTGCTCTATTAGCTACCTCATAAGCTGCATAGGAACCTCCTCCTCCAACGGTTAATTTTCCTACAGTTTTATGTTTATCTAAAAAGTTACCTACATTCTTAGCTGCACCTCCTTGATTCTTAAGAGAAGTAGTCACTCCTCTATACATTTCATTAGCTTTACCGAACGTAGCAAAGTCAAGAGCAGAATTACCTACTTTAGATCCTATAGTTCCTGCAGCATTACCTAATTGTTTAGCTCCCTGAGACCAGTTTCCTGACTTAAAGGATCCAAATGCATTCTTAGTCATTCTTCCTGCTACCTTAGCTACTCTTCCATATCCAGTATATGTTTTCTGTTCAAGACTATTAGTTAATTCTTTCTTAGCTAATAGTCCAGCTCCAGTAACTCCTGCAGTTATTAAACCTAATTTACCTGCCCTTCTAAGTTTTCCTGTATTAACTTTAGATAACTTATTATTAAGTTTAGAGGCGTTCTCTGCAGCAAATTTATTATTGACAGTATCTCCTACCTTAGACAGTTTATCCTTCAGGCCACTTATTTTCATCTTATCATCTATATATTTTCCTGCAGTTACAGTTCCTCCTACTCCAGCTGCAGTTTTTAATATTTTTCCTGTTGAATCAGACTTCTTATTAGGATCAGAAGGTTGAGATAATTTATTCATACCTGCAGTAGCGGCAGTTCCAAATGCTGTAGTGCCTATTAAAGATCTTTTATTATCTTTAGCAAAATTTAACGCTCCTTTCCCTACTCCTTTAGCGATATCTAAGGCTCCCTTTCCTATTGTAGCCATAGAGAACTTCTTAGATTGATTCTGTCCTAAATTTCCTACTAATGCTGTATTTTGAGGGTTGTAAGTAATCTTATTACTGTCATTATTATCCCCAGATATCATATCCTTAGCTGCCATAGCAGTTCCTCCTACATTCAATGCAGTCATAGCACCTTTAGCTACAGATAATAACGCAGGAGCTACATACATTCTTTGAGCTCTAAATGTTGCCATACTATACTCCTTTCTCTATTCCTTCTCCTACTCCTTGAAGAGTAGATCCTGCTACTTTTCCAGCAGCTGGTATTAATGATAGACCTCCAGTGACAGGAGCTAAACCTACTCCTATAGCTGTCTTAATAGGATTTTTAGCTAATTCTCCTAATCCTTTAGCTGCTCCAGATACTCCACCGACTGCACCTCCTACTGCCCTATTTGCAGTATTAGCTACTGTATTTCCAATGGATGCAACTGGTTGAGTCAGATTATCAGCTGCGTTAAACATTACTCTTCTTACTCTAAAAGATCTATTTTCACTAAATCTTCTATATTCTCTCTGTACCCTGAATGTTGCCATATTTATTTAATTCTTTCTGATTTTTTCTCATTTCATTACTTAACTGATTTGATGATAGCTCTGAGGTTAATGTCGTTTTAGCTCTCCCTAACCTATTTAAATCAGTATCATATTTTCTCCCTTTGATGAATCCATCAGCTCCATTAGTATTCAGATATCCTATCTGTTTACTGAATCTCTTAACCTTATAAGCCATAATTAAGATACTATATATAAATCATAAGATAAACCTAGAGGAAGATAGTTCAAAGATTCAACTGCATCTTTAATACTATTAAATTCAAGTACTAAAGATCTAGAGTTCTTATCATATAATACTGTAGTTCCTAAAGGTTTGTTAGATGATGTTGATAAATCCTTCCTTACACTTATATTTTGAACAAATCCAAATTTAGGGGATTTATTATCATTTTTATCATCATATAATCTCTCTTCTATATCTGAGTTATTCTTCTGACTTAGATTTCCTTTAATTAATCCTAAATTTCTTAACTCCTCTATAGTATAAGACTTTCCTCCCTTATTATCAGTTTTATTTGGCTGATTAGGTGACGTATTAGAATCTACTGTCTTATTATTTACTGACCTAATAATTGGTAATCCTGGATATATAGTTGTATTCAAAGATCCTAAATTTTTGGTATCTTTATCTAATGATGGGAGTTTAAAATCATCTGGGATCTTAACTTTTGACCCTAATTTAATATACATTCTATATTTATCACTACCTATCATCCTAGATAATATGACAAATTTCTCAATAACTACATTATTTCCTTTAAGTATACCTGGAAGATAGGATGGGCTTACAACTTTAAATCCTAACTTTCCGTCATAGGATTTATATCTTTTACTCATCTCTACATATAATTGCCTCATAGCATCATATTCTGAGTAAGTTTTCTCTTTAAATTTTATCATTTATCTTATTATTTAAATCGTCAATCACTCCAGTATAATCCATATCTTCATATTTATCAACTAAATTAGATATAAATATAAGCTTCTCAGTAAACTCAGAATCCCTAGGATATATACTTCTATATCTTCCTATTGCTATCTTATTCTCATCATCGATTTTTATATTCCTAACACTATAGTCTAGATCATTATATATTAATTTAATTATTACTCCGTTATCAGTTTCCTCAAGTTCAGTTTTCTCTGGAACTAATAAAGATAATAAATCGATTAACTTCTTACTATTATCTGAATATAATTTAAATTTTATCATTTCCTTTAATAACTATATATAAATTATACTTTCTTCCTAATATATCTATAGCATCTAAGGCCACTCCTATATATTTAGTTTCTGCAGTAATTATCCTATTTTGAGAATCTATATCAGTTATTCTAAATCTTAATATATCTTCTATTAGTTTTTGAATGTACCTTCCTGCAGTTTTATCCATAACTTTTATCTGATAATATCCATTGGTTATCCTTTTAAAGCTATATAGAACTAATGATTTAGAATTTACTTTGGATATACTTTCAGCTTCATTTTCCTCTATTGTATTTATAGACTGACCATCCTTCTTAAGATGATCTATAACTTCACCTATTAAATCCTGATCAGATGAAGGCTTTTCTCTAAACTTAATCATTTCTTTTCGTACATTCCTGCAGATTCTAACTCTACTATTATTTGCTTTATATAATTATAATTTTTATCATATATTTCATAGAAATACAATTCAGATCTAAAATTACATTGATAGCTAAAATTAGAGTTATCGTCTACATTATATTGTTGATTAAAATCTTCTGTTAATACTCCCCACTTAACTGCAGCTAACCAATTTCCTCCATATCTATCCTGAGTATAAAATTCAGTAAAATTGGTAAATAAATCTACATTATTATACCTATTTTTAAAGTCAAAATATAATACCATATCAGGGGTTCTAAGTTGATAATCAATTGGAACCATATGACACATTACGTCACTCTGATAAGTTTTTGACCTAACATGAACATACTTTACGGGAGTTTGGTTTATAGAATAGCTTATATATGATGTAGTTCTCAAAGTCTCTTCTCTATTCACTCTAGTCAACTCCAATCCAAACTCTTCACAAATTCCTTGTAATCTTCTAAAGAATTCGTGTTCATAATCTATAGCCTTTATAAGATATACTTCGTGAGACTCCCTAAGCTTATTTATATATCCATTATTTGACGATATATCTAAAGATTTGTTATCTATTATTATCTTAGGAAAATTATAAAATTCATAATTCTTATAATCAGATTTATTATATGGTACTATATACTTTAACCCTGAAAAGAGAACTTCCTTAAATTCAGGATCTTTTAATTCAATTACGTTAAGTACCATAGTAGTCTTATTATAAGTTTGAACTACCCTTGAAGGATGATCCTCAACTAATACTATATTCACTACATGACGTTCTTCAGTTATCTTTCTAAATTTTAAACCGTTTAAAGTTAAAGTTACTGTATGGTAATGAATAAAATTTTTTGTTTCTTCAATCTTCATTTCATTAATACATTCAAGACTGAGAAATCTACATAATTCTGAGGAGTTCATACCCTCCTTATAAGTTATATCTACTGTTCCCTTAACGGAGTCAGTTATTATTGAAGGGTAATCTCCTATTTTAAATCTATAATATGAGCAATCAGTATAAAACTTAACTCCACAGTAGACTATTTCATTCATTTATTTTCCTTTATTGAATTTGTTATACTTATTTTTATGAATCTTATACCCTATTGCCATTGACCCTATTCCTAAGGTAGCTCCTATTCCTGCTCCTAATTTTCCTCCTATCTTAGATCCCTTCTCTACTGATTTTCTAGCTATATCTTGGAATGATACTCTAGTCTTTGGATGATTTAGTCTATTTAGTACATCAGCTGCATATTCTGACCCCTGACTAGCTCTCTTAGCTAACTCAGGGATTTGCTTCTCAGTTATGTCCCTAGCCCACTTATTATATTTATTAGCTCCATAAGCAGCTCCAGCTATCTTTCCTACTTCATAACCTGTGCTAGCTAATAGTCCTCCTTGTATTGCAGCTCCTGCTGTATAAATAGCCTTACTAGGTTTCTCTTTATATGTATCATCCTTTTTAGTTAATGAACTAAATCTCTTTATTTTATACATCTTTCTATATCTAAATTAACAATTTAAAATTTACTAAATATGTCATTGAGCATTCCTTGAAGTTGAGCCTTAGGTCCTGAATCTTCATTTAATCCATCTAGTAACTTCATCTGCATTTTAGTTCTATAACTTCCTGATAGTTCCTGAGCCAACTCTAAGTTTTCATAACATGTTGTAATACACTGACATAGACTGTCTGCCACATCTTTTGACCCTGTTTTCGGATGATCTACCTTCCCATCTTGATGATTTAATTCAGTTATCTCCTTCTTAAATAATGAGTTATCTGGATATTCAATCAGAAGTCTATTAAATAAACTCTTGAGAATATTGTATGCAGTATCAGTCTTATCTACACTGACGTACTTAGTTGGTATATTTAACCTGGTTAAGTCCTGAAATAACTGTCTAGATTGGAATGAATCTGCAGTTACCATACCTATTTCAAAAGTTTCACTCAACTCCTTAATAAAATCAAATATATGAAGTATTGAGGTCTCTTGACCTGGTATCCTTGATATTCCTACGACTAATGGAGCTATGAAGTATGGTTGAGGAGTTTTATTTTCTCCATAAAATACCCATTTGTCAAAATAGCATATAGAAATTCCTGTTTTATCACTAACTACTCCAATATCCACACTAATCCATATTACTGCATCCCTAGGTATTCGATCTATGGCTGGCTTAACCTTATACATTATCTTGTCATTTAGATCATTAAAGTCCACAGTTATAACATCAGGATGAAGCTTTGGCATTTTACAACAATCAAAGAAGTTTTTAGGATCTGGGAGATATTTACCAGTACTATGAACTGAATACCCTGCTAAGTCATTTAACGACTTAATTATATCCTGTTTAAAGTGAGGATAGACCTCCATAGGACACGTTAGGATACGGTCCCTATCCATAGTATCATCTATCTCCTTCTCCTCGTCAGTTATAATAAATGGATAATGTATAGCATCACCTGCATATACCTTAAATGATCCATGTTCCCAATAACCTCCAAATTTACTCCCCTTAGCTTCCCATTGACTTGCCTTAATAGATATCACATCATCTCCAAATGCATTATCTCGTAAGAAATTTTCAACTACAGATGCATCTCCTTTAGATGACGTATCTAAAATTATATTTCCGAAATAATGCCTCATTTTATTAAAACGAGCTGAAAAACGACCAAATGCAGTATCCATCTTACTCTTAGCTATCTCTGGATTTATAAAGTTAATTTCAGAAAGTACATAGAATAATGCATCTGAACCTAATGGTCCTTGATCTCTAACTCCTGTATAAATGAATCTTATATCATGATTATGATGCATATTATTAAAATAAGGTGACTGATCCATCATAGTTTCAATTGATTTACCAAACTCCTTATATGCTACTCCTGCTGTGGTATGCTGGAATACAAATGATATTGATTTAGTTTTAGCTATACCTAATGTCTTCCAAGGATTAGATAAACAATCCAGTCTATGTAACATATACAATGCCATTACCTTAGACATTGTCGATTTTCCTGTACCGATAGCTCCACCTAAAGATATATATGGATGTTTAGTCAATACTGGAGAAGGAAATATCTTTTTAAGTTCATCTAGCCAAAATGGATATAGGGTATCTCTCATCATAGTTCCTAAATAATAGTCATCATTTATAAATGTTTCTATATCTACTGGAACTCTCTCATAACCTAATATCTTAGAGAGGATTAAGGTCTTCTCCTGCTCAGACATATTTTCTATTAATTGATTTATATCATTCATTATGTTTAAATTTATGTTAATTTTTAATTAATTACCAAGAAAGGTATTATATAAATATAGTTTATCTTATCGTAGAACCTTGAGTGATCATAAGAATAGAAGGTCAAGAACCATGCTCGTCTATCTGAATACTGGGTACTTGACCAAAAATAATAAGCTCCGGTATCGTCTGAGTTCATATTTGTAGATATTCCTGCAATCTTACAATCTTCTCTAAATTTCTTTCTATTATCATAAAATAACTTCAATTCTCCCATTGAAGGTAAATACCATTCTCCATCCTTAAATCCAGGACTAAAATTGATACAATAATTAGTAGCAGGAACATCATTCTCTATATTACCTCCTTGAGAATTAACATAATCAACAATTATTTTAGTATTAGATTTACCATTTTTATCCTCATAGGGTTCTATCGATCCTATATTATATTCATAATTAGTTAATCCATGAATATCAGTATAACCTGGACCTGAATCTAAGCTCCAGGACATATATACTGAACTAGAATTTATTGGTATAATTATATATTTTCCTGAGTAATCTCCAGAATCATCTAAAATATATCCAATCACATTATTCCTATTATTATCATTAACGTTAATTGGGATTATTTCCATTCCATTATTTAGTAGGAAGTTACCTGGAGTAAGAGGAAGGTTGATTTTACTTCCTCCTGCAACTCTTCTCCTCACCATAATCTACCTCCTTTCTGGAAGTAAATTATATCATCGTTTTTTTTTCATGATCTACTATGTTAAATATTTAGTTCCCTCTACCTCATTGAAGAGTAGACCTTAAAGTCATAGAGGGACTTTGGAAATTAATCCTTATACCACTTCTTAGCAAAATCAGATTTAGACATCTTCCCTTCAGCTACGTCTAATTTATTTCCTAACTTTTCCCAAGATTTCTTATAAGTTTCATTCTTTTCTAGTTGCTTTCTAGCAGCTTGTCCAGCCTTAGATCCTACATAAGCTGAAGCACTACCAATTCCTGCTCCAGCTGCACCTCCTATCGCTGATCCTATTGATGCTCCTTTCTTACCTTTAGTTAGATAACCTAATGAACCACCAATAAGAGCTCCATGTATTCCTCCAGATATAGCTCCTACTTTTGCATCCCTCTTAGAAGTATCAACTCCCTCAATTCTTTCTCTTTCTCTACTTCTTCCTTTATCTCCCATTAGGTTTTTATAAGACCATATGTCCATTCTATCACCTAATTTTAATTTTGTGTCATCTGTTGAAGTTAAACTGCTAAATCTTTTTACTTTATACATACTGTTTTTTTTTTGATGTCAGTATCTGAACATCATGGTTAATAAATTATATCAATTGTT